>Ga0326597_10003280_pt1 | contig 23463 bp, 18 predicted proteins | sample RVTome_12_FD_203789 | JGI IMG/M metagenome (GOLD analysis project Ga0326597, IMG submission 203789) | Soil microbial communities from uranium-contaminated site in the Upper Colorado River Basin, Wyoming, United States - RVT100D185 | ecosystem: Environmental > Terrestrial > Soil > Contaminated >... | reverse complement strand
AGCGTTTCGGCTCCTCGCCTTCGCGCCAAAACATGGAGAAGCCCGTGCCTTTAATAATGATGACGTTGAACCCCGGTCCATGGCGGTGGGCTTTCTTGTAGGTTCCGACGGGAAATTCCGAGATATGCGCCGCCATCGAGCCGTTGGCCAGTTCCAGCATGACGTTCTTTCCCGCCGCGCCGCGCTCTTTCCATTCTTCGAGCTGAAAATTGCGCGCATCGGCGATGAAATTAGTATCCCATACGCGCCCGGGATAGGCTTTGCCTTTGCCGCTGAAATATTCCGGATCTCCGTCGAAGCGGTCAGTGAAGTCGCGCGGCGTGTTAAAAACGAAATCGGCGTTGTGGAACAGGTTGAAAACGATCGGCATGCTGTTGACCGAGAAAAACCGCGCCGGCTCGTCCCCGGAACCATTGAAGTGCTGGTATGAGGAGTTGAGCGGCAATGCGAACAGGCTGCCGTCTTGCCATTCGAATGTCTGTTTGGCGCCTTGATCATTCCGGATGGTCGTCGCGCCCCTGCCCTTGAGCACAAAAATCAGATCTTCATAGAGATGTTTTTGTGGGTTAGTGTGTTTACCGGCGGGGATCTCCAGGACATAAGCGCCGGTGGCCCCTTCGGCACCCTCCATGTTGATGAAAGCGCCGTTTCCCCCGGTCCTAGCCCATGGCTTTAGTTCAACTTTTTTCAAATCCTGGACAAAAAAAGTTCCTATGATCGGTATCCCTTCGCCAAGCTGCCATTTGCCATAAAATGGAATATTATCCATTACATTGTCGACTTCGGTCGCCGGTTTGGCCATAACTCCCCCTCCGTAAAAACTAATCAGGCTTAATATCGTATCGATGCCGCAAAAGCAAGGTGATCCGACCGAGTTAAAATCAGATCAGAACGTCGTCTCTCGCGCGTAATTTGACCAGAAAATTCGCTAGAGCATTGACTTTGAAAAGAAAACCCTACTATATGACCACTTAAGCACAGAGCATCCGGACGTCAGCCGGCTCGTTGCTGAATGCTGACCGCTAATAGCTATCTTAACCAGAAGGAGAGGCACCTTGGCAACGACAGTCGAAGCACCTATGGTGGGAAAGATTCTCAAGATCGAAAAACAGGTCGGCGATCGCGTCGAAGAAGACGACGTCGTGATGGTTATGGAAGCGATGAAGATGGAGATTCCGATCGTCGCGCCGGTCGGTGGAACTCTCAAGGAGATTAAAGTTTCGCCCGGCCAAGCGGTTGAAGCGGAGCAAGCGCTCGCCGTCATCGACTAGCCGCAAGCGGGAAAGGGGTGACGGAGTGATGGCGTAATGACCTCCCACCCCAGCACTCCAATACTCCACTATTACCGCAGTTTGACTTCTTATGGATACCTGGACGTTCGGTTGGACCTTGGCGTTGATCGGCATGGGCGGAACCATGCTGGTTCTATGGATCTTGAGCTTGCTCATCTTGTTGATCAGAAAAATCTTCCCCTACCGAGCCGACGCCTCAGCAACTAAGAAAGGTTAGTGTCTTTGGATGGAAACCGCATTGGTCTCCGGCCTGCAAGGCCTCTTCGCGGGGATTATGAATCTGCGTCCCGAGCATGTGATCATGCTCGGGGTCGCGTGCTTACTTCTCTATCTCGGCATCAAGAAAGGCTACGAGCCATTGCTCCTGGTTCCCATCGGCTTCGGCGCTGTTCTGGTGAATATCCCTCTGGCGGACCTGATGGGCAAAGAAGGATTCCTGCGTTTCTTTTACGACGCCGGGGTTCTCACCGAAGTTTTCCCGTTACTGATTTTCGTCGGCATCGGCGCCATGACCGACTTCCAACCGCTCTTGGAAAACCCGAAGATCATATTGCTGGGCGCGGCGGGCCAATTCGGCATCTTTCTCACTTTACTGCTCGCGTTGGCGCTTGGCTTCGACAAGCTGGACGCCGTGGCGGTCGCAGTGATTGGCGCTTGCGACGGGCCCACGGCCATCTACGTCAGCTCGAAATTCGCCCCGCATATGCTCGGCGCCGTATCGGTGGCGGCCTATTCCTACATGTCCTTGGTGCCGCTGATCCAGCCGCCGATCATGCGCGCTCTTACCACCGATAAGGAAAGACAAATCGTCATGGGAGGGGCGAAAAGACAGCCGATCTCGAGAACCACCAAGATTGTTTTCCCCATCGTCGTGACCATTTTCGCTTCGATCCTGGCGCCCAAGGGCGCCCCTTTGATCGGCACCATCATGCTCGGCAACTTGATGAGAGAAAGCGGCGTCGTCGATCGTTTGAAAAGCGCTTCGGAAAACGAGATCACCAACATCGTGACGCTGCTGCTCGGATTGTGCATCGGCGCGACGATGGAAGCCGATAAATTCTTGCGCGCACAGACCCTCTTGGTGATGGGTCTCGGTTTTATCGCCATCTGCCTGGACACCGCCGTCGGCGTACTTTTCGGCAAACTCATGTGCCTGGCGACCGGCGGCAAAATCAATCCGCTGATCGGCGCCGCGGGCATCTCTGCCTTCCCCATGTCGGCGCGCGTCGTGCAAGCAGAAGGACAAAAGTATAACAAAAAAAACTATCTGCTGATGCACGCCATGAGCGCCAACGCGGGCGGGCAAATCGGCTCGGTTATCGCCGCGTCGGTGATGCTCTCGGTGCTCCAGGGAATGGGCATCGTCGGCGGATAAACCAACCCTCGTATGGCGCAATCCAGGGAAGATCTGGAGAAAAAGCTCGCGGCTCTGGAAAAGGTCGCTCTCGACTCCGATCCGAAAGCTGCGGCCAAACAGCACGCCGAAGGCAAGCTCACCGCTCGCGAGCGCATCGATAAGCTTCTCGACCCCGGCACCTTCGTCGAAGAGTTCATGCTCGCCGAAACCCAGTGCGCCGACTTCGGCATGGCCGAGAAGCGGCTTCCTTCCGACGGCGTGGTTACGGGCTTCGGCAAGGTCGAAGGGCGGCCGGTTTATGTCTACTCCCAAGACCGCGCGATCCTCGCCGGCTCCGTCGGCAGCGCCCACGCGGAAAAAATCGCCTATGTGATTCAGACTGCGCGTAAGCTCGGCGTGCCGGTGATCGGCTTGAACGACTCTGCCGGCGCGCGCATTCAGGAAGGTCTCTTGGTTACTTCGGCGATCGGAAAAATTTTCTATGAGAACAGCATCACCTCCGGCTGTATCCCGCAAATCTCCGCCATCATGGGGCCTTGCATCGGTGTGGGCTCCTATTCGCCGGCGCTCACTGATTTCATCCTTCAGGTGCAGAATACGAGCCAGATGTTCATCACCGGGCCGGCGGTCATCAAAGAGGTCCTCGGCGAGACGGTCACGATGGAGGAGCTGGGTGGAGCGAAGATTCACTCGGAAGTTTCCGGCGTCACGGACTTAGTCGCCCAAAATGACGATGAATGCCTCGCCATGATTCGGCGGTTGCTCGGATTCCTGCCCGCGAATTTCGAACAACTGCCGCCGAGGAAAGACACCGATGACGATCCGGCGCGCACTCTCGACACGCTCGAAAAAATCGTCCCGGAGGACATGAAGCGGGCCTACAATGTTCTCCAGGTCATCAAAGCGATGGTCGATGACGGGGAATTCTTCGAACTCAAGGCGAAGTTCGCGCGCAACCTGGTGACCGGCTTTGGCCGCCTCGACGGTCACCCCGTCGGTTTTGTCGCCAATCAGCCGATGTTTCTCGCCGGCAGTTTGGACGTCGACGCTTCGGACAAGGCGGCGCGCTTCATCCGCTTCTGTGACGCTTTCAATATTCCGGTGATCACCTTAATGGACGTTCCCGGATTTTTCCCAGGCAAACAGCAGGAAGAGAAAGGCATCATCCGCCACGGCGCCAAGATGCTCTACGCTTACGCCGAGGCGACCGTGCCGAAGATTACGATTGTCCTGCGCAAAGGTTATGGCGGCGCCAAACAGGCGCTGTGCACCCGGGAGATGGGTGCCGATCAATTGCTGGTGTGGCCGGGGGTAGAGTTGGCGGTGATGGGTGGGGGCGGCGCGGTGAATGTCCTTTACCGGCGTGAAATCGAGCAGTCGCCGGATCCGGCCAAGACGCGCGCGGAAAAACTCGCTGAATACCACGAACGATTCAACGGCCCATTCGAAGCGCTTTCGAAACAGTTTGCCCATGCGGCGATTCGGCCCCATGAGACGCGCCAGCGGCTCATTCAATCCCTGGAGATTCTCCGTAACAAGAGAGAAGTGCGGCCGAGAAAAAAACACGGCCTCATGCCGGTGTAGCGTCGGTTGCTTCCGCGGGGGTAACGGGCAACGAGAAAAAAAAGGTGCTGCCTTGTCCCGGCTCGCTTTCAACCCAAATCTTCCCGCCGTGGGCTTCGACGATCATCTTACAGATGACGAGACCTAGACCGGTTCCTTTCTGGCTCGAACACTTTGCATTGCCGCCCTGTCGATACTTTTGGAAAAGCTGGCCGATCTCATCGGCGGGGATGCCCACTCCGTTGTCTCTCACCCACACTTTGATCTCAGTTGCCTCGGCCAGCGCGGCGCCCACTTCCAGCTCTCCACCGTCTCCGGCGAATTTGATGGCGTTGCTGATCAAGTTGCTTAGGACTTGGTCCATGCGCCTCGGATCGACGTGCACGGTGGGAAGCGACAGATCCACTGCATCGCTGATTGAGATTCCTTTCTCGTGAGCTAAAATCCGGAAATTTTCGATCGTCTTTTGAATGAGATTGGTGAGATCGATCCTTTCTCTCTTGACTTCAATATATCCCGACTCCAGTTTGGAAACATCGAGAAAATCGCTCACCAAATCGATAAGACTCTGACCGTTGGCTTGCATCCTTGAAAGCCATTTCTTTTGCTCCTCGCTCACGCTCCCGAACATTCCCCCGATCATGACCTCCGCCACCCCTGTTATATTCATAAGGGGCGAACGTAAGTCGTGGGCGATCATCGCGGTGAAATCCGCCTGCAGCTTGTTGGCTTTTTCCAACTCGCCTGCTTGCCTTCGGGTCTTCTCATAAAGCTGCGCCCTTTGAACCGCAATCCCCATCTGATTGCCGATGGTCTCCAACAGCTCTACTTCCTCGTTATTAAATTTGCGCGGCGTGCGGCTTGCCAACTGAATAATTCCCAAAACCTCGCCCTCCGCGCAAACCGGAACCTGGACGAAAGATTCGACTCCCTCCTTTTTCATCGTTCTCAACCCTGTACAGGCTTGCACATGCTCCTCGATACAAGGCTGCTCGAAAACCAGGCCACTAAAATGAGTCGAGTGGGCAGCCTCCGTGGTTCGGGAAAGCCTCCGGTGGCTCAGCATGTTGTTCGGGTCTCGATAGCCCCTGACAACGGTCACCTCTAGCGCGTCACCGCTTGAGTCGATCAGGCGAATATTGCCGAGATCGAAGGAACCGCTGAGCATCGCTTGCTCTAGAATCTGCTCGAGCACCATCTTCAGGTCTAGACAGCCTAAAATCGCCTCGCTGATCTTTCTGAGCAACAGCAGTTCTCGGTTGCGCTCTTTCAGGCTTTCTTCGGCTTTGTGCCGCTGGACGGCGTAGCGCAGCGCGCGCGCTAACAAATGGCCGTCCGCCTGCCCTTTGATGAGATAATCTTGCGCTCCCCGCTCGACGGCTTTGACCGCAGCCACCTCGTCGTTAAGACCAGTCAAAACAACAATTGGCACACCGGGGGCCTGGCTAAGCACACGGTCGATGGTGTCGAGCCCATAGGCGTCGGGAAGCGAAAGGTCCAGCAACACCGCGTCAAGCCCGCCGGCGGCCAGCCGTTCCAGCGCCGTCGAAAGCCTTTCGGCCCGCTCGATTTCCAGAGCCGTCTCAGACAGCGTCTCGCGAATCAAAAGGGCGTCGTCGTCGTTGTCTTCGACGAGTAGGACTCGCATCTCTCTTACCTCGCGTGAGCAGGTATCCTGGCGATCAGCGCCCAATAGAGAGCAAATTGCTTGATCACGTCTCGGAACTTGTCAAAGTCCATCGGTTTGGTGATGTAGGAGCAAGCGCCTTTGGCGTAAGACTTGACAATGTCCGCTTCATTGTCGCTCGTGGTAAGCATCACCACCGGGATGTGCATCAGCGCGGGATCGGCCTTGAGTTCACTAAGCACCTCAAAGCCATTTTTCTTGGGCATGTTGATGTCGAGAAGAATGAGACCGGGTATTGGAGCGCTATGGTATTTTCCTTGGCGCCGCAGGAAAGCCATGGCCTCCTCTCCGTCCCGCACCACAAACATCACATTGACAAGCTTGGCCTCGGCTAGAGCCTCTTGCTCAAGCACGATATCGTCTTCGTTATCTTCCACCAAGAGAATCTCCATCGGTTTTTCCTCCACTATATGTTCCTCCTTGCAAATCTTTGTTCTGGCCGAACGTGATGATAAATTCCGAGCCCCCGCCCTCGCGCGGCTCTACCCAAGCACTGCCGCCGTGACGCTCGGCAATCTGGCGCACGATGGCAAGCCCAGCTCCGGTTCCTTCGACCTCTCGTCCTACGGCTCGTTGAAAAAGCTGAAAAATGCGCTCCGCGTGCTCCGGCGCGATACCGAGGCCCCGGTCGCGAACCGCGATGCCGATGACGCTGGAATCCGGCCCATCCGGCCGGTAGGGTGCAATTTCCACAACCGGCCGCTCGCCGTCGCGGGTGAACTTGAGGGCATTGGCGATGAGGTTATAGACCGCTTGAGTCGCCCAGATCTTATCGACCAGTAATCCGCCAAAATCTTTCGCCACATGAATTTCTGCATCGGTGGCATCGATCTTCCCCTCAAGACGCTTGATTGTTTCGAGCACGATACTTTCGCCGGCGACTTCCTCGCTGGGCGCCGCCATGCGCTGCGATCGCGAGAGCACAAGGATATCGTCGAGCAGACGATTCAATCGCTGGGCGCCCAGAATCACGCGCCGTAAAAAATCCTGACCTTTGTCATCGAGACGGTCCCGGTATCGTTCATTGATGATCCGCGAGAAGTTCTCGATGGCCCGCAGCGGCTCGCGCAGGTCGTGCGAGGTCACGTAAAGGAGTGTTTCGAGATCGCGGTTCTTGGCTGCGAGTTCCGCTCTCGCCCGCCCTCGGGCGGCAATTTCGCATTCCAATCCGGCATTGAGGCGCGATAATTCTTCTTTCTGTCGCGCCAGCACCTGCAAAAACTCGTCCTTCGCCGCGTTCGATTTCTCCAGCTCGGCCGCTTGCTTCGTCGTTTCTTCATAAAGTTGGGAGTTACGAATTGCCACGGCGCCGTGGTTGGCAAGGGTGGAAAGGAAATCGATTTCTTCAATGCTAAATTCGTGTTCCTCTTTAGTGTAAAAAGAGAGCACCCCTAAAATTTCATCTCGAACAAACAATGGCACCCCCAGATACGAAACCAATCCATGTTTTCGGAAAAACTGAGAGTCGCGCAGTCGCAGGTCACTTTGAAGCTTGCGAACCATCACGGGCGCCTTCGTTTCGAATACGGCATTAGGAAGGCCGCGCCCGCCCCGCCACTGCTCTGCCCTCCATTCGTCCTCATCGAGATTGAGGCAGGCAATCGGCTCCAAGAGCCGACTCTGCGGATTGAACAACCTTACGCTGCTCGCGGAATAGGGCAGGCCGTCGCCAATTTCCTCTAAAAATATTTTCAGTATATCGTGAAGATCTAAAGTCGAGGTAATGGCGGTACCGATTTCGTGGAGCGCTCGGATCTGTTCCAAATTGCGCTTGGTCTGATCAAACAGGCGGGCATTTTCGACCGCCACGCCAATGACATTGGCAATCGCCTGGAGAAATTCCACTTCGCTCGCGGGAAAGGGTCTTGATTGATCGTCGGAAAATCCTAAAACTCCAATGACTCCAGTACCGGCCTTGACCGGGATCCATGCCACCGACTGCGTACTGGCTAATAGTCCCACCGAACTATCCCCCGGTCGATCGTTGATTACCAATGGATCTCCTGAGGCAAAGACTTTTTCGCTCATTGGATGCGGGGTAATGCGCCGGAGCGCCTCTATTTCTTCCTCCGTAAATCCCCGATAGGCGACGATGGCGACATTGCCGGTTTGGGTGTCCCTAAGTCTCAAGTTAATCCGCCAACGTTTCGTTACTTCCACCGTCTTGTCAGCAATGATTTCAAAAAGTTCCTTAAGCTCCAGCGACCGGCTGGCGGCGGCGGCGATAACGTTGAGCGCTTCCTGTTCTCTGGCGCGCCGCTCCGCGGCTTCAAATAATTTAATCTTTTGCACCCCGATTCCCGCCTGAGTTCCGATAGCTTCGAGTAAGCGTATCTCCTCGGGTTCGATGTGTCGTTCGGTACGATGACCAAGATGAATAACGCCTAGCACTTCCTCTTGCGTACGTAACGGCACTGTGACCATGGTGCGCACACCCTCGCGTTTAAAAGTGCGCATACCGTCTACTTGCGTGAGGTCTTCCACTTTGGTCGCCCGGGTGGCGAGGACTTGGGCAATGACTCGCGGCAAAGCGGGATCTTCTGCGCGGCGGCGTTGCCGGCTGACATTTTCGGGGTCACGGTACCCGCGATGCGCCACCGGCTCCAAGGTTGTTCGATCGAGCTGCAGCAACCGGATCATCCCGATCTCGAATCCCATGACTTCGAGAGTTTGCTCGAGAATGCGGTTCATCATGACGTTTAGATCGGTCGACTCCAAGATCGTTTGGTTGATTTCGTGGAGTGACCCAAGTCGCGCTTCGGCAGCCGTAAGCTTGGCCACCCGCTGCTCTAAAACTTCAGCCAGCTCGCCTTTTTCAACAAGCGGCTGCGTCAGTGCCCGTTGAGCGCGGCTTTTTACGAAATAAATCACGCAATACAGACAACCTAATATTACGAGAACTCCCGGAAGCAGGACCCACTGCGTACGCTGGGTTTTCTGGAGTAATGGTGTCACATCGTAATAGAGTTCAAAAACCGCTTCTATAGGAGCCGTCGGATCACCGCGCCGGATAGGGACATAACTTGAAATGAGGTCACGGTTTTCAACTTCACCTTCGAAGGCGCTAAAGGTATTCCGATGGGTAAGTTCGCTAGCCACTTTCCCAGACCGGGCCGAAAGAAATCCGGCGTTGCTACTTTTATCCTCGCCTATCTGCCGGGCCTCAGTGGAAAACACCGTCCGTCCAGTAAGGTCGTATAATTTGATTTTCAGTACAGATAAACCCCTCATCTGGGCCAGGACAGCCTTACGAAGCTCGGCGGTGTCATGATGAGTTCTAATTTCATCGCCACTGAGACTGACGGTGCGAGTAAGGAATAAACTGAACTGTGGCCACAATGAATTCGAAAATGCCTGCGTCATAGCGATATTGTGACGCTCTCCCAGTTCAAGCAGATCGTTAAGTGCGATCCAGCGATAGAATGCAACTAGGAGGATAGCTGCTCCCACCACGCTGACAAAGCTGGTGATCGAAAAGTGGCGACGAAAATTAGACATGGAAGCCTCGCGCCGACCCGTCAAGCCCATCGAGCGCCTCGGGCAAAACCGAGATCGGCAGAGCCACCGTGAACGTCGAGCCTTTGCCGAATTCGCTCGACACGCTGAGTTCGCCGCCAAGCATCTCCGTGAAGCTCTTGACGATATAAAGTCCCAAACCGACGCCGCCATGGGTCCTGGTACTTGAACCATCCCCCTGGCGGAACTTTTCGAATATTGAAGGCAGCATCTCTTGAGGAATTCCGATCCCGGTATCGGTCACGCGGAACTCGATCTTGTTAGCTCCGGGAACCTGGTGAGCCGACACCGTCACGCGCCCCTCTTCCGTGAATTTGATCGCGTTATTGATGAGATTCTGAAGGATATGTATGAGTTTCTCACCGTCGGTGCTCGCGGTGGGAAACTCAGGCGGATAGTCCCAGTGAAGACTCACAGCTTTGCCCGATGAAACATCGTAGCTCGACTTGAGCTCGTCTAGTAGACGACCCACGGCAACCTCATGTTTTTCCACGCTGACCATGTCAGCTTCAATTCTTGTCGCCTGGAGAATGCTGCTAATCATCCACAATAGTTCGTTCGCGCAGCTCATGATTTTACGTAGCGCTACGTCCTGCTCGGTATTGATTTTCCCGAACACCTCCTGCCTCGCCGCCTCCGCATAACCTGAGATCACATTCAGGGGAGTCCTGAGCTCGTGCGACATGACACTGAGAAATTCATCCTTTGCCTTGTTGGCTTTATTCAGTTCAATGGCCTGGTCTCGAGTCCGCTCATAAAGCTGGGCATTGTAAATAGCCATGGCCGTTCGGTCTGCGAGCGTGGAGAGAAACTCGATTTCTTCTTCGCTGAACTCATGCTCCTCTTTGGTGTAAAAAGAGAGTATTCCTAAGACCGCATCCTTCGCGATCAAAGGAAGCCCTAGATAAGAAATCAATCCATGCAACCTGAAAAACTCATGGTCCTCCACGCGCGGATCCGTTGCAAAGTTGCGAATCACCACGAGCGCTTGGCTTTCAAAAATTAGGCCGGCCAAGCCGGGGCCAGACTTTCCCCGCCCAACTTGCAACTGACTGCCATCGACATTCCGCCACGCCGCGGGCTCCAGAAGCCCATTCTTCGGGTTAAGTAATCTTAGGGTGGTGGCAGAATACGGTAGAACGAGTTCTATTTTTTCCATCAGCACGTCCACTAACGCGGAGAGATCCAAGGTCGAAGTGACGGCATGATCAAACTCCCGCAGCACCCGGAGACGTTCGAGATTATGTTGAACCTGTCGAAAAAGCCTGGCATTCTCCTCCGTGACCTGCTTGCGCTCTCTCGCATAACGTACGGCCCGCACAAGCCCGCCGCCATTCACCTGGCCCTTAACCAGATAGTCCTGGGCCCCCACCCGTAGAGCGTTAACTGCCATTTCCTCATCATCCAGACCCGTAAGGACCAAGATCGGCACACTAGGCGCGACATCCCGCACGCGCGCAAGGCCTTCAAGCCCCTGCGCGTCAGGAAGGGAAAGATCCAGCAACACGACGTCAAAACGCTCTTCCCGAAGATGCTCCAACGCCTCGCCGAGCTGTTCGACATGCGCCAGGCCGAACGGACAACCCGGTACTTCTTTGAGAACCTCCCGCAATAAGCGGGCGTCCGCCGGATTGTCCTCGACCAGCAGAATTTGGGTCAACGGTTCAATCATTGGACGCGCCCATTCGGCGGCAGCACGACCGCGGTAAACCAGAAATCTTCTATCAGTCGAGACATTCTAACGAACTCGTTGTAGTCAACCGGTTTTTGCATGTAGCAATTGACGTGCAGGTCATAGCTCTTAAGAACGTCCGCTTCGGCGTTTGAGGTCGTTAGAACCACGATGGGGATTCTTCTCAGGTCCGGATCGTTTTTGATTTCTTCCAAGACTTCGCGGCCGTCTTTCTTCGGCATGTTGAGATCGAGCAGGACCAGGTCCGGCTTTACCACGCCGGCATATTTGCCAACTCGTCGCAGGTATTCCAGGGCTTCCACTCCATCTCCCGCGACGCTTACGTTGTCGACAAGCTTTGCATCCTTAAACGCCTCAAGCGTTAGCCGCACATCGCTGGGGTTATCGTCGACTAGCAGGATTTCTCTGGCACGGTGATTAATCATGACTCCCTCTCTGAAACAGATTTGCAATCGTCCGGAATTGAGAAGTAAAACGCGCCTGCTTTGCCGACTTCCGACTCTACCCAGATTTTGTCTCCATGACGTTCCACAATCTTCGGTATGGCTCCTTCTTTCCCTGCGTAGTCGATGCCGTGAGATTTGCCGCATGTTCGACGATCGTTGGCCTAGCGAAACAGGCTATGCGACACGGCAGGATAAGCGAGCACGGCGGCTGATGAGTGCTATTCCCCGCCGAACCTGCCCACCGCCCGCGCCGCGCCTTCGCGATTTTCCACCCACTGGCGCAGTTGCGCCTCTCGCACGCGCCATTGGCCGCCGACTTTTAACGCTGGCATCTCACGGCTATGGATCATCCTCTGTAGCGTGCGCGTTGAGACCTGCAAGAGCTTCGCAGCCTCGTTCAGTGTCAGCAACCGAATGCTGTCGAGATTTTCGTTCATGAGAAGTTACCCCGCTTGCCGATTACGCAATGCCAATGCCAGCAACAGAGGATGGTTAAGTCATTGTTTTGACATGCGAAAACATAAACGCAGGCAGGCCCTTGAATGACCGTTTTGGACAAGTCTGGACAACGCGGGGCGCTGCTGTGCAACTCATCCCCAAATTGGTAAATCCCGGACAACGAATATGATTGCGGTCCGGTAAGGATCTGCAATGAACGCGGTTTCTTGGACAGGCAGGATTCTGAAGCGCCGGTCAGCCGACGAGAAATTGGCGCGTGGCGCGGGCCCTATTGGCGGTAAAGAATCTCACCGCATCGCTCCGTGTCGTAGCCGCCGAGGGAAGTCACCGCACTTTTGAGTGCCGCCGAATTCAGGATCTCCATCAGGAACTCTCCCGGCGCGGATTCCAAGAACGAGAGGTGAAACAAAAGATCATACTGCTCGGCGGCGACCGGCAAGAAATCGAGGCCAAGCGCGTTGGCTGCCGCGCGCACGCCGAGACCGGCATCGGCTAAGCCGCTCGCCACGGCGACACCGACGGCCATATGGGTGAACTCTTCCCTCTCGTAGCCGCTGATCGATGCGGGATCGATACCGATTCTTTTCAATTCGTAATCCAACAACACGCGCGTGCCTGAACCCGGTTGGCGGTTGACGAAGCGAATACCTGGTTGCGCCAGGTCGTTCAGTCCGCGGAGCGATTTCGGGTTGCCGCGGACGACGAGAATGCCCTGTTCGCGCTGCGCCAGATGAACCAGCGCGACGGGAACCGTCGGTATCGTTCTCTGGATGTCGGGGATATTATAGACCCCCGTTTGCGGATCGAGCAGATGCGTGCCCGCGAGATGGGTTTCGCCTCGTTGGAGCGCGAGCAGGCCGCCCAAGCTGCCGACGTTGGTGGCGGCGATCTTGAGTTCCGGATGGCGCAGTTTTAACTGATCCTCTAAAACGCCGATGGCGAGATCGTGGCTGCCGGTGCAGAGGATGGTGTTTTCTATATCCTCGATCGGCCGCAGAAGTTCCACGTTGGCTTCTTCCCCCGCATTCAGTCCCTCGACGAGACTGGGAACGCGCATCAAACCGTCCGCGTGCACCATCGTCGTAATCACCCCGGCGCCGCGCCCGAGCGGCACCGCGACTAATTTTTCACCGACGCGACCGAGTGTCACGCGAATAAATTCCTCCAGGCCCAGATGCGAGGCGATCTTCTTCGGCACCAGGGCGCGGACAGTGGGATAGGCAAACACGGCGGAGCCAAGGAATTTCTCGATCGCCGGCCGTAAAATCTCCCGCGCGATGACGATCGCCGAGACCGGATATCCCGGCACACCGATCAATGGTTTGCCGGCGACTTGCCCCAACACCGCCGGTTTGCCGGGCATGACGTCGATGCCATGCGCCAACAACTTTCCCGTTTCGATTACAACATCAGAGGTCAAATCATGTTCGCCCGCCGAAGAGCCGGCGATGATCGTCACCAGGTCGCACTCATCGACGGCTTGCCGCACCGCCCGCACGAGCAGCGTCAAATCATCCTTGGCCCGCGGATATTTAATCGGCGTCCCGCCCCATTCGCGCACAAAGGCCGCCAGCACCGTCGAATTGAATTCGATCACCGCGCCAGGCTTGACCTCTTCACCTGGTTGGATCAGCTCATCGCCGGTCGGAATTATTCCCACCTTGGGGCGCGCTTTGACGCGCACCGTCGTGTGTCCCGCGGCTAGCAATGCGCCAAGATCGTAAGGACGCAAGCGGTGGGAACGGGGCAGGAGTAATTCAGTGGCGACCACGTCTTCGCCGACCAGGCGCACATGATTCCACGGCGCCACTGACTCGAAGATTTCCAAGGTGTGGTCGTCGACCTGATGGACCCTTTCGATCATGATCACCGCGTTCGCCCAGGCCGGCAATGAGTTCCCGGTATCGACGTACGCAAAGACGTTCGCCCCCGGTGAATCGCTCGACGCCCGCGTGAGTTTTTTCCCGACGAACTCCGTGGCGCCGAAGGTGTCCTCGGCGCGCACGCAAATCCCGTCCATGGCGGAAGCGTGATAGTGCGGCGAGGAGATTTTCGCGAAGACAGGCGCGGCGGTGATCCGGTCGAGGGCGTCTTCGACGGGAATTTCCTCCGCGGCCAGCCGCGCCGGATCTACCGTCGACAGAAAAAGCGCTCGCGCCTCGGTCAGGGGGGTCTTCTTGAGATAGCGTTTGCGGGCCATCGGCTTCGCCAGTTTCGAGTTCCGCGTTTCGTGTTCCGAGTTCCCTTCCCCCAACCCGTAACCCGGAACTCGCAACCCAAAACTAAAACAATATGACTTCCACCTCTTCCCCTTGCTCCAACCCGTCCTGATTCATCTCGATGCGCACCATGCCGTCGGCTTTGACCAGGGTGAAGATTGCGCCCGACTTGCTGGGCAAAGGCGTCGCGATCAGGCGATCCGATTGCCGCTCCAACGTCACTCGAACATAATCCTCGCGGCCGAGTTGGGAGGCGATGTTGGTTTTTAACCTTGCGCGCACGGTCCGGGAAAAGCGCTGCAAGGCGTCGGCGCTTTCACCACCCAAGCGGCGAATCAGTGGCGCGCCGAACAGGTCAAAGATCACCAGCGCCGACACCGGATAGCCCGGGAGTCCCATGATCGGCTTGCCGCATGCGCGGGCGAAGATCGTCGGTTTTCCCGGCGCAATGGAGATGCCGTGAAAGATAAACTCTGAATTGGGAAACGACAGAATGGTTTCCAAGGCGATGTCCTTGGCGCCCATCGAGCTGCCGCCGGAGAGCAGAACGAGATCGCCCCAATCCAATGCCTCACCGATCGCCTTCGATAAATCGCCACGATCGTCACGAATCACGCCCCAATCCTTGAGATCCCCGCCGCATTCTTCGATCAGGCCGGCGAGCGAGTGTTGATTGATGTTACGCACCTGGCCGGGACGCGGCTCGGTGTCCGCGTCGACGATTTCATCGCCCGTCGAGATCAAGCTCACGCGCGGCCGCTTGTAGACCGGAACGGATGAGATGCCGACCCCCGTCAATGCTCCCAGGTCGTGCGCCTTTAGACGCCGGCCGCGTTGGAATACCAGTTCGCCTTGCTTGATATCGTCGCCGACTTGAATAACGTTTTGCCACGGCGACACGCCGCGATGTATTTCGACCAATCCGGCGTCGGTTTCGTCGGTGTACTCGACCATGACGACAGCATCGGCCTGCGGCGGCATCATTCCGCCGGTCGAAATGCGAATCGCCTCACCTGAATTGACCGCTTGGGTCGCCTCTTTGCCCATCTCGACCACTCCGGCGAGCTTCAGATAGGCCGGTAGGCTCTGGCTCGCGCCGAAGGTATCCTTGGCTTTCACCGCATAGCCGTCCATGGCGGCGCGGTGAAAGTGCGGCAAATCGACGGCGGAATAGAGATCTGCCGCCAACACCCGCGCGCGCGCCTTTATCGTTGGGACAGTCTCCGTGCCGACGGATTCCACCGCCAGCAATAACCGAAGCGCTTCCTGTGGCGCTAAAACCTTAAAAAATGTTTGTGCCATACGCCTCGGATCATAAGCAGAACAAACCGCAGGAATCAAACTGTGATAATCGGCATGTTCCGCTTGACACCTTCGCCGCTAAGGATGAAAATCACGCCCGCAACCGATTATGGGAGGTGTTTCGCATGAAGTTGCAAAAAGTCTATCACATAGGCATACCCGTAGATAATTTGGACCGCGCCAAGGATTTTTACACCCGTGTCCTCGGTATGGAATATTTGGGCCGCGCGGGCGGCAACCCGAATAATCCCGATTCATTTCCGGTTCACGGTGTGGCGCAGAAGCTCGACCGCTTCAAGTGCGGCAGCGATGACATCGTCCTGTTTGAACGCCCCAGGCCGATCCAACGTGACGCGCTCGATCAAGACGGAATCGCCCACCAGGCCTTCGACATGAACTGGGAAGATTATGACGATGCGCTGAAAACCGCAAAAGAGTTGGGCAAGTATCACCGCAGTGTCGAACGCGACAGCGGCAATACGATCTACATGTTCGATTCCGAGGGCAACTATCTCGAGCTTCACTTCCCGAGGCCGGGCGGCCGGCGCCAGCGGCAGACGGTTTAATTCGAGGGTCGATGATGGAGGATCGAAGATTGCCATCGTCCATCTTCCATCCTCTATCCTCGGCTTTCTTCTTGAACCTGTCCGCTGCACCCAGGAGCCAAGGAGAACTACCGTGAGAAGGACTATCTTTAAAGCGATGCGGCGACAAGTAATACGGCTGGCCTTAATCTGCATGATCACGGCGCTGGCGCTGGTTAACCGGCCGGAGCATGGTTACGCCGAGCTTCTGCGCGTCGCTCTCTCCACCAAAGACTTCGGTTACCTCCCGCTTTTCGTCGGTATGCGCTCCGGCATGTTTGCCCAGGAGAACTTGGAGATTCAGTGGATCCAGGTCGGCTCCAACGTCGTCGTCACCGCGCTGATCGCCGGCGAGATCGACGTCGCCGGCATCGCCGGATCTTCCATGCGCGCGGCGGCGCGCGGCGCGCCATTGAAAGCCAACTTCTTCCCCTACGACAAATCGCTGTTTGTGTTCATGGGCGCTCCCGGGATCAAACGGGTGCAGGACTTGAAAGGCAAAGTCATCGGCACGACCGGTCCGGGCGCCACGACCGAGATCGCCGCGAGCATGGTCTTGCAGCATCACGGCTTGGATCCGAGGAAAGACGTGACATTCATGACCATCGGCGGAGCCGAGACCTCGATCGCGGCCATGCGCAACGGCATCATCCAGGCGCGCGCTTTCAACCCCGACGCGGCGATGATCATGAAGAAACAAGGCTTCACCGAATTGGCCGTCCTCGCCGACATGGGCCCCTGGCCTTGGGCGGGCTATTCGACTTCGGACGCGCACCTGGCGAACCGGCGCGACAAGCTTAAACGTTGGACGCGGGTGATGGTAAAGAGCTTGCAGTTCATGCTCAACCGCAAACAGGAAACTTTCAAAATCGCTCAGGCCGAGTTCGGCCACCCGCGCGATGTGACCGAAGGGGCGGCGAGCATCTGCATCAAAGCCATCGACACGCAAAATCCCGGCGGCGCCGGCGACGACGCCATGCGCAAGAATATCGATCTGACGATCACCCAGCCGTTGAAGCTCGCATCGAGTCCGCCCCTGGCCCAGCTGGTCGACTTCTCGCTCCTGCGCGAAGTCCACAAGGAATTATCGCTCACGGGCGCAAGATGATTCGCATGAATGTCATTCCGATCACACTCGCCGGTTTGCCGATTCCCGCAAGGTTGGCGATTGCAGATGTCAAATCGCATATTTCAGATTTGGATCTCATTTGCGATCCGATATTTGAGATTCCAAAAGGATATTTATGGCCATCAAACGTCACATCACCTTAGGTCTCCCCGATCATCCGCGCTGCCGCGCTTTGATCGACGGCAAAGTCGGCATCGAAGGATACGAACTCGACATCGATCCCAACTTCACTTCTTCCGGCGAGCGCCATTACAAATATCTTCACGGCCAGTGGGACGTCGGTGAATGCTCGGCGGCGAGCCTGCTGCGCGCCATCGAGAAGGGCCAGGAGCTGCTCGCCATCCCGGTCTTCTTCGAGCGCGGCCCGCGCCAGCGCAACATCTACCACTGCGAGGGCAAATTGACGCGCCCGTCGGAGCTCAAAGGAAAAAAGTTCGGCTGCTTCCGCTACGGCGCCACCGCGGTCGTCTGGGCACGCGGCTACCTGCTCGACGCGCACGATATCAAGACCACGGACATGCAATGGTTCGTCTCGGGCCGAGAAGTGTTTATCGGCCACGAGCTGCCGGTGAAAATCGAGCGCATTGAGCCGCCGCCGCCTTTCGGCCAGGAAAAGCTTACGCTCTCGAAGATGCTGAGCGAAGGGAAGCTCCATGGCGCCGTGGTGCCGGGCGATTCGGGTTATCTCGGACTCTTCGGCGGCGGCGAGACTCCGCCCATGATGGCCGCCTACCCGGGCGTGAAGCCGCTTTTCGAAGACAACGAAGAAATCATTCGTTACACGAAGCAAACCGGCATCAATCCGATCATGCACGTGCTCTCGATTCGCCGAAATGTCGTCGAGCGCTATCCGGACTTCCCGGCGAAATTGACCTGCGCCTTCATGGAGGCGCGCAACGCCGCCGCGCCGTACATGGCCGCAGACGAAATCGCCGGCTACGGCAAAGAGCGAGAAGTCCTTGGCGAAGATCCCTACGCCTACGTCATGGGCGACAATGAAAAACGCTCGTTGACGGCGCTCAACCGTTACCAGATTGAGCAGGGTCTGATGAAAACCATGCTGCCGATGGAAGATCTCTTCGTCGGCCATGTGTGAGCAAGCGAAACCTGATGCCTCGATCAATATTTGTCCTATATGTCTTATGGGTCCTATCCGGAGGACTTCGAGCGACCGCAAATGCCGCGACACTCGAAGAGTCCGCTAAAGCCGAAGCCGAGCTGGTTCTTTACAGCTCGCTCAACAACGAGCAGATCGTCACGCTCGTCGACGCGTTCAAGAAAAAATATCCGTTCATCAAGCCGTCCTTCTACCGCGGCACTAGCGAGCGGGTCCTGCAGCGCGTCACTACCGAAGCCAAGGCCGGCCGCTTCGCCGTGGACGTTTTGACTTCCGCCGGGTTCCAGGTACAGCTCATGAAGGAAGCGGGTGTAACGCAAAGATACGTTCCCGCCGAGGCCACGGCGTACGGTGACGGGTTCAAAGACCCCGACGGCCACTGGATCAACCTCCACTCACTGCTCAACACCATGGCTTACAACACGCAGCTCGTCCGCCCCAATGAAGTGCCGAAGAATTATGACGACCTACTCGCGCCGCGCTGGAAGGGCCGGCTCGGCGTAAACCTGCACGACCCCGAGTGGTACGTGAACCTCCAGCGCCGCATGGGAAAAGAAAAGGCGCGCAATTTTTTAAAGGCGCTCGCCGCCCAGCAACCCGGCCTGCGCGACGGGCACAGCATTACGGCACAACTCCTCGCGGCGGGAGAGTTCCACGCCGTGACCAACACCTACGCCCACATCGTCGCCCGCATCAAAGGGCAAGGCGGGCCGGTGCAATATCTCTTCGATGAGCCGGTGATTACCTATATTCATCCGGTCGCCTTGGCCAAGTCCGCGCCCCATCCCAACGCCGGTAAACTCTTCATCAGCTTTATCCTTTCTGCGGACGGACAAAAAATGTTGCGCGATCAGGGGCGAATCCCCGGCCACCGCGACGTGGATCCGCAGGTGTTTTCGCTGCGCAATGTCAAACTCTTCGCCAGCGATCCCAGACTGGCCAAGGAACATGGAGTGGCTGCCGAAGAGATGCGCGCGATCTTCGGCGCACGGTAAGATAAGTTTCGGGTCGCGAGTTCCGTGTTTCGGGTTTAACTCGAAACTCTAAACTCGGAACTCGAAACAAGGTGAGCGAAAGCGGCACCACATCGTTGCGCTACCTGAATGGAAGAAAGGTCAATGATCACATGAGCCTGTTCCCGGCACAGCGAACGACCTTCCTCCCCGGCGGCTATATGGGCAAGATCCTCCGCGTCGATCTGACAAACGGCACGTTAAAAGACGAAAACCTCCCAGAAGAACCGATCTTGAGAAAATTCATTGGCGGCCAGGCGTTGGCGCTCTACATCTTGCTCAAATATCTGCCGCTCAACGCCACGCCCTTCGGACCGGAAAACATCGTTGTCATGATGACCGGCCCGCTCACCGGCAACGGATTTACGCCCGGTGGGACCAAGATGACCGCGGTTTATCTAAGTCCTCTCACGGGAACCACGCTGGGCCGTGGCGCCACCAGCGGCTACTGGGGAACTTACCTCAAAGCCGCGGGCTACGACGGCGTCATTCTCACGGGCGCATCGACCAAGCCGGTCTATCTCTACATCGACGAAGGCAAGGCCGAGCTGCGCGACGTCGGGAGATTCTGGGGCCTTGGCACCCGCGCCACGGAAGACCGCATGCGCGAGGCGGTGGGACATCAAGACGCGAAAGTCCTGTGCATCGGTCCCGCCGGCGAAAATCTAAATCGCGCCGCCATGCTCGCCAACGACTACAATCACTTCGCCGCCCATAGCGGCGGTGCGGTATTCGGCTCGAAGAAGCTTAAGGCCATCGTCGTTCACGGCACCCGGCGGCCGACTTATCGGGACAAAGAAAAGTTGGTCGACGCCGGCTGGCGTTGGCGTGGCACGCTGCAGCAGCACAATGTCCAGAAAAAGAAAACTAAATACGGCGCCGGCGAAGCCTGGGGCGCCTTGAACAATCTTAACTGGCGCAGCACGGAACTCTCCCCGGCGCATATCAAAGGCTTCGACCAGAACGATGTCGTGCTCCGTCCCTGCTTTCAATGCGCGCGAATGTGCCCATGGGACGCGACCATCGGTGAAGGACCGTTCAAAGGAACGCTGCTCCATTTCAACGCCGGCGGCGAGTGGCTCGATTCTTTCTTCAATCTCGGCATCAAAGGCAACTCCGCGCTGTATCTCGCCGAGCGCATCAACGACCTCGGCATCGAGTGCAGCCATTTCTCCTGCGGCGCGGGCGTGGCGCTTGAAGCGTGGGAGAAGGGACTTCTCGGTCCGGACAAAACCAACGGCTTGAAGCTCGAATGGGGTAACGTCGATGCGGTGGAAAAACTTCTCTACATGGCCGCGCGGCGCGAAGGCTGGCTCGGCAATTTATTGGCCGAGGGGCCGAAGCAGTTGGCCGAGGCGATCGGCGGCGACGCGCCCAAGTGGGCGGTGCACACCAAAGGCGGCACGCCTGCGATGCACGAGTGGCGGCCGATGCTCGGCCAGATGCTCCGCGAGCTGGTCGCCAGCGGCGGCATGAAACCACAGGGCGGCGGCTCGGTGAATCCGCCTCCCGATTTACGCTATCGTGAAAAATGGGGACCGCTCGGCAGGGATAGTGCCGACGGCTGGGCCCGGTCGCAAGTGCTCTCGGAGCAATACCGCCAATTCACCGGCATCTTCGGCGGCTGCTGGTTCGCCCAGATGCATCAAAAACCGGACGGCCTCAACAGCATTGTCGATGCCTTCAACGCGATCACCGGCTGGAACTTCACAATGGACGAAGCCCTCGCAGCCGGCCACCGCAGCATGATTCTTCAGAGCCTCTTCGCCACCCAGCGCGGCTGGATCGCCGACTTCGACTGGCAAGACGTCGGCCCGAGGTTCCTGGAGCCGATCCCCGACGGCAAGTACAAGGGCTTCACCATCGCGAAGTGGCTGCCCGATTTGATTTACGAGTATTATCGCTTATCGGGCAGACACGAGCGGACGGGCCGGCCGTTCAAAGAAACGCTGGATCGCCTCGGACTGGAAGAATTCACGCCGTGGAGCCAGGAAGCAAGCCAATTGTGACCGAGAACGCAGGTATGATGAGGAACGGCGGGAAACTAAAAGAAGTCAATCGAGCTAATGACTGCTCCGCTCAGGCCTTCTCCCCCACCGAGGCTGGAAAAGTTGAACTCGGCAGTGAATCGCTGTAAAGAGGAAAAATAGGTCGGTCATCGATTACTTGTCGTCCGCAATCGACATTTGGGAAATGTGATCGCGGTCGAGGTCTACAGGGGAGAACTTGAAATGAATAGAGACGACAAACTTGCCGATCTCAGAAATCTCGAGACAAAGGCCGCCGCGATTCGTAAGGGGCCTGCAATTAGCCCGCCGGGAATGGTTATCTTCTCGGCCCAATTGAATCGTGCGCGGATAGCCCCCTACGTAACCCATCGTAAGCAATCTAAAGTGGCCTCCGGCGGTCGTTAATTGAGGATCGTAGCCAACTTCAGAACTTCCTCTTTGCGCATGAAAAAGTTGACCGCTCACGAATTAAATCCTTTCCCCGCCAAAGATGTCCAAGCAAGAGCATTTGCCTCTCCAAATACGACCCTGAAATTCTCCTGGGTTTAGAAAATTTCCGTTGACTAGTTTGTCACCAGGCTATATAAGATGAAAACATGAAATTCGGCCAGTGCATCCGGCAGTCGAGAAAGATGAAGAGCTTGGGGATTAGAACCTTAGCCAAGCAAGTGAAAGTCGATCACTCTTACCTTTCTCGAATCGAATCTGGTCAGACACAACCATCAGAGCAGATCATACGGAAATTGGCGAAAGTACTGGATTACGACGAGGCCGAACTTATGATATTGGCTAACCGCATACCCCCAAAATGGCGGCCGGTAATTAAGAAAGCGCCCCAAGAGACTGCATCTCTCATTCGTGAATCGTTAGAGGAATACGGCGACGGAACAAAGGAAGCCAGCCCACTATTACCTCTCCCCATCAATGGGGACCGGTTAATTGCACCAGACGCAAATTCGAGGAAATCAAGGCGTAAGTCTCCCGACGGTGTGCCAACTAACGATCTTGTCTTCAGCGCCCTCTTAGGAACTAATGACGAACTCTTCCCAAAAATACTGTCACTTTACGTCGCGCGGGGAAGCACGATAGCGGACGTAACCTATGGAAAGGGAGTTTTTTGGAAAGAGGTCCGCAAGGACCAATACCGGTTGCTGACGACTGACATCCAGAACGGAGTCGATTGTAGGTCCTTGCCGTATGCAAACAACTCAATCGACTGCGTTGTTTTGGACCCGCCCTACATGCACACTCCTGGAGGAACAGCCCATGTCGCGCACCAAAACTACGAGGGTTACTACAGAAACAACAGCACCACAAATGGTTCCGGTAAAAAGTATCACGAGGCGGTCTTAGACCTGTACTTTGCTGCTGGAGATGATGCCTTTCGCGTTTTACGAAGTCACGGCATCCTCATTGTAAAATGTGCCGATGAAGTCTGCGCCAATCAGCAACGCTTGACTCACGTGGAGATCATTCAGGATTATACCAAAAAGGGTTTCGTGATCGAGGATCTGTTTGTCCTTTTAAGACAAAACCGCCCTGGGGTCAGCCGGGTCATTAAGCAAGTGCATGCTCGCAAGAACCACTCCTATTTTCTTGTCTTCCGAAAGTCCACCGGCAAGACTCGCTGGAAAGGACCCAGAGAACTATCTTCCCGCAGCTAACTCGCTTGCTTCTTCAAAGAATTGCGCGAACGGCAGAACGACTATGGACGGGTTGATTTTTCTAAGGTCCCCGTATTTTTGCGGAACGTCAAAATAATAAAAACGGTGCATCGGAGCAATGAAACGTTGATACAGGTCCCATTGTCTTGGCAAGCAAATTTCAATTACCTCTTTCGTTCGATGATCTAGCTTCGTTTCCGTAAGGCAAACCAAAATACCTTTGAATCTATTAAATCCGTGAACCCCGTCCAGCACTCTCTGATGCGCGAACACTTGAATCACCCGTTCACGGGTGGAAGTCTTTACGGGAACATGAAACTTCGGTTTTGCAGCGCCGAGATCAAAGATAAAATCGGTCGGTAGAGTAGTGCCTTCTTCTTCCAAGCGTAGCACCTCTACCTGTGTCCTTGGAT
>Ga0326597_10003279_pt1 | contig 23482 bp, 12 predicted proteins | sample RVTome_12_FD_203789 | JGI IMG/M metagenome (GOLD analysis project Ga0326597, IMG submission 203789) | Soil microbial communities from uranium-contaminated site in the Upper Colorado River Basin, Wyoming, United States - RVT100D185 | ecosystem: Environmental > Terrestrial > Soil > Contaminated >... | reverse complement strand
TCAACCGGCGGCGTCAGGACGAAGAACGGAGGGAGCAATCCCCCGGCTCCGGGTAACCGATGTGCGGAGCCCCCGAGCGGCTTTCGAGCCGTTTCGGGGGCTTCGACTTTCTATGGGGTGGACTAGTTCTGGAGCACCGGCGCGCGGCCCCGCGTGCTGCGCGTCGAAGCCGGGGGACGAGTCCGCGGCTGTGCCGCAAGTGCCAGAGCGACCCCATTGGACCACCCGAACCCATCCTGGGTCGGATACTCTCCGCCGCCGGCTCGCCGGTTCACGTCAACGACGTCGTATTTCTCCGTCATCTTGCCGGCCGATCGGTACGTGCGGAGGTTCAGGGCGAGCCAGCGGTCGCGGGCGGCATCGGCCAGGTCTGCGCGGCCGTAGCGGCGCACGCCCTCTATCGTCAACCATTCAAGGGGCGGCCACCCGTTGGGCGCGTCCCACTGCTGCCCTGAGGCGATAAGGGTGGTGACGAACCCACCCGGTTTCAGGAAGTCCTGCTCGAGACGTGCGGCGACCCGACGACCCTGCTCGGGGGTCGCGAGTCCGAAATACAGTGGGGCGGCGGCCGCCAGCGTTGGGCGGTCGGTCACCCGCTCGCCGCTACGCCAGCGGACGTCGTAGAAGAACCCCTCGATCGGATCGTACGCCACGTTCAGCAAGGCCTGGCGCCGCTGCTCGGCCGCCCGCGAGAACCGGTCGGCGACCTCCGCGTCGCCGGTGCGCCCGCGAACCGTGCGCAGCGCGGCGATAGTGCGCTCGGCGTTATAGAGGAGACTGTTGAGGTCGACCGGGATCAGCTCCGTCGTTTCCAACGTCCGTAAGTCCTTCGGGTCCCGCAACCAGCGGCTCGAAAAGTCCCAACCGCTCTCAGCCGTGGCCCGCACGTTTCGATAGAACGCTTCCCGGTTTGCCGCCGGCAGCGTTTGCGCCAGTTCGTAATCCTGGCGGTAGGACTCCGGCCTGGGCTCGGGTAGATCGTCCCAGTACCGGTTGAGCACCACTCCGTCGGGCATCCGAACCGCGCGGCGGCGGGTCTGGCCGGGCGACAGGCGCTCCGCTCCTTCCATCCAGAATGCGTGCTCCGCTTCCAGCGCTTCGAGGTAGCGGAGCGCGTGCGTGGTATCCGTCGCGCGGGCATAGAGCCCGACCATGGCCGCGAAAAACGGCGGCTGGCTGCGTCCCAGGTAATAGGTCCGGTTGCCGTTCGGGATGTGCCCGACCGTGTCGATCAAGTGGGCAAAGTTGTCCAGCATGTTCTCCACGAGGTCGGTACGGCCGCTCTGGACGAGCCCGAGCATCGTGAAGTAGGAGTCCCAGTAGTAGACCTCGCGGAACCGCCCGCCTGGGACGACGTACGCCTTGGGGAGGGGAATCAGCGACGAGCGTGCGTCGGCCGTGTCGGGCGCGCGGGTGAGCGCCGGCCAGAGCGCCCCGATGTGCTGCTGCATGGTCCGCGAGACATCTGTATGGAAGCCTTCTCCAACCGGCCGGGGCAGCTCGAAGTGCCGTTCGACGAACGCCCGGAAGTCAAACCCCACCGCGCGGCGCGCCGAGTCGTAGCGCGCGACGATCTCGGCCGGCGCGCCGAGCGGCCGGGCATCGGCAAACGTCTTGGAATCCGCGAACATCCCCGACAGCTGGACGTCGTGGAACAGCGCGCCCAGGTTGTGGGCGGGGTCGTACCGGTCGACGCTCGAACCCGGCCCGACACAGCCGAGCAGCGCGAGGAGCGCCGCTAGGCGAAGACGATCCATAGGACTCCGAGCAGCGCGGCGAGCAGGATGGACAGCCCCACGTTCAACCGGTGTCCCTTCCGGTCCGCCGGCGCAGCATCGGCAGGCATGCCGCGTTGGTAGGTGAGCCCGGCGATTTGAGCCGGCGAGGGCGCTGGGGTGAGCAGACTCACGCCGACGAGCACCGCGGTGCTCACCGCGAACAGCAGCACCGCGAAGTGGAGGAAGTTGATTTCGGCGATCCACGCCCACACGCTGCCCTCGGGCAGCCCGGTTTTCGAGATGCCATTCGTGAGCTCGAGGACGAGGCGCAGGGCGCCCACCACGAACCCGGTCACCAGGGAGCTGATCGCCCCCGCGCCGTTCAGCCGGTGGAAGAAAAGGCCGAGCAGGAAGCAGGCCGCGATGGGTGGGGCGATGTAGGCCTGGACGCTCTGCAGGTAGATGTAGAGCTGCGACGAGATGTATTTCATGAACGGGATCCAGGCGAGGCCGAGCACGACGAGCACGCCTGTCGCGATGCGTCCCACCGTGATGAGTTGCAGTTCGCTCGCGCCTGGCTTGAGCTTACGGTACACGTCCCAGGTGAGGAGCGTCGAGCAGGAGTTGAACACCGATGCGAGAGAACTCATCAGCGCCGCGAGCATCCCGGCGATCACGAGGCCCTTCAATCCGACCGGGAGGAGGCGTGTCACCAACGCGGGGAGCGCCTGATCGGTGGCGGCGCCACGGACGTCGGTGTAGAGGGCGGCGGCGATGACGCCCGGCAGCACGAAAATGAACACGGGGAGGATCTTCAGGAATCCGGCGAAGATGGTCCCGCGCCGCGCCTCCGTCACGTTGCGTGCGGCGAGGACGCGTTGCACGATGACCTGATCGGTGCACCAATACCACACGCCCAGAATGGGCGCGCCGAACACGATGCCGGTCCAGGGGAAGGCGGGATGGTCGCTGGGCTTCCACATCGAGAAGAAGTCGGGCGGGACGCTTGCCTGGAGGCCGCTGAATCCGCCCACGGCCTGGAGGCCGAGGGCAGTGAGGAGCAGCGCGCCCACGATCAGCACGAACGTCTGCATCACCTCGGTATAGATGACCGCGCGCAGCCCGCCGGCGATGGTGTACACCCCCGTCGCGACGACGATGATCGTCGCGCTGGTCCACATGCCGAGCCCCGTCACCGCGCGCACCACGATGGCGCCGGCGTAGAGGGTGACGCTGATCTTGGTCAGCACGTACGCGACGATGGACACGGTGGTGAGGTACCAACGGGATGCGGAGTTGTAGCGACGCTCGAGGAACTCGGGCATGGTGGTCACGCCGCTGCGCAGGTAGAACGGCACGAACAGCCAGCCGAGCAGCAACAGGATCAAACAGGCAAGCCATTCGAAGTGCCCCACCGCCAACCCGCTTGCGGCGCCCGTGCCCGCGAGGCCGACCAGGTGCTCGCTGCCGATGTTCGAAGCGAAGAGACTGGCGCCGATCGCCAGCCAACCCACGTCGCGGCTTGCGAGAAAGTAATCCGCGCTCTCCTTCTTCTTGTACCGCGCCGACCACCAGCTGATGCCGAACAGGATCGCGAAGTACAAGACGACGACGACGAGGTCGAGCGAGCCGAAGCTGGGCATGTTAGTTCCCTTGAGGAGAGACTCGGGCCAGCAGGAACTGCACGGCGAGGTCGGTGAGATTCCATAACTGCACGTCGGAGCTCGAGCCGTAGCGGACGGGGCGGAGCGAGTCGTTCTCGATCCGATAGCTCCACAGCTCGGCCTGCTTGAGCCCCGAGCGGGCCACCGCGTCGAGCGTCCGGGCGAGCACAGCGCCGGCGACCGAATCAGGGCCGCCGCGGGCGCGCTGCGCGAGGGCGGAGACCAGAATGTTCACTTCCCGGCCCCACACCACGCGCGGAGAATGGTACAGGTCTCGCGCGAACATCTCCCATACCGCGGGCGCTGCGTAGGCGTCGTTGGCGGCGGCGAGCCCGACACCGTCGATCAGCAGTCCGATGGGATAGGGCAGCAGAAACGGGCGCAGCAGCTCCGCCTCGCGCGCCGCGCCCAAGGACTCGAGCAAGAGCCACGTCGCGGGGTCGGTGCTCATCACGGGGATCGGTTGACCGAGGCTGTCGAGCGAGAGCGCGAAGAACCGCAGCGTGTCGGCCGGCATGCCGCTCCGGGTCAGCACCTGCCCCCAGTAATCCCGCTCGGCGGCGGGGAGCGCCTCCAGCCGGGCATGCACCCGCGCCGCGACGTCGGCGGGCGCGAGCGCCACTACGAAATGCCGCGACGTTTCGTGCCACGCCTGGGCCGTCGCCTCAAGGCCCTTGGCTTCGGGCACCCCTGCGAGCCCCAGAGCGCGCAGCGTGCTGTCGATCGTGATGACCGCCCGGAGCGCCGCGGGTACCCACACCACGTTGACGTCGAACGCGAACCGCCCGCCGGCGTAGCCGACCCGGCTGTCGCGCCAGCTGCCGGCGTGCCACCACCCGTCGTCGTCGCGGTGAAACCCCACCAGGTTCGTCGCCACGGGCGCGCGTGCATAGGGCATGGCCTGCCGCGCGACGAACGCGAGGTTCTGCACGAGCGCACGATGCTGGGTCTCTAAGAAGCGGCGCTTGCGCCCGTCCGGGACCGACGGATTGGCGGCGTAGCGAGCCGCGACGACGGGGAGCTGGAAGTCGTCGTCCACCATAAAGTAGTTCTCGCGCACCGCCTGAAGATTCGCGAGCAGCGCCGGGTCGTGGCGGCGGTGATACTCGGCGGCGTTCTCCCGGATCGCCTGGCCGCCCAACGCTTCCTCGTGGCTCACCTCTCCCGAAGGCGCCAGCTTCGCCAGCGCCGCCGCGATCACGTACTCCGCCATCGTGTCGGACCAAATCGGCTCCATCAGCAGGGCGGTCATCAGCATGTCGCGGCCGAAGTAGGTGGCGAAGTTCGGCAACCCCGCCATCAACTTCTCGCGCGCACTGAGGAGCTCGAAGCCTCGAACCTCGCGCTCCAGGCGCCGCAGCCGAAGCGGATGCGCGGTGTCGGCCCGCACGCCGGCGTAGAAGCTCCGAAACTGGTCGTTGAAGATCTGATCACGGGTGAGCGGGGTGAGGGCGCGGCCGTCGGTCGCGATCTCGACAGCGAGCTCGAAGGGTCCCACGGCCGTTGGTCGGACCGTCACGACGCCGCCCACGAGCTGCGCAGATGAGCGTTGCGCGTCACCGCTCAGGGTGAGCCAGAGGTGGTTCTTCCCGTCGAGGCTCGTCTGAGAGACGGTCGTGCTCCACCGGCTGGGCGAGCGCACCATCGTCACCACCGGCCGGAGCCGGGCGCGCAGTGCCGCCAGATCGCGGGAGGCGAGCTGCGTCAGCGCGCGGCGGCGCTCGGGTGCTGGAAGCCCCGCGATATCGTCCACCAGCGTCGCCAGCTCGGGCACGACGAATGCGGCGCCGAGAGAATCGTGCTGCCGTCCGGAGTATTGGAAGTCTCGCTCGACCCGCATCGAGCCGAGCAAGAAAAGGCCGAACCGCAGCGCGCCCGGCGCGGTGAGCCGGTAGGCAACCGAACGGCGGTCGTCGGCGATTTCGGTTGTCGCCTCCGGCCCCGCCCAGATGATCGGTGCGGGCCGGCCAGTGGTATCGCGTGCGGTGAAGCCGAGGCTTTCGTTGAGCGCATCGGCCCAGAGGTGGACCACGCGCCCGCTCTTCGCGTCCAAGTAGATCTGAACGGCGTTGCCGCGTCCGTCGCGGTAGAATCGCGTCTGATAGCCCTCGTAGGCCGCCGGATCGTCCAGGCCGGTCTCAGGGAACACGACGTACGGCGGCACCGTGTCGTGGGGCAGGGCGGTCTGGGCGGCGAGCAGCAGGGCAAGAAGGCTCATCTGGGGCGGATATCGTACGCGATCTCGACCCGCACGGCCAGCGTCGCCCCGGCCGGGGTTTCCCGACGCCCCCTGCCTGGTCCGGTTTTCCTTCCATACCTTGACAATTGTCTCAACCGAGGCCAATAGAGATGGGGGAGAATCCTGCATTTTCGGGCGTCACCGTGCTGCGGAGGTGGTTCGATGGTACTGGCTCGTTATGTCGTTCCGGCACTCGTCGGTGGCCTGTTGTGGGCGGTCCCGCTTCGTGCGCAAGACTCCACGGGCACGATTACGGGCGAGGTGACTGACGTCGGCACGCAACAAGGCCTTGCGGGCGTCATCATCAGGGTCGTGGGAACGCCGTTCGGAACGCAGAGCCGACCAAACGGCGGCTTCACCCTGACCAGCGTCCCCGTGGGCGTCCGCAGACTGCGGGTGACCCGGATCGGGTACACCCCGCTCGAGCAGGACGTAACGGTGGCCGCCGGATCGGTGACCCCGGTGAACCTCGCGCTGCGCCCTCAAGCCGCAATACTCGAACCGGTGGTGGTGACCGGCTACGGCACCCAGCGCCGCGAGGCGATCACGGGCTCGGTCGCCACGATCGACCCCGCCACGGCCGATGTCGGTGTGATGACGAACGTGAACGGGATGCTGCAGGGCCGGGCCGCCGGTGTCAATATCACGACGAACAACGGCGAGCCCGGATCCGGTGTGCAGATCCGGATCCGCGGCGCGACGTCCCTCAGCGCCAGCAACGAGCCGCTCTACGTCATCGACGGCGTGCCGATCACCAACGTGGAATCCGAAGCGGCCGGCTTCGGCGTCGGCGGCAGCCCCCCGCTGCCCCGCAGCCCGCTGAACCTGCTCAACCCGTCCGACATCGGCTCAATCACGATTCTCAAGGATGCCTCGGCGACCGCCATCTATGGCAGCCGCGGCGCCAACGGCGTCATCCTGATCGAGACGAAAAAGGGCGCCTCGGGCGGGGCGTCCATGACGTACGACAGCTATGTGGCGACGGCGTCGCCGTACAGATCGCTGGACGTGCTCACCGGAGACGAATACCGCCAGTTCGTGCAGGGCCAAGTGGCGCTCTACAATACGGACACGACCAAGGGCCTGAACCCGACGTTCCTTGCATCACTCGGGACGGCCAACACGGACTGGGCCAAGGCGGTGAACCACACCGCCGTCACGAACAACCACAACCTGTCGTTCACCGGTGGCAGCGATATCACGCGCTATCGGGCGTCCTTGAACTTCCAGAACCAGCAGGGGGTGGCGCTCAGCAGCGGCTTCCGGCGGATCCAGGGTCGCCTCGGCGCCACGCACTTCGCCCTGAACAATCGCCTCCGCCTCGGGCTCAACGTGACGACCTCGCAGGCGAACAACGATTATCTCGCCTATGAGAACGAAGGCGGCTTCGAAGGCGGGGTGTTCCAGAACGTGGCCGTCTTCAATCCGACGCAGCCGGTGACGGTCACCGATTCAACGGGAACCCGGTACTACGAGATCGGGCTCGGCGCGCAGTCGGTGCGCAACCCGGTGGCGCTGGCCGAGCAGATCCAGGACTTCGGCACCACGAACCGCACGCTCGGCAACATATCGGCTGACGTGGACCTGCTGCCCGGCCTGACGGGGCGGATCAATGTCGGCGTGGACAAGTCCGGGGGCGTGCGGCAGATCTATCTCCCCAGATCCAGTCCGGTAGGAGCCCAGTTTGGGGGGCTCGCGCAACAGATAAATCGCGACAACCAGTCCAAGACGTTTCAGGGTATGCTGACCTACACACGGCAGCTCGCCGACGTACACGACTTCGACGTCGTGGGGGTGTACGAGTTCTCGGAACACCGGATCGAGGAGTTCCGGGCCGAGGCCCGGAGCTTTCTCACCGATATCACCGGCTTCAACAGCCTGAGCAGCGGCAGCGTGCAGGTGACCCCACAGTCGTTCCGAACCGACGAACGATGGATCTCCTTCATTACCCGGGCCAGCTACGGGTACAAACAGCGGTACTTTTTGACGGGCGTGATCCGTCGCGACGGCCGGTCCGCGTTCGGGGCGGATCACAAGTGGGCGACGTTCCCCGGTGTCTCCGCATCCTGGCGCATGAGTGAAGAGACGTTCATACCCAGGGGTCCGTTCTCGGACCTGCGCCTGCGCGCTGGGTACGGGGTAGTCGGCAACCCCGGCGTCCCGCCCTATTCGTCGTTGATCACGCTGGAAGCCAGCGGCGGGGCGAAGTATGTCTTCGGCGAGTCGCCCGTCATCGGGTTCGCCCCAGTGCGCAATCCCAACCCCAACTTGAAGTTCGAGAGGACGTCGCAGGTCAACGTTGCCTTGGATTACGGCCTCCTGGACAATCGCGTGTCGGGCTCTCTCGAGTACTACGTCAAAAACACTACTGACTTGCTGCTCGAAGTGCCCGTCGCACAGCCGGCGCTCGCGTCCACCAGGCTTGAAAACGTCGGCGCGGTGCGCAATCGGGGCCTCGAGCTGTCGCTCGACGCCCTGGCCCTGTCCCGGCCAAATCTGACCTGGCGGGCGGGGCTCGTCTTCGCGATGGAGCGGAATAAGGTCGTCGATCTTGGCAACTTCACCTTCCTCACCACCGGCCGCGTCAGCGGGCAGGGTCAGTCCAATCAAGTCGCCCAGCGCATCATCCCCGGCCAGTCGCTGGGGACGTTCTTCGGACCCCGGTTTGCCGGCGTGGACGCGGCGGGAAAGCAGCTGTTCGTTTGTTCGGCCGGCAGCGCGGGATGTGTGAACGGCGTGACGACGACGCCGCTCGCCGCCGACTACGCCGTCATCGGTAACGCCTATCCGGACTTCACGCTCGGGCTGCACAGCACCGTGAACTTCGGCAAATTCGACCTCAACGTGCAAATGCGGGGCGCGTTCGGACAGGACGTGTTCAACAACACCGCGCTCGTCTATTCCACCAAGAGCAACGCGCTCCAGGGGAAGAACTTCCTGCGGGACGCCCTGACCGATCCGATCGACATCCGCGAGCCGGCCATTTACTCGTCGCGTTGGGTCGAGGGGGCGTCGTACGTGCGGTTGCAGAATGTCACCGCAGGCTACTCGTTCAGGCTCCCCGGGCCACCGGGAGCGCCCCGGTCCGCCCGCATCTACGTGTCCGGCGACAACTTGCTGCTCTTGACCGGCTACTCCGGCCTCGACCCCGAAGTCCACCAGGAAGTCGGCCTGGCCTCCTTCGGCATCGATTATCTTAGCTATCCACGGCCACGCACCCTGACGGCAGGCGTACAGCTTGCGTTCTAAAAGGAGACCACTTGTGACGACATCAATCCGAGGTCCGGGGCTGTGCGCGCTGTTGCTCCTGTCGCTGGTACCCATGCAGGGGTGCACCGATCTCACCGAGACGCCCTCGAGTGCCATTACGCCCGAAAATTTCTACCGCAACGAAGCCGAAGTACTGGGCGGGCTGGCGGGGGTATACGCCCAGCTACGGGGCACGCTGGACGACTACTGGAATGCGACGGAGGTGAGCTCGGACGAGATCGTCGTCCCGACGCGGGGTTCGGACTGGTTCGACAACGGCCAGTGGCTCGAGCTGAAGCGGCAGACGTGGACGGCGTCGAGCCCGTCGGTCGGGTTCATGAACGGGGCGTGGAACGTCTCCTTCACCGGCATCGCGCGCGCCAACGTGCTGCTCGAGGCGCTGGGTAGGGTGACCGTGCCGAATCAGGCGGCGATCGTCGCCGAGCTGCGGACGCTCCGGGGCTTCTACTATTACCTGCTTATGGACATGTTCGGCGGCGTGCCGATCGTCACCGACATCGAGATCAAGCCGCGGCCGCGCAACACGCGGCCCGAAGTGTTCCAGTTCATCGAGTCGGAGCTGCTGGAAGCGCGCACGGACCTGCCGGACAATTGGCCGGCGGACAACAACGGCCGCCTGACCAAAGGCGCCGCCGACGCGATCCTGGCGAGCATGTATCTGAACGCCGGCGTGTGGATGAAAGAAACCGGCGTCAGTGCCTCGGGTTACAACACGTGTCTGGGGGTGCAGGTCAGCGGCGGTGTGGATGCCTGCCAAGCCGCGATCGATGCCGCCGATCGCATCATCAATTCCGGCCAGTACAGCCTGGCGACCAACTGGGCCTCGAACTTCACCGCCGACAACCAGACGTCTCCCGAGAACATCATGGTCGTGAAGTTCCTGCCCGAACCCGGCCTGGGCCTGAACTTCATCATGCGGGCGCTGCACTACAACCAGCTCAGCAACGCCACGCCCTGGAACGGGTTCGCGACCCTGGCGCAGACCTACAACGCCTTCGACGCGAATGACCAACGCCGGCAGATGTGGCTGGCCGGCCCGCAGACCAATGTGGAAACCGGCACTCCGGTCAACGACCGCTCGGGCAACCCGCTGGTCTTCACGACGACGATCAACGATATCACCGCGGCGACCGAGGGCGAAGGCGTCCGCTTCTACAAGTATCCGGCCGATCCCGACCGCCCCGCCGGTGAGCTCAACGGCAACGACTACGCCTACTTCCGCCTCGCCGAGATTCATCTGATCAAGGCCGAGGCCCTGAACGAGCAGACGGCGGGGAGCGGCGCAGCGCTCGTCTTGGTGAACGCGCTGCGCGCTCGGGTCTTCAATCCGCCGCAGCCGCTCGTGGCCATCGACCGTACGGCCCTGCTGAATGAGCGCCTGTTCGAGCTCGCAGCGGAGGCCAGGCGACGGCAGGATCTCATCCGGCACGGCCTGTACGACGATCCGTGGGAGTTCAAGACGCAGGCGGCGCCCACGATCATTCTGATGCCAATTCCGCAGACGCAGCTGGACGCCAACCCGCTGCTGGTGCAGAACCCTGGCTACTGATTGACCCGCGCTGTTGCTGGTCGAGCCGTGATAGCCTGCTCCCGTCTTCGGGGGCAGGCTATTCGGTTTTTGGTGTCGGGCACCTGGCTCGTCGCCGGCTGCTCCGGTGCGGGCGGCGCGGCCCGGGACGCGGGCACGCTGTTCACGAAGCTCCCCGCGAGGGAGACCGGCGTCCAGTTTGAAAACCGCCTGACCGATACGCGCGAGCTGAACGTCTTCACGTATCGCAACTATTACAACGGCGGCGGCGTGGCGCTGGGCGACCTGACGGGCGATGGCCTGCCGGAGCTCGTGCTGACGTCGAACCTGGGCGGCAACCGGCTGTACCTGAATGAAGGCGGGTTCCGCTTTCGGGACGTGACCGAGGCAGCGGGCGTGGCCGGAACCGGGTCCTGGGCGACCGGTGTCACCCTCGCCGACGTGAACGGCGATGGCTTGCTCGACATCTACGTCTGTCATGCCGGCAACCTGGAGGGACGGCGCCGGGCCAACGCGCTGTATCTGAATCGGGGGCTGAACGCGGAGCGGGTGCCCACGTTCGTGGATTCTGCGGCGGCCTACGGCATCGCGGACACCGGGTACTCGACCCACGCCGCGTTCTTCGATTACGATCGCGACGGGGACTTGGATCTCTTCCTGCTGCGCAACTCGCCCCGCCCGGTCGCGAGCTTCGGGCTGCGGAACACGCGGCAGATCCGTGATCCGCTCGGCGGCGCCAAGCTCTATCGCAACGATGCCGGACACTTTGTCGACGTGAGCGCCGCGGCCGGCATTTTCGGCAGCGAGATCGGCTTCGGCCTGGGCGTGGTGGTGAGCGATGTGAATCGCGACGGCTGGCCCGACCTCTACGTCGCGAACGACTTCTTCGAGCAGGACTATCTCTACAGTAACAATGGCGACGGCAGCTTCACCGAGTCGGTCGAGCGGCGGATGCCCTACGTCAGCTACTTCTCGATGGGGCTCGACATCGCGGACTTGAACAACGACGGATGGCCGGACGTCTATACGACCGACATGCTGCCGGAGGACGACTACCGGCTCAAAACGACCTCCTCGTTCGAGGGCTGGGACGTCTACCAGGCCAAGCTCCAGAACGGGTACCACTACCAGTTCATGCGCAACATGCTCCAGCTCAACAACGGCGACGGCACGTTCTCGGACATCGGCCAGATGGCCGGCGTGGCGCGCACGGACTGGAGCTGGAGCGCGCTGATCGCGGATCTCGATCTCGATGGGTACAAGGACATCTTCGTCACGAACGGCATGGCCCGCGACGTTACTTCACAGGACTACATCGCCTTCCTGGCGAACGACGAGACGATGCGCTCGGCCACGAGGGGCGAGCGGGTCGACTTCCTGGGGCTCATCGCGGCCATGGGGTCGACGAAGCTGCCGGACTACGCCTTCCGGAACGCGGGCGACCTGACCTTCTCGAACCAGAGCGCCGCCTGGGGATTGAATACGCCGAACTTCTCCAACGGCGCGGCCTACGGCGATCTGGACGGGGACGGGGCGCTCGATCTGGTGGTGAACAACGTCAACGAAAAAGCCTTCGTCTACCGCAATAATGCCCGGACGCTCTCAACCAACCACTACCTCCAGATCCGGCTCGAGGGCGAGGGTCCGAACCGGTTCGCCGTCGGAGCGCAAGTGACGCTCAGGAGCGGAGGCCGACAGTTCTTCCAGGAACTCGCGCCCACGCGCGGATTTCAGTCGAGCGTCGACTACGTCCTGACCTTCGGACTCGGACCGATCGACACCGTCGAGTCGGTGACGGTCGAGTGGCCGGATGGGCGCGTCAGCCAGCTGCCGCCCGTCGCGACGAACCAGCGCCTGACCATCCATCAGGCGGAGTCTCGAGCGGCACGACCCGCGCCCCACCAGCCGGTCCCGCCGCTCTTCACCGACGTCACCGACCAGATTGGGCTGCCGTTCGTGCACCGGGAGAACGCGTTCGTCGATTTCGACCGGGAACGCCTGATCCCGAAGCTGCTGTCGACCGAGGGGCCGGTTGTGACGGTGGGCGACGTGAACGGCGATGGACTGGACGACGCCTTCATCGGGGGCGCGAAGGATCAGCCGAGCGCGCTCCTCATCCAGCACCCGAACGGCCGGTTCGTCGGCACCAACCAGCCGCTGCTCGCGAAGGATAAGATTTCCGAAGACCTGGGGGCTGTGCTCTTCGACGCGGACCGCGACGGGGATCTCGATCTCTACGTCGTGACCGGCGGCAGCGAGTTTTCGGACCTGGCGCCGGCCCTGGAAGATCGGCTCTACGTGAACGATGGACGTGGCAACCTCCGGAAAACGAGCGGCCAGTTGCCGCCCCTGTACGGCAGCGGCGCGCGCACCGCTGCGGCCGATTTCGACGGGGACGGCGACGTCGATCTGTTCGTCGGGGGTCGTGTCGTGCCCTGGCGCTACGGCCTCGACCCGCCGAGCGCGCTGCTTCGGAACGACGGGCGGGGCCGCTTCAGCGATGTCTCGCAGGAGGTGGCTCCCGAGCTGGCGAGCATCGGCATGGTCACCGATGCCCTGTGGATCGACCTGGACGGCGACCGGCGGTTGGATCTGGTCGTGGTGGGCGAGTGGATGCCGATCACGATTTTTCGGAATACAGAGGGGGGGCGGTTCGAGCGGCTGGCCACACCCGGGCTCGAGCACAGCTACGGCTGGTGGAATCGGATCGTCGCCGGCGACTTCACCGGCGACGGCCGCCCCGATTTCGTCGTCGGCAACCTGGGACTCAACACCCGCCTGCACGCCACCGCGGACGAGCCGGTGACGATGTACGTCAAGGATTTCGACGGCAACGGCTTCGCCGAGCAGATCGTGTGCCTCTACACCAACGGGGTCAGCTATCCGCTGGTACTGCGCGACGACCTCCTCAGAGCGCTGCCATACCTCAAGGGGCGGTATCTCAAGTACACCGACTACGCCGGGAAAACCGCGACGGACATCTTCGGGGCGCAGGGCCTGGCCGACGCAGTGCGAAAACAGGCGCAGACGTTCGCCACCGCGCTGGCGCAGAACAACGGCGATGGCTCCTTCACGCTCCTCCCGCTGCCGCGCGAGGCGCAGATCGCGCCGGTGTACGGGATCCTGGCGTCGGATTTCGACCGGGACGGGGCACTCGATCTGTTGATGGCCGGAAACTTCGATGGGGTCAAGCCGGAACTCGGCCGGATGAGCGCCGGCCACGGCCTGTTCTTGCGCGGCGACGGCACGGGGCGGTTTACTCCCGTGCCGGCCGCGGAGAGCGGATTCCGCGTGCCCGGCCAAGCGCGCGACATCCAACGGCTCAGAACCCGGCGCGGCGACGTGTACGTGGTGACGCGAAACAACGATCGCCCGTTAGTATTTCGGGCTGCGCCCGTGCGGCGGTCGGTCGCGACGAGGGACTAGGCCATGCGGCGACCGATCCAACCTCATCTGATCGCGCTGGCCGTGATGCTCACGGCCGGGTGTGCCAACGCCCCCCCCACGTATCGGAATGCGCCTCCGGATCCGGAGCTGCTCCATGCCGCGATGGGGCAGCTCACGGACGTCATCGTGTACGACATCTTCAGTCCGCCGCAAGCCAGCCGGGTGTACGCATACGCCAGCATCGCGGCCTACGAGGCGCTCCGGCCCGGTTACCCGGCGCAGCGGACGCTCGCGGGACAGGTGAACGGCCTGACGCCCGTGCCGCAGCCGGCACCCGGCGTCGAGCACTACCTGCCGCTCGCTAGTATCCGCGCGTTCATGACGGTGAGCCATGCGCTCACCTTCTCGCGGGCGCGCATGGACTCGCTGCGTACCGCCATCGAGGAGCCGATCCGCCGCATGGGAATCCCGGCAGCGGTGTTCGAGCGCTCCGTCGCGTACGGCGACCAGGTAGCGCAGCATATCCTCGCCTGGTCGCGGCAGGATCATTTTCTCGAGACGCGGGGGTATCCGAAGTACACGGTAACCGCGGCACCGGGCCTGTGGCGGCCCACTCCACCTGCCTACATGGACGCCGTGGAGCCCAACTGGACCCGGCTCCGCCCGTTCGCGCTGGACTCGTCGAACCAGTTCCGACCCAAGCCCCCGTTCCCCTACGACTTGACGAGGGGCAGCCCGTTTTTCCGGCAGGTGAACGAGGTCTACGAGGTCGGGAAGCACCTCACCGACGAGCAGCGGCGGATTGTCGCCGCCTGGGACGATAACCCGTACGTGATGCACGTACGGGGCCATGCCATGTTCGCGACAAAGAAGATCACGCCCGGCGGGCACTGGATGGGCATCGCGGCGATCGCCAGCCGGAAGTCGGGCGCCGATCTCATGCAGTCGGCCGAGGCCTATGCGCGGACGGCGATCGCTTTGGCGGACGGGTTCATCAGCTGCTGGGACGAGAAATTCCGCAGCAACCTGATACGGCCCGAGACGGTGATCAATGCGTATCTGGACGAGCAGTGGCAGCCGCAGCTGCAGACCCCGCCCTTCCCCGAGTACACGAGCGGGCACAGCGTCATTTCGACCGCAGCGGCGACGGTGCTGACGGATCAGTTCGGTGCGGGCTTTGCCTTCGATGACAACGCCGAGGTCGCGTACGGGCTCCCCGTCCGGTCCTACGCGTCATTCGACGAGGCCGCGGCCGAGGCGGCCATCAGCCGCCTGTACGGCGGGATCCACTACCGGATGGCGATCGAGGAAGGCGTCAGCCAGGGACGCAAGGTCGGTGAGCTGGTGGTGCAGCGCGTCCGGACGCGCGAGCCGGCGTCAGCGACGGTGGCCGGTCCCTAAGAGGGAGGGGGACGCTTCGTCTTGATGACGATCACCCCGTTGGCGCCCCGACCACCATACATCGCCGTGCTGACGGCGTCCTTCAGCACTTCGATGGACTCGATGTCGTAGACGCTGATTCCGGACAGGCCCCCGTCCGGGCCCGGCTGGATCGGGATGCCGTCGAGGACGTAGAGCGGCTCGTTCGTGCCAAGGATGGACGTCTGGCCGCGGATGCGAACCGCGATGCCGCCGTTGGCCGTTCGCGTCACCGTGACGCCGGCGATCCGGCCTTGGAGCACCTCTTCGATCGGCTCGCCCGGCGAGCGCTGAATGTCGTCGGAGGTCACGCCCGAGGCGGGAGGAGGGCTCTGTTCCGCAGCCTTGCCGCGTCCTTGGCCGCAGGATGTGAGTCCGACGAGCAGACCGACGGGCAGCAGGGCGCGTGTGGTGAACACAGTCATGGAGTCCCCCGTTTCAACGAATATAGCCTTCATCCACGGTTCATGGAGATGCACATGCGGATCCGCTTCCGGCCCTGTCCCCACCCCCCCGCGCTTGGCCTCGCGCTCGCCACGCTCATCGCTGTTACCGCTTCGGCCCACAGCCAAGTCCGCGTCGCCTCACCGGACGGGCGGAACCAGGTGACCGCGGAGTTCCGGGAGGGGAAGCTCTACTACAGTCTGCAGCGGGACGGTAGGCCGTTGATCTTGCCGTCCCTCCTCGGCTTCGAGTTTCAAGGGGCACCGACCCTGCGCGACGGGTTGCAGCTGGTCGACACGACGAGGAAGACGATAGACGAAACATGGACCCAGCCCTGGGGCGAGGTCGCCCGCGTGCGGGATCACCACAACGAGCTGAAGATCTCCGTGGCCGAAACGGCGTCTCCAAACCGGCAATTCGCCGTGGTGTTCCGGCTCTTCAACGATGGCGTGGGCTTCCGCTACGAAGTTCCGGAACAGCCGAATCTCGGAGAATTCGCGATTACCGAGGAGTTGACCGAATTCACCCTGGCGAATGATGCCCGCACGTGGTGGATTCCGTCGAACCGGCCGCGCCTCGACCGCTCGGAGATATTGTATTCGTCCTCACCGGTGAGCGTGGTGGACAGCGTGCAGACGCCGCTCACGATGGAGACGCGCGACGGCCGCACATTCATCGTCATACACGAAGCGAATCTCGTGGATTACGCGCGCATGAATCTGCGCGGGGCACGTTTGGAGAATCGCACTCTACGTGCCGCATTGGCTCCCTATGCCGACGGGATCAAGGTCCGCGGCCGCACGCCGTTCGTCACCCCATGGCGCACGATCCAGCTCGCCGACCGCGCGGTCGACCTCGCGCCGTCCGTCCTCGGACTCAACCTGAACCCGCCCAACGCCTTGCCGAGCACCACCTGGATCCGGCCCATGAAGTACGTGGGGATCTGGTGGGGCATGCACATCGGCACGATGACGTGGAGCTCCGGGCCCAAACACGGTGCGACCACCGCGAACACGAGACGGTACATCGATTTCGCGGCGGCCAACGGCATCGGCGGCGTGCTGGTCGAGGGCTGGAACGTCGGGTGGGATGGCGATTGGATCGCGAACCGGAACGCCTTCTCGTTCACGCAGCCGTATCCGGACTACGACCTCCCGGGCCTCGCCGCGTACGCGAAACAGAAGGGCGTGAAGCTGATCGTGCACAACGAAACGTCGGGCGGCGTCGAGAACTACGAGCGGCAGATGGACAGCGCGTTCGCGCTGTACCGCTCGCTCGGCCTCGACGCCATCAAGTCGGGCTACGTGACGGACCTGACCAGCGAAGGCCACTCGCACCACGGACAATACATGGTGCGGCACTACCGGCGGGTGATCGAGAAGGCGGCGCAGCACGGGATCATGCTCGACGTGCACGAGCCCATCCACGACACCGGCGAGCGCCGCACGTACCCGAATATGATGAGTCGGGAGGGCGCGCGGGGGCAGGAGTACAACGCCTGGGGCGGCGAGGGCGGCAACCCACCGGAGCACGAGACGATTCTCTTCTTCACGCGCCTGTTAGCCGGGCCGATGGACTTCACTCCGGGCGTCTTCGACATCCTGATCGAGCGGGGCACAGGCCGACCCCGCACCCCGGAGGAGCCGCGCGTACGCACGACGCTCGCGAAGCAGCTGGCCCTTTACGTGGTGCTCTACTCACCGCTCCAGATGGCGGCGGATCTGCCGGAGAACTACGAACGGCAGCCGGCGTTCCAGTTCATCCGCGACGTGGCGGTCGACTGGGACACGACACGCGTGCTCGAGGGGAGAATCGGCGACTACGTGGTGGTCGCGCGGCGGGAGCGGAACGGCCAGAGCTGGTTCGTGGGCGCGATCACCGACGAGGAAGCACGCACGTTCGACATCCCGCTCTCGTTCCTCGAGTCGGGCCGACAGTATGTGGCCGAGATCTATGCCGATGGCCCGAACGCGAACTGGCTCGACAATCCCCTGCCGGTCACCATCACGCGGCAAACGGTGACGCAGGCGACGCGGCTGCGCCTGGTTCTCGCTCCCGGAGGCGGCCAGGCGATCCGCATTCGTCTGGCGAAATGATTGCGGGACTCCGTGATGGATGAGCTGACGGCACTCCGGTCCTTCGCCCGGAGGATGGGTGTCCACACCCGGCTCCTGGTCTCAGCGCTTCCTCTCCTCGCCGCGTGTAGCGGCTCTCCCCGTACCGAGCGCTCGGCGGCCGCGGCGACGCCGGCGTGGCTGGTCGAGCGGGCCCGCCAGGAAGCCGAGCTGGCCGCGCGGTCGCAGGTGCTTCACGACTTCCGGTTCACGGATCAACGGGAGGCCGGCGGCATCACGTTCGAGAACCGGGTCGTAGACGACGCGGGCAAGGCGTACAAGCTGGTTCACTACGACCACGGGTCCGGACTGTGTGCCGCGGACGTCAATGGCGACGGTCTGCCCGATCTGTATTTCGCCACCCAACTCGGCACCAACGAGCTGTGGAGGAACCAGGGCAACGGTCGGTTCGTGAATGTCACCGATGCGGCGGGGCTCGGAATGCCGGACGCGATCGCAGTCGGATGCTCGTTCGCCGACATCGACAACGACGGCGATCCCGACCTCTTCATCACGACGGTGCGCCGCGGGAATCGGCTCTTTGAAAACCTCGGGAATGGGAAGTTTCGCGACATCACCCAACAGGCTGGAGTGGGATACGTCGGCCATTCCTCCGGCGCGGTGTTCTTCGACTATGACGGCGACGGCTTGCTCGATCTCTTCGTGGCCAATGTGGGTGTGTACACCAGCGACGAGCGGGGGCCCGGCGGCTACTTTGTGGGTCTGAGCGACGCGATCATGGGCCACCTCCACCCCGAACGCGCCGAAGCGAGCATTCTCTACCGCAATCGGGGCGGCAACCGGTTCAAAGACGTGACGCGCGAGGTCGGGCTGGTGGATCGGAGCTGGAGCGGCGACGCCACGGCGCTCGATGTGAACCATGACCGATTTCCCGACCTCTACATCCTCGACATGCAGGGTGGGGATCACCTGTGGCTCAACGAGGGCGGGAAGCATTTTCGCGACGCGACGGAGCACTACTTCCCGAAAGCCCCCTGGGGTTCGATGGGGGTGAAGGTGTTCGACTTCGATGGGGACAGTCAGCTCGACATCTTCGTCACGAGTATGCACCCGGACATGTGGGTCGACATCGCTCCCGGCGACTGGGAGGCCGAGGGTCGCAAGGCCGACACCTCGACGGTGGCCGGCCGGATGCTTCCCGAAGGGAAGGATCGCTTCCTCTTCGGAAACGAGCTGTTCGCGAACCGGGGCGGCGGCCGGTTCGTGGAAGTGTCCGACTCCGTCGGGGTCGAAACCTATTGGCCGTGGGGGCCGAGCGTGGACGACCTCAACGCGGATGGATGGGATGACATCTTCATCGCCGCGGGCATGAATTTCCCCTACCGATATGGGATCAACTCCGTGCTACTCAACGAGGGAGGGCACCGCTTCCTGCCCAGCGAATTCGTGGTGGGGGTCGAGCCGCGACCGAACGGCGCCACGCAGCAGGTCTGGTTCACCCTTGACTGCAAGGGAGCGGACGCGCTCAATCCTTTGTGTGCCGCCTGTGCCAAACCAGAGGCGACGGCCATGGGGTGTCGGCTCGATGCCGCACGCCAGTTGACCATGATGGGCTCGCTCGGGACGCGCGCCGCAGTCGCCCTCGACCTGGATGGGGACGGTGATCTCGACATCGTGACCAACGAGTTCAACGGGCGCCCACAGGTGCTCGTCAGCGACCTCGCGCAGCGACGTCGCATCCAATTCCTCAAAGTCCGGCTTCGCGGCACACGCTCGAACCGCGAGGGGCTCGGTGCGCTCGTTACCGTCGTGCTACCCGACGGGCGTCGGATCCTGAAGGTCCTCGACGGCAAGTCGGGATACCTCTCCCAAAGCGATCTGCCGCTGTATTTCGGCCTCGCAAACGTTGACCACGCCGGGGGAATCGAAGTCCGCTGGCCTTCGGGTCGACGCCAGACGGTGGTCGGCCCCATCGAGGCCGGTCGGATCATCGACGTGGTCGAGCCCTAAGGCCTTTTCCAGAGCTTGTACGGCTTGTCGGCATCGGTCGCAAAGGGTAGCGGGACCTTGCGTCCTGTCCCTGCGGATTCATAAGCCGCAAATATCGCCTCGAGCACCGCTCTTCCATCTTCACCGGTCACCAGTGGTTTCGTGTCGTGCTTCACGCACTGAACGAAATGCTCCAATTCTTGTGGAAACCCATAGTTCCAAATCTCCTCATACATCGTGAAACTCCATCCTGCGGTGATCCCCGCTTTTTCAACAGCGTACCCCACTCCGCGTCTGCTGTAGGTCTGGATCGAATTGCCCTGCAGAACGTCGGCATAGGCTACCCCTTCCGAGCCAAGGATCTCGGCCCGGTCGTCCATGCCTCCCAGCTTTGTCCAACTCTCCTCGGCGACCGCGATGACGCCATTCTCGAATTCAAGAATGATGATGGCATTGTCGTCTCCTTTGGTCTTCGCGGCATGGACACTGGTACTCATCTGTGCATAGACGGATGTGATGGCGGTCCTGCCATTCAACCAGCGGAAGAACTCAATGGCGTGGCACCCCATGTCCATGGTGACCCCTCCACCCGACCGCTCTACGTCCCAAAAATGATCAGCGTGCGGCCCATCATGTTTTTCCGATTGCTTGAGCAACACCGGCTTGCCGAGCGCACCTTCATCCAACAGCGCCTTCAGTCTGACATACTTTGGCGTGAAGCACAGTTCTTCAGCATACATCAATTTGACGTTCGCCCGTTTGCACGCCTCGATCATGCGGTCCGCCTCGGCCAGATTCATGCACAACGGCTTCTCGACCACCACATGCTTGCCGGCCGTCGCGGCCCGGAGTGTGAGATCACAGTGCAGGAAGTTCGGCGCCCCGATGACGACCATATCGATGTCGTCCATGGCCAACATCTGATCGAGGGCAGTGAAGTGATTGGGTATGTTGTACTTCCCGGCAAAATCCCTTGCGTGCCCGCTGGTTGGTGACATGACCGCCAGGATCTGTGCGTCTGCAACCGATCGCAGCGCCTCGGCGTGGATCGTGGAAATAAACTGCGATCCGATCAGTCCTACGCCGATCTTGTCATCCATCTCGTCAGTCCTTCATGCTCTTCGATGCCGCGTCCCAACTCACCGGGCTGGCGCGGAAGTAGGACTCATTCGCCATGTGGCAGGCCAGCGCCGCATAGTGACCGAACACCGCATCCTCCACCACGGGCTTGCGAGTGCGCACCGCCTCGAAGAAGGTGGAGAGATGCGGCCTGATGTCGTCGAAGTCGGGTCCGCGGAAGGAGATGGTCTCTGCCATCGCGGCCTGGCTCAGCCTGGCATCGTTGTCCTTGTGCCATTGGGCGAGGTACGTCTCGCGCATCGCCCGGGGAAAACTTCCGGTGTAATAACTGGGGTATGAATCCTCCCCGCTTTGCGGACTGTAGGTGATGGTGGATCCGGTCACTTCGAGAATTCCCTTCGATCCCTGAAAGCGATACGTCTCCGGCATATCCGTGCCGAGACTCAGCCGCATGTACACCGGACACGCACCGTAGTCGAACAGCACCGCGTGAACGTCGGGCATGTTGCGCCCGTCCTTCCAGCGCCGGATGCCGCCGATCGACATCGCCCGCGCCGGTGGTTCATTGATGCCCAGGATGAACATCATGCCGCTGACCAGGTGGACCAGGAGATCGCCGGCGACCCCGGTGCCGTATTCCTTCCAGCAGCGCCAACGGGCGAACACCAGAGGATCGAACGCGCGTTTCGGGACCCGCCCCTGCCAGGTATCCCAGTCCAGGTTGCGAGGAGAAAGATCCGGTGGAGGCGGGTATTGCCAGGCCCCGGTGGGATCATTTCGCCCTAGCCAGCCCTCTACCAGCATCAGATCCCCCAGCATTCCCTGCGAGATCATTTCCTTGGCTTTCGCGCATATCTGGGAGCTGACGCGCTGCGAGCCGATCTGCACGATACGGCCGCTCCGCTGCGCCGCGCCGACCATGGCCACCCCATCGGACGGGTTGTGCGACATCGGCTTCTCGCAGTAGATGTCTTTGCCTGCGCTGACCGCGTCGGTCACGATCTGCATGTGCCAGTGATCGGGAACCGCCGCCACAATGCAATCGATGTCCTTGTTGCTCAGCAGGTCCTGATAGCGACGCGTGACGGGCAAATCGGCTCGAACGATCTCTCGGGCCAAGGTGTGTCGCCCGTCGTAGAGGTCGCAGGCGGCGGCGCATTCGACGTCGGGCAGCTCGATGGAAGTGGCTAACAGCCCCGATCCCTGCATGCCGACACCGATGATGCCGAAGCGGATGCGGTCGCTGGCTGGAACGGTACGTGGGGGGCCCTGAAGGAGCTGGGAGCTCGGCAGGATTGTCTCCCCCGCGAGCGATGCACCGGCGGCCGCGGCACCGATACCCAGAAACTCACGCCGCGAGTAGTCTTTCTGCTTCATAGGGTCTCCTGCCCGGTTCGGGGTTCACGTGGTGAAGGGGACGAACGGACACATGGCGACGCCATCATAAGTGCCGAGATCGGGTACGGCCAGACCAGGAGCACGGCGAGGTACGGCACTAGCCGGCCCCGCGTCCAGCCGCCATTGTTCCACCGCTCATGGACCCCACACCCCGTTCCCGCTGGCGCGCCATCGCGGGAGACGTCCACTTCTGGATCCCGGTGGCCGTGCTGCTCGCCGGGCTCCTGGTCCTCCGGTGGATCGCCTGAGCGAGTTCGACCCCGCGCGGCTGCGCCGGTTACAGCGCGTGGGTACCCTTTCCGGTTTCGCCGCGGGCGCCTGGCTCGGCGCTGCCGAGGCGCCCACGAAGCTCGTCACGCTCGGCGTCTCGCCGGTGGTGATCTCGTTCATGATGGTGCTGGGTGTGTTTCTCGCGCGCTGGAGCCTCCCGGCGCTGCTGCGCGGCACGGCCTCTCTCCGAGAGGACGTCCGTCAGGCTCCGCACCTCCTGGTCTGGGCGGCGCTCGCGGGCTGCCTATGGGCCGTCGCCAACACGCTGACCATCTTCGCAATCAAGGACGTCGGCCTCGCCATCGCGTTCCCGCTGTGGAACTCGAACAGCTTGCTCGGCATCCTCTGGGGCACGCTGCTGTTCAACGAGCTGCGCGACGCGGGGCGGGCGCGCTGGCTCAGCGTCTTGGGCGGGGCTGTCGTCATGTTCGCCGGTGCCACGTTCCTCGCCGTGGCGTCGTCCGCGCACGTACCCGGGGGCAACGCCCTGCGCGGCGTCGGTGCCGCGCTCACCGCCGGCGCCTTGTGGGGCACGATGTACATCCCCTACCGCAAGGCGTACCTGACCGGCATGCATCCGCTCACTTTCGTCGCGTTCTTCACGATCGGCGAGCTCGGCATGATGACGGCACTGGCGCTCGGCTTCTCGGGTGGGCCGGGCCAGCTGTGGCATGAGCTCTCCGGCAGTCGTGACGTCCTCTTCTGGCTGCTCGTCGCCGGGTTCGTGTGGGTGGTGGGCGACCTGTTCCAGCAGTACGCGGCCAAGTACGTCGGCATCAGCCGCGGCATCCCGCTCTCGAACACCAACCAGCTGTGGGGGCTCCTGTGGGGGATTCTCGTGTTCGGCGAGCTGGCCGGTGGCGGTCGGGGTGCCGTGATTGCGGGCTCGCTCTTGATGGCGGCGGGGGCGGGCGCGATCGCGCTCGCGTCGGCGCCCGGCCGGGAATACCGCCGCTGGCAAGAGGCGGGGGCCCGGGAGAGCGCCCGCTACGGCGTGGATC
>Ga0326597_10003278_pt1 | contig 23488 bp, 21 predicted proteins | sample RVTome_12_FD_203789 | JGI IMG/M metagenome (GOLD analysis project Ga0326597, IMG submission 203789) | Soil microbial communities from uranium-contaminated site in the Upper Colorado River Basin, Wyoming, United States - RVT100D185 | ecosystem: Environmental > Terrestrial > Soil > Contaminated >... | reverse complement strand
TCCTATATCATCGGTTCGCTGCCGTTCATCATGGCGCTGATGATTTACCTGGTGAACGCCGACTACATCGTGGGTCTGTTTCTCGATCCGCGCGGTAAAATGATGATCGGCTTCGGCTTGGGCATGATCGCCGCCGGCGTGGGCGTCATGTACCGCATGGTGAAGTTCGAGATATGAACCTTACCTCTCTCCTTCCCGCGGGTATGTCCGCCGAGGATCTGTTGATCCTGATGACGGCCCTGTCGGCCGGCAGCGTTGCCGTTGCCGTGTGGGTTGCCTTGCTGCACCGCGATCCTTCCGCGCGCCGGGCGCAGGCGATTGCATCCCAGCGGGAGCAGATGCGAGCCGGCATCATTGGTCCGCGGCGGAGGCAGGAACGCCTGCCAACCATCGGCTTGATGCGCTCGATCGTCGACAGATTGAATTTGCTGCGGTCCAGCCAGGCACAAAAGATATCCATCAAACTCATGCGGGCCGGTTGGCGTTCCAAGGACGCCGTCGTTCGCTATCTGTTTTTCAAACTCGCCTTGCCGTTCTGTTTCGGCGCCTTCTCTCTCTTTTTCATGTATACTGTCAATCCCTTCGGTTTGGACATGACGGGCAAGCTGGCGGTTTCTTTGGTCAGCGTCATCATCGGCGCCTACGCGCCCGATTTCTTCATCCGCAATGCTGCCACCAAGCGGGTCGATAAAATTCGCAAGGCGCTGCCGGACGCGTTGGATCTCATGGTCATTTGCTCCGAAGCCGGCCTGAGCCTGGATTCGACCTTGATGCGTGTGTCCCAGGAAATCGAGAATGCCGCACCGGAGCTGGCGGATGAGCTGAGTGTGACCGGCCTCGAGCTAGGCTTTCTGTCCGAACGGCGCAAGGCGTTGCAGAACCTGGCCATGCGGGTCGATCTGTCGGCCATGCGCGGCGTCGCCAACACACTGTTGCAGGCCGAACGATACGGTACCCCCCTGTCTCAATCGCTGCGCGTGATGGCCGCCGAATCACGGTTGGAGCGCGTCATGCGGGCGGAAGAAAAGGCGGCGCGGCTTCCGGCGCTGCTGACCGTGCCGATGATCGTGTTCATCCTGCCGCCGTTGTTCATCGTCCTGCTTGGACGCGCCATCCTCAATACCATCGACGCGCTCAAGGGCATGTTCTAAGGCTCCAAGCTCATTGGCCTTGGACTCCTTGAACTGACCCACCCTTTTTGGGTTGTGTCCCCGTTTTCACGCACGTAAAACGTGCTTCCAGTCACAGAACGTGATTTTCTGACAGCAAGGCCGCTGCCGCACACCTCTGCAGGAGAGGATCGTGTGCTGTTTGCCGCTGTCTTGGTTCCGGTCACAGTGAGGGGTAACGAGATGTTGAAGGAGTTCAAGGATTTCGCCATGCGCGGCAACGTCGTCGACATGGCAGTTGGTATCATCATCGGTGCCGCGTTCGGCAAGATCGTCAGCTCATTGGTCAATGACGTCATCATGCCGCCCATCGGCCTGCTGCTGGGCAACGTGGATTTCACCGAACTGTTCATCGATCTATCGGGTCAGGACTACGCCTCCCTGGCGCAAGCCAAGGAAGCCGGCGCGGCGACCATCAACTACGGATTGTTCATCAACACGGTGCTGGATTTCGTCATCGTCGCTTTTGCCATATTCATGATGATCCGGTTGATGAATCGCCTGAAACGGGAGGAGGCGCCCGCACCTGCAAGCCCAACGACGAAGGAGTGCCCGCTGTGCCTGTCGACCGTGCCGCTGAAGGCGACCCGGTGTGCGCATTGCACCTCCGAGCTCAAGGCCGCGTAAGGGTCGGCGAGAAAGATTAGAGGAAATGTCTCGGTTCGGCTGCCACCGCCGCGAGGCGGCCGAGCCAGGCCTGAAGGCCTGTCTCGCTTCGTGTCAGGTAGAGCGCACCCGCCGCGCCGAGCAGCAGGCATAAGACGACAAGGGCAAGCCGCCAGCGCTTGAGCCGCGGCACGCCCATGCGCTGTTTCACCATGGCCGTGGTCCGCCGGTGCTGCGCCTCCATATTGCTCCAAACTTCGATCTTGGCTTTTTTCCGGCGCTCTTGAGTGTCCTTCTTGGCGGCCTCGATCTCCTTCTTGGCATCGGCGGCGGCCCGGCGGGCGTTCATCTCGATTTCCCACTCGGCGTCGGACACTTTATTCGGCACGGCCGTGTCTTCAGGTGATTGTGACGGGGCTGAGGCCGGGGCCGGGGTCGAGGGAGTGATCGAGGCCGGGGTTGTCTCCGGCTTCGGTTTCGGTGCCAAACGTATGCTAATTGCCGGCGGTTTCGCCGCCTCAGCCGGTGGTTTCGCTGCCCTCGTCGGAGGCGGCGATGTGTTCTCAGCGCCGGTCGGGCGGGCATTCCGGGCATCCGCCTGCCAGGCGTCCCAGGCCGCGGACAGGCGGGCCTTTTCCTCCTCCCGCCAGCGTTCCTCGGCCGCTTTCAGCCGCTGCCGCGCCTCGTTTTCGAAGGCGGCCTGGATATCGGCGACTCGCTGCTCGACATCGACTCGCCTTTGCATATCGGCCTCGGCCAGTCTTTGTTCGGTCTCGGCTTCCCAGACGATGCGGGCGGCGGCCACGGCATCCGCGATCTTGACGGCACTGGCCGCGGGCGGCGAAGGGTCATCGCCCGCTTTGGCCCGTTCGCCCTCCCAGGCCGAGCGCGCGGATGCCAGGCGTTTTTCATCATCGCGGTGCCAGCGCGCCTGAGCCTCCGCCAATGTCTGCTCCAGCTCGGCCTTCCAGTTTGCCTCAGCCGTGGCCAGTGCTTGCTCGGTCTTCTGCACCCAGGAGGTCTTGGCGGCGGTCAAGCGATCGCTGGCTTGCTTGTCCCACACGGCTTTCTCATCCGCCAGGCGGCGCTCCGCCAGCTTCTGCCATTTCGACTTTTCCGCGGTCAGGCCCTGGCTTTCCGTCGTGCTCCACTGGGCCTTGACGCTCGCCAAACGAAGGGCCGCTTCCGACTCCCATTTCGCCTTGGCGGCGTTCAGATGTTCGCGCTCCGCCGCACTCCACTCCGCCTTGGTACGGTCCAGACGTTTTGCGGTGCCCGCTTCCCAGGCCGCCTTGGCGTTGGTCAGCTCTTCGCGCTGCGCCGAAATCCACTGCGCCTTGGCGCCTTCCAATCGCTTTGCTGCGTCCGCTTCCCATTTCGTCTTGGCGGCGGCGATTTGCTTGGCGGTGTCGCGTTCCCAGCCGGCCCGGGCCGCGGCCAATTGCTGCTCGGCCTCGACCTGCCATCGGGCCTTCTCGGCGTTGAGCCGCTCTTCCGTATCCGATTCCGACTCGGCCGATAGGTCGGTGGCACCAGCCTCGGCCGGGACATGAACATGGAGGTCGAGCAGCGCCACCGTGTTCGCCACATCGTAGCCGTCATCATCGAAGCGCAGCACGCGCGCGGTCAGGGCATGGTCACCGCCCATGCCCTCCGGCACCAAAAGCTCCAGGCCGTCCAGATCTTCGGCGGTCAGGGACCACGTCTTGTCGCCATTGTTGGTTCCGGCGGACAGCCGGGCGCCCGCCGGCATGCATTCGACGATGACCGAAAGGCGGCCGCCGATATCCCGCTCGGCCAATTCATCGGCGATGTCGAGGGCGACCGATACTCGTTTGCGACTCTTGGCTTTCAAGCCTGCCGGCTCCATTCCTCTAAGAAATGCCGCATCTATCCGGCCCATGGCACAAGGCGGCCCAAGAGCGCCCGCCCCGGCCCGGATCATTGCCATAGTATTAACGTGAATGGTGAAGGATTGGTTGCCTCGGGCGGCCTGCCGGGCGGGTCTTATTGGCTCGAGAATGGCCCTTTGAGGCGCCCCTGAGGCGCCTCGGAAGGCCCGCCGGCCTTAGGGCAGGGCCTTGCTGATCAGCTTGGCGACGGCCTCGGGGGCCTCCTGGAACTCGATTCCCAGCTCCTTGCCCTGGCGCCAGGTGACCTCGCCGGCCAATTCGCCGAATCGGGGGCTGCGCAAGACCACCTTCTTCCCACAGCGGTCAGGGGTCTCGATCCGAACCAGGGCGCCACCGGACGAAACGTTAACGATCAAGCAATCAATAGAGTGGCTCCCGCAAACCAAGGTGCCGGACCACAATACGGTGACACGCTCGAACTTTCGCCGGTTTTTGCCGCCTTTGTTTTCTGGCTGATCCGCCATTGGGCCGATGCCCCCTCTCATCCCAATTGCCGGGTGCGATTCGCGGGTAAACATTAGGCGATTTCATCGCCCGGCACACCTCATTCCGTTTTACCGGGGCCGCCCGGTCCAGGCCCCCCATCCACCGCCCCATCGGCCAGCAGGCGTCCGATTTCCGGGGTTCCATAGCCATATTCGGCCAGAATCTCGCGGGTATGCTGGCCGAAAAGCGGCGCTCCCGTCGCCACTTTACCAGGACTTTCCGAGAATTTGACCGGCAGACCGAGGGTCTTGACCGACCCCAGGCGGGCATGATCCACGGCCACCACCATGCCCCTGGCCAGGACCTGCGGATCGGTGTGCATCTCCCCGACGCTCAGCACCGGCCCGGCCGGCACCCCGGCCCCCTCCAACCGGGTCAGCCAATCGGCGGTGGTGCGGGTGCGTAAAATCACCGCCAGGGCCTCCTGAAGCGCGGCGAGGTGGGCGATGCGCCCGGCGTTGTCGGCGAATCGTGGGTCGTCCGCCAGTTGCTTTGCCCCGAGCACGTCGAGAAGGCGCAACCAGTTGGTCTGGTTGGCGGCGCCCACGTTCAGCCACCCATCGGCGGTGCGGAAGGCCTGGTAGGGGGCGTTGAGCGGATGCGCCGAGCCCATGGGTCCCGGCGAATGGCCGGTGGCGAAGGCGATGGCCGATTGCCAGTATGTGTGCACGATGCCGGCCTCGAACAGCGAGGTATCGACCCGCTGGCCGCGGCCGGTGCGCTGGCGCTCGACGGCGGCGGCGAGGATACCCATGGCGGCCAGGATGCCGGCGGTGATATCGGTGACCGGGGCGCCGACCTTCACCGGCGGCCGCCCTTCTCCCTCGCCGGTGATGCTCATCAAACCGCTCATGCCCTGGGCGATCAAATCGAAGCCGCCGCGGTCGGCGTAGGGACCGGTGCGGCCAAAGCCAGAGATCTCGCAATAGATCAGGCCGGGATTGTCGGCACGCAGGCTGTCATAGCCCAGGCCCAGGCGCTCCATTGTGCCGCGCCGGTAATTTTCGATCACCACGTCGGCACCGCGTAGCAGGCGGCGCACCACGTCCCGCCCAGCCTCGGTCTTCAGGTTGACGGCGATGCCCCGCTTGTTGCGGTTCATCATCATGAAGGCGGCCGATTCGCCGCCGATGTCCGGCGGCAGGAAGCGGCGGGAATCGTCGCCGCCGGGACTCTTCTCCACCTTGATGACATCGGCGCCCATGTCGGCGAGCATCAGGCCGCACACGGGTCCGGCCATGATGTGCGCCAGCTCGATGACCTTCAGCCCGGCCAGGGGGCCTTGCCGGTCGGCCATGGCTCAACGCCCCTTGAAGACTGGCGGCTTTTTCTCCAGGAACGAGCGATAGCCGATCTGGAAATCCTCGGTGGCGTAGCAGGCATAGCCCTCGTCCAGCTCCGCCGCGCTCAAAGGTTCCGGTTGCGCCAACCGGTTGACGAACTTCTTGTGCCAGCGGGCGGCAAGCGGCGCCCCTTCGGCAATGCGCCGCGCCGCCGCTATGGCTTCGGCCTCCACGTCGGCATCGGCCACCACGCGGGTGACCAGGCCCTTCTCCTTGGCCTCCGCGGCCCCGAAGACCCGGCCTTCCAGAAGAATCTCCAGGGTCACCGCCCGTCCGACCAGGGCGAGCAGCCCCTCCACCTCCGGATAGGCCATGACCAGGCCCAGGCGCTTGATGGGCACGCCGAAGCGGCTGGACTCCCCGCAAATGCGCAGATCGCACAGCGCCGCCAGTTCAAGGCCGCCGCCGACGCAGATCCCCTCGATCAAGGCAACGGTAGGATGCGGAGACTGCTTCACCGCGTTCAGCGCCAGGTAGAGATCTTCGCCATAGGCCTTGGCCTGTGCCGGCGTCGAGCGCACGCTTTCGAATTCGCTGATATCGTTGCCCGGCGAGAACGCCTTGCCGCCGGCGCCGCGGATGACAATGCACCGCAACCCGGTATCGGCCGAAAGCGCCAGCACCGCTTCGCCCAAGGCGCGCCACATGGGCCAGCTCATGGCGTTCAGCCGGTCCGGCCGGTTCAGGATGACCGTGGCGATCGGACCATCGCGTTGCGTTAGAACAAGATCGGTCATGGCGTTATCCCGGTTGTTGTCGTTTCGCGACACGAAACCGACCGGACCAGGGCCATACCTGTCCGATCCCGCTTCACTCTCCTATTTCGGCGGCAACGAACGCAAGTATGCGACGATGGCGTCCAGATCCCGCGGGGCCATGTTCTTATAGTAGTGGACCGCCATGGGCGGCAGCAGATGCGAACCGTCCGGCCGCACGCCCGTGGTGATCACGGTCTTGATCTGATCATCGGTCCAGTCGCCGAGCCCGGTTGGCGTGATATTGGCGGACACGCTGGTTCCCCAAGGTCCATAAATTTCGAATCCCCCGGCGCCGAGATCGTTCACCATATCCCGGACACCGCCCGGCCCCATGGGCGTATGGCATTCGGTGCAATGTCCCAGGGGTCCGGCGAGATAGGCGCCGTAGGTCACCGGGTCGTCCGGGGTGACCACGGGAACGGCGCCGACCGGCGGGCCATAGGTCTGGGGCAGCGGAATGCGGTATTCCGACACGGCTACGGCGTTGCGCACGGGCTTGACGGCGCGCAGATAGGCGACAAGGGCGTGAACATCCTCGTCCGACATGTGCCGGTACAACTCGATCGGCATGGGCGGGCCAATGATTCTGCCGTCGGGACGCCGGCCCTCGCGGATCGCGTCGATGATCTGCTGATCGGTCCAGCCGCCGATACCGGTCTCGGTATCCGGTGTGATGTTCGGCGTGTGCACGGTGAATTCGGGGAAATCGATCAGCAGGCCGCCGGCCTGCTCCATGCCCTCGGCTGGGCCAGTCGGTGTCTGCTGCGTATGGCAATTGCCGCACGCAACGATGCTGTTCATGAGGTAGTCGCCGCGCTCAAGCGGAGTCTCCGCGCGGGCGGAGGAAGCCGCCAACAGAACAGCGCAAAACAGTATGGCACGCGGTCCCGCCTTGCGATCTGGACGCTGCAACATGTTTGCCAATCCTCCCGGGCGCTTAGGCTAAACGTTCATGTGGAGAGTGCCGGATACGCGGCTCGCGCAACGCCCTCTTGGCGAGCGCGCGTTTGGTATCACAGCCGGGTGCTTATGCGCCATCAGGAATGTTTTCCTTTCGAACGGCAACTGCGCACAGCCTTCCTAGCGGTAGAAATATTCGACCAGACTCATGGGCACGGCGGGCACATAGGTCACCAGCACCAGAATCGCGAGCAGCACGGCAATGAAGTTCACATTGACCTTGCTCACCTCCCAGATGCCGGCCTTGGCCACGGAACAGGCGGTGATGAGGACGCTGGCGACCGGCGGCGTCTGCTGTCCGATGCCCAGGTTGAGGGTGACCACCAGACCGAAATGCACTGGATCGATACCCACGGCGTTGACCAGGGGCATGACGATGGGCACCACCAGAATGATCGCCGCGGCGGAATGCAGGAACAGGCCGATGGCCAGAAAGAATACATTGAGAATGGCCAGCACCGCATACCGGTTGTCGGTCCAACTGATGATCGCCGCCGCCAGCTTCTGCGGCACCTGTTGTTCGGTCAGGTAGACGCCGATCAGGGCGGATGATGCCACCAGCAGCATGACCACAGAGGTCTGCACGGCACCCTCGATCATGGCATCGCGCAGGGTGGGCCAATCGAGTTCCCGATAGACCACGCCGCCAATGAACAGGGCCGCGACAACGGCCAGGCCGGCTCCTTCCGTGGCGGTGACGATGCCGCCGAAGATGCCGCCCAGAATGATGATCGGCAGCAGCAGCGCCCAGGCCGCCTCGCGGAACGCCGTCCACACCCGTCGGAGCTGGAAAATCTCGGCCACCGGCCAGTTGTGCCGTACCGCCATCCAATAGGCGACACCCATCATGCCCAGGCCGCCGAGCACCCCAGGGACGATCCCGGCGACGAAAATCTGCACCACCGAGCTGTCCGACATGACCGCGTACAGGATCATCGGGATCGAGGGCGGAATGATCACCGCCAGGGTCGCCGACGACGAAGTGACCGCCGCCGCGAAGGCACGCGGATAGCCGGCCTTGCGCATGGCCGGTATCAGGATCGAGCCGAGCGCCGCCACATCCGCCACGGCCGAGCCGGAGATCTCGGCGAAAAACAGCGAGGTGCCGATGTTCACCATGGCCAGGCCGCCGCGCACGAACCCGAGCAGCGCCGAGGCGAAGGCGATCAGCCGCCGCGACAGGCCGGAGGAGTTCATGATCGCCCCGGCGAAGATGAACAGCGGAATCGCCAACAAGGGGAAGTTGGTGGCGCCGTCGAACATGACCAGGGCCACGTTGGGCAGTATGGCCGGCCCCTGCGTGAGCACCATGGCGAGCATCGCCACCAGCCCGAGGGCCACGGCAATGGGCACGTTGAGAAGGATCAGGGCGAACAGGCCCACGACCATCAGGGCGAGGATCATCGAGCCCCCTCGCCGGCCGCTTCCGGGTTTCCGTCGCGCAAATCACGCCACTGGCGCGGGGCGCTGACCACCTGGCAGACAATGAACAGAACCGCCCCGATCGGGATCACCGACTGGGTCAGCCGAACCGGAACCCAAGTGAGGCTGATCAGGGTATCGCCGGACAGGACATTTAAGACGACCCAGCCGGTCCAGGCCAGAACCGCAAAGAAAGTTACGATGCAGACTTCGCCGAAAATGAAGGTGGCCAATCGCCATCCTGGCGGCATGGCGCGCACCAAGCCGTCAAAGCCGATATGCGCCCGCTTCAAGGCGGCCAGGGCGGCGCCGTAGTAGGTGAGCCACGCCAGCAGAATGGACGCGATCTCGTCGTACCAGACCAGCGACGACCCTGCCTTGCGGTAAATCACGGCCACCACCACGACGGTGGTCAAGATGATCACCAGGGCGATCACAACCGCCTGCAACAGGCGCTCGAGCACCGTTGACACACGATCCAGCCTCGTCACCGAATTCCCCCCTCAACGCCCCCGGCACGCGTACCCTCGGCTGCCGACACCGGGCAGCCGAGGGTATGGAACGCTGAACCCCTTAGGACCCTTCGGCCAGGCTCAAGGCGGTTTCAACCAACTCGCCGCCACCGGGAACGGTCGTGGCGAATTCGTCGTAGATCGGCTTGCTCGCCGCGACGAAAGCGGCCTTGTCGGCCTCGTTGACCGCAATGCCACCTGCTTTCATCTTCTCCAGCAGATCGGTTTCCAGGGCTGCCGCGGTCTCGTATACGAAACCCTGAGTCTCGGCTGCCGTCTCTTCGAGAACCTGGCGGATATCGGCTGGCAGGCTTTCCCACTTCTCCTTGCCGACCGCGACATAGGCCGGGGTGTAGACGTGCCCGGTGAGGGACAGATACTTCTGCACCTCTTGGAACTTGGCGCTGTAGATCTGGGCGAAGGGATTCTCCTGCCCGTCGATCACGCCGGTTTGCAGTGCCGTGAACACTTCGGAAAAGGCCATCGGCGTCGGGTTGGCGTCGTATGCCTGGAACATCTTCACGCGCCACTCGCCTTTTGGCGTGCGCAACTTGATGCCCTTGAGATCTTCAGGCGTGTTGATCGGCCGCACGTTGTTGGTGATGTGGCGGAAGCCGTTTTCCCAGATGGCGATGATCTTGTAGCCCTTGGCCTCGGCCGCCGGCGCCATCTTCGACCAGAACAGCTCCTTCTCGATGCGCTTCATGTGTTCGCGGTTCTGCACCAGGTAGGGCATTTCGAAAACGCCGAATTCGTCGGCGACGCTGGACATCACCGAGGACGGCAAGGCGAAATCGACGGTCCCGAGCTTCAGCTTCTGCATCAGCTCGCTGTCCTTGCCAAGCTGGCTGGAGCCGAAGGTCTGCACCACCGCCTTGCCCGCCAAACGCTCGTTGGCGCGCTTGGCGAATTCGTTGACGGAGATCTCGAAGAGCGAACCCGGTTCGCCTACGTGACCGAATTTCAGTTCCAACTCGGCGGCGGCTGCCGGTCCGGCAAGGCCCACGGCCAATGCCGCTATGGCTAAAGTCTTGAATAGTTTCATGGTTTCCTCCTTGTTTGGTGCGTTTTGAATATCGTTTCGTGCGGTTTAGCTCGCCCGGCTGATCCGGGCGCGATCGGCGGCCACGTCTTCGGCACCTGCGGTGTCGGCCAAGAAATCGAGGGCCACTTGCACGCCACCGGCCGCATACGGAATGCCGGCCAGTTTCAGGCCCATCTCCACGCCGGCGAGGGTTCCCGCCAACGTCAGATCGTTGAAATCGCCCAGATGACCGATGCGGAAGACCTTCCCCTGTACCTTGCCCAGGCCGCTACCAAGCGACATGTCGAAGGCCTCCAGCACGGTCTTGCGGAAGGCATCCGCATCACAACCGGCCGGCACGAGCAACGCGGTCAGCGAGTTGCTGTACTCGCGCGGCTCCAGGCACAGAAGCTCCAAGCCCCAGGCGCGCACGGCCCGGCGCGTCGCCTCGCCATGGCGGGCGTGACGGGCGAAGACTGCCTCCAGCCCCTCTTCGCGCAGCATGGCCAGCGCCTCGCGCAGACCGAACAGGGTATTGGTCGCCGGGGTATAGGGGAAAAAGCCGTTGGCGTTTGACGCCAGCATCTCGTCCCAGCCCCAATAGGCGCGCGGCAGCCGCGCCGCCGCCGATGCGGCGATGGCCTTCTGGCTGATGGCATTGAAGCTGAGGCCCGGCGGCAGCATCAGGCCTTTCTGCGAGCCGGCCACGGTCACATCCACCCGCCACTCGTCGTGCCGGTAGTCCATGGAACCGAGGGAGGAAATGGTATCGACCATGAACAAGGCCGGATGACCGGTGCGGTCCATGGCGGCGCGCACCTCCGCCACCCGCGTGGTCACGCCTGTCGATGTTTCGTTGTGGACGATGCAGACCGCCTTGATGCGCAGGCCATCGTCGGCGCGAAGACGGGCTTCGACCGCTGCCGGATCGACGCCGTGGCGCCAGTCGCCGGGGACGAACTCCACCTCCAGGCCAAGCCGTTCCGCCAGACGCCGCCACAGGCTGGCGAAATGGCCAGTCTCGACCATCAATACCCGGTCGCCGGGCGAGAGGGTATTCACCAGGGCCGCCTCCCAGGCGCCGGTGCCAGAGGCTGGATAGATCACCACGTCGCCTTTGGTGCGGAACACCTCGCGCAGGCCGGCCAGGATTTCCTTGGTCAGGGCCGCGAAGTCAGGGCCGCGATGATCGATGGTGGGCCGGTCCATGGCCCGCAGGATACGGTCGGGAACGTTGGTCGGACCCGGAATCTGCAGGAAATGCCGTCCGTGGCGCTGCCCCATACGCGACTCCACCCTCCCGCTTTTATCCAGTCACTGGTTTTTTTTGAATTATGCATGCAAACGTTTGGGCAAGCAATGCTCTTTGCTTCGCTTAAGGTTGATGATATTTTTCCTATCTATATCATAGCTTTGATGGTTTTTATTCAAGTCCGCGTCGGATGTCTTGCGCGCCTATGATTTTTGCATGCAAACTGTTAACGTGCATGCGCAGAACGCATCGGCATCGATTCGAGGCTTAATGACGGCGGACGTCTCCCCCACCCGGACTGTATCGAACGCGCGGCGTGGCGATGCCGCGCTGGCGGCACGCCTGACCCGCGAGATCGAGGGGGAGGTGCTGTTCGATGCCTTCAGCCGCGGCCGCTACAGCACCGATGCCTCGATTTACCAGATCGAGCCCATCGGCGTGGTCGTGCCGCGTCACACCGAGGACATCGTCCGCGCCGTCCAGATCGCCCGCGACGAAGGGGTGCCCGTGCTGGCGCGTGGCGGCGGCACCTCGCAGTGCGGCCAAACGGTCGGCGAGGCCCTGGTGATCGACGTCAGCAAGCACTTGACCCGCGTTCTCGACTTCGATCCGGCGGGACGCCGGGTGACGGTGCAACCGGGCCTGGTTCTCGACCGTCTCAACGCCTATCTACGGCCGCACGGATTGATGTTCCCGGTGGATGTATCGACCGGGAACCGCGCCACCATCGGCGGCATGGCCGGCAACAACAGCTGCGGCGCCCGCTCCATCCGTTACGGCACCATGCGCCGCAATGTGTGCGCCATCGACGCCATCCTCGCCGACGGCACGGCGGCGCGTTTCGGCCCCCTGCCCGGCAACGGCAATGGAAGCGATGCGGGTGCGGCAAACCAATTGCACAGCCGGTTGCTCGCCCTGGGTCAACGGGAGGCGGCGGAAATCGCCACGCGCTTCCCGAAAGTGCACCGGCGCGTGGGCGGCTACAACATCGATGCCCTGACCGGCAACGCGCCGATCAACCTTGCGCACTTGCTGGTCGGCTCCGAAGGCACCCTGGCGCTTTCCACGGCCATCGAGCTTGAGGTGCAGCCGATCCCGCCGCATACGGTGCTGGGCATATGCCACTTTCCGACCTTCCGCGGGGCCATGGAGGCGACCCAGCATATCGTCGCTCTGGGCCCGTCCGCGGTGGAACTGGTCGACCGCACTCTGATCGAGCTGGCGCGCGACATTCCGATGTTCAGGGACACGGTGGCCGGCGTCGTTCGTGGCGCACCCGAAGCATTGCTGCTGGTCGAATTCGCCGGCGCGGCGCGGGACGAACAGATCCGCGACCTGGGGCGCCTGCACGAGGTGCTGGCCGATTTGGGCTATCCCAATGCCGTGGTGGATGCGGTCGCGCCCACCTTGCAAAAAGCGGTCTGGGAAGTGCGCAAGGCCGGGTTGAACATCATGATGTCCATGAAGGGCGACGGCAAACCGATCTCCTTCATCGAGGATTGCGCCGTGCCCCTGGCCGATCTGGCCGACTATACCGACCGGCTGACCGAGGTGTTCCACAAGCATGGGACGCACGGCACCTGGTATGCGCACGCCTCGGAAGGCTGTCTGCATGTGCGGCCGGTCTTGAACCTGAAGCTGGAGGCGGACGTGCGCAAGATGCGCGCCATCGCCGAGGAGGCCTTCGCCATGGTCCGCGCCTACAAGGGCTCCCATTCCGGCGAGCACGGCGACGGCCTGGTCCGCTCCGAATTTCACGAGGCCATGTTCGGCGACCGCATGGTGCGGGCCTTCGAGGAGGTGAAGGACGCCTTCGATCCGGACGGGCGCCTGAACCCCGGAAAAATCGTTCGTCCGCCACGCATGGACGATCGCCGCCTTTTCCGCTATCGGCCCGATTATCGGCCGGCGCCGCTGGATACGGGCCTGGATTGGTCCGCCTGGGGCGGTTTCGCCGGAGCGGTGGAGATGTGCAACAACAACGGCGCCTGCCGCAAGGCGGATGCCGGTGTCATGTGCCCGTCCTACCGGGTCACCCGGGACGAGCAGCACGTGACCCGCGGCCGGGCGAACAGCTTGCGCCTGGCGCTGTCCGGCCAGCTTGGCCCGGAGGCGCTGAGTTCGCCGGCCATGGCCGAGACCATGCGCCTGTGCGTCGGCTGCAAGGGCTGCCGGCGGGAATGCCCGACCGGGGTAGACATGGCGCGCATGAAGATCGAGGTGGCGCACCAGGCGGCCAAGCGGAATGGCTTACCGCTGCGCGACCGGCTGGTCGCCTATTTGCCGCGCTATGCGCCCATGGCCCGCCGGTTGCGTTGGTTGATTCGTCTGGCCGATGCGGTACCGGGCAGCGCCTGGGTGCGGGAGAAGCTTCTGGATCTGAGCGCGCGGCGCCCGTTGCCCCAATTCCGGGCCGATGCCTTCCGCCCGGATGAATATTCCCAAGGAGTCGCTGGCGGACGCGAAGTCGTGCTCCTGGCCGATACCTTCAACACCAACTTCGAGCCGGAGGTTCTGCGCGCGGCGGTGCGGGTGCTGACCGCCGCCGGATATCGTATTCATGTCGCGGCACCGGTGGACGGCGGACGGCCGCTGTGTTGCGGCCGTACGTTCCTGGCCGCCGGTTTGGTGGATCAGGCGCGGGCCGAGGCGCAACGGACACTGGCGGCGCTGCGCCCGTTCGTTGAACGTGGCCTGCCCATCATCGGGTTGGAGCCGTCTTGCCTGCTGACCTTGCGCGATGAATTCGCCGCCCTGGTGCCCGGTCCCGAGACCCAGGCCTTGGCGGCCCGGGCGATGCTGCTGGAGGAATTCCTGACGGCCGAACAGACAGCCGGAACCTTGTCGCTGACATTGTTGCCGTCGAAGGGCGGCCATGCGTTGCTGCACGGCCATTGCCACCAGAAGGCCTTCGGCGCCATGCCGGCGATCGAGGCGACGCTGCGACTGGTGCCGGGCCTTGACGTAGAGACGGTAGAGACAAGTTGCTGTGGCATGGCCGGCGCCTTCGGTTACGCCGCCGAGACCTTCGGCATATCCATGGCCATGGGCGAGTTGTCGCTGCTGCCCGCCGTGCGCGCGGCGCCGTCCGCTGCCATCGTGGTGGCCGACGGCACCAGTTGCCGGCAACAAATTCTCGATGGAAGCGGGCGCCGGGCCTTGCATGTGGCCCAGGTGCTGGACATGGCTCTATGCTAGAAAACATGAGGAGACGGCTATGAACGATATTGCCGATGCCGGCGTGGCTAAGCCACAGCCCATCGCGCGGGCATCCCTGCATGACGAGTTGGTGGCGCGCCTGCGCGATCTGATCGTCGAAGGCGAGCTGACCCCCGGCATGCGGGTGCCGGAGCGGGCCTTGTGCGAACGCTTTGGTGTCTCCCGCACGCCCTTGCGCGAGGCGTTGAAGGTTTTGGCCTCCGAGGGATTCTTGCACCTGTTGCCGAACCGGGGCGCCACCGTCACTTCCCTGACCGTGGCGGATATGGACGAAGTTTTTCCGGTCATGGGAGCATTGGAAGCGCTGGCCGGCGAATTGGCCTGTACCCGAATCACCGACGAGCAAATCGCCGAGATTCGCGCCCTGCACTATCAAATGGTGCTGCACTACACACGCAAGGAGTTGCCGCAATACTTCCGCCTGAACCAGCGCATCCACGAGTTGATCATGGATGCCGCGGGCAATGCCACCTTGAGCCGGCTGTATCGCGGGCTGGCCGGGCGCATCCGCCGGGCCCGGTATGTAGCGAACATGACCAAGGTGCGCTGGGACAACGCGGTGGAGGAGCACGAGGCCATTCTGCTGGCCCTGTCGCAGCGGGATGCGGCTCGCCTGGGCCGGATTCTGAAGCAGCACCTGCGGAACAAGTGCGAGACGGTGAAGGAATCGCTGGCCGGTGACGGCGATCGCCTCAGCCGGTCCGCCTGAACAGATTAAGGGAACCGAACGATGGACTACAGACAGCTTGGTGCCGCCGGGCCGCGCGTATCGCCGATTTGTCTCGGCACCATGATGTTCGGCGACCGCACGGACGAGGCGACCGCCGGGCGCATCGTCGATAAGGCTCGTGAAGCAGGGATCACCTTCATCGACACGGCGGATGCCTACGCAGATGGCGCCTCGGAGGAAATCGTCGGCCGCTTGATCCGGCGGGACCGGGACCGCTGGGTGCTGGCCACCAAGGCGGGCAACAAAATGGGCGACGATCCCCGGCACGCCGGATTGGGGCGCGCCTGGCTGCACCAGGCCATCGACGACAGCCTGCGCCGCCTGGGCACCGACTATGTGGACATCTACTACCTGCACAAGCCGGATCCGCAGACGCCAATGGAAGAAACCTTGGCCGTCATCGGCGAATTCCTGGCCAGCGGCAAGGCACGCCACTATGGCATCAGCAACTATCGCGGCTGGCAGCACGCGGACGTGGTGCGTGTGGCCGAGCAGTTGGGAATCCCGCGCCCGGTGGTTTCGCAACCTTATTACAACGCCATGAACCGGGTTCCGGAGATTGAGATCCTGCCAGCCTGTGCCCACTATGGGATGGGAGTCGTTCCCTACAGCCCGCTGGCGCGCGGCGTTTTGACCGGCAAGTACGCACCCGGCGAAAAGCCGCCCGCCGACACCCGCGCCGGCCGCCAAGACGCACGCATGATGCAAACAGAGTTCCGCGCCGAATCCATCGTCTTCGCCAAATATCTAAAGGAACGGGCCGAGGCCCGCGGCATGACGGCCGGGCAGTTCGCCCTCAACTGGGTGCTGGCCAACCCGCTGGTTCATTCGGTTCTGGCGGGGCCACGCACCGAAGCCCATTGGAACGAATACCTTGGGGCACTCGATCACCGCCTGGATAGGGACGATGAAGAATTCGTCGACTCGATGGTGGCGGTGGGACATCCATCGACGCCCGGCTATAGCGATCCCCAATATCCGATCACCGGCCGGCCAGTGCCGGCCTAGAGCCAGAGCCAACCGGCCGCCGGCAGGCGGCTGCCGACGAAAATACCTGCCGGCGCAATGGCCACGGCATAGGGAATGCTTGCACCCATCGACCAGACCCGCGGCAGGGCCGGCTGATCGGCGGCATCCCGGCCGGATCGGCGCCATTTCAGGGTGCGGCGGACCAGCAGCAACGACAATGCCAGCACACCCCCCGCCAGGCTCACAAGAATCAGGAACTCAAGCAGATATTCGAAACCGGTCCAGAGCGAAACCGCGCTGATCAGCTTGACATCGCCGCCGCCCATGCGGCCAAGGCTGAACAGCACCATGCCCACCGCCAACACCGCCGTGCCGGCGCCGATATGCGACAGCCACGGCACGGGCGCGGACCAAAAGGGGGCGCTGACCAGAAACAGCCCGGCAACCCCCAAGGACACCTGGTTCGGAATGATGAATTTCCACGCGTCGTACACGGCGGCGGCGGCGAGAAGCGCGCAATAGATTCCGAATACCGTCGTGGACAGGGCGATGTGCAGTGTGCTCATTGCGGCAGGGGCGACGCAGCCTTGGGGCTGCCTTGGCGCATGTGCCGTAGAGTGACGAGATTCCTGGCGGCCACGGTGTTGTACGCCGGATCGGCTTCGATGGCCTGCAGGAGATACGCCTCGGCCCTGTCGTGATCGCCACGAACCATGGCCACGAAACCGACGTTGTTGAGCGCCCGCCCCAGGACATCGTCCTCGGCGCCGGCCAGCGCCTGGGCGTACTGCCCATCCCACGCCAACGCCAGGCGAAGATTCTCATGCGCCGGAGCCAAAGATGGGTCTTGCCGCACCGCTTCGCTCAAATCCGCCATGGCCTCCGCCACCCGCCCCTGCATCAGGAATGAGAATCCCCGGTTGTTGAGTATCATCGCCGAAGCCGGATGGACCGCCAAGGCATTGTTGTAACTGATGCCGGCCTGACGCCAGTCGCCCAGGGTATCGTAGTGGACACCAAGGGTGTTCCAGGCCCGCCACAACGATGGGTCCTGGCGCACGGCCGCACGCAGACTGGCCTCGCCGGCGGCGGCATTGCCCTCGGCCAGGGCCAAGGCGATCCCCTCCCCCTGCAACGCCGAAGGGCCAACGGCCGGGTCCTGCACCAGCGCGCCGAATGCCTTGACCGCATCGGCGTAGGCGCCACTGGCCAAGTGCAGCTCGGCGGCGATCAATCGCGCCCGGGGCGTCTCGCCGGTGGCTAGAACCGCCCGGCTGAGAAGCATCCTGGCATCGCCGAGGCGGCCGTCGTCCAGCGCCTGTTCGGCGAGAACGAGTGCGTCCGGTCCAGCGGTTGAGTCCGCGGCCATGCCGGCAACCGCGACCGCCGCCACCGGCTCGTCCGCCACGGTCGTGCACCCGGCAACCAACGCCAAGGCCAGGGCGGCGCCGGCAGCGCGCAACACGCCCAGGTACTGAACCTGTCGATCAGCCGGATGAGTCATGATCGTCACCTCCTCGGATCGTGTTCTGCGTCGCGGCGAGCCATGCATCCGCCATGGCGGCCGCCAGCGGATGCGGCAGCCTGTCCATGGCCGACGCCATACGCGTATCGTCGATCGGCGCCGACAGCATGGCGGGCAACGTATCCACCGCGGCCGGCTGAAATGTCCAGATTGGGGTGAAGGCCACCGGCATCCGCAAATCGCCCGCAGCCATCGCCGTCAATGTTTGCACGACCGGCGTGGTCCGCTCAATCTTGGTCAGCAGTCGCGGCTCGGAGTTTTCCTCAGACGGATTATTCCACTGAGACGCCGGATGCGGACGGCTGGCTCGCAAGGCGGCCTCGGCGATGGCGCGATTGGCGGCGATGGCCGGATCATTCGCGTCCAGCTGCTGGGCATCGCGTAGGAACACCACGGCCAGATCGAATTTGCCTTGCAGCATGTAAGAGTAGCCGATGTTGTTCAGGGTCTGCGGCGATCCCGGATCCACGGCCATGGCACGGCCATAGTAGCGCGCCGCCAAATCGTGCCGGCCGAGGTGATCGTAGGTGGCGCCCAGGCCATTGAGCGCCGCGACCGAATCCGGCGATCGTTCGAGCGCTTCGTGAAAAGCGTTTGTTGACAGGCCAAATTGCCCAGCGGCGAAAGAGGCCACACCGCGATCATACGGAGTCACCAGGTTTTCATTCGATCGTGGTCCCGTTGGCCATTGGCTGCTGCAACCGGCAAGAGCGAGCCCGGCCAACACCGCCATCGCCGCACCCGAGGGCCAACGGGGGCCAATCAAAACGAATTTTACTGTGCCAAGCATGCGGCCCTCAGTGACTCAAGCCGGGTAGCACGATACGCACCATGGTCAGCATGCCGGGCAGCAGAACCGCCACCAGCATGGCCGGCAACAGGCACAGGACCAGCGGAACGGTCAACTTCACCGGCAGCTTGTGCGCCATCTCCTCGGCCCGCAGCAGCCGGTTGGCGCGCATGTCATCCGCGTGCGCGCGCAAGGTCTGCGCGATACCGACACCCAGGGCCTCCGACTGAACCAGCAGGGTCACGAACGACGCCACTTCCGGCAAGGAGACACGCGCGGCGAAGTTACGCAGCGCGTCATCACGGCTTTTGCCGGCGCGGAGTTCCAGGGTCACCCGTTCCAGTTCCGCGGACAGCAGGGGATGGACCGCCGTCATCTGCGCCCCGACCCGGGCCAGCGCCGCATCCAGACCGAGCCCGGCCTCGACGCAGACCACCATCATGTCGAGGGCATCGGGAAAACTTTCGGCGATTGTGCGCTGGCGGTGGCCGATCCGCCGGGCCAGCCACAGGCGCGGCAGTGCGAAGCCCACACCCGACAGAGCAAGGGCCAGCCCTGCCGCGAGCCAGATTGTGGTCCCGACGAACAGCGTCGGCGTGACGCCAAACGCCGCCGCTGGCACGGCGCTGGCGAGCAAAAGCTGAGTCAGAAAATAGGCGCGTGGCGCCAATGGATCGGTGATGTCCGCCTGAAGAAGGCGGGATTGCATGTATCCCCCCGCCCGCCGATGCCGGTTGAGCAGGAAAGTGTCTAGCGGACCTAGAAACTTTCTCCAGCCGCTGGTGCGCAGGACATCGGTGCGCAGTGATACCGGGCTACCGCGTCGGCGGGTGCCGGAGGGGCGCCGTGACTCTCCCGCCAGGCGTCGGTGGACCGACGTGGCGGGGCCGATCAAACCAGCCAGACCGCAGACGAAGAGAAGCACCGCCCCGAACAGAGCCGCCAGGGCCAGGTTCGCTCCGCTGCCGTCAAACATGGAAGTTCACCATGCGCCGCATGACCAGGATGCCGAACAGCTCGAGCCCCACGGCGCCGCCGACGATCGGGAAGAACAGCGGATCGTCGGCCGCCGTCCGGTAGAAATCCGGTCGCGATAGATATACCAGACCGGCGAAGATCACCGGCATTGCGGCCAAGACATGCGCCGACAAGCGGCCCTCCGCCGACAACGCCCGGGTCTTTTTCAGCATGCGTTGGCGGGTGCGGATGACGGTGCCCAGTCCGTGGAGGACTTCGGCAAGGTTGCCACCGGTCTCATGCTGGATCTTGATGGCGGCGGCCACGTACTGCAGGTCTGGCACCGCCAATCGCTCGATCAAATTCACCAACGCCTCGCGCAAGTCCAAGCCATAGGTCATTTCGTCAACGGCCAGGCCGAACTCTCCAGCCAAGGGCTCGGCCATCTCGCGGCTGACCATGGTCATGGCGGCATGGACCGGATGGCCGGCCCGCAAGCTGCGCACCATGATGTCCAGCGCTTCGGGAAGCTGCGCCGCGCAGCGGGCCATGCGCCGCGCCCGCTGGTGCCGCAGCCCGGCCCATGTCCCGCCGATGCCAATGCAAATGGCAACCAGCGCCGTGGCGGCGATGCCGATGGTGCCGATGCCGCCGGCCAGTGCCGTCACGGCAATGAAGACAATGATCGCCACGGCACCCATAACCATGGCCACCCGGCGCAGCGGCGCCGCGTACCCGGCTTGCCGCACCAACCGGTCGAGCCGGGCCGGCCAGCGGTCGAACCGGGCCAGAACACCGATCCGTTCGCGCGGCTTGCGCCGGAGTATTTCCGATGTCTCCGGCCGCGCCGTACCTTCGGTCAGTGCGCGCAGGTGCCGGCTGGCCGACCGCCGTCCGGCCGTCCCGTCCACAAAGAGGATGTGCAGGCCGGCGACCAGCAACACCACCGCAACGAAGACGGCGGCCGACAGAATGTGCAGATCATCCAAGGCCATACGCGCGCCTCATGTCAGGGGCCGGTCCGGTTGGAAAATGTCCGGCGGCACGTCTATGCCACGGCTTTCGAATTCGCGCATGAACCGGGGCCGGATTCCGGTGGCCGTTGACTCGCCGTCTATCGACCCATCACGGCCGGTGCGCCGGCGGGTGAACCGGAATATCTCGTGCATGGTGATAACTTCGCCTTCCATGCCCATGATTTCACTGAGACTCATCATCCGGCGGCGGCCATCGCTCATGCGCTCGAGCTGAATCACCACATGCACCGCCGAAGCGATCTGTGCCCGCATGCCCCGGATGGGCAGGTCGAACCCGGTCAGGCCCAGCATCTGCTCCAGGCGCGAAAGCGCATCGCGGCAGGAGTTGGCGTGAATCGTGGTCATCGATCCCTCGTGTCCCGTGTTCATGGCTTGCAGCATGTCGAAGGATTCGCCGGCCCGGACCTCGCCGACCACGATCCGGTCGGGGCGCATGCGCAGGGCGTTCTTAACCAGATCCCGCTGGGTCACCTCACCCCGGCCTTCGACGTTGGCAGGCCGGGTTTCCATGCGGGCCACGTGAATTTGTTGCAGCTGCAACTCGGCCGCATCCTCGATGGTCACGATCCGCTCGCGCCCGCCGATGAACGCCGACATGGCATTGAGCAGGGTGGTCTTGCCGCTGCCAGTGCCGCCGGAAATGAGCACGTTGCGCCGGGCCCGCACGATACCGGCCAGAATATCGGCGACCGCCGCGGGCAATGTGCCCAGTTGCACCAGCTTGCCCATATCGATAGGCATGCGGGAGAACTTGCGGATCGACAACAGCGGCCCATCGACGGCCAGCGGCGGGACCACCGCGTTGACCCGTGAGCCATCCGGCAAGCGCGCATCGACCATGGGTTGCGATTCGTCCACGCGGCGGCCGACGCCGGAGACGATCTTGTCGATGATGCGCAGCAGGTGACGGTCGTCCTTGAACCGCACCGGGGTCAATTCCAGGCGGCCGCCGCGTTCGACGAACACTTGCCGATAGGTGTTGACCAGAATGTCGCTGACCGTAGCGTCCTTGAGCAGCGGCTCGATCGGCCCCAGGCCGAGCAGTTCGTCCAGCACATCGTTGACCAGCTGCATGCGCTCGCTGAGGTTCAGGGGCCGGTTTTCCTCGACCAGAAGCTCGCGGATCATCTCGCCGATCTCGCGGCGGAAATCCTCCGGCGCCATCTTGTCGATGGCCGACAGATTGATCATGTCGAGCAAGCGCCGATGGACGGTCATCTTCAGCTCGGTGTAGCGCGACGACGGGCCACCGGCGGCCCACGACGCCACGGCGCCGGCCTCGGGCCCGGCGGCGCGTGGGCCCGCCTTGACCGGCACCGGCGCCAGCGTGCCGACGGCGCGGATGGCGGCGGGCGCCGCCGACTCTGGTATCCGCTGGAACATCGGTCAAACCTCCCTGTCAATCCTAGGCGCGATGTGCTGCAAGCAGCCGCGGCATGATCAGCGCAACATCATGCTTATCTTCCGCCACGGCGCGCTGGGCCGCGTCGATCATGCGCTGTATGTCCTTCGCCGCCTTGGACCGGCGGCGGATATCGGCCAAGGCGACACCGCGATCGATCGCTTCGGAGACCGTGTGGTAATCGTTGGCGATCCGGTCGTCGATGGGCCGGCCCAGGGCGCGCTCCGCCTCCTTCAAGCCCACGGGGCGCCGCCAACCGCTCTCGAACCGGTTGACGGCAATGCGCAACGCCACCTCTCCCAGGCCATTGGCCGCCATGGCATCCAATTGCCGGCGCGCTTGCCGAATGCCGGCAACGCCAAGCTGGGTGACCAGGATCGCCAGATCGCAGCTTTGCACCGCCCGGTAGGTCCACGGAGACCAAACGCCGGGGAGATCGAGGATCACCGTTTCGTATTCGGCGCAGGCGAGATTCAGACAGGCATCGAGGACCTGAGGCGTGACCGCATCCAGCCCAAGCACCTCGCGCGGGGCCGCCAGGACATCGAGGCCGCTCCGGTGTTGCGTCATGACGCTGCGCAACAACTCGCCGTCCAGGCGCTGCGGATCGTCGAGCAGATCTGCCAAGCCGATGCGATCGTCCAGATCGAGATAGAGGGCGGCGGCACCGAACTGGATATCCAAATCCAACAGGCACACACCACCCCGTTCGGCATGCCGCCGCGCTGCCAGCGACACTGCGGCCTGAGTGGCCAGGGTGGTGGCGCCGACACCGCCCCCGGCCTTGAGAAAGGCAAAAATCTTGCCGCGCGCCAGTGGCGGCGTGGCATCCCGCCTGGATCGAGCCGCCTGCTCAAGAGAGTCTTCCAGATCGTCCACGGAAAACGGTTGCGGCAGGAAATCAGCCACGCCCATGTGCATCAGCCGGCGCACAACGGGCAGCGCCGCCTCGGCGGCGGTGACCACGACCGGCACGCCGGGAAAATGCCGGCGCGAGATTCGCTCCAGAGCGTCCATGTCTCCGGCATCGCCGGGATCGACTTCGAGCAAAAGAATATCCGGCGCTTGCAGCAAATCCGCGGTGGGGTACAGCTCCGCCAAGGGCACGGCGCGCTGGCTGACGGTCACGCCACGCAGGGCGGTACGCGCCTCACCAAGGCACCGCTCCACCGTGGCGGTGTGCACCACTGCCAGCACATGCAAGAGGCGGGTCATGTCGAGGTTCCATCCTCGCCGGTCAGGGTGGCGGCAAAATCCGGCATGGGCAGAGAGACGAATCCCGCCAATCCGGGCGTGACGAACTGAAAGGCCAGCGCACGCAGCCGCACGGTGACCGCCGGGGTCACATCCGGCCCCAGGGGATTACCCACGAAACCATGGCCGATATGCCGGTACTCGACCACCACGTTGGCGG
>Ga0326597_10003277_pt1 | contig 23490 bp, 19 predicted proteins | sample RVTome_12_FD_203789 | JGI IMG/M metagenome (GOLD analysis project Ga0326597, IMG submission 203789) | Soil microbial communities from uranium-contaminated site in the Upper Colorado River Basin, Wyoming, United States - RVT100D185 | ecosystem: Environmental > Terrestrial > Soil > Contaminated >... | reverse complement strand
GTGCCGAGGGGCTCCGGCTCCATCGTGTAGTGGATGCGGACACCGAGATCGCTCCCGTCGCCGAAGATCTCCTCGATCCGGCGCGGCTGGTAGGAAAGGGAGAGGACGATCTCCTCGATCCCGGTCCTCTTGAGCAAATCGATCTGGAGCGCGAGGAACGGACGGGACAGAATGGGAACGATGGGTTTTGGCGTATTGAGCGTCAACGGCCGGAGGCGCGTGCCCTTTCCGCCGGCGAGAATCACCGCAGTCATTTCGGTCGGTAAGGGTATCACCGAATGAGGCCAGGGCGACTCGCGAGCAGCGGGGGTGATGAAGAGCGAGGGAGACCAGCGGGGCCCGGAGGGCCCCATCCTCCCCGAGCGAGGAGCGAGGGGAGTGAGCGAGCGAACACTGAAGGATGAAGAGTGGACTTTCTCGCGGCGACGCCACATACTTTAAATTCTCGATCTTCATGACCTCGACCACCGCCAACGAGCTGAGCCGAAGAATCGCGAACGGCTCGGTGAAGCTCGCGACCATAGGATTGGGCTACGTGGGGCTCCCGCTTTCCGTGGAGTTCGCGTCCTCGGGAGTCGACGTGCTCGGCATCGACGTGGACGCGGGGAAGGTGAGCGCCGTCAGACGCGGGGAGTCGTACATCCGCGACGTTCCCTCCGAGAGGATCTCCGAGCTGGTCCGGGCGGGAAAGCTCGCGGCCACGACGGACTTCGACCGCCTGTCCGAGAGGGACGCGATCGTCATCTGCGTCCCGACACCACTCTCGAAGACGAAGGACCCCGACTTGTCGCTGGTGGTCCAGGCGGCGGAGGAGATCGGAAAGCGGCTGAGGCCCGCCCAACTCGTGGTCCTCGAGAGCACCACCTATCCCGGGACCACCGAGGAGCTGATCCGTCCCATCCTCGAACGGGAGGGCCTCGAGGTTGGGAGGGATTTCTTCCTCGCGTTCTCGCCCGAGCGGGTCGACCCGGGAAACAAGAACTGGAACACCCGCAACACCCCGAAGATCATCGGGGGCACGACGCCCGCTTGCCGGGATGTCGCTCTCGCGCTCTATTCACGGGCGGTCACCCACGTCATCCCCGTATCCTCCACTCGCACCGCGGAGATGGTGAAGCTCCTGGAGAACACTTTCCGCAGCGTGAACATCGCGCTGGTGAACGAGGTCGCGCTCATGTGCGACCGGCTCGGGGTCGACGTGTGGGAGGTGATCGACGCCGCTGCGTCGAAGCCTTTCGGCTTCATGCCTTTTTACCCTGGACCGGGCCTCGGGGGGCACTGCATTCCCATCGATCCATTCTACCTTTCGTGGAAGCTCAAGACCCTGAACTACCGGGCCCGTTTCATCGAGCTCGCGGGAGAAGTGAACTCCGAGATGCCTTACCACGTCGTGAGCCGGGTCCAGGACGCGCTCAACGACCGAAGGAGGAGCGTCAAGGGATCGCGAATCCTCCTGGTAGGCGTGTCCTACAAGCCGGACGTGGACGACGTTCGGGAGTCGCCCGCCCTCGACCTGCTGCGGCTCCTGAAGCAGAAGGGGGCCGAGGTGAGTTATCACGATCCGCATGTGCCCGAGCTCCGGTTCGAGGGCACGAGCCTTCGGTCGGTGCCCCTGTCGGAGTCGCTTCCGGAAAGCGACTGTGTGGTCATCGTCACCAACCATAGCAGCCTCGACGTGGCCGCCATCGTCGAAGGCGCCGCTCTCGTCATCGACACCCGAAACGCGACCAAGAATCTGTCTCCGACCGGGGGTGAGGGGCGAGCGGCGGGCCTGAAGAAGATCCAGAAGCTTTGATGACTCTTCCGAACCTGCCCAACGGGCTGACTCTCAGCCGGATCTTCCTCGTTCCAATTCTCGTGGTGGTGCTCCTCACCCGGACGGAACGGTGGGAGCTCATCGGGGCAGCGATCTTCGCCGTGGCGGCGCTCACCGACTGGCTCGACGGCTACTTGGCCCGCCGCCGCAAGCAGGTAACGACGCTCGGGATCATGCTCGACCCAGTGGCGGACAAGCTCCTGGTGTCCGCGGCCTTCATCAGCCTCGTGGAGTTGGGGCTCGCGCCGGCGTGGATGGTGGTGGTGATCGTGGGCCGCGAGTTCGCGGTCACGGGTCTCAGAATGGTTGCGATCGAGCAAGGCATCACCATCCCCGCGAGCCCGCTGGGGAAGGGCAAGATGGCGACCCAGGTCGCGGCCATTCTTCTACTCATCCTCGGCGAAAAGTTCCTGGGACCGCTTGCCGCCTTGGGCACGGTCACGCTGTGGCTCACGGTCATTCTCGCCCTCGGCTCCGGCCTCGACTACTTCCTGAAGTTCTATCGAAAGGTCGCGAACGAGCTTCCCTCCGGAAGCCGGGCGTGACTCGAAAGCGCCGCTCGCCCCGCAAGTCGCCCCCGCTCTTGGCGAAGCCGCCTCGCGTCTACGTTGGACCGAACGCCGCGAGATCGCTCGGAGGTGAGAGGGGAGTCCTTCTCGGCTCGCACCGCGCCGACTGGGTCGACGTCCTCGAGTTCGACCCGCGGCCCGGCACCCCGGTTCGGCGTCTCGTCGACCTGCGCTTCGAAGGTGCCGGGCCTTGGGACGTCGTCGGCTTGAGCCTATCTTCGTCCGATATGCGAGGAAGCTTCGGGGCTCTCCTGCGAGATCTCGTACCCGGCGACGTGGTCATGACGGAGAAGGGACCCAAGGTGCACACCGGCGCCGCCTGGCTGAAGGCGCCGCTTCTGACGGAACGTCGGAAAAGCTCTACTTGAGCTCGACCAGGTCTCCGGTGAGGATGTAGTCCCTGCTCTCCATGATCCTGGCGGTCGCATGGTCTCGCTGAACGGTGAGGATCGCGAGCGTTCCCAGGATCTTCCTCGGAGCGCCCTCGTAAAGGTAGCGGAAGATGGTGAACAGGTTGCCGGGGACGACGCCGTCTTCCTGGCCCAGATCGATGCTCACCAGATAGCCTTGTCCCAGGGTCGCGAGGTCGTCGAGAGACGCTTCGATTTTTCCGCGCATGCGTCCCGTCTCCGGCGTGAGGCGGGTGGGAGGCTCTTCGAAGGGCAATAGAGGCACCGGTATCGGCTCGAAAGGCTTCAAATAGTCACCGACGTTCACGTCGAGGCATGCCTGGACGATCTCCGCCATCGACGTCTCTTCCTGAACCGCGATAATGCGGAGCCAGCCGCTTCTGCGGACGTAGGATCCGCCGTCACCGGACGTGAAGTCGACTGCGCGCTGGGTGTAGAAGCTGTCGCCGGGGCTCACGCCGTCCTGAGAGCCGCGGTTGAGATAAACGATGTCGCCCGTCGCGAGGCCATCTTTGTGGCCATCCTCTTCGCTGCCGAAGATGCGGAAGTCGTCGTCTCCCTCCTCATCGAGGTACCCGGCGCACTGAATGGTCACCTCTTCATAAGCAGGATGGAAACGAGGTCCGGCAGGGCCTCCCGGCTGGCCGGCCGCCCCTGGACCGCCGGCGGCACCCGCTTCGCCCTCCTCGCCCGGGCCTGCACCGGGCTCGCCGGGCCGGGATCCGGGAGCGCCTGGCTCCTCTCCCTCTCCGCGCACGACGTCGAGATCCGGAATGCGGACCGGGTCGCCGGGATAGATGAGGTGGGGGTTCTCGATGTAGCGATTCGCATCCCAGAGCTGGGGCCACAGAAAGGGGTTGCGCAAATAGGTGTTCGAGATATCCCAGAGCGTGTCTCCGCGCTGGATGATGTGGAGCTTTGTTCCCTCCGGGTAGCTCGTCGGCGCCTGGTAGCGCGACCAGTGAGGCGCAACAGCGATGTCCGTCGCGGCCTGCTCCCCCTCGGGTTGCGGCTCTTGTCCGGCGGAGGACGACGCCGGAAAAGCGAGGAGCACGAGGGCGAGGCCGGGGAGGGCGAGAACTCGGCTGGGGAAAAACGGACGTCGACCGACAGTCCGCGAAGCTCGCGTCGTCACGACAAACCTCCACATGGGATAGGGAACGTAGCTTGAGGTCCAATTTAACAGCACGATCTCCCAGCTGTCAAGCCGTTTTTTGCGCCAGGCTTGAAGTGCTACTTGAGGGTTGGGCTCTAGGGACGATCCGCGACCTGTAGGGTAGAAAGAATGGTCTGGGCCTCTTCGCGGAACTCGCTTTCAGGGTAATTGTCGACGACGCGCTGGAAATGGGGGAGCGCCTGATCCAGTTGGCCGCACATCTGGTAGGCGGATCCCAGGCGGAAATGGAGCTCGTCCTGCCGCTTGTAGGTAGGGTATTTCTCGAGGACATCGTTGAAGCGGGCGATGGCAGCGCGGCAAGCCTTGCGGATCTCGAGGTAGAAAAGCCCAACCCGGAACTCGGACTCGGCGAGGGTCTCGTAGCACTCCTCGAGGAGCTTTCGCCCCTCTTCGGCGTAGCGCGAGTTTCGGTAAAGCTCGACGAGCTTCTCGAACTCTTCGATCGCGAGGGCCGTCGGGTCCTGGTCGCGGTCAGGGCTATGGATCTGCCGGTAGTGACCGTAGCCGATCTGGAACTGGGCGTAGTCCGCGCGGGGGTGATTCGGGAAGAAGGTGAGGAAGTCGCGGTACTCCGCGATGGCGAGCACCAGGTTCCCGCTGCCCTTCTGATTGAAATAGGAATCCGCGACCCCCAGCCGTGCGTCGCCCGCGAGCTGGCTTCTGGGGTAACTGTCGAGGAGCTGCTGGAAGTAACCGCGGGCCTCCTCCCACTTTTCTCTTTCGAGCCCTTCGCGTCCGAGCGCGAGGAGCTTCTCGTCGCCTTGGGCCGGGCCCGACAGGACGTCGTTGTTCTTGCCGCCGCACGCCAGAATCCACGAGCTCGTGGCGAGGGCCAGGAGGAGGAGGACGCCGGTTGCACGGATGCGAAATGGAAAGGCGGGGGTGGATGGCAACGGTCTATTCCCGAAAGATCAGCATAGACGACGATTGCCTTCGAATCCAATCCCACTCCCTCTGGAGCCCCTCCCTGAGGCTCGTCCGAGGCTCGTAGCCGAAGTCGCGCCTCGCGGCGGACGTGTCGGCGTAGGTATCGCGCATGTCGCCCTTCTGCATCGGCTCCATCTCGACCTCGAGCTCGCGTCCCGTGACTTCGCGGACGGTCGCGATCACCTCGAGCATCGAGACCCGCGATCCCCCGCCGATGTTGTAGACCGCACCGCCGCGGCCGCGCTCGGAGGCCGCGATGGTGGCCGCGACCGCGTCCCCGATGAACGTGAAGTCCCGGGTCTGGCGCCCGTCGCCGAAGAGACGGAAGCGCGTCCCATCGAGGGCGCACTTCAATAGCCGATGAAACGCCATGTCGGGGCGCTGCCGGGGTCCGTAGACGGTGAAGTAGCGCAGCGAGACCGTGGGCACCCGGTGGTTCACGAAGTAGAGCTCGCAAAGCTTCTCCGCCGCGAGCTTGCTGACCCCGTAGGGAGAGACGGGGTGGAGCGCGACGTCTTCGACCATGGGGAGAGGCGCCGCGTCCCCGTAGACGGAAGACGAGGAGGCGAACACGAAGGAGGAGAGTCTCGTTCCCACCGCCGCTTCCAGAAGTCGCTGCGTCGCCAGGATGTTGTTGTCGGTGTAAATCCCGAACTCCGCTCCCCAACTCGCCCGCACCCCCGCCTGGGCGGCGAGATGGAAGACCCGGTCGCATCCGTCCAAAAGGCGGGGGAGCTCGATCTCCTGGAGGCTCGCCTCCCGCAGCTCGAACCGGGGGCTCGAGGAAAGGACCTCCAGGTTCCTTTCCTTGAAGGCCCTGGGGTAATAGTCGAGAAACGAGTCGACCCCGATGACGTTCTCGCCGCTTTCGACGAGCGACTCCGCGAGCGTCGAGCCGATGAAGCCTCCGACCCCCGTGACCAGCGCCGTCATCCGATGAGCTCCGTGAGCTTCCTCGGGAGACGGCACGGTTTGCCGTCTCGTCCGACGGCGACGTGGAGCGTGGTTCCGCTCGCGAGGAGGGCGCCGTCTTCCGCCCGAGAAAGCTGGTAGTCGAATCGGACGCGGGCGCGCGAGGGCCGGCTCGCCCGGGTCACGATGTCGACGAGATCGTCGTAGCGAGCGGGTTTGTGATAGCGGCAATGGGCTTCGACCACCGGCAGATGGATCCTCTCGTTCTCCTCCATTTCCCGATAGCTCTCACCCAGCCGGCGCAGCAGGTCGGTGCGCCCGACCTCGAACCACGTCAGGTAGTTTCCGTAGTAGACGACTCCCATTCCGTCGGTCTCCGCGTAACGGACGCGAATCTGGCAGGTGGTCTCGGGCAAGGGCGATTCTCTGTTCAACGGTCGAGCGAGCTCAAACGGGGACGGCGGAAAGCATCTGCCGGACCACCGCCTCCGGGTCCTTGGCTTTGAAAATGGCGGAGCCCGCAATCACCACGTCGATTCCTGCGAGCGCCGCCCGAGGCACGCGCTCGGCGTTCATGCCACCGTCGATCTCGATGTCCAGGGACAGGCGGTTCTCTAGAGCAAAGCGGCGCAGACGCTGGGCCCGCTCGAAGCTCCCTTCGATGAAGTTTTGACCGCCCCATCCGGGATTCACCGACATGATGATCGCATAGTTTGCGAGAGGGAGTAGCTCTTCCACCGAGGCGTGAGACAACCCCGGGTTCAAGGCGAGTCCCGCCTTCTTCCCCCGTTTCTGAATCGACGTGAGTACCAGGTGGGGGTGGTGAATCGATTCGGGGTGGAATGCGATCATGTCGGCCCCCGCATCGACGAAGGCGTCGACCCATCGATCGGCGTCTTCGATCATCAGGTGCACGTCGAGAGGCAGCCGGGTCGAGCGGCGGATGGCCTCGACCACCATGGGACCGAACGTCAGGGTGGGCACGTAGTGGCCGTCCATCACGTCGAGGTGGAGCTGGTGCGCCCCCGCGTGCTCGACGCGCTCGATCTCGGAGGCCAGCCTGGAGAAGTCCGCGGAGAGTATGGAGGGAGCGATTCGCATCGGTTCAGGCGCCCTTGCTGAGAAAGAGAACGATCCGATCCCGTTTGAACACCTTCACCCCCGGCGCGGGGACCTGCTTCACCACCACGTTCTTCGGGACCCCGGGGTAGTCGACCTGCCAGATTTTCGAGATCTTGACCTGCCCGCGAGAAATCTGGTCCACAATCTCGACGTAGTCCCTGCCGATGAAGTCCGGCATCACGTAGGCGTTGTCGAGATATCCGCGCGAGAGGAGCACGGCCACTTCGGTTGCGTTCGCGACGTCCTCGTACGGTGAGGGCGACTGGGCGACGACGGTATCCGGAGCGTAGACCTCGCTGTGGATCTCGACCACGCGGCCCAGGCTGAACCCGTTCTGCTCGAGGATGAGCTGCGCGGACTGGAGGGTCTCGCCCTCGATTCGGGGGACGGCGTGCTTTTGTGGGCCGAGACTCACCCACACCCGGACCGAGCGGCCCTTCTTGAGGGTGGTGCCCGGCGCGGGGATTTGCTCCGAGATAAAGTCCGGAGGGACGGTCGCGTGGAAGCGGCTCCCCTCGACGACGAGCTGGAGCTCTTCCCGCCTGAGACTGTCTCCGGCTCCGTCCACGCTCGCGCCGGCGAGATCAGGGACGATGACCTCGTTTCCCCGCACCGCCAGGGTGAAGGTGATGACGGCGGAGACGACGGCGGTGGCGAGGAGCCCCGCGGCGAGGGCCGCGATCGAAAGGATGCGCACGAGAACGGCACGGGCGCGCTCGGCGCCAGGCCCCCCGCTCTTCCGGCTCGTTCGATTTCGTGCGTCCTGAAGGGGAGACTCGGGCTTCGACGGTCCTTCGAGGAGCCTCTCCCCGGCCTCGCGCGAGCTCACGCGGGTATTCTATCGCGGGTGCCCATTAGGAATGAACGCAAAGGCGCAAAGAACGCAAGGGAGCAAAGAAGGAAATCCAATACAAGGGGGATACGGGGACAGGAGGAGATAGGGAGATAAATCGGCCAATTAGGTCCTGATTCATCTCCCCATCTCCTCTTCTCTCCCCATCCCCCTTTCTTACCTTTTTGTCAGCGGCGCACGAGAATCGCCGCGAACGAAGTAGCCGAAAATTATTCAATGCGCTGGGGCCCCACCCCCAGCGCTCGAATGAGGGCGCCCTCCGGGCGCCGCTGCTTGGTTGTCTCGCGGAGTCGGCTCCGTCAGCGGCGCACGAGAATCGCCGCGAAGTAGCCATCCATATCGTTTTCTTCGGGGGAGGTGCGGAAGAAGCCGTCGGCGTCCACCAGGTGGCGGGCCGGTGCCGGAAGGCTCGGCGCGGCCTCGACCCTGCGAAAGTTCGGGGACTCGGAGAGAAATCGCTCGACCACCGTCTCGTTCTCCTCGGGCTCGGTCGAACAGGTGACGTATACCAGGCGGCCGTCGTCCGTAAGGAGCCGCGAAGCGGAGCGGAGAAGCTCGAGCTGGAGCCCGGAAAGCCGTTCCAGATCCGACGGCGCTATCCTCCACTTGATGTCGGGGTTTCGCCGCAGTGTCCCGAGGCTGGTGCAGGGAACGTCGAGAAGGATCCGATCGAGCTTCGTCGCGAGCGGAAGTCTTCTCCCGTCGGCGACGATGGGATGGATGTTTTCCGCGCGAAGCCGCGCCGAGATCTCCGTCAGCAGTCGCACCCGGCGTCGCCGCTTGTCGATGGCGATGACGCTTCCATCGGGGACGAGCTCGCTCGTCGCGGTCGCCTTCCCTCCGGGAGCGGCGCAGACGTCGAGCACCCGATCGGCTCTCCGCACTTGGAGCAGGAGGGGCACGAGCTGCGAGCCGGCATCCTGCGGAAAGACGAGCCCGCCGCGCAGGAGCGGGCTCTCGGTCAGAGCGCCCGACAGAACCCGGAGGCAGCTCGGGGCTTCGGGAACGAGCTCGGTCTCGACGCCCTCACGCTTCAGGCTCTCTCGAGCTCGTTCGAGATCGATCCGCCGCGAAACCCGCAGGTGGAGCGGGGGAATCCGGTTCTGTGCCTGGCACCTCGCCTCCGCCCTCTCCAGCCCCAACCGAGCCAGGTAGCGCTCCGCGAGCCAGCGAGGGTGGGACAACGCGTAAGTGAGATAGCCGACCGGGTCTTGTTCCTTCCGCGGAAACGAGGGGATGCCCGGCTGGCGCAGGACGCTTCGGAGCACGGCGTTGATCAGACCTTTGCCCCGGACGGCGCCGAAGGCCGCGGCGAGGCGCACCGATTCGTCGACCGCCGCTCGCTCGGGAACACGATCGAGATGGCGGATCTGATAGAGCCCGATCCGGAGGGCGAGAAGAAGCGTCGAATCGATCTCCTCGAGAGGACGCCTCGCATGGTGGGTCAGGACCCAGTCGAGGCTCGCGCGCCAGCGGAGCACCCCGAAAACGATCTCCATCGCCAGGTCCCGGTCCGCCGTGGAGAGCATTCGATATGCCGCACCGGCGAGGAGGCTCGCCGGCTCTCCCCGGCGTTCTTCCACGCGCCGCAGAACCTCGAAGGCTGTGCTTCGAGCGGAAGAAACCGGCCGGCTCGCGCGCATGGTGTTAGATTATCCCCCACCATGACGACGACACCGCTGCCGCCGCCGGGAGCCGCGCCGAGCGAGGTCCCGATCGAGAAGCTCCGGTACCGATGCTCCCCCGATGCCTTTTCGTTCGAGACCACGCGCGAGCTCGATCACGCGTTCGAGATCATCGGTCAGGACCGAGCCATCAAGGCGATTCAGCTCGGCCTCGCGGTTCAGTCGCGAGGGTTCAACATCGTCGTCCAGGGCCTCGCCGGCACCGGAAGGGAGACCACGGTCAGGAGCATATTGGAAAAGGTCGCGCGCGGCGGAAACGTGCCCTCCGACATCTGCTACGTCCACGACTTCGACGACCCCGACTGTCCCAACGTGCTCTACTTGCCGCCGGGCGACGGACGGCAGCTGCGCCGGGACATGGATTCGCTCGTTTCCTACCTGGCTCGAACCGTGCCCGCCGCGCTCGAGTCGGACGAGTTCAAGAAACGCGAGGCCCAGATTCTCGAGACGGAAGGAGAGAAGGGCCGCGCCGTCGTTCGCGAGTTCGAGGAGCGCATCAAGAAAGAGAACTTCGTGCTGGCGGAGATCCGGCTCGGCCCGCTTGCGAAAAACGAGGTGGCCCCCATCGTCCAGGGAAAGCCGCGAACCGGCGACGAGCTGGAGCAGATGTTGGCCGATGGTAGCGTCACGCGCGAAGAGTTCGAGCGGCTCTACGCTCTTCGGGAACAGCTGAGCGAAGAGCTGGAGGAGGCGCTGAAGCATGCGCGCGATACCGAGCGGCTGATCGGCGAGGCGATGAAGGCTCTGGTCTACGGGTTCGGTGCATCGCTCGTAAACCCACGCATCGATGAGCTCAAGAAGCGGCATCCCGGGCAGCGCCCGGAGCGATTCCTGGAACAGGTGCGCCATCACGCGCTCGAGAACCTCGATGAGTTCTGCCGGAGGCCCGAGCCCTCGGGACTCGCGGCGTTCCTCGCGGCGGCACGCGATCTCTACTTGCATTACCGCGTGAATCTCCTGGTGGACAACTCGTCCACCGCGCGGACGCCGATCGTGGTCGAGACCCATCCCACATACAAGAACCTCTTCGGCACCATCGAGAGGACCTGGGACCGGAGCGGCCAAACCTACACCGACTTCACCAGAATCAAGGCGGGGAGCGTTCTGCGGGCGGCCGGGGGATATCTGGTGCTCTCGTTCTCCGAGATCCTCTCCGAGCCCGGCGTGTACCAGTCTCTCAAGCGCACCCTCAAGAGCGGCAAGGTCGACATCCAGGGTTTCGACCCCATGTATCTTTTCACCGCGACCGCTCTCAAGCCCGAGCCCATCGATGTCGATTTGAAGGTGCTCCTCATCGCCGACGCTCTGTCCTATCAGATCTTCTATCAGTACGATTCCGATTTCCGGAAGGTGTTCAAGGTCAAGGCGGACTTCGACACGATGATGGATCGCGACGAGAGGGGAGTTGCGCGGTACGCATCCTTCATCGCTCGGCTGGCGGAGGGCGAACGACTGCTCCATTTCGACCGCTCCGCGGCCGCCGCGGTGGTGGAAGAGGGCGTGAGGCTTGCCGGGCGGCAGACCAAGCTCTCCACGCGCTTCAGCGAGGTCGCGGATCTGATCCGTGAAGCGAGCTACTGGGCGAAGGAGGACGGCGCCGCGATGGTGACCGGGACCCACGTCGAGCGAGCGGTCCGCGAAGGCGTCGAACGGCGCAACCTGGTCGAGACCCGGATCGCAGAGATGATCCGGGAAGGGATCCTCATGATCGCCAGCGACGGCGCGCGGGTGGGGGAGCTGAACGGCCTTTCTCTGTACGACGTCGGCGACTATCGTTTCGCAAAGCCGACGAAGATCACCGCTTCCGTCGCCGCCGGAAGGGCGGGAATCATCAACATCGAGCGCGAAGCCGACCTTTCCGGGAAGAGCCACAACAAGGGGGTGCTCATCCTAACGGGCTACTTCCGGGCGCGGTTCGCGCAGAAGGTGCCGCTCACCCTTTCCGCGAGCCTCGCCTTCGAGCAGAGCTATAACGGCGTCGAGGGAGACAGCGCCTCTTCCACCGAGCTCTACGCGCTCGTTTCGGCGCTCTCGGGGCTTCCTCTTCGCCAGGACGTGGCGGTGACGGGCTCGGTGAACCAGAAAGGCGAGATCCAGGCGATCGGCGGAGTGAACGAGAAGATCGAGGGCTTCTTCGACACCTGTCGCGCCTTCGGTTTCACCGGCCGCCAGGGAGTGCTGATTCCAACGGTGAACGTAGGAGACCTCATGCTGCGGAAGGACGTAGTGGAGGCGGTCGGGGAGGGCCGGTTCCACATCTACACGACCTCGACGGTGGAAGAGGGCATCGAGCTCCTCACCGGAGTCGAAGCCGGAGCGCCCAACGCGGAAGGGGTTTACGAAGGCGCCACGGTCTACGGCCTGGTGCAGAAACGGCTCTTGACGATGGCCAAGGACGTGCGCGAGTCGCTCAAGTCGGATCGAGAAGAGCCGAGAAACGACGTCATGGGATCCGGGCTAGCCGCCCCATGAGCCGCAGCAGCCGGTCGGGATAGTCGGTCACGATCCCGTCGACTCCCATCGCCAGCATCCGCGCGAGATCCTCGTCTTCGTTCACCGTCCATACCTGCACCCGGACGTTGAACGAGCGCGCCACTTCCAGGAAGCGGGGATGGATGACGTGAATCCTCCCGAAGTACTCGGGAACCTGGAAAGCCACCGCCGGGCTGCGGTAGAGGCTCCCGAGACCGAGCCGGTCGAGCTGATAGAAGACGAGTCCTTCCCTCATCGTGGCGCTGGTCGCGATCTCCGGGCAGGCGTCACGAAAGGCGATCATCGGCTCGTGGTCGAAGGAAGCCACGAGAGCTCCCTCTGAGAAGCCGTGCCGGCGAAGGGCGATGCAGAGGGAGCGCGCGAGCTCCGAATCGAACTCCTTCATCTCCAGGTTGAGCCGTGAGGCGGGGAATCGAGCGAGCACCTCGAGAAGAGTCGGGACCAGGAGACCCTGGCCGCGATAGGGATGAGAAACGACTCCCCCGGCCTCGCCCGCGAAGCGGTAACCGGCGTCGAGCTCGCGGACCTGCGCGAGCGTGAGCTCCCGCACGAGACCCCTCCCGTCGGTCGTCCTCTCGACCGAGGCGTCGTGCTGCACGACGATGTGTCCGTCGGACGTTGCGCGGAGGTCCATCTCCAGGACGTCGACTCCGAGATCGAGCGAGCGGTGGAAAGCGAGAAGGGTGTTCTCCGGCCAGAGTCCGCGCCCGCCCTGGTGGGCTATCGCGAGCGTGCGCGTTCCGCCGAAGAAGGGGTGCTCGCCGGCCTTCGACCGCGGATGGTAGAGAGCGAAGTACGAATAGAGAACGAGAACCGAGCCGGCGACGGGAGCGGCGAGCCGCAGCGCGCGCATCGCGCGCATTGTAGCAACGACGCGAGCCCGGCCGGGCCGAGGACAGCCATTAAAGAATGTCGTCGACCAGCTCCGGGCTCAAGGGCTCGTGGAACAGGCTTCCCTGGCCGAGGACGCACCCGAGCCCGAGAAGCTCGTGGAGCTGCTCTTCCGTCTCCACCCCCTCGGCGATGACCCCCATGCCCAGGTTGTTCGCGAGCGCCACGATCGTGCGGGCCGCAATCCAGTTGTCCCCTCCTGCTCGAAGGTTGCGGATGAAGGAGCGGTCGATCTTGAGGGTGTCGATCTCGAACCGATGGAGGTAGCCGAGCGAGGAGTATCCCGTGCCGAAGTCGTCGAGATGGATGCGGAGCCCGAGGCCTTTGAGCTGGCCCAGAATCGCGACCGCGGCGTCGGCCTTCTGCATGACCACATTCTCCGAGATGTCGAGCGCCAGGGTTCCCGGTGAGAGCTTGGTCTCGGTCAGCACTTGCTCTACCCGATCGGCGAGGTCGGGCTGGAAGAGCTGCTTGTCGGAGACGTTCACGTGGATCGAGAGCGAGTCTCTTCCGGGCGAGCTCGTCTGCCAGCGCTGGGTCTGGACGCAGGCCTGGCGCAGCACCTGGAAGCCGAGCTCGACGATGAGGCCCGTCTCCTCCGCGGCCGGAAGAAACGCCGAAGGGGGAAGGAGGCCCCGGGTGGGGTGCCTCCAGCGCGCGAGCGCCTCGAAGCCCAGGATGGCGCGATCGTGGAGCGACACGACCGGCTGGTAGAGCAGGCGGATCTCGTCGCGGACCATGGCGCGGCGAAGATCGGCCTCCAGCTGGAGCTGCTCGACGGCGTGCGCCTGCATGGCGGAGTCGAAGACTTCGTGGCGCCCCTTGCCTGCGGCCTTGGCGCGGTACATCGCGGCGTCGGCGTCCCTCAGGAGGTCCATGGGCAGCTCGTAGGCGCGGGAACCCACGGCGATGCCGATGCTGGTGGTGATGAAGACCTCGAGGCCGTGGATGTCGAACGGGTCGCGGAGGACCTGGTGGATCCGCTCGGCGACGCGCGTGGCCTCGGTCACCTCACCGAGACGCTCGAGGACCACGCCGAATTCGTCTCCGCCGAGTCGTGCCACGGTGTCGCCCGGACGGACGCAGTCCTTGAACCGCCGGGCGACGGCTGCGAGAAGCTGATCTCCCGCCAGGTGCCCCAGGCTGTCGTTGATGCGCTTGAATCGGTCGAAATCGAGGAACAACACCGCGAACTTCAAATCGCGTCCCGACCGCCGCGAGCGCTCGAGCAGGCGTCGCAGGTGCTCCATGAACGTCGAGCGGTTGGGGAGCCCGGTGAGCTCGTCGTGCGTGGCCTCGTGCCGCAGGCGCTCTTCGGCGAGCTTCTGCTGGGTGATGTCGGTGAGCGAGCCGGCGATCCGGAGGGGATCTCCGGTCTTCCCGTGCGTCACTTCGCCGCGAGTCAGCACCCAGAGATAGCGCCCGTCCTCGTGGGCGAGCCGATGCTCGCTTTCGAACAGGAGGCTCTCACCGGTCGTGGCGGAGCGCAGCTCCTCTCGCACCCGCGATCGGTCGTCGGGATGGATGCGGTCGAGCCAGTCCGCGGGCGTGGTAGAACGCTCGATCTCCGCGAGCCCGAGAAGGGCGGACCATCGAGGAGAGAGCAGGAGCTCGTCCGTTTCGAGACTCCAGTCCCAAAGGCCGTCTTTCGCGCCTCGGGCCGCGAAAACGTAGCGATCTTCGCCCGGGCGCGAGCGCTCCATCGCCGGCACGCGACCCGATCTTGATTCTCTCGGCTGACGGTGCAAACAGACCCCCCCGCGCAAGCTCAGGCGTGAGAGTGCAAAGTCCGTACCGGGGGGCTCGACGCATCCTTTCAATGACATAGAAGAGTGAATCGGGGGACTGCTGTGGGGTGAGGGCTACAGTTCTAAGCAAGAGTCGGGTTTTTGGGGGATCGGACCTACGGACGTGGAGTCGCCGCCTGCCCCAGAAAATCCCCCGGCGCCAGTCTTTTCCCTCGCGCGAAGGCGGCAGCGCCCATCCTCGCTCCGCCGGCCGGCTGGACCTCCAGAACCAGGAGCACGGTCGGTCCTCCACAGGCGACGGCGAGCCCCTCGCCCTCGATGCTCAGGATCCGTCCTGTTTCGGTTTCCCTTCCGCCTGCGGGTCCGGGGCGGGTTTTCCAGATCCGGAGTGCGGCTCCGTCGAGGGCAACGAAAGCAACAGGCCAGGGATCGAAGGCCCGCACCCGGCAGTGGATCTCCGTCGCCTCTCGGCTCCAGTCGATGAGCGCATCCTCCTTCTTGATCCTCGGGGCGAGCGTCGCCTTCGAGTCGTCCTGCGACATCGGCAACAAGACTCCCCGCTCCCAGCAGGAGAGCGTTTCGAGTAGGAGCTCGGCGCCGAGTGACGCGAGCTTCTGTTCGAGAGTTCCTCCCGTGTCTTCCTCGGAGATCGCGATTTTGCTTTGCAGCAGAATAGGGCCGGTGTCGAGCCCCTCATCCATGAGCATCGTCGTGACTCCGGTCTCGGTCTCCCCCCGCGCGATCGCCCATTGGATCGGCGCGGCTCCTCGATAGGCGGGAAGGAGCGAGCCGTGGACGTTGACGATCCCTCGAGGCGGGATCTGGAGAATCGAGGGCGGAAGTATCTGCCCGTAGGCGACGACGACGATGACCTCGGGAGCGATTCCGCGCAGGAGCTCGACCGCCGCTTCGGCCCGCACCCTGGGCGGCTGATGGACGGGAATGCCCCGTTCGCGCGCGAGGAACTTCGTCTTCGGCATGCGCAGCTCGTGGCCGCGACCCGCGGGCTTGTCCGGCTGCGTGATGAGGGACAGGACCTCGTGGCTCGAGTCGAGAAGAGCCCGGAGGGAGGGGATAGCGAATCCCCCCGTGCCCATGAAAAGAATCTTCACTTGATGCTCGCCTCGCCCTTCCATCAATGCGCTGTGGCCCCACCCCCAGCGCTTCTCGCTACCGCCTCCGCCCTCCGGGCTACGGCGAGACCTCGCCGAAGCATTGCGAAGGCGGGCCGCTCGCCTACGGCTGAGGGCTCTCGCTCGGCTCGCACCGGCGACTACCAGTCGCTCTGGCGAATCCGTTTCCGGATCTTCCGCTTGATGAGGTCGCGTTTCAGCATTCCCAGCCGCTCGAGGAAGAGCTTGCCGTCGAGGTGGTCGATCTCGTGGCAGAAGGCTCGAGCGAGAAGACCGGTGCCCTCGAGTGTGATCTCCTTGCCTTTCAAGTCCTGGCCGCGCACCTTGACCCGGGCGGGACGGGACACGACCCCGCTGTAGCCGGGGACGGAAAGACAGCCTTCCTCCTCGTGCTGCTCGCCCTCCTGCTCCAGCAGCACCGGGTTGGCCATCACGATGACCTGCCCCGGATCCTCTCCCACGGTAATGTCGATTACCATCAGGCGAATTCCCAAGCCGATCTGGGGCGCGGCGAGACCCACACCGGGGGCGGCGTACATCGTCTCGACCATATCGTGGGCGATGGTCTCGAGGTCCGCGGTGAACTCCGTGAGCTCCTTCGCCCGGTGATCGAGGACCTCGGCTCCGAACTTCTCAATCGGTACTATGCCCATCGTGGCTCGAACCTACAATATTTTTCGATGACGAGTCAATTTCGGCCACGAATTCTGGTGTACGAAAAGGGGATAAGGGGATATTGGAGATGGAGATAATGGGGATAAGAACAAGAGAATCATCTCCCTATCCCCCCATCTCCCATCTCCCTGACTTCTTACACCAACATTTCGAACTAGAGCTTTTCCACACGAGAAGCCTCTATGCGGACGTCTTTGGCGCGAAAGCGCCCGTAACCCTCGGCTAGAGACGCCTTCGCTGCTGCGGCGGCCAGGCGCGCGACGTCGACGAGCGGGTATCCCCTGACGGCGCCTGCGATAAGTCCGGCGGCGAGGCAGTCGCCGGCGCCGGTGGGATTGCCCAGGCGCATATCCGCCGATGGGCTCGCAGCGCACCGGTGGATTCCTTCGGAGCTCGCCACGAGGAATCCCTCGGCGCCGAACGTGATGAGCGCCGTTTCGGCGCCGAGCGCGCGGATGCGTTCGACCCCCTCCCGCCGCGAGGCCTCGGTAGAGAGCTTTCGACCGAGAAGCTCTTCCGCTTCGGCGCAGTTGGGTTTCGCGAAGCTCGGTCCGGCGGCGAGACCGCGCTCGAGCGGAGGACCGGAAGTGTCGAGAAGGCAGACGCGTCTCTTCTCGCGGGCACGAGCGATCATCGACGCATAGAGGTCGAAGGGGAGCCCCGGATTGAGGCTTCCCATGAAGGCCACGGCCCGCGCGCTTTCGAGTCGTTTTTCGAACGTCGAGAGAAGCGGCGAAGAATCCTCGATCTCCTGCCCGGGCTCGTTCACCACCGTCGCAGCGCCCATTCGATCGAGCACGATGGTGCAGGTGCGGCTTTCGCCCGGAAACGGGATGAGGTCCGAAGCGATGCCCTCGCTCTCGAGCCCTTCACGGATCGCTTCCCCCGCGCGTCCTCCGGCGAATCCGAGAACCCGCGGCGGATCCTCGGGAAGCCCGAGCGGCCCGAGCGATCCGAGAGCCCGGGCGAAGTTGACGCCCTTGCCTCCAGCTTGTCGCCCGGTTCTCCAGGCGCGATGGACCGCGCCCGGCTCGAGCGCTTCGACTTCGAGCGTCACGTCGACGGTGAGGTTCGGCGAGACGACGAGGATCATGATTTTCGAAGTGTGAGGACGAACGAGGAGCCCCGCCCCAGCTCGCTCGAGAGAGAAAGCCGTCCGCCCTGCGCCTCCGCGAGCTCCCTGGCGATCGCAAGCCCGAGCCCCGCTCCCGGGTTTTCGCGGTCGAGACGCGCGAACGGCTCGAAGACGCGCTCGTGGTCGGACGCGGGGATACCCATCCCGCGGTCCTCGACCTCGATCTCGACCCCTCCCGCCGTCTCTCGCACCCCGACCCGGACCTGGCTGCGCTCCCCGGAAAACTTCACCGCGTTGTCGAGAAGATTCGAGAGAGCGCGCTCGGTGGCGCCGGGGTTCCCCGCGGCCTCGGCGGAGCTCCGGGCGATATCGAGAGTGATTCCGCGGGCCGCGGCGAGAGGGCCAAATCGCCGGTCGAGGGAGTCGAGAATCGGCGCCAGTGGAAACATCCGGCTCTCGAAATCTCCTCTCCCGAGGAGCAGGAAGTCGCGCACCAGGGAGCGAAGGGCCTCGACCTCGGCGAGACAGGCTTCGGCCTCATGGCGGCAGGCGGTCTCCCCGGCGAGAGAGCGGAGGCGGAGTCCCAGGGAAATAAGAAAGGGCTCGAGCTCGTGCGCGAGGAGCCTCGCGAGTTCGACTTCGGCCACGAGGGTTACGGCCGGCTCAGCGTGGCGCGGTCGCTCGAATGCGATCGGGAGCGCTCGGGAGGGCGCATGTCGAAGAAGCTCCGGCAAGCCTGCTCGAATCGCTCCGAAAGCGCGCGCCCTTCATCGCCGGGAACCGGAGCGGTTTTCGCCCAGGCCGCCCGCAGTCGCGAGACTTCGTCCGCGGCCTGCCGCCAGTCGAGCGCAGGCTCGCGCCGTCTGCCCCCGCCGATGGTGTTGCTGGCGAGGGCGTCCTTCAGCCGCTGCGCGAGGCTTTCCAGGGGTTCGCCCGCGGGCTTTCGCCCTTCGAGCTCCTCGAGGATCGATTCCAGACGCGCCACGATCTTCCCGCGTTTCTTCCCGCTCACCGTCGGGTCGAGCTCGGTCCCGGTGAAGGCCGCGGGGGCATCGAGCACCCGGGCCGCGACCTCGGCCTCGAACCGCGCGCCGATTTCCGAGCCCGTCTCGGGGAGGGGTCCGGCGCTCTTCCAATCATTCCAGATCCGCTGCACCCCCTCTGCGAGGCCGCCGTCCGCCTCACCCTTCGCGGCGCCGAGTGCGACCAGCTCCTCGATGAGGCTCTGTCGCTTCTTCAGCCGCTCTTCGAGCTCGACTTCGTCGCGGCGCTTGTAGCGATCGAAAAAGCGATCGCAGGCGGTGCGGAAGCGCTTCCAAACTTCGTCGGATCTCTTTTTCGGGATCGCCCCGATATCGCGCCACTCGGACTGGAGACGCTTCAACTCGTTCGCGGTCTGGTTCCAGTCGGTCGATTCCTGGATTGCCTCCGCCCGCCCGCAGAGCAAGACCTTCGCCGCCAGGTTGGTGTCGCGCTCCGACTTGAGCTGGTCGAAGCCCTGTTTGCGCCGATCGAAGAAGAAGTCGCATGCGGTGCGGAAGCGCTTCCAAACGGCGTCCGAGCGTTCCTGCGGAACCGGACCGATCTTCTTCCACTGGAGCTGCAGCTCCTTGATCGCATCCGCAGTCCGGTTCCAATCCTCGGAATCCTTCAGGCATTCCACCTGGAGGCACAGCGCATCCTTCTGCTTCAGGTTCTCGATCCGTTCCTGGCTCTGCTTCTCGAAGAATGCGTCGCAGCGAGCTTTGAGCTCGTCGCGGATCGCCTTGTAGCGGTGCCAGAGCTCCTGGGCTTTGTCGGGGGTAACCGCTCCCGCTTTCTTCCAGTCCTCGTGGATCTGCCGGAGCTCCTTCGCTACTTTCGGAAGGTCGTTCGACTGTTTGAGCTTCTCGATTCGATCGATGAGGGTCTGCTGGACGTCGACGTTCGCCCACCGCTTCCACTCTTCGAGCTCCCTAACGTCCTGGGTGCGCTTGAAGAGCTGCTCCCGTGCGTCCGAAAGCCGCTTCCGCGCCTTCTTCCGGTTGGCGCTCTTCGGAAGCGGGCCCATCTCCTTCAGGAAATCCTGCGCCTCCTTGAGCACCCGATCCGCGTCTTTGACGGAGAGGTTGTCCGAGGCCGCGAGCGTCTCCATGAGCTGGATCCGCGCCTCGAGATCCCGCAGCGTACGCTGCTCCGCTTCGTCCTGCCGGGTCCTCGCTTCTTCTTCCCGCGCCTTCCCGTGCTGCAAGGCGACGCGAAAACGTTGCTGGAGCGCGGCGTCGGCGGCTTCCGGGAGACGCGACCATTCCCTCTCGAGGGCCCGAAGCTCGGAGGCGGCTCGTGACAGATCCTCCTCCCGCGATGCGGCCTCGGCCCGCTCCACCAGAACCGCAGCTTCCTGTGCCCCTGCCTCGAGCGCGCGAATTCGCGCGGTCGCGGTCTTGAGAGCGCGCCGGAACCGCGACGAAAGCGCCGAGCTCGGAGCCCCATCGGACGCGAGGCCTTCCCACTCGGCCGGGATCGCCTCGAGCCCGGACGCGAGCTCCTTGTCGTCGAGGGATTCGACCCGTTCCACCAGCGCCGCGAAGAGGGGCGCTCTCAGGTCGATGGTTTCCCGCGCGGAAATCGCGGGGTCTATCCCGGACGGCCCGGACGGCCCGGGCGGCGCGGGCGGCACCGGAGTCCGGCTCGAAGGCGTGAGAGCCTCGATGGCTTCGATGGCAGTACGGAAGCGCTCGGCGAGTTTCGGATCGGGCGCTCCGTCGGACTCGATCTCGGCCCAGCTCTCGCGAAGGCTTCCGAGGTCGCTCGCCGCGGAAGGCATGCGTGCTTCCACGAGCCCCTCGGCGCGCTGACAAACCTCCTGGAAGCGCTCGTGCCGGGCTCGGGCCTTGATAGGGTGATCCGCGGGGACGAGTTTCGAAAGCCTGGCCAAGGCCTGCCGCCTTACGGAGTGCTTCAGCGTGCGCTGGTCGAAAACCGCTTCCAGCGCGTCGAGGTCATCGATGCGCGCAAGGGCTGCGAGCGCGAGATCTCCCGCCGCTTCGTCGAGGACGACCTTCTTCAAGGCCTCGGGCGACGCGATTTTCGCGAGAGCTCGAGCGCGCATCTCAGGGTCCTTGGCTCTTCTCAACACTTCCACCAGGGCGTCGTCGTCAGTCAAGCTGTCGAAAGCCAGCGAGCGAAGCTCGGGGAAGTGGGCGCGCTCCGCGACCGCGACCCGGTCCGAGGCATCCGTCAGAAGCGAGAGAGCCCTTTGGGACTCCTCCAGGCTGCGGTGGTCGCAGGCGATCGCAACCAGAAGCTGCCGCGCCCGCTTCCGAGCGAAGGAGCGAAGGGCTTGGTCCCCGTCCTGTTCCGCGATCGAAAGGAGCAGGCGGGGAGACTCGAGCTTCTTGAGGGCGATGCGGCGCACGCGGGGATCCGGATCCTGCTGGGCGACGGCGGTGAGAAGGTCGACCTCGCTCTTGGGAAGCTCGCGCACCGCCTGTGCGCGGACCTCAGCGTCGGTACTCTGCCATTTGGGACGCAGGCGGTCGAGCAAGCTCATGAAGCCACGATCTCGCTTGTATCTTCTACCCTATGGCACCCCATGGCACCCGATGACGGTAGGTCGAAACGTTCACGGGCCAGAACAATATACCTCACTTTCCGCGCGGGTTGAAGGCCCCCGGGGGGGCCGTCGGGCTGTCGGGCTTTGCGCGGGCGCGTCTGGGGGGGGGAGAATGGCCCCAATGGCCCCGATAGGAAGCTCCGCAACCGGGGGAGCGCTCGCCGCCTGCTTCGTCGCCGCCGTCCTATCGGCGGGCCAGTCGCTGGGGGAGTTGGCCAAGAAAGAGCGAGAGCGCCGGGCCCAGGTGAGCGGTCCGGGTGGTCACGGCCCGGTCATCACGGAGAAAGACCTCGAGGAGGCTCGAGGGGATTCGTTCTCGACCGCGGGCGCCGCCTCGCCGTCACCCTCTCCGGACGATTCCTCTGAAGACGCCGACGCGGAGAACGAGTCGAGCCGGGCGGGGAAACTTGCGGCAAAGGAGATCCGCGACCTCAGAGCGCAATGGGCCCGGATCTGGCAGGAACAGATGGAGCAGGCGGAGCGGGAGCTCGAGCAGGCGAGAGACGACGCCTATCAATGCCGTTCCGCCAGCCGTTATTTTTTCGCGCCGCTCGCCTTTGACTGCGAGGGTGTCGATCTCCGTCTCGCCGGCGCCGAAGCGCGTTTGAAGAAGGTAAAGAGGAATCGGTACGACTGGGAGCTTCTTCTTCCTGCGAATCCCTGAGCCCTGATGGTGCTCATGCATTTCTGGCACCGCCTCAAGGGCTACGATCGGCTCAAGGAGCGGGGAGACCACCTCTTCCTCGCAGGCGAGTTCGAGCGCGCGCTCGGCGAGTACCTCCGGGCCCGCTCCGTTCTTTCGAGCTCGGACACCCGGGTCCACGCGATGGATTCGCTCATTCGTTGGTGCGAGCGGCAGAGGGCGCGCGACCAGAGGGAGGAGGACGACCGGAGCGAGGGCGAAGACCTGTACTTCCCTGGTCTCGACGACCTGTTCGAGCTTGCCATCGGCGACAAGTCGCCTTCCCGCGCCGAGGCCTACCGGATTCTGAGGCACGATTTTCGCGCGGGCTACGTAGCGCTGGTTCAAGGGAGCGCGAGACGCGCGGTCCAGATCCTCCAGGAGGCGTCGGCGGGAGCCCCGTCTTCCTTCGTCGTGCATCTCGAGCTCGGCCGGGCGCTGAGCCTCGCAGGACGGTTCGACGAGGCCAAGGCCGCCCTCGCGATCGCGGAGCGGCTCGCGCCGGAGGACGAGGAAGGGCGGATACTCGCGGCGGCGGTACATGTCGAGACCGGTGGTTACCAGCAGGCTCGGGCGAGGCTTCTTCCCGTGATCGAGCGCGGAGGGGGAGGGCCGGAGGCCCGGTTCCTCCTGGGGAAGGCGCTCGCGGGGATGAACCGCGGAGACCAAGCGCTCGAAGCGTGGCGAGAGACGGTGTCGATGGAGCCGCACTTTCACGAGGCGTTCTTCGAGGGAGGTCGGCTTCTGCGCGAGCGCGGCGACATCGAGGGCAGTTTCCAGCTTTTGAGCCGGGCCTCGGCGCTGGCGCCGGACGAGGTGCACTACAACCGGGAACTGGTCTCACTCGTGCTCGAGAACAATCTCGATGAGGAGGCCGGCCTCGCGGCCTGCGACCGGTTGATGGTTTCGGACGAGGAGAATCGCTGGCAATATCTTCATTGGATCGGGGAGCTCTACATCCGGCGAGGGTGGAAACGCGAGGCGCGCGATCCCCTGCAGAAGGCGCTATCGCTCGTGCCTTCCGAGCGTCGTAGCGAGCGCTGCGCGATCGAGGAGCTCCTCAAGAGCCTGCATAGCGATTGAGCGCCAGGGCCCTGGCGCGCTTGAGGTAGTATCGGGCGCCGGAGGAGCCCTCGTTCTTGGAAACCGACCGGGTTCAGACGATGCGCGCCGAATCGATGGTTCGCGCGACGGACGAGACCCGTTTGGTTCTGGTCCTCTTCGCGCTCCTGACTCTCGGCCTCGTGGATACCCAGGTCTTGGCGCCGCTCCTCCCCGAGATCGCCCGCGGACTCGGAACGACGGAGAGCTCGGTCGGCCGCAGCGTAAGCGGATACGCCATCGCGGCGGCGATTGCCGCTCTCCTCATCGGCCCGCGTTCCGATCACCGCGGCCGCCGGCCGTTTCTAGTGGGGGCGGGGTTTCTCGTGGCGCTCGGGAGCGCGGTCTCGGCCACCACGACCACAATCGCCGGATTCACGCTCGCGAGAATCGTCACCGGGGCGGGCGCGGGCGTGATTTCGGCGCTGACGGTCGCCGCCATCGCCGACGTGGTTCCCTACGAACGCCGAGGCCGTTCGATGGGGTGGGTTGCCATCGCCTACACCGCCGCTCCCATTCTTGGCGTGCCGGTCGCGGCCTGGGTGGCCGAGTCAGTGGGTTGGCGCGCGAATTATGTCGCCTTCGCGGTCTCCGGTATCTTTTTCGCGCTCGCGGTCCGGCTGTGG
>Ga0326597_10003276_pt1 | contig 23493 bp, 22 predicted proteins | sample RVTome_12_FD_203789 | JGI IMG/M metagenome (GOLD analysis project Ga0326597, IMG submission 203789) | Soil microbial communities from uranium-contaminated site in the Upper Colorado River Basin, Wyoming, United States - RVT100D185 | ecosystem: Environmental > Terrestrial > Soil > Contaminated >... | reverse complement strand
AACCGTCATCTATCGAGTATATCTCGCTCCCGAGCCGGGCACCTTCCCGACGCCTTCGGGGCCGCGGCCTCAGGGGGTCGGCGCGGGTCGCTCCGCATCGGAAGCCGGCTTTTGCCGCAGCCCCTCGACAACCAGCCGCGTGCCATGGACAGCGCTGACGACGACCGGCGCGCCTTCGGCAAGGTCGGGCCCGGTGGCAAGCCATACCGTATCGCCGAGCCTGACCTTGCCGCGCCCGTTCAGAAACGCCTCGCACACCGTCCCGCGAGCGCCGAGCATCGCCCGCTGGGGCTCGTTGAGCGGCTGCTCGGCATGCGGTTGCGGCTGCATCGACCCATAAACGAAATAGCCGATAATGCAGCTGATCGACGTAGCGATCGCGAAGACGCCGAGCTGCCCCTCGAGCAAGAGACCGAGCCAGGCATCGGCGATGGCCGTGACCGCCGCGCCGAGCGCGATCCACATCAGATAGGAGCTCGGCAGGGCCATCTCCGCCAGCGCTAGGGCGCCCGCGAGAATGATCCAGGACCACCACGGAAAACCGCTCATCCCGCCTACTCGGCCGGGCGGGTGACGGTCCTCGCGAGTTCGGCGATGCCCGCGATCGTTCCGACCAGGCCGCTGGTTTCCATCGGCATCAGCACGAGCCGGGAGTTCGGCGACAGACCGATCTGCTGCATCGCCTCGACATACTTCTGGGCGATGAAATAATTCAGCGCCTGCACATCGCCTTCGGCCACCGCCTTCGACACGGCCGCGGTGGCTCTCGCCTCGGCATCGGCGAGCCGCTCGCGCGCCTCGGCATCGCGCCGCGCCGCTTCCAGCCGGCCCTCTGCGGCAAGAATCTGCGCCTGCTTGGCGCCCTCCGCCTCGAGGATCGCAGCCTGCTTGACGCCCTCGGCGCGCAACACCGCGGCGCGCCGCTCGCGATCGGCGGTCAGCTGCTTCGCCATCGACTCCTGGACATCCTCGGGCGGGCGGACATCCTTCAGTTCGACCCGTGTGATCTTGGTTCCCCATGACTCGGTCGCCGAGTCGAGCACGCGCAGCAGCCGCTCGTTGATCTCGTCGCGCTTCGACAGCGTCTCGTCCAGGTCGAGCGCGCCGATCGCCGTGCGGATGTTCGTCATCGTGATGTTCGTGACCGCCAGTTCGAGGTCGCGCACCTCGTAAGCCGCGCGGCTTGCATCGATGATCTGATAGAAGACGATCCCGTCGACGACGACCACCGCGTTGTCCTTGGTGATCACGTTCTGGGGCGGGATCTCCAGGACGGTTTCCTGCACGTTGATCTTGTGGCCGATCGCATCGATGAACGGGTTGATCAGCCGCAAGCCTGGCGACAGGGTAATGCGGTATCGCCCGAATCGTTCGACGGTCCACTGGTTGCCCTGTGGCACGGTGCGCACGCCGCGCGCGACCACCGCCAGCACGATGATCGCGACGACGGCGAAAAATACCAGTATGCCGTTCCCCATGTTCTGCTCTCCCCGCTATTGGTGCCGTGCCCCCGGTCGATGCTCCTGACGGCAGCGACGCTTTGTCGCGATGATGTGCGGCGAGCCTGCTCACCGCGACGCGAACGTTACCGCAACTCCGGTCGCCGTGATGCTGGGATGCTTGAAGACCGTGTTGAAATCTGCGGTCGCGCCGGGCGCCAGCGACTCCACGGGCGGATCGATCACCCGCGCGTCGAGCTCGGTATTATTGCCGTCGCGCAGGGCGATGCGCAGCCGCGGCACCGTGCGCGCCGTCGTCGCGGTGTTGACGACCTTGCCGTTTATCAGAAGCGAATCGGCGGTGCGCGCCGGCGTCACCGTGACCTCCAGCCCGGCGCCGACCGGATCCGCCAGGCCGAGGCTTCGGTATACCGGAGTCGCCGACGGCCACATCCGCATGATCCTGTCGCGCGCCCCGATCGCGACAATCAGGATCACGAGGGTGAGCATGACCAGCCCGAGCCCTCCGACACGCGCTCTACGCCGCCGCGCCGCGGCCGGCATGGCGGTATCGAGCGAGGGGCGCGGCTGCGCCGTTGGACCCAAGGGGTGGGGCTGCGTTTCAAACCTTGGCTCGTCGCGCAGCGCCTCTATCGACAGCGGCGGTGTCGGTGGCGGCGGCGGCGGCGGCGCGACTGGAGCAGCATCTCTTGGCGCCGCAACTTCGGCTTCCGCCATAGCCTCGGCGACCGCTTCATGGACCGCCGCCGCCTCCGGGTAATGGTGCCACACCTTGCCGCAGTTCGCGCAACGGACGCGTCGGCCGGCCGCTCCGCCGAGCGCCGTGTCATCGACGGCGTAACGGGTCTCGCAGTCGGGGCAGGTGACGATCATCGCCCAATCATCCCAGGTCGCGCCGATCGCGGCCGGCAGAGTTTCGCAGAAACTGACCAAGGTAGGCGGACACCGGGCCGATCATCGCAACGTGCTGAACTTCTTGCTACTGTCATGGCGCCGCGATCATTCCGGATTTGCCTCGATTTGTCGATCCACAGCGACTGGAGGTCGGAGTTTGCGCTGTTTGCGCCGGATGCTGGGCCCAGCGCCTTGACTTGGCAACCGGAGGCCGCCACGGTCGCGGCGCCTTCGGCTCAAAAAATCGGGAGACGAGCGCTGATCGATCGCCCGTGCCGGTTGCGGCCGATGTCGGCGGGCCGCTGCTGAACCGATGTCTGTGGGCGATGCGGCGCTTGCTGCCCGGCAACGCAGTCTGCTCGATGTCCGTGACGTTGTGCTGCGTTTCGGCGGCATCGTCGCGCTGGACGGCGTCTCGTTCGCGATCGAGGACGGTCAGATCCTCGGGCTGATCGGGCCGAACGGCGCCGGCAAGACCACGCTGTTCAATTGCATCAGCCGGCTTTACACCCCGCATCGCGGCGAGATCCTGTTTGAGGGAAGCTCGATCCTGGCGCGGCCACCGCACCGCATCGCGGCGATCGGCATCGCTCGCACCTTCCAGAACCTGGCGCTGTTCGGCCCGCAATCCGTCCTCGACAACGTGCGAATCGGCGGCCATGCGCGCAGCCGCGGCGATTTCGTCAGCGACACTCTGCGCCTGCCGGCGGTGCGGCGGCGGGAAGCGGCGCTGAGCGAGTCCGCCTGGGCATTGATCGGCATGCTTGATCTGCGCGACGTCGCGCTGCGTCCGGCGGCCGGCCTGCCGCTCGGCACGCGCAAGCGGGTCGAGTTGGCCCGCGCGCTCGCCAGCGATCCGAAACTGCTGCTCCTCGACGAACCGGCCGGCGGGCTCAACCATGAGGAGGTCGGCGAACTCGGTCGGCTCATTCGCCGCATCCGTCACGAGCGCCGCATCTCCGTGCTGCTCGTCGAGCACCACATGAACCTCGTGATGTCGGTCTCCGACCGGGTCGTCGCACTCGATTTCGGCCGCAAGATCGCCGAGGGCACGCCGGCCGAGGTGCAGCGGGACGCGGCCGTCATCGCTGCCTATCTCGGGACCGGATCGACCCGCGGGGCGATACCCGTCCGATGATGCTCGAAGCCGAGGCACTCGACGCGTTCTACGGCGAATCGCAGGCGCTGTTCGGGGTCGGCTTTGCTCTCGATGGAGGCGGGGTGCGCGCCCTGCTCGGGGCCAACGGCGCCGGCAAGACGACCGTGCTGCGCGCGCTGTGCGGCATGGTGCGCACGCGCGGCGATATCCGCTTCGACGGAAGGCGCATCTCCGGCTGGGCGACCGAGGAGATCGCGCGACTCGGCATTGCGCACGTGCCCGAGGGGCGGGGCACGTTCCAGACGCTCACGGTAGAGGAGAACCTCCAGCTCGGCGCGATAGCGCGGCGCGACCGGGCCGGCATTGCCGCCGATATCGAGCGCGTCTATGACCACTTCCCGCGGTTCAGGGAACGCCGCCGCCAGCAGGCCGGCACATTGTCGGGCGGCGAGCAGCAGATGCTGGCGGTCGGCCGCGCGCTGATGCTGCGGCCGCGGCTATTGCTGCTCGACGAGCCGTCCTTCGGCCTTGCGCCGCGCGTGGTCGAGGAGCTGTTCGCGATCCTGCGCCGCGTCAACCGCGACATGGCGGTCGCGATGCTGATCGTCGAGCAGAATGCAGCGCTGGCGCTCGACTTCGCCGAACACGCCTACCTGCTCGAGACCGGCCGTATCGTAATGGACGCGCCGGCCGCGGTGCTCGGCGCCAACGAGTCGATCCGCCGCGCCTATCTGGGGTATTAGCGGCCCGATGGAACTATTCGTTCACCAGGTACTGGCGGGGCTCGCGACCGGCGCGATCTATGCGCTGATGGCGCTGGCCGTGGTCATGATCTACCAGGCGATCGGCCACCTGAATTTCGCCCAGGGCGAGATGGCGATGGTCTCGACCTTTATCGCCTGGCAGGTGATCCAGTGGGGCCAGCCCTATTGGGTCGCGTTCACCGCGGCAATCGTCCTGTCGTTTCTCGGTGGCGTCGCGATCGAGCGGGTGCTGTTCCGGCCGCTGCACAACGCGCCGGCGCTGAGCAGCCTTGTCGCCTTTATCGCGCTGTTCGGCATCCTGAACAGCCTCGCCGGGTTCATCTGGGATTTCGACATCAAGACCTTCCCGACCCCGTTCGGCAGCAAGCCGCTCTTCGGCGAAAGCCTGATCGGAACGCACCAGGCCGGCATGATCGGCGTGACCGTGGCGATGCTCGCGCTGCTCTATCTTTTCTTCCGCGGCACCCGCCTCGGTCTCGCGATGCGCGCCGCGGCCGCCAACCCGGAATCGGCGCGGCTCGTCGGCATTCGGGTCGGGTGGATGAGGGCGCTCGGCTGGGGGATGGCGGCGGCGGTCGGCGCGGTCGCCGGCATGCTGATCGCGCCGGTCGTCTTCCTCGAACCGAATATGATGCTCGGCGTGCTGATGTACGGCTTTGCCGGGGCCGTGCTTGGCGGGCTGACCAGCCCGGGCGGTGCGGTGCTCGGCGGGTTCGCGGTCGGGGTAATCGAGAACCTGGTCGGCGCCTTCATCCCCTATGTCGGGCGCGAGCTGAAGCTGACGATCGCGCTGCTGCTGATCGTCGCGGTGCTGATGGTGCGGCCGAGCGGCGTCTTCGGACGGCAGATCGTGACGCGCGTATGACTTTTCCCGCCAGAGCGGTCACCGCCGTCGCGGTCGTCGCGGCGTTGCCGGCGCCGCTGCTCGTCAGCAGCTTTGTGACCTTCCAGCTGACCCTGGTGATGGTCTACGGGCTGGCCATTCTCGGGCTCAATCTGCTGACCGGCTTCAACGGACAGTTCTCGCTCGGCCACGGCGCGTTCTACGGCCTCGGCGCCTACGCGGCGGCGGTCCTGATAGACCGCTGGGAGGTTCCGTATTTCTGTACGCTGCCGGTGGCCGGCGCGCTGTGCTTTGCCGTCGGGTTTCTGTTCGGAATGCCGGCGTTGCGGCTGCAGGGCATCTATCTCGCGCTCGCGACGTTCGCTCTGGCGGCCGCGATGCCGCAGATCCTGAAGTTCAGCCCGCTCGAACCGCTGACCGGCGGCGTTCAAGGGATCGTCATCGCCAAGCCCGATCCGCCCCTCTGGCTGCCGCTCGATGCCGACCAATGGCTCTATTATTTCACGCTGGCGGTGCTGCTGCTGATGTGCGCCGGCGCCGCCAACCTGGTCAGGAGCCGCACCGGCCGCGCGATCATGGCGATCCGCGACGACCCGATCGCGGCGGCGGCGATGGGGATCAATACCGCGCTTTATAAGACGCTGACCTTCGGCGTCAGTGCGCTCTACACCGGGGTCGCCGGCGCGCTCGGCGCGATCGCGGTGCAATTCGTCGCGCCGGACAGCTTCACGTTCCTGCTGTCGATATCGCTGCTGGTCGGGCTGGTCATCGGCGGGGTCGGCTCGATCCCGGGTAGTCTCGTCGGCGGCGCTTTCGTCCTGTTCGTGCCGAATGTCGCCGAGGCGGTCTCCACCGGTCTTGCCGGAGCGATCTACGGCGCCATCATGCTGCTGGTCATCTTCGTGATGCCGACCGGGGCCGCCGGTTTCGCGCGGATTGCGCTTGCCCGCCTGGCGACGGCACGGCACAACCGGGTCAAATCCTGAAATGGAGAATCGATAAATGGGTCGTCTGACGCGCCGCACTGTTCTCGCCGCCATCCCCGGCGCGATGTCGCTCGCGGCATTGCCCGCGTACTCAAAAAAGAAATACGACACCGGCGCGAGCGACAGCGAGATCAGGATCGGCCACACGAACCCGTATAGCGGCCCGGCCTCGACCTATGGCGTCATCGGCAAGACCGAGGCCGCTTTTTTCAACATGATCAACGAGCAGGGCGGCATAAACGGCCGCAAGATCAGGTTCATCTCCTACGATGACGCGTATAGCCCGCCCAAGACCGTCGAGCAGGTGCGCAAGCTGGTCGAGAGCGACGGCGTATTGCTGCTGTTCAACATGCTCGGCACCCCGACCAATACCGCGATCCACAAATACGTGAACCAGAAAAAGATACCGCATCTGTTTATCGCCAGCGGCGCCACCAAATGGGGCGACCCGAAGAACTTCGCGTGGTCGATGGGCTGGCAGCCGAATTACCAGAGCGAAGGCCAGATCTACGCGGCGTACATCATGCAGAATTACCCGAACGCGAAGATCGCGGTGCTGTATCAGAACGACGATTACGGTAAGGACTACGTGAAGGGGTTAAAGGACGGGCTCGGCGACAAGGCCAGATCGATGGTCGTTTCCGAGGCGCCGTACGAGACCACCGACCCGACCGTCGACTCGCAAATCGTTACGCTGAAGGCCTCGGGCGCCGATCTGTTCTTCAACGTCACGACCCCGAAATTCGCGGCGCAGGCGATCAAGAAGCTTGCCGAGATCGGCTGGAAGCCGGTGCACATCCTGAACAGCGTTTCCAACTCGGTCGGCGGGGTGCTGAAGGCCGCCGGGCTCGAAAACGCGAAGGACATCCTCTCGGCGCATTACCTGAAAGACCCGACCGACCCCGCCTGGAAGGACGATGCCGGGTACAAGCAATGGTCCGCCTTCATGGATGCACACTTTCCCGACGGCGACCGAACAAGTTCGTTCACGGTTTACGGCTATACCGTCGCACAGGCTCTTGCATCGGTGTTGCAGCGCTGCGGCGGCGACCTGACCCGCGACAACGTCATGAAGCAGGCCGCGAGCATCAAGGATCTCGAACTGCCGATGCTGTTGCCCGGGATCAAGGCGAACACCAGCCCGACCGATTACTTCCCGTTGAGCCAGCTGCGGATGCAGCGCTTCACCGGCGAGCGCTGGAAGCTGTTCGGCCCGATCATCACCGGCGCCGTGCAATCCTGACCCTGTTGGCGCCTTGGGCTACAGCAGGTCGCGAAGCATCGCGACGAGGGGCTTGTCGGCCGGCGGCATGTCGTAATCGCCGAGCCGGGGCGCGCGCACCCAGGCGAGGCGCTGGCCCTCGCGCGCGGTCACGATCCCAGACCACTTGCGGCAGACATAAAGCGGCATCAGCAGGTGGAAATCGGGATAGGCATGTGAGGCAAAGGTGAGCGGCGCCAGACAGCTGGCGTGGACATCGATGCCAAGCTCCTCGGCCAGCTCGCGAACAAGCGCCGCCTCCGGCGTTTCGCCGGTATGCACCTTGCCGCCGGGAAATTCCCACAGCCCGGCGAGGTGCTTGCCGGCCGGACGCTGGGCCAGCAATACCCGGCCGTCGACATCGATCAGCGCCACCGCCGCGACAAGCACAATCGGGCGCGAAGCCTGCTCAGCGCCGTTCTGAGTCACCGTCGCGTCAAGCCCGGCCATGACGGAAAGAATAGCGCGAAACGCGCCGGCGCCAAAAATGTCAGCTGCGGTAGCCGCCGTTGATGTCGATATAGCCGTGCGTCAGGTCGCAGGTCCACACCGTGGCGCGGCCGGGACCGATGCCGAGATCGACGCCCAAATTGATGGAGCGGCCCTTCATGTGCCCGGCGACAGGACCTTCGTTGTAGTCCGGGACCGGCCCGCCCGCGGCCGCGATCTGCATCCCGCCGACCGAAATCGACAGCTTGTCGCGCTCGGCCTTCTCGCCGGCCTTGCCGACCGCCATGACGATACGCCCCCAATTGGCGTCGCCGGCGGCGATCGCGGTCTTGACCAGCGGCGAGTTGCCGATCGACAGGCCGATGCGGCGCGCCGCCTCGTTGCTCTCGGCGCCGCTGACCTCGATCGTGATGAATTTCTCGGCGCCTTCGCCGTCCCGCACGATCTGCGTCGCGAGATCGACCATCACGGCGTCGAGCGCCCGGCGGAACTCGGCGAGCCGCGGATCGTCGGCGCTCGTGACCGGCGAATGCCGCGCCTGCTGCGTCGCGCAGAGCAGCACCGTGTCGCTGGTTGAGGTGTCGCTGTCGACCGTGATCGAATTGAACGAGGGGCCGGTCGCCGCCGATAGCAGCGCCTGCAAGACGCTCGCCGGCAGGGCCGCGTCGGTGAACAGGTAGCCCAGCATCGTCGCCATGTTCGGCGCTATCATGCCCGAGCCCTTGGCGACGCCGTTGAGCCGCACGGTCGTACCGTCGATCGCCGCGGTCGCGGTGGCGCCGTTGGGGAACGTGTCGGTCGTCATGATCGCGCGCGCCGCCGGCTCCCAGGCCGCGGCGTCCAGAAGCTGCACCGCCTGGGGCAGCGCTGCGACGAGCTTGTCGGGCGGCGGCGGCTCGCCGATGACGCCAGTCGAGGAGATGAACACCTCGTTCGGCTCGCAGCCGAACAGCCGCGCCGCGGTGGCTGCCGTCGTCTCGACGACCTGCCAGCCGGCGCGTCCGGTAAACACGTTCGAATTGCCTGAGTTGACGACGATCGCGCGCACTTTGCCGCCGGGCAGACATTGCCGGCACCACACGACCGGGTGCCCGGGGGTCCGCGACAAGGTGAACACGCCGGCCACCGTGCTGCCCGGCGCCAGTTCCGCGACCATCAGATCGTTGCGCCCGCTGTAGCGCACTCCGGCGGCATGGGCAGCGAGGCGCACGCCGGCGATCGGCCCGAGATCGGGGAAGCGTTCGGGGGCAAGGGGCGAAACTGCGGCCATCGATTCTGTCTCCCGGAAGCTGCGGCGCCCGATTGTATTTTGGGGCGCCGTCATCTTGCATATCGGGGCGGCATGAACAAGCGGCCGGTCAGATTGCTCACGATGCCGGCGCAAGCGGGCGTGAAGCTGGAACCGGGCCTGGATCGGGCCCGCGGCCGGCCCTTGACGCGCTGTTCCGGGGGGAAGCAATCTCGCGGCAAATCGTTCTCGCCGGAGCGGGATTGCTTCGTGCGCCGCGGGATCCTCGCAATGACAAGACTTCTCGTTTAGGAGAGTGGCGGCATGGAGCTGTGGAACCATTGCGAGAACCCGTACCCGTTCGTCCCGGCCGAGGTGCTCGATCAGGCCGAGTCGGTACGCGCCAGCCTGCCGAACAAATACTGCGACCCGAAGATCGCGGCGCGGCTCTATGACGAGGTCTTTGACGAATACCGGCTATGCGACGATCTCGGCATCCACATCGTCACCAACGAGCACCATTCGGGCATCAACAATTTGTGGGCGGCGAGCCCGGTCATCACCGGCGTCGTCGCGCGCATCACGCGCAATGTCCGCATCCTGTCGCTCGGCACACTGATAACGGTCCGCCCCGACCCGGTGCGCATCGCAGAGGAATACGCGACGGTCGACATCATCTCGAAGGGCCGTCTCGAGATCGGCTTCGTCAAATCGGGCGCGACCGAGATGGTGTCGGGCGACGCCAACCCGATGCGCATCCGCGAGCGCGAGTGGGAGGCGATCGACCTGATCGAGAAGGCGCTGACGACGCGGGACGGGCCGTTCAGCTGGGAGGGCAAGTTCTTCATCCATCCGCATGTGAATATCTGGCCGCGCCCCTACCAGGAGCCGCGGCCGGAATTCTGGGCGGCGACCTCAGACCTGCCGACCTGCGCCGAATTGGGACGCCGCGGCATCGTCAACACGCTGCTGTTCGGCGGCTACGACCGCACCCGCCAGGCTTTCGACGCCTACAAGGCCGCGCGCCGCGAGGCGGGGCTGCCGGCCCCCGGCGAGGACCGGTTCTCCTACATGGCCTTCGCCTATGTCGGCGATACCGACGAGGAAGCCCTCCGCATCGGCCAGAAGATCGCCTGGTTCCTGACGGTCAGCATCAAGAGCGCGCCGCAAATGTCGAAGTTCCAGCCCGGCAACGTCGCCCCCGAGATGGTGCCGGCGGCGTGGCGGGCTGGGGTGTCGCGGCGGCCTCGCCCGGCCAATCTGGACGCCGAGGTGCTGATCAAACAGGGCCAGATGTTCGCCGGCAACCCCGATACGGTGGCGCGGCAGATCAAGGAATTCCGCAAGCGGGTCGGCGGCATCCACCACATCATCATGATGACCCGCCAGGGCCTCGTAACCCATGCCGAGGCCGAAAAAAGCTTTATGTTGGCCGCGCGGGAGCTGCTGCCGCAGCTGCAGGACCTGCCGCCGGTCGACGCGGACGAGACGGCATGGCTGGCGCGGCAACGCGAAGCCGCCGCCGCGAAATGAGTTCGGATCGGTTGCGGGCGGGGCCGCTTGAACTCGAAGTGCTGCGGCGCGGAGCACGCGGCGGCCGGCTCATCCTGTTGGTGCACGGCGTCAACCCGGTCAGCCCGACCTCGCCGTTTCTCGACCTGCTGGCCGAGCACGGCGAGGTCGTCGCGCCGTCGCATCCCGGGTTCGGCGGCTCGCCGCTGCCCGAGTATTTCGACACGATGTACGACCTCGTGCATGTCTGGCGGGACGTGCTCGACGCGCTGCCCGACGGCGTGCTGATGATCGGGTTCTCGTTCGGCGGCTGGGTCGCGGCCGAGGTCGCGGTCGGCGGCCATCCCAAGCTCGACCGGCTCGTGCTGGTCGACCCGGTCGGGCTGAAGCTGGGCGGCCGCGAGGAGCGCGACATCGTCCATTTCTTCAACACCAACCCGGCCGAGCTCAACCGCCGCGCCTGGCACGACCCGGCCAAGCGCCCGGACGGAATCTACGGGCTGGGGTGGCATGCCTGCATCGACGATACGATGCCTGACGAAGAGATGGTCGCCCTGGCGCGCAACTGGGATTCGCTGTGCCTCTATGCCTGGCGGCCGCACATGTACAACCCGCAGCTGAAGCATTGGCTGCGGCGCATTTCCGTTCCGAGCCTGGTGTTGTGGGGGGCCGGCGACCGCATCGTGACCCCGGAATACGGACGGCGCTACGCCGCGCTGATCCCAGGCGCCCGGTTCGCGGTCATCGACGAGGCCGGGCACCATCCCGAACTCGAGCAGCCGCGCGCCCTCGTCGACGAGGTCGCCCGGTTCCTGGGGCAGCCCGCATGATGTTCATCGTCCGCAGCGCCGGCGAGCGGCCCGAGGCGCCAGGCATCCAGGTCAAGCTCAGCCGCGATACCCCGCCGACCGTCAAGGAGGCGGCCGGCAAGACCGATTTCTTCTGCGTCGGCGAGGCCGCGGCGATCACGGCGTTGCGCGCCGCCGGGCGGACCGTCGTCGAATTGCGCGACGGCTATTACGAGGACGGAACGGGAGGCGGGGTTGCGATCTGGGGTCAGGGGAAATACTGGGAGATCCGCGACACGCCGTTCACGGTCAAGGAAGCGGTCGGGCCGACCGCGCCGGACCACGCTGTCGCGGCGGAAGGCGAACACGTCGAGGTCCGCCGCGCCATCTTCGGGGCGTAGCGGCGGAATGGTCAGCTTGATCGGCCCTCGAATGCCGCTGATCGTCCGAATCGATCGAATTCGTGCCTAGCGGGGCCGATTACGCTCAGGTTGACCCGTTTCCCAATCCGTCATGCCCGGCCCTGTGCCACGGCTGTCCGCTTGAGCTTTTCAGGACAGATTTTCGCGTGGTTTGCACCGGCTTTTCCCCACAAGAATCCCCTTGGCCGGGCTTGGCCCGGCCATCCACGCCTTGGAACCGAGATGAACCTGGCGGACAACAGACGTGGGTGGCCGGGCCAAGCCCGGCCAAGGGGTAAGGGGTATCTGTGGTTTTGAGTGCAAAGACGGCGCGCAACCGAATTTTCCGAACCGGACAGCCATGGACCATTGCCGGGCCATCCATGTGGATCCTTGGGGACCACTCAACCTTACGGGACTTGCTCCCCAGCTACGCCTCTACCCCGACACCCTGCGCGAACGCGCGCTTTCCTCGATCTCGGCGGCCGCGATCGCCCTGGCGAGCGCGCCGCTCAGCTCCTTGGCCGATTCCAGCGTGAGTTCGACCGCCACGCGCGCGCCCGGCCCGAGCGCAGAGTTCACGAAATCGATCGTGATGGCCTCTTCCAGCAGGGCATGGTGCGGGTGGTCGTACGACACCACCGAATGGGTCAGGTTGAACCACCCGCCATCGCCCTTACCGGCGCCATCGGCGCCGACAATTTCAACGATCGAGGTGCACATGCCGGCGGTTATGCGGCCAGGTGCTTCTGCAAAAACGCGAACACCTTCTGCCAGCCGTCCAACGCCTGCTCGACGCGGTACATCGGCCGGTCGTAGTAGAAGAAGCCGTGGCCGGCGCCGTCGTACCGGTGAAACTCGTACTGCTTGCCATGCTTCTTGAGCTCGGCCTCGTGCTGGTTCACCTGTTCCGGGGTCGGGGAACGATCCTCGTTGCCGAACAGACCGAGCAGCGGGCAGGACAGGTTCTTCGTAAACTCGATCGGAGCGACCGGCTGCTTCGGGTTCAGCTCCGCCTGGCTCATCACCACCCGGCCGCCCCACAGCTCGACCGCGGCGTCTATGCTCTTGGTATGGCAGGCAAACAAGAAGGTGTGCCGCCCGCCCGAGCAGGTCCCCCAGACGGCGACCTTGCCGTTGAGCCAGGGCTGCGCGCGCAGCCATTGCACCGCGCCTTCGGTGTCGCCGATCACCTGCGCGTCGGGAACGCCGCCCTCGGCGCGCACCTTGGCGGCGACGTCGTCGGCTTTGCCTTCGCCGGCGCGGTGATAGAGGTTGTGGCTGATCGCGGCATAGCCGTGATGCGCGAACCTCCGGGTCGTCTCGCGGTAGAACTCGTCCCAGCCCGGCGCGTGGTGAATGAGCACGATGCCGGGGAAGGGGCCTGCGCCGAGCGGCCGCGCAACATAGGCCGAGATCGGCTCGTTCTTGTCGCCATTGATCGAAATGGTTTCCGCAATCATGCCTTCGTAGGCCATCTGGTCGCTCCCCTTGTCGATGCAAAACGATAGAAGCTGCGGTCGGCACCATCATCTTGCCTTCGCGCCGCCGGCGCAACAAGCGTGGGCCGTTGCCGCGCGACGCCTGTCTTGGCTAGGCTGCCAATTCCTTGCCGTCGTAAAGCGTTTCGAAGGCCGCCTGGTAGGCTTCGCGGATCGCGTGCCGCCGGATCTTCAGGGTCGGGGTCAGCTGCGCGTTGTCGAGGCTGAACGGCTCCGAGGCGATCACGAAACGGCGCACCCGCTCGACCCCCGGCAAATCGCGATTGACGCGCGTGACGGCCCGGCCGAGCGCCTTGTGGAAGCCAGGGTCGCGCGCCAGCGCGGCGAGTTCGCCGGATACCTCGTGCTCTCGGGCGTAACCGGCCGCGAAATCCGGGTCGGGAACGAGGACCGCGACCAGATAGGGCCGGCGGTCGCCGAACACCATCGCCTGCGCGATCTCCGGCGCCAGGGTCAGCGCGCCCTCGACCCGCGCCGGGGAGATCATGTCGCCGCCCGAATTCTTGATGAAGTCGCGCTTCCGGTCGGTGATGCGCAGATAGCCGTCGGGATCGATCCGGCCGATGTCGCCGGTATGCAGCCAGCCGTTGACCAGCGTGCGCGCCGTCGCCTCGGGGTCGTTCCAGTAGCCCTTCATGACGTTGTCGCCGGCGACCAGGATCTCGCCGTCCTCGGCGATGCGGACCTCGACACCGTCAAGCGGCGCCCCGACCGTGTCGACCCGGATGCGGTCCGGTGGGTTGCAGGAAATCACCGGCGCCGCCTCGGTCTGGCCGTAGCCTTGCAGCAGCGTGACCCCCAGCGCCAGGAAGAAGCTTCCGATCTCGGGATTGAGCGGCGCCCCGCCCGACACCATCGCCTTCAGCCGGCCGCCGAAGCGGGCCCGCACCTTGTCGCGCACCAGCCTGTCGAGCACCGGATCGAGCAGCCGCTCGCCGAGCGTCAGTCTCTCACCGGAAAGACGCTTGCGGCCGATCGCGACGGCACGCTCGAACAGCCGGCGCTTGAGGCCCTGCTCGCGCTGGATGCCGATGCGGATCCGCTGATGCATCGTCTCGTAGAGCCGCGGCACCGCGGTCATGACCGTCGGGCGCGCTTCGAGCAGGTTGGTCGCCAAGGTCTCGGCGCCCTCGGCGAAATAGATTTCGGCGCCGATCGAGATCGGAAACATAAGCCCGGCGGTGTGCTCGTAGGAATGCGACAGCGGCAGGAAGCTCAGGAACACCTCATCGCCAAGACCGAGCATTTCCAGCAGCCGGTAGGCGCCGCGGCAATTGCCGATGATGTTGCCATGGCTCAGCATCACTCCCTTCGGCACCCCGCCGGTGCCGGAGGTGTAGATCAGGCATGCCGTATCGTCGCGCGACAGCGCCGCGACCCGCTCCAAGACATCCCCCTCGCCCCGCTCACTCGCGGCGAGCAGCGCATCCCAGGCATGGATCGTTACCGTTGAGGAGGTCCGGGCCGGCGGCTCGATCGCGACGACCGCGCGCACGCTCGGCACCTGCTCGGCGGCGGGGATCAGCTTCTCGGCCAGCGCCGAGGTCGAGACGATCGCGGCGCGCGCGCCGCTATTGCCGAGGATGTGGCGGTGATCCGCGACCGTGTTGGTCACGTAGGCCGGGACGGTGACCGCGCCGGCGCTCATGATCGCGAGATCGGCGATGACCCATTCCGGCCGGCTCTCCGCGACCAGCGCGACGCGGTCGCCGGGTTCGATACCGAGCGCCAGCAGCCCGCGCGCCAATCGGGTCACCGCATCGGCGGTCTCCGACCAGATAAGGGGCTGGTATCCCCGATCGCGCTTCGCCCACAGAAACGGCTTTGCGCCGCGCTGCCGGGCCACGTCGAAGAACATTGCCGGCAGGCTGCGCCAGCTCGCGTAATCCATCTCGTCCCCAAAAATCCTGATCCCCAGCAGATAGCCCCCGCCATGCCGCCCCACAATCGGGTGGGATCGGGGTCGGCCTGGGTTCGGTTGGCGCACCCCTCGGCCCGCCCCATATGCGGCGGGACATGATACTCCCATGTCATCCCGGCGAAAGCCTGGCGAAAGCCGGATCCCGGCGGGATGACTGCCGGGGTGTTCGCGATTGCGCGGCGAGGATTGAATGAGCGCAAAACATGATGCGGCCGAGAAGGACGCGCTGCTGGACAAGCGTCTCGGCGATTTGCCGGAATGGGACCTCGCGGACCTTTACCCGGGTCGCGACAGCCCCGAGTTGCAGCGCGACCTCGCGGCGCTGTCGACTGACGCGGCGGCGTTCCGGGCGCGCTATGAGGGCCGGCTCGCGGCGCTGTCGGGCGGCGAACTCGGCGCCGCGGTCGCGCAATACGAGCGGCTGCAGGAGACGGCCGGCCGGATCATGAGCTACGCCGAGCTGGTGCGCGCCGGCAATGTCGCCGATCCCGACATAGCCCGCTTCTTTCAGACGATGCACGAGCGCATCAACGCGGTCTCGACCGAGCTGTTGTTCTTCACGCTCGAGATCAACCGCCTGGACGATGCCGCGCTCGACGCCAAGCTGGCCGACCCGGCGCTGGCGCATTATCGGCCGTGGCTGCGCGACGTGCGCGCCATGCGGCCGCACCAGCTCAGCGACGAACTCGAAAAGATTTTGCTCGAAAAATCGGTCGCCGGCCGCGCCGCCTGGGTCCGGCTGTTCGACGAGACGATCGCCGAAATGCGCTTCCCGTTCCGCGGCCGGGATCTGACCGAACCCGAGGCGATGCACCTGCTCACCGACCCGGACGGCGCGGTGCGGCGCGAGGCGGCGCTGTCGATCGGCGAGGTGCTCGGCCGGAACGGCCGGCTGTTCGCGCTGATCACCAACACGCTGGCCAAGGACAAGGAGATCGAGGACCGCTGGCGCCGTTTTCAGCGGCCGATCTCGGCGCGCAATCTGGCGAATTTCGTCGAGGACGAGGTCGTCGACGCGCTGATCGCGGCGGTTCGCGCCAGCTATCCGAACCTGTCGCACCGCTATTACCGGCTGAAGGCGCGCTGGTTCGGCGTCGAGCAATTGCCGTTCTGGGATCGCAACGCGCCGCTGCCGGGCGATTCCGACCGCACGCTGGGGTGGTCCGAGGCGCGGGACACCGTACTGTCAGCATACCGGGCGTTTGCACCCGAGCTGGCCGCGGTCGGAGAAAATTTCTTCGCGCGGCGCTGGATCGACGCGCCGGTGCGGCCGGGCAAGGCGCCGGGCGCCTTCGCGCACCCGACCGTGCCGAGCGCGCATCCCTATCTGCTGCTCAACTACCAGGGTCGCCTGCGCGACGTGATGACGCTGGCGCACGAACTGGGGCACGGCGTGCATCAGGTGCTGGCGGCGGGGCAGGGCGCGCTGATGGCCGACACGCCGCTGACCCTGGCCGAGACCGCCTCGGTGTTCGGCGAGATGCTGACGTTCCGGGCGCTATTGGCGGCCGAGACCGACCCGGCCAAGCGCAAGATCATGCTCGCCCACAAGGTCGAGGACATGCTGAACACGGTGGTGCGCCAGATCGCCTTCGCGACATTCGAGACGCGCGTGCACGACGAGCGCCGCGAGGCCGAACTGACCGCCGACCGCCTGTGCGACATCTGGATCGAGGTTCAAGGCGAGAGCCTGGGGCCGGCGCTGCGGCTCGACGAGCCCTATCGCTACTACTGGACCTACATCCCGCATTTCATCCACTCGCCGTTCTATGTCTACGCGTACGCATTCGGCGACTGCCTGGTGAACTCGCTATACGCGGCCTACGAGGAAGCGCCCGACGGCTTCGCCGCGCGCTACCTCGACATGCTGCGCGCCGGCGGCACCTTGCGGCACCGCGAACTCCTGGCCCCGTTCGGCCTCGATGCGTCCGACCCGGCCTTCTGGTCGAAGGGCCTGGCGATGATCGGCGGCTTCATCGACGAACTGGAAGCGCTCGGGTGAGCCTTTCGCGTCTCATCGCGACTTCGGTCCAAAAGGTTGAGCAGCACGTGACCAACGAAGACACCTTTTCCGGCCGGATGCGGCGCTATGCCCGGGTCAGCGGGGCGATGAGCGGGCTGGCGGCGCGGCTGGCCGGCGAGCGCTATCTCGGGATGCCGATCGATCGCGAGCGGCACGCGGCCGATCTGAAGGCGGCGCTCGGCGGCATCAAGGGGCCGCTGATGAAGGTGGCGCAGCTGCTCGCCACGATCCCGGACGCGCTGCCCGAGGAATACGTGCGCGAACTGGTCACGTTGCAGGCCAATGCGCCGGCGATGGGCTGGCCGTTCGTGCGCCGCCGCATGGCCGGGGAACTGGGGCCGGACTGGCAGAGCCGGTTCCAGAGCTTCGAGCACACCGCGGCGCGCGCCGCCTCGCTCGGGCAGGTGCATCGGGCGGTCGCGCTCGACGGCACGCCGCTCGCCTGCAAGCTGCAATACCCGGAGATGGGCTCGGCGGTCGAAGCCGATCTGCGCCAGCTCAAGCTCGCGATGGGCATCTACGAGCGCTACGACAAGACGGTCAGCACCGCCGACATCCACGCCGAGATCTCCGACCGGCTGCGCGAGGAACTGGATTACGCCCGCGAGGCGGCGCACATGCGGCTCTACAGCGACATCCTGAAGGATGAGCCCGGAGTCGCGGTGCCGCGGCCGATCCCGGAACTCTCAACGCGACGGCTATTGACGATGACCTGGCTCGAAGGCCGGCCCATCCTTGATTTCGCCGAAACCGCGCCGCCCGAGGTGCGCAACGAGATCGCGGTGAGCATGTTCCGCATCTGGTACGTGCCGTTCTACCACTACGGCGTGATCCACGGCGACCCGCATCTCGGCAACTACACGGTGGCGCCAGACCGTATGGTCAACCTGCTCGACTTCGGCTGCATCCGGATATTCCCGGCGCGGTTCGTCAAAGGGGTCATCGACCTCTACCACGCATTGCAGCGCAATGACCGCGAGCTGGCGGCGGAGGCGTATCGCAGCTGGGGGTTCGGCGACCTGTCGCACGAGCTGATCGAGGTGCTGAACCGCTGGGCCGCGTTCGTCTACGGCCCGCTGCTCGACGACCGGCCGCGGATGATCCAGGAAAGGCCGAAAAGCGGCGCCGACGGCCGTGCGATCGTCGAAAGCGTGCACCGCGACCTGCGCCAGATGGGCGGCGTCGCGCCGCCGCGCGCCTTTGTGTTCATGGATCGGGCGGCGGTCGGCTTGGGGTCGGTATTCCTGCACCTGCAAGCGCGGATCAACTGGCACCGCCTGTTTCACGAGCTGATCGACGATTTCGACGAAGCCGTGCTCGCGGCGCGCCAGCAGCAGGCATTGACCCACGCCGGCGTGCCGCTGCCGGTGACCTGAAAGCGTAGGATGGGCTGAGCGTAGCGACGCCCATCATAAGGGGCGGCGCGGTGGGCTTCGCTGCGCTCAGCCCATCCTACACAACCCCCCTCTACACGATAAAGTACAAGATGAAGGTCAGGCTCTCGCCGGACGCTCGACGATCTCTCGGCCTAGCGCGGCGAGCGCCGTCGCGACGATGTGGCGGGCGTTGAGACCGGCCGTGTCGTACTGCGCGTTCGGCGAATCGTGGTCGAGGAAGACGTCGGGCAGCACCATCGTGCGGATCTTGATCCCGTTATCGAGCTGCCCGGTCATCGCCAGATGGTGCAGCACGAAGGAGCCGAAACCGCCGATCGCGTTTTCCTCGATCGTGATCACGACCTCGTGCTCGCGCACCAGGCGATTGATCAGGTCGGTGTCGAGCGGTTTCGCGAACCGCGCATCGGCAACCGTGGTCGACAGCCCGTACGTGCCAAGCTCATCCGCCGCCTTCAGGCACTCGGCGAGCCGCCCGCCGAGGCTCAGCAACGCGATGCTGGTGCCTTCGCGGAGAATTCGCCCGCGGCCGATCTCGAGCGGCACCCCGGCCTCCGGCAGCGGTACGCCGATCCCGTCGCCGCGCGGAAACCGCACGGCCGACGGTCCGTCGTCGATCGCGATGCAGGTCGCGACCATGTGCACGAGCTCGGCCTCGTCGCCGGCCGCCATGATGACGAACCCGGGCAGACAGCCGAGATAGGTCACGTCGAACGAGCCGGCATGCGTCTGCCCGTCGGCGCCGACGAGGCCAGCGCGGTCGATTGCGAAGCGCACCGGCAGCTTCTGGATCGCGACGTCGTGTACGATCTGGTCGTAGGCGCGCTGCAGGAAGGTCGAGTAGATCGCCGCGAACGGCCGCATCCCCTCGGCCGCCAGCCCCGCGGCGAACGTCACGGCGTGCTGCTCGGCGATCCCGACATCGAACGTGCGTTTCGGGAACTTGTCGCCGAACAGGTTGAGCCCAGTGCCGGACGGCATCGCCGCGGTGATCGCGACGATACGGTCGTCCTGTTCGGCGTGCTTGATCAGCGATTTGGCGAAGACGCTGGTGTACGATGGGGCTTTTGCGCTGGACTTGGCCTGCGCGCCGGTCACGATGTCGAACTTGGCGACGCTGTGCCATTTATCGTCGGCCTGCTCGGCCGACAGATAGCCGTGGCCTTTCTCGGTGACGACGTGGATCAGCACCGGCCCGGTTTCGCTGCTGTTGCGGACATTCTTCAGGACCGGCAGCAGATGGTCGATGTTGTGCCCGTCGATCGGGCCGACATAGTAGAAGCCGAGCTCCTCGAACAAGGTGCCGCCGGTGACGAAGCTGCGCGCCAACTCCTCGGCGCGGCGTGCCGTCTCCCCGAGACGCTTCGGCAGGTGGCGCGCCACCTCGCCGCCGAGATGGCGCAGCGACATGAACGATTTCGAGGTCAAGACGCGCGACAGATGCGCGCTCAGCGCGCCGACCGGCGGGGCGATCGACATGTCGTTATCGTTGAGAATGACGATCAGCCGCGCATCCATCGAGCCGGCGTTGTTCATCGCCTCGTACGCCATGCCGGCGCTCATCGCGCCGTCGCCGATGACGCAGATCACGTCGCGCTTCTCGCCCTTGAAATCGCGCGCCACCGCCATGCCGAGCCCGGCGGATATCGAGGTCGAGCTGTGCGCCGCGCCGAACGGGTCGTATTCGCTCTCGGACCGCTTCGTGAAGCCCGACAGGCCGCCGCCCTGGCGGATCGTGCGGATGCGATCGCGCCGTCCGGTCAGGATCTTGTGCGGGTAGGCCTGGTGACCGACATCCCAGATCAGCCGGTCGTGCGGCGTGTCGAAGACGTAATGCAGCGCTACGGTCAGCTCGACGACGCCGAGACCCGCGCCAAAATGCCCGCCGGTGATCGAGACGGCGTCAATCAACTCGGCGCGCAGCTCGTCGGCGATCTGCCGCAGATCGGATTCCGGGAAGCGCCGCAGATCGGCCGGCACGTCGATCCGATCGAGGAGCGGCGTCCGGTTCGAAATATGGCCGGGTTTCTGGTCCAAGGCTGGCTCCTCATCACGCTCGGCGGTTAACGACGAATCGTGCCACTTGTCGCAAAAGTTCCGCGCGGTTCTCGAATAAATCAAGATGGGCAACGGCTTGGCCGACCAGCAGCTCGGCTTGCGCGCGCGCCCGCTCAACCCCGAGGATCGAGACGAAGGTCGCCTTGCCGGCCGCGGCGTCGGCGCCGACCGGCTTGCCGGTCTCCGCCGCCGAGCCCTCGACATCCAAGAGATCGTCGGCGATCTGAAACGCGAGGCCGAGATCGTGCGCGTAGCCGCGCAAGGCGGTGCGCAATTCATGGGCCGCCTTCGCCAGGATCGCGCCGGCCTCGCAGGAAAACGCGATCAGCGCGCCGGTCTTCATGCGCTGCAGGCGGGTGATCGCGCCAATGTCGAGCGGTTGCTTCTCGGCGATCAGGTCGATCATCTGTCCGCCAACCATGCCGGTCGGGCCGGCCGCCGCCGCGAGTGCCGCAACGAGTTCGCAGCGCACCGCCGGATCGCCATGCGTGTCGGGATGGGCCAGCGCCTCGAAGGCCATCGTCAAGAGGCCGTCGCCGGCGAGCACGGCCGTGGCTTCGCCGAACTGCTTGTGGCAGGTCGGCCGGCCGCGCCGCAGGTCGCTGTTGTCCATCGCCGGCAGATCGTCGTGGATCAGCGAATAGGCGTGCACCATCTCGATCGCCGCCGCGACCTGCAGGGCGCTGCGCCGCGCCACGCCGAACAGCCGCGAACCGGCCAGCACCAGCAACGGTCGCAGCCGCTTTCCCGGCGCCAGCGCGGAATAGCGCATCGCCTCGTACACCCGCGCCTCGAGGCCGGGCGGGGCGACCAGCAGCCGCTCGATCAGCGCATCGGTCAGCCGCGTCGCAACGGCGGTCGCCTCTTCGATCGAGACGTCATCCGGCCACAATCTATCGGTCACCGTCGCTCTCGTATGACGTTCATCGCGGCCTTGCCTCTCAATCGAGCTTGGCCGGGACGGCGGAAACCGCTCCGTCGGGCCCGACGGCGATGCGCTCGACGCGCTGCTGCGCCTCGATCAGCTTCTGTTCGCAATGGCGCTTCAGTTGTGCCCCCCGCTCGTAGCACAAGATCGCGTCGTCGAGCTTGACCTGCCCGGCCTCAAGCCGGCGTACAATCTGCTCCAGTTCGGCAAGCGCATCCTCAAAGCTCATTGCCGCGATGTCCGCGGCGACGGTCGGATCACTCATCTGCGCCCCAACTCAACACAATGGCCCAACTCAACACAATGGAAACGCGGATGTGGCGCGGGCCTGATATACCAACGCGCGAATACCGGAAATCGTTACCCGATTGCAACAGCACATCTCGGCCGGGGTCAAGCGGCCGACATCAGCACCCGGACGTGAGCCGCCGCGCTGGCGCCGAGCGCGGCCAGGTCGTAGCCGCCCTCCAGTGTGGAGACCACGCGGCCGCCGGCATGGTCGCGGGCGATCTCCACGAGCTGCTCGGTGACCCAAACGTAATCGGATTCGTCGAGCAGCAACTGCGCGAGCGGATCGCTCCTGTGGGCGTCGAACCCGGCCGAGATCAGCACCAGCTCTGGGCGAAACGCATCGAGCGCCGGAAGGATGTCGCGCGAAACCCCGAGCCGGAAGTCGCGCGAGCCGGCCATCGGGCGCAACGGCACGTTGACGATGTTGCCGACCCCGGTGTCGCCCCGCGCTCCGGTGCCGGGATAGAGCGGCGATTGGTGCGTAGATGCGTAGAACAGGCTCGGATCGTCCCAAAAGCGCGCCTGCGTGCCGTTGCCGTGGTGCACGTCGAAATCGACGACCGCGACGCGGGCGAGGCCGTGCGCCTCGCGCGCCCTGAGCGCGCCGATCGCGGCATTGTTGAACAGGCAGAAGCCCATCGCGCGGCCGGGCTCGGCGTGATGACCGGGCGGGCGCACCGCGCAGAACGCATTGTCGGCTTCGCCCGCAACGATGGCATCGACCGCGGCCGCGACCGCACCGGCGGCGCGCAGCGCGGCCCGGCCGGAGGCCGGCGACATGATCGTATCGGCGTCGATCCCGACGTGGCCGGATCGCGGCACGGCCGCCAGCAGCCGCTCGACGAAGCGGCGGGGGTGGACACGGGCGATGTCGTCGATATCGGCTTGCGGCGCCTCGCGGCGTTCGAGCCGGGAGAAATCCAGCCCGTCCAGCGCCTCCAGCACCGCCCGCAGCCGGGCCGGCGACTCCGGGTGATACGGCCCCGGATCGTGTTCGAGGCAATCGCCGTGCGTGTAGAGCAGCGTCGTCATCGGTGCGGACCCATCACCAGGATATGGCCGCCACTGTCGCACAAAACACCCGGTCGCCCGAATGTCCGATGACACCGATTGCTGGCCGCCCTCTTCGAAGCCCGACCGAGACTTGCCGCCTCAGATCTTCTTGAAGAAGCTGTGATGGCGGCTGGTCGTGTGCGGACGGATCTTGGTCGCCCAGTCGCCCCAGGCGCCGGCATCGGCCCATTCCTTTGTCTCCGTCACCGCCGGCGAGTCGATCTCGTAGATCACCATGTATTTCTGCATCCGGCTGTCATTCGATTTCTCCAGCCGGTAGCGGGTGGCGCCGTCGCAGCATTTGGCGAGCATCGGCACGTGCTCGGCGTCGTAGACGCGGTTGAAGTCGGCCTCGTACTGGGCCGGAATGTCCATCTGCACGACGTAAATGTACGGCGAGGCGGCGTCGCGGCCCTGCCCCGCTTTCACCATCTCCTTGAAGAAGCTGTGGTGGCGGCTCGTGGTATGCGGCCGGATTTTGGTCGCCCAATCGCCCCGGGCGCTGGCCTCTTCCCATGCCTTGCTGTCGACCACGTCGGGTGAATCGATCTCGTAAATCGCCAGGTATTTCTGCATGCGCGTATCGTTGGATTGCTCCAAACGATAGCGCGTCACCCGCCGCACGCCCGGCACCTT
>Ga0326597_10003275_pt1 | contig 23496 bp, 25 predicted proteins | sample RVTome_12_FD_203789 | JGI IMG/M metagenome (GOLD analysis project Ga0326597, IMG submission 203789) | Soil microbial communities from uranium-contaminated site in the Upper Colorado River Basin, Wyoming, United States - RVT100D185 | ecosystem: Environmental > Terrestrial > Soil > Contaminated >... | reverse complement strand
AACACGGGCCAGCACGAGAAGCCGCCGCGCGAGATCCGAAGCCTCCAGAAGTTCGTGAGATCCGACTAGCGCCCGGGTGCCACGCTGCTGCTTGCAGCGATCGATTAGGCAGCTCGATTAGGCAGCTATTGACGGCGAAGAAACCCACGAATCCGCTGCAGCGGATGTAATATAGAAGCGTTGGCTCTGATTCTGGATGGCGGGAATGGAGGCGCGACGACTATGCCCAAGGCTTTCAAGGTTGGTCTCGGTGATCTATTCTTGCAGGCCACGTTTGCCGAGCCGGCTTTCTCGATCTTCCGCGACATCCCCGCGCTCTACCAAAAGCTCTACATGACTCTGAATCGGCACGGACTGAAACTCGCTGACATCAAGACCGAGCGAGGTGACGGAAGCCTGGCCGATTTGTGCGTGACATGCTCTCTATTCGACTTCTCGACTACAGTCCGGGTCCGACTCGATCGGGTCGAAGTTCAGTGTGTGGATACTACACGAGTCACGAATAAGCAGTTCGAGGAGGCAGCGTTGTCCGTTCTGCAAGTCTTTAATGAACCTGCCGCCCGTGCATCGTACCAAGCGTTCATTTTTGCGATAAACGTCCACGGAACCATCCCGGATAGCTCTCCGAATGAATTCCTATCTAGATTCGTGGCCAATACTCCGTCCTCACTCGGCCCTCCACTCGGAGCGGGCGCCGTGTTCTACTTCGGAGCAGACGATGGGCGGCTCACGTCGTCCATTACCGTCGATCTGTCAGCAAGGCAGGCCGAAGCTGTGTTCCTACGAGTTCACACGGTGTGGGATGCAGCCAAGCTGAGCCCGGCTGACCTATCAGAGCGCATCCCCAAGCATTTTGATCTAGTCTTGGAGCAACTGAATCTCTCTCTGGACGACAAGTAGACCTCCTATGCTCCTTGGTGATCTCTCGGCCGCAGCTCAGATCAATATTCCTACGCAATCTACGCGGCTCAAGACTGCCGCTGACCGGTCCGGGAGTACCTCGCAGTTGGGATCTTCGTTCCCAAGGATTGAAGGTGTAGGGAGCCGAGTGATTCGAGCCGTCGCCCAGATGGGCGGCCCGGGACCGCGTCTGATTAGGACAATGTCCGCAGCAGGATGTGTGGGAGGGTCCCAGAACCCAAACGATCTAGAGGCGGAACATCCAACATCCCTATACCCACCGGACATCTCCTCAAAGGGAGCTCGCTTTCAATATCTATATGCCCGGCGGAGGAGGCTGAGTTTCTCACAGTACTCTAGTTCCCTCCAGGGAGGGCGGCCGCTCGGCGAGCAGGCGCCCCCGTACGGGTCACTAATTCGGCAGCTGTTGGACCGTGATCAACTCGCGGCCGCACGGCAACTTTTGATGACCGCATTGCCGACTCAGGGAGACGATCCTGAAATCCGGGCACTGCAAGTGGTGCTCGCGGTACCCACGATGCGAACGAGCACAAGAACCGACCCCGACCGGAGTCGAGAGTACCGCTGGCTTGCTCGAAATGCAGCATCTCATCGCCACCACTGGGTTGCGGTAGAAGGTGAGGAACTCGTTGCTACGGGCGCCACCCTCGCGGAGCTTCGCGCACGACTCAGAGATCTGACGCCTCCCCGAAAGCCTCTCATTCATCACATCGATTAGCCATACCTACGAGGCTATTCCGTGCTCAAGCTTGGCGACGACGAATTTACGATTGGCCGGTCAAAGTTCTTCGATCAACAACTTGGAGCTGCAGAACCAACCGCCAAAATCTTTGTCAAAATCATCCCGAGGGACTACGAAGAACCAATCCTCGCTCAGCTGGATACCGGGGCGGCTTGGTCTGTTTTGGATTCTGAAATCGCACGTGAGATGGGGCTGCTGGCCGGCTTCGGAACGCCAAAGGAGTTGAGCACTCGCGAGGGACTAAAGACTGGGCGCCTCATCCGCGTTGGCCTCACGATCCCGGCCGATGACGGACAAGGGGAGTCCCTAGTGCTAGACGCCCCGTTTTTCGTCTGCCCAGACTGGCCCATAGGCAGGACGTTCTTGGGCTACTCAGGGTTCTTGGATGCCCTCAGATTTGCCTTGGACGCTCCCAATTACTATTTCTACTTCGGGCAATAACTGTTCAGCTCCTGCCGCGTCGAAGAACATTCCTCAAGGTCAGATCTGACGGTTCGCTGAATCTAGCCCAACAAGCCTCGGAACGCCTGCTCTGCAGCGAAATCAGTGTTGCATCGGGAAAAAACGGCCGGTCGCCTTCGCCACCACCTCGCCCGTCTCCAGGTCCTCGAGCGTGGCTTCGAGGTCCAGATACTTCTCGGCCTGCTTGACGGCACGGCCGCGGCCGAGGAGCGGGCGCTCGACCGGTGTGAGCCTGACGTAGCGCACGCTCAGCTCCCCGGTCACATGGATGCGGCCGGTGTGATTGACCGCCGCTCCCGACATCACCTCGTCGAGATACGCCGCGACGATCCCGCCGTGTGCGCCCTTGGGCGGCCCCTCGAAGCGCCTGGGGATGACGATGGGCGAGAGCACCTCGCCGTCGCCGCGGAAGGTGCGCACGCGCAGGCCGATGTCGTGGTTGGGGCCGCAGCCGAAGCACTCGTGGAAGCGGGTGCCGGGACCTGTGTACGCGAGCTCCTGGAGGCCGGCGAAGCGCGACTCGAAGGGCGCGGGCAAAACGGGAGGGGGCACGGTCGTCATCTCATGGAGTATACTTTGGCTCGGTCGGTCCAACATCCACCAAGCGAAAAGGAGACGCGCATGTCGGTGACGATCAAAGTGCTCACGGATGGCCCCCTGATGGTGAAGGGCGAGTTCAAGGTAGAGGACGCGCAGGGTAGCCCGATCCCGGGCAAGGGCGGCGACACCATTCACCTCTGCCGCTGTGGCGCCTCGGCGAACAAGCCCTTCTGCGATGGCGGGCACAAGAAGATCGGTTTCAAAAGCTAGGCAGCGCGGCGGCGAGAGCGGCGGAGAGCTTCATGCCGCCAGCACGTTGAAGCGCGCCCGCCCGCCGGGGGCAACAATGCGCCCGGGCACGGGGAAGTGGGCGGCCAGGATGAGCGCGTCCGTGTCGGCGTGCTTCTCGCGGTGACGTCGCCGATCTTGAGCACGGTCATCGCGTCTTCTCCTCGGAGGCGGGCCCGACCATGGTCTCGGGCTTGACGATGCGGTCGAAATCGGCAGCCGTGACGTGGCCGAGCGCCAGCGCGGCCTCGCGCAGGGTCATTCCTTTGTGGTGGGCGTGCTTGGCGATCTCCGCCGCCTTGTCGTAGCCGATGTGAGGCGCGAGCGCGGTCACCAGCATGAGCGACTCGTGCACGTGACGCGCGATTCGATCGCGGTCGGGCTCGATGCCCTGGGCGCAGTGCTCGCGAAACGACTCGCAGGCGTCGGCGAGCAGGAGGATCGAGCGCAGCACGTTGTGAATGATGAGCGGCTTGAAGACGTTGAGCTCGAAGTTGCCCGAGGCGCCACCGATGGTCACGGCCACGTCGTTGCCGATCACCTGGGCGCACACCATGGTCATGGCCTCGCACTGGGTCGGGTTGACCTTGCCGGGCATGATGCTGCTGCCGGGCTCGTTCTCCGGGATGCGCAGCTCGCCAAGGCCCGCCCGCGGCCCCGACGCGAGCCAGCGGACGTCGTTGGCGATCTTGGTCAGCGACGCGGCCAGGGTCTTGAGCGCCCCGCTCGCGGCGACCAGGCCCTCGTGAGAGCCGAGGGCCTGGAACTTGTTTGGCGCGCTTGTGAACGGCAGCCCGGTCAGCGCCGCCAGGCGCGCCGACACCCGCTCGCCGAACCCCTTCGGCGCGTTGAGCCCCGTGCCGACGGCGGTGCCGCCGATCGCGAGCGCGTAGAGGGCGGGCAAGGTGGCGCGGATCGCGGCGAGGCTCGCGTCGAGCATCGCCGCCCAGCCCGACATCTCCTGCCCGAGGGTGAGCGGCGTCGCGTCCTGGAGATGCGTGCGGCCGATCTTGACGATGTCCGCAAAAGCGCGCGCCTTCCCGTCGAGCACCTCCCGCAGGCGCTCGACCGCCGGAATCAGGCGCCGGACGATCTCGCCCACGGCGGCCAGGTGCATGGCCGTCGGAAACGTGTCGTTGGACGACTGCGAGCGGTTGACGTGGTCGTTCGGATGCACCGGCTTCTTCGAGCCCATCTGGCCGCCCAGGAGCTCGATGGCCCGGTTGCCGATCACCTCGTTGGCGTTCATGTTGCTCTGCGTGCCACTGCCCGTCTGCCAGACAACCAGTGGAAAATGCCCGTCGAGAACACCCGCGATCACTTCGTCCGCGGCCTGGACGATGGCGCGCGCCACGTCCGTCGGAAGCAGCCCCAACTCGGCATTGACTTCGGCGCAGGCCTTCTTGAGCAGGCCGAGGGCCTGGATCATCTCGGGCGGGAAGCGCTCCCCGGCGATCTTGAAGTGCTCGAGCGAGCGCTGGGTCTGCGCGCCCCAGTAACGGTCCGCGGGCACCTCGATGGCGCCCATGCTGTCGGTCTCGCGCCGCGTCGCCATGTCAGACTCCCTGCGGCCAGCCGAGCCACTCGGACAGGCCGCGCCCCATGACTCCCTCGAGGTCGGCGCCTTCTAGCCACGACAGCTCCTCGGTGAACATGGTCACGGCCTGGCGGTAGGAGCACGGCAGGCGCGTCCAGTCGGTGCCCCAGAACATGCGCTCGGGGCCGAAGGCGTCGAAAACCTGCTTGAGGTACTTGTGGAGGGTCGGGAACGGGTACGGCTCGGTCGAGTAGCACGGCAGGGCCGAGGACTTGACCGCGACGTTGGGCCGCTTGGCGAGAGCCAGGAGGTGCGGCAGGTGCTCGAAGGCGGCGGCGTCCCGCTGCTGACCCCAGATCGCGAGATGGTCGATGACGAGCTTGAGCCCGGGGTGCCGCGCGGCGATGCCGTCCACGACGGGCAGCGAGCCCGGCACGAAGACCATCACCGGGACGCCCGCCTTCTCGGCGGCGGGCCACAGCCACTCCGCGGTCCCGTCGGTAAGCCATGGCTTCTGGAGATCGGTGTGGAAGGTGAAGCGCAGGCCGAGCATGCCCGGCTGCTTCTTCCATCCCGCGACGAGCGCTCGGCTCTCGGGCTTCTCGACGGCGAGCCGCCCCATCACGGCGAAGCGGCCGGGGTGCAGGCGCGCGGCCTCGAGGGCGAGGTCGTTCCTGTCCCCCTCCCACGAGGGCGGCACGATGACGACGCGGCCGACGCCCGCCTCGTCCATGGCCTTGAGCAGCATGTCCTTGGTGACGGGATACGGCTTCTGCGCCTGGTGCGCCCGGCCCGGCGGCCACGGGCGGTCGGCGGTGTCGGCGCCCCAGATGTGGACCTGCGAATCCGTGATGACCATGAACCCTCCTTGGATGGGCGGTAGCATAACATCGGTACGCGCAGATCAGGGGCCCGGGCGCCAGAGGAGTCGAGCGCCGAGCAGCAAGGCCCCGCCGCCGATGAAGGCGAGAAAGACGCGCTGCCCGGCGCCCTCGAGGACGCCGGCCACGAGCGGGCCCAGGAAGATGGCCGAGTCCACGCCGACACGGTAGAGTCCGGTCCGCCACGCGAGCCGCGTGAGCGGCGTGTGCTCGCGGATCACGCCGAGCGGCAGCATCCAGCCCGCGAGCCCGAGACCGAAGCAGGCGCAGCCGAGCGCGAACCAGGGGAAAGAGCCGAGGCCCACGCCGAGCGTGCCGAGGCCGAGCACAACGCTGACGGCGCCCAACACGAGGCCGCGCCCCATGCGGTCGGCGAGCCGCCCCACCGGGATCAGGACCGCGAGATCGATGACCTGCGCCATCGCGAGGAGCCAGGAGATGCCGGTGCGCGACAACCCGAACTCGCGCGTGGCGCGGATCGGAATCACGAACGCGCTCACCGCCGACCAGGAGAGAGCGAAGACGATGCCCGCGCCGAACATGAGGGCGACCACGCCCTTGTCTCCCCGCCGCTCTGTCAGGCGCTCCTCCACCGGCGCGGTGCCGCGCTCGGAGCGGGGCGCCTTGGGAAACGCGCGCCCCATGGCGGGAGTCAGGAACAGCGGGATCAGCGCCGGCGTCGAGGCGAGCACGAGCGAGACCTTCCAACCCCAGGCCGATGGGATGACGCCGACCACGCCCAGCCCGCCCAGGATGCCCAGCATCCCCGAGAACTCGAAGGTGTTGAGCCGGAGCGAGGCACCCGGACCGTGGTCTTCGAGGAGAATCGCCGTGAGCCCGCCCACCATCGTCAGCGTGTGCGCGACGCCGAGGAGGAAGCGCCCCGCCAGCAGGACCGGGAACGGCCCGGCGCTCACCAGGAGCAGGAGCCCGACGATGAGGAGCGCGGGGGCGGCCATGAGGGTCGCCGCGAGCCGGCGCGCCACCAGCGCCCCTGTGGGCATGGCCGCGGCCATGCGCGCAAAGCCGAAGGCGGCGGCGGCAAGCCCGAGCTGCCAGTCGGCCAGCGACTGCGCGCGGCCGATCTCCGGCAAAAGGGGACCGAAGGCACCCAGGCCGAAGGTATTGCAGAAGAGGAGGACGCAGAGGAGGCGCGTCCGGTCGAGCCGGAAGAGGCGCCCCGGACCCCTCACTTAAAGGTGCGCTCGCCCCACCACGGGTAAAACGGCGGCATGTCCCGGCTGGGCCTTAGCGAAAAGCGCGGCGGGCGCTTCTCGAGGAAGGAAGCGATGCCCTCGCGCGCGTCCGCCGAGCGGCCCGTCCAGCCCATGCCGCGCGAATCGAGCCGGTGCCCCTCCATCGGGTGGTCGGCGCCCAGGAGCTTCCACATCATCTGCCTGGCCAGCGCCACCGAGATGGCGGACGTGTTGTCCGCGATCTCTCGCGCCAGGGCGAGCGCCGTGGGCAGGAGCGCTTCAGATGGCACGACGCGGCTCACGAGCCCCCCCGCCAGCGCCTCTTCCGCCCCGAAGACCCGCCCCGTGTACACCCACTCGGCGGCACGCCCCATGCCGACGAGCCGAGGCAGGAACCACGTGCTGCAGGCCTCCGGCACGACACCGCGCCGCGAGAAGACGAAGCCCATGCGCGCCGACGACGATGCGATGCGGATGTCCATGGGAAGCGTCATCGTGACGCCGAAGCCCACCGCCGGGCCGTTGATGGCGGCGATCACCGGCTTCTTCATGTCGTAGATCCGGAGCGTCACCAGCCCGCCGCCATCACGGTGCTCGCCGTCGGCCGCGGGGCGCTCCCGCCTGGAGCCGTCGAAAGTCTGGGTGCCGGCGGACAGGTCCGCGCCGGCGCAGAAAGCCCGCCCGGCGCCCGTCACGATCACCGCGCGGACGGCGTCGTCCGCGTCGGCGTCATCGAACGCCGCGATCATCTCCCGCAGCAGCACGCTCGTGACGGCATTGAGCCTCTCGGGCCGGTTGAGCGTGATGGTCGCGACGCCGTCAACCGCGTCGTAGCGGATCTGCTCGAAAGCCACGGGTCAGGCCTCCGGCGGCTTGTCGGCGGGCTCGTCGGCGCCCCCCTCGGCCTCGACCTGCTTGAGCTTTCGGAAGACCGTCTTGGGGTCGATCCCGAGGAGCTTGGCGGTGACGGTGCGGTTGCCCTTCACGAACCGCAAGGTCTCTTCGAGCACGCGCTGCTCGATCTCGGCCAGCGGTGTGCCGATGCGGATCGTGAAAACGCCGTCCGGCACTGCGCCCGGCACGGCCGGCGCCCCTGCCGCAGGCTCCGCGCGCGTGAACGTGACCGAGCGCTCCGTGACGTTCCCGGGCAGGTTGCCCACCTCGATGACCGCGCCTCGCGCCAGCACCACCGCGCGCTCGACGACGTTCTCCAGCTCGCGGACGTTGCCCGGCCACCGGTAGGCCTCGAGGCAACCCAAGGCCTCGTCGCTGAAACCCTCCAGCGGCCGGTTGTTCTTGGCGGCGTAGACGCGCAGGAAATGCTGCGCCAGCACACGGATGTCCTCGCGGCGTTCGCGAAGCGGCGGCGTCGTGACGGTGATGACGTTGAGGCGGTAGTAGAGATCCTCGCGGAAGCGCTTGTCGCGCACCAGCTGCGCCAGGTCCTGGTTGGTCGCGGTGACGATGCGCACGTCAACGCGGAGCGTGCGCGTGCCCCCCACGCGCTCGAACTCTCCCTCCTGAAGCACGCGAAGGATCTTGGGCTGCGTCAAAGCCGAGAGGTCGGCGACCTCGTCCAGGAACAGCGTGCCGCCGTCGGCCAGCTCGAAGCGCCCCTCCTTGCGGCCGGCGGCGCCCGTGAACGCCCCCTTCTCGTAGCCGAAGAGCTCCGACTCCAGCAGCGTTTCCGGCAGCGCCGCGCAGTTCACGGCGACGAAGGGACCTGCGTGCCGCGGCGAGCCGTCGTGGATGGCGCGGGCCACCAGCTCCTTGCCCGTGCCGCTTTCGCCCTGGATCAGCACGGTCGCCGAGCTGTCCGCGACCTGCCGGATGAGCGTCATCATCTGCCTGAAGGCGGGGCTGACGCCGATCATGTTGCCCTGACGCAGCAGGTCGTCCAACCGCTGCTGGAGCGCGCGGTTCTGCTGGATCAGCGCTCGGCGCTCGAGCGCCTGGCGGACCACGCGCAGCAGCTGGGCGCGCTGGAGAGGCTTGGTAAGGAAGTCGATGGCGCCGTCCTTCATCGCCCGGACCGCCTCCTCGACGGTCCCGAAGGCCGTGAGGATAATGACGTCCACGTCGGGCGCGAGTTCCCTCGCCAGCTTCAGCAGCTCGAGGCCGGTCAGCCCCGGCATCTTGAGGTCGGAGAGCAGCAGATCGACACCACCCTCGCGCAGCCGGTCGAGCGCGGCCTGGCCATCGGGAGCCAGAACGACGACATAACCTTCGCGCGTGAGCGTGCGCTCGAGGCTGAGGCGCACCGCCTGATCGTCGTCCGCCACGAGGAGCGTCGCCTGGTCAGACAAGCTCGGCCCTCTTGATGGGCAGGCTCGCGGTGAAGGTCGTGCCCGCGCCCGGCGCGCTCTCCCATCGAAGCGTGCCGCCGTGCTCCTCGATGATCTGGCGCGAGATGTAGAGCCCCAGCCCTGTGCCCTGGGGCTTGGTGGTGAAGAACTGCTCGAAGAGGCGCTTGCCCAGGTCCGGCGCGATCCCGGGGCCGGTATCCCGGATGGCGATCTCGACCTGGTCGTCCACGCGCCGGGTGCCCACCGTGAGCTTCCCGCCGCGGCCCAGCGCCTCGAGCCCGTTCTTGACGAGGTTCAGGATGGCCTGCCGGAGCAGCGTCCGGTCGATGGCCATGGGCGGCACGGTTTGATCGATCGTCGCCTCGACCGCACTGCCCTGTCGCGCGGCCACCGGGCGCACGAACTCGACGAGCGCCGCCACCATCTCGTTGACCGAGTCCTCCTCGTACTGCGGGCGCGGGAAGCGCGCGAAGGCCAGGTACTCCTCGGTCAGCGCGTCGAGCGCGCTTACCTGCTCGCGGATCGCCGTCACGAGCGTGGCTGCCTCCTCCATGTCCGCGCCGCCGCGCTCCTTGACGAGGTCGCCCACCAGATCGGCGTTCAGCTCGATGGCCGCGATGGGGTTGCGCACCTCGTGCGCGACCTTGAGCGACAGCCGGCCGACCGTCGCCATCCGCTCCGCGACGAGCAGCTCGGCCTGCGCGGCCTGGAGCCGCGTGAGCGTGCCGGTCAGCTCCGCGTTGAGCCGCTCCACCTCCCCCCGGGCCCGCCGTTCACGGTCGGCCACGTGCCCGAGCGCGAAGGCGGGCAGCCCGACCAGCCCCATGAGGATCACCACCGCGGTCCACGCCGCCTCGGGTGGCGCCAGGTGGGCCGCCGCCCAGTACAGGAGCCCCGCCACGAGAGTCAGGAACAGTCCGACCCACCGGCCGAAGTAGTAGGCGTTGACGGCGACGAGCGGGAAGAACAGGTTGACGAAGGGACTGTCGCCGCCTCCCGTGAGGTACAGAAGGGCGAAGATGAGCGACAGGTCCACGGTGAGCGCCCCGCTGAAGACCACGCTGGTTGAGCGCGGGTTGATGCTGACGAGCGCGAGAATGCACGCCTTGTACATGGCGAACCAGAAGACGATGGACGGCAGGTCGATCCGGTACCGCGGCCGGAGCGGCACGAGGCCAAGCGTGGCGAGCCCGCCGACCATCACGACGGCCAGGAAGAAGGCGAAGACGCGCTCGTCCCGCTCGAGGAGGCGGACGATCGCGGCCCAAGTCCGGTGCGCCCGGGTGCCCATGGCCGGTAGTGTATCCCAACAGCCGCCGCGGGCCGCCGCCCACTTGACGCACGGCCGCCGCGCGGGTAGGGTCGGCCGCATGAGCTTCCTTGGCAAAGCGATACTTGCGTTCTGGGCCGACGTGGAGGCCTCCGGAGAGGCCGACTACAACGACTGGCACACCCGCGAGCACATGCCGGAGCGGTGCGGCGTGCCCGGGTTCCTGCGGGGCCGGCGCTACGTCGCGGCCACAGCGGCGCCCAAGTACTTCATGATGTACGAGACCGAGACCCTCGAGACGCTGGCGAGCCCCGCCTACATCGAGCGCCTCAACAACCCGACGCCGTGGACCCGGAAATGTCTCGCGCTCTTCAGGAACTCGAACCGCACGGCCTGCCGGACGACGCTGTCCATCGGGCGCGGCATCGGCGGCGCGATGGCTACCATCCGCCTGGGCCCGTCGGCGGGACGCGAGCAGGCGCTGCGCCGGTGGCTGACGGACGAGGCCCTGCCCAAGCTCCTCGAGCGACCCGGCATCTCGGCGGCGCACCTCTGCGAGGCCGATGTCGAGACAACCACGGTCAAGACGGCGGAGAAATCGATCCGCGACAAGCCGGACGAGGTGGCGCGCTGGGTGCTGCTCGTGGAAGGAATCGACGCCGACGTCGTCCGGCGCCCATGCACGGACGCTCTCGGCGCGGCCGCGCTCGAGCGCCAGGGAGCCGAGCCCGGCGCCATCACCGGCGTGTACCTCCTGCACTACGTGCTATAGGCCCCCTGACCCTCTGGGCCCCCTCACCCTGACCCTCTCCCCCGATGGGGGAGAGGGTGAGAACAGCTTCTCCTCTCCGCTGAGGGGAGAGGGCCAGGGTGAGGGGCGATTCAATCCAACGGCGGTCGGCGGCGATGCCAGCCGGCGGCTTCCTGGTAGGTGTGCCCCAGCCTCAGCAAGATCGCTTCGTCGAACGGGCGCCCCACGACCTGGAATCCCAGCGGCAGCCCCGCCGCCCCGAAGCCGCACGGCACGGAGAGTGCGGGAAGCCCCAAACCGTTGAACGGCCGCGTCAAGCGCGAGAAGCGCCCCGCCCGCGCGTTGAACTCGTCAACCGCTGCGGCCTTGAGCGGCGCCAGCGCGGGCGCGGGTTCGGGAATCACGGGCGTGAGCAGAACGTCCACCTCGGCGAAGACCTCGCGCACGAAGGCCCGCGTCAGCTTGGCGCGCAGGCGAAGCGCCTGGAGATAGTCGTATGCGGGGATGCCGAAGCCTGTCTCGAGGCGCGCTCGCACCATGGGCTGGAGATCCTGCGGCCCCTCCCGCAACACCCGAGCATGGACCGTCGACGCCTCCGCGCGCGTGATCAACATGGCCACGTCCGTCATGGCACTGGGATCAGGGACACGGATCTCGCTGACCCGCGCGCCCAGATCCTCGAGCTGCCGCGCGGCCTGTCGCACGGCCGCGGCCATCTCCTCGTCCACGCCTTCGAAGAAGTAGTTCTCCGGCAGGCCGATCCGCACGCCGGCGACGCCGCTCTCGATCCCGGCCGCGTAGTCCGGCACCGCGCGGCGGCTCGCGGTCGCGTCGGCCGGATCCCTCCCGGCCATCACCTTCAACATGAGCGCGGCGTCACGCGCGGTCCAAGCGAGCGGGCCCAGGTGGTCCATGGACCAGGACAGCACCATGGCGCCGGCGCGGCTGACCCGGCCGTACGTCGGCTTGAGGCCGACGACACCGCAGCAGCCGGCGGGAAGCCGGATCGAGCCTCCCGTGTCCGATCCGAGGGCGCCCGCGAAGAACCCTGCCGCGACTCCCGCGGCGGATCCGCTCGAAGAGCCGCCGGCCGCGTGCCCCGCGACCCACGGATTGACGACATCACCGTGGTGGGCGTTGTCGCCGAAGGCGCCCATCGCGAGCTCGGTCATGTTGAGCTTGCCCAGGCTGATGGCGCCAGCGTCGAGAAGCCGCCGCGCGGCAGAACACTCTTGAGCCGAGACGAAATACTCGTGCGAGCGTGTGCCGCACGAGGTGGGGAGGCCGGGGAGGTGGCAGAGATCCTTGAAGCCGAGCGGCACGCCGTGGAGCGGCCCGCGCCAGCGTCCGGCCGCCGCGTCGGCCTCAAGGGCACGCGCGGTCCCGAGCGCGCCCTCCTCGTCGAGCCGGATGAAGGCGCGGAGGCGACTGTCCGACCTCCGGATCCTGGCCAGGCAGCGCTCGACAGCCTCGACCGGGGAAATCCGCCGCGCCCTGATGCCCGCGGCAAGACCCGCCAGGCTCTCCTCACTCATCCCGCGGCGCGTCCTCCTCGCTCTCGAGGGCGGCGATGAAGCATGCCGGCTCCTCGCCCAGCCCGAGTTCCCCCGCCAGCCGCTCGATGATGCCCGCCATGCTCGCCAGCTCGACCTGCTGCTGCCGCGACTCCGCCATGATCCCCTCCCTTTCGCACCTACCCTAGCAGATGTATGATGGGCGCGGTTTTGCGGCCAAATCACCCGGCGGTCAACCACCAAGAGACGGAGGCAGTGCCCATGGTCATGCAGCGCGCGCTGACGACAGTCGCCGCTTTCCTCCTCGCCCTCACGCTGGCCGCGGAGCCGGTCCAGGCCCAGAAGAAGACCCTGGTGGTGGCGCTCAACCAGGACCCGGACATCCTCGACCCCACCCCGTCCCGTACCTATGTCGGGCGCATCATCTTCTCCCAGATGTGCGAGAAACTCTACGAGATCGGCGAGAACCTGCGCATCCTCCCCCAGCTCGCCGCCGAGCTGCCCACCTTCAGTGACGGCGGGAAGACCGTCACGATCAAGCTGCGCCCGGGCGTGAAGTTCAACGACGGCACGCCCATGAACGCGGAATCGGTCCGCTACTCGCTGGACCGCCATCTCCACATGTGAAGGGCTCCAACCGGCGCAGCGAGCTCGAGTCGGTCAACAACATCGAGGTCGTGGATCCCCTGACGGTACGGCTCAAGCTCAAGAGGCCCTTCTCCCCGCTCGTGGCGATCCTGGCCGACCGCTCGGGGATGCCCGTCTCGCCGGCCGTGGCGAACAAGCTTGGCGACAAGTTCGGCACCGCGCCGGTCTGCGTGGGGCCGTGGCAGTTCGTGGAGCGCATCTCCCAGGATCGCATCGTGCTGGAGCGATCCCCGCACTACTTCGACAAGGGCGCAGCCAAGTTCGACCGCCTGGTCTTCCGCATCATCCCCGACGACAACGTCCGGCTGGCCAACCTGCGCTCGGGTGATATCGACATGATGCATCTCGTCGGGCCGACGGACGCCGCCAACCTGAGCAAGGAGGGGAAGTTCGAGGTCTCGAGCGTCACGGGCATCGGGTACTCGAGCATCACCATCAACCTCCGCAACAAGACCGGCAAGCCGCCCGCGCCGGCCGGCGACTTGGGGACACCGCTGGCCAACGACCCGCGCGTGCGCGAGGCGTTCGATCTCAGCATTGATCGCGAGGCGCTCAACAAGGTCGCCTGGGACGGCCAGTACACTCCCGGCTGCACGCCGATCTCCCCCGTGAGCCCCTTCCACGACAAGAGCCGCAAGTGCCCGGCGCGTGACGTGGCCAAGGCCAAGAAGCTCCTGGCCGACGCCGGCTTGGCGGGCGGCTACAGCTTCGAGATGGTCATCGTCAATAATCCCCAGCAGCGGCGGGTCGGCGAGGTCATCCAGGGGATGGTCAAGGAAGCGGGCTTCAACATCAGCCTGAGGCCTTCCGAGTTCGCCTCGGCGCTCAAGGACAACGATGCGGGAAAGCACCAGGCCTTCCTCATCGGCTGGAGCGGGCGCGTGGACCCGGACGCCAACATCTTCCAGTTCCACACCTGCGGCGCCACCCTCAACACCACGCAGTCATGCGACGAGGGCGTGGACGCGATCCTGAATCGGGCGCGCGAGGTCACCGACCTGACCCAGCGGACGTCGCTGTACCGCCAGGCAGTCGACAAGTTCGCGTTCGGTCGGCGCAACGTCCTCTACCTCTACCACCTCAACTACATCGTCGCGTACCCGAAGAACCTCAAGGGCTACAAGGCTGTGCCGGACGGCCTCATCCGCATCAAGGGTGCGTCCTGGCAGTAGCCGGAACGAGACGGCCGGCCGCGCTCACCAGACGGTGGCGGCGCCGGCCGCCTGACACGCCGTGCTCGAGTACCTGATCCAGCGTCTCGCCATCTCGGCGGTCACGCTCGCCGTGATCAGCCTCATCGTCTTCACGGGCGTGCGCATGATCCCGGGTGACCCCGCGCGCGTGATGGCCGGAACCGAAGCCGACGAGGCGGGCCTGGCGGAGATCCGGGAAAAGTACGGCCTCGACGACCCGATCCCGGTCCAGTACTTCCGGTGGGTCGGCCTGGCGATCCGCGGCGACCTCGGCGAGTCCATCCGCACCCGCGAGACAGTGACACAGACGGTGGCGAAGAAGCTGCCGATCACCCTCGAGCTGGCCTGCCTCTCCATCCTGGTCGCCTTGACGATCGCCATCCCGGTCGGCGTCCTCTCCGCCGTCCGCCGCAACACGCTCTGGGACTACCTGGCCAACGGGCTCTCTCTCTTCGGCCTCTCGGTGCCGAACTTCTGGCTCGGGATCATGCTCATCCTGTTTTTCTCGGTGCGGCTCGGCTGGCTCCCGGCCTCCGGCTTCGTCTCTTTCTTCGAGGATCCGGTGGCGAACATCACGCGCATGATCATGCCGGCCTTCGTCCTGGGGACCGCGCTGGCGGCGGTGCTCATGCGCCAGACCCGCAACAGCATGATCGAGGTGCTGAGCGCGGACTACATCCGGACCGCGTACAGCAAGGGGCTGGCGGGACGCGCGGTCGTCTTCCGCCACGCGATCCGGAACGGCCTCATTCCCGTCGTCACCATCCTGGGACTGCAGATGGGCGCGCTCATGGGCGGGGCCGTCGTGACCGAGCAGATCTTCGTGGTGCCGGGTTTCGGCCGGCTCATCGTGGAGTCCGTCTTCACCCGGGATTACCCGCTGGTCCAGGGCGTCGTCCTGATCACCGCCGGCGCCTACGTCCTGATCAACCTGCTGGTGGATGTGTCGTATTCCCTGCTGAACCCCCGCATTCGGATCAAGGGAGCGGCCAGTGCCCGGTGACGGCGGCGCGGTAGCGGCTCCGTCGGCGGCCGTCCTCCGCGAGGCGCGAGTGACTCCCCTCGAGCGCGCGTGGCGACGGGCGGCGCGGCGCCCGCCGGCGCTGGCCGGCGCCGCGGTGGTGGTCTTCTACTTCCTGCTGGCCCTCGGCGCTCCGTGGATCGCGCCGGCCGACCCGCTGCACACCGACTGGGGCCAGATCCGCAAGGCCCCGAGCGCCGCGCACCCGTTCGGCACCGACGACCTCGGGCGGGACATGCTCTCGCGCGTGATCTACGGGACTCGCATCTCCATGCAGGCCGGCGTCTTCTCGATCTTCCTGGCATTGGCCATCGGCGTGCCCGGCGGGCTCGTGGCCGGCTTCTACCGCGGCGCCTTCGACCAGATGATCATGCGGCTGACGGACGCATGGCTCTCGTTCCCCTTTCTGATCCTGGCGATCGGGCTGGTCACGATCCTGGGACCGTCGCTCACCAACGCCACGGTGGCGATCGGCGTGGGCGCGACACCGACCTACATCCGGCTCACGCGCGGGCTCGTGCTGTCCACGCGGGAGGAGGATTTCGTCCACGCCGCCCGCGCCCTCGGCGCCGGCGACCTGCGCGTGATGGGCCGGCACATCCTGCCCAATATCGCGAGCGCGCTCCTTGTCCAGGCAACGGTCTCCATACCCGGCGCCATCATCGCCGAGGCGATCCTGTCCTTCCTGGGGCTCGGCGTCCAGCCGCCGAGCCCGAGCTGGGGCACCATGCTGAACGCGGCACAGCAATTCCTCGAGACGGCGCCGTGGATGGCCTGGTGGCCGGGGCTCGCCATCTTCTCCCTCGCCCTGTCGTTCAACCTGGCGGGCGACGGCCTGCGCGACTGGCTGGACCCGAAGGACTATTGAGCCGCGGGACGCCCGGCTAGCGGCGCGCGTCCTGGACCATCTCGATCAGCGCGGAACGGCACTCCCCCGCCGTCGTGACCTCGCGGGGAAAGGAGATCCGGACGGCGTGGAGCCGCTCGCCGCTGCGCACCCGTACGCGGAAGCCCAGGCGGTCCACCGAGAGCATCGTCGCCTCCTCGGCCGCGGTATCGGTCTGGGCCCGCGCCAGCGCGAGCAGCGCGTCCGCGTGATCACGATTTACATGCTCCAGGATGCCTTCGGCCGCATCCGTCAGCGGGTCGGGCCGCGCCGCGGCGTAGCCGTCACCCGTCACCCAGTCCATCGCCGCGAAACCGCCCACGAAGTAGACATCCGTCACCCCGAGCCGCCAGAAGGCGAAGTCCTCGAAGTCCACCCAAAAGGTGGCCTTCGGATGCCGCGCGAGATAGGCCTCACGCGCCGCCTCGCGCTCGGGACCCGGCACGCGGGCGGCGCGCCCCATGAGCGTCACGCGCCCGCCTGCGAGCGGATCCTCCGTCCAGCCGGGCTGGGTGGCGAGCAGGCTCGCGCGCGGGTCGGCTTCGAGGTTCTGCGTGTGCATGGCCATGCTGCTGATGAGGAGCAGCGGCGCGCCCTTGGCGTCGGGCGCGTACGGCATGACCGAGCCGAAGGGATGGCCCGGGTGCCGGCGGGAGAGTGTCGAGAGCATACCCGAGCGCGCCAGGTGGACCAGTGTTCGCGCGCGCTCCGCATAGCTCGGCTCCGGCGGAGGCGCCGGACCGCCTCCGGATCCGGGACCGGCGTGGCGGTTCATGTCAGTCGCCTCTCAAATGTCATAGGGGTGGGCCCGACTCCTAATCCGCGCTACGACCCGAGGCCTTGTCCAGGAAGCCCAGCAGCACGCGGGTGAACTCCTCGGGTTGCTCGAGGTTGGAGAGATGCGAGGCCGAGCGGAGGATGGCCAGCTCCGCCCCCGGCAGCGCCGCGTGGATCTCCCGCGCCATCGCGACCGGCGTGCCCGAGTCCTCTTCGCCGACGATGACCAGCGCCGGGCAGCGCAGCTCCCTGAGCCGGTCGGTCAGGTTGATCTTGGGGATGGCGTGGCAGCAGCCGATATAACCCGCGGGCGGCGTGCTGCGGATCATGCCGCCGACCCGCTCCATCACGTCGCGCCGGCGCGCGCGGAAGGGCGCCGTGAACCAGCGCTCGAGCGTGCCCGCCACGAGCGGCTCCATGCCCTTGGCGCTGACGGTCTTGATCCGGTCCTCCCAGATGGGCGCCGCCTCGGCCGGAAACCGGCTGGTCGTGTCGCAGAGGACGAGGCTCTTGACCATGGCCGGATGCGTGAGCGCAAAGGTCTGCCCGATCATGCCGCCCATCGAGAGCCCCACGAAGTGCGTCTCCTTGATGCCGAGGCCGTCGAGGAGGCCCTTCAGGTCGTCGGCCATCTGCACGAGCGAGTAGGCACCCTTGGGCGCACTCGTCTGGCCGTGGCCGCGGGTGTCGAAGCGCAGCACGGTGTAGCGAGAGGCGAGCGCCTTGGCCTGCTCGTCCCACATGTGCAGGTTGCAGCCGAGGGAATGGCTCATCGCCACCACGGGCCCGCTGCCTTCCTTCTCGTAGTTGATCTCGATGCCGTTGGCCTTGATCTTCATGATGCCTCCGTCGTGCGGGTGATCAGGGAACCAGCGAGAAGCGGCCGATCTTGGCGGGACGGTACACCTCGAAATCCCGCCGGTCCAGCGTGAAGACGCGGGTGATGCCCTCGCGCTCGGCGACCGTTACCAAGGCGGCGTCAGCGAGATCCATCGGCAGATCATGGTACTTCTGCATGAGCTGCCGCATCCGTGCCAGGTCGGCCGGGCCAAGCGGCACGATCTCGACCGAACCGACCTCCAACAGCCCAAACAGTCTGTCCTGGCCCCCCCATGATTCGCGCAGGAGATGCATCGCTTCGGTCAACGCCGGCCACACGGTGAGCAGTGGATCGCGCAGGCCGCGGAACACGGCCCTACACCGCCGATAGTTCGCATCCTCCTGGCTTAGCAAAGCCACGAGGGGGCCCGCATCCACCAGCATCACTTGCGGTGTTGCTCAAGCAGCAGCTTGTAAAACTTGTCGCCGGTCCGCTCAGAAAGATCGGGTGGAAGGCCTTTGACGGATCCGATCAAGTGAGCCGCCGCCTCGTACGGCGTTTTCCGGGGCCGGGCCGCCTCCTCCCGAGCAAAGTAGAGGACGGCTTCTCGTATCACTGCTGACTTCGTCAGCCGCTTCTGGCGCGCAAGGCGCCGGAGCAGGCCCTCGGTCTTCGCGTCGAGCCGCACGCTTGTGGGCATGGCTTCCTCCTGTAGTACAGGATCGTACTACAGAGACCCGGCTGGGGCAAGGGGCGGGCTCCCCCCTCACCCTACCCTCTCCCCTGAGGGGAGAGGGGGCACTCTCCTATTCGCGGGTGGCGGTACTGGGGCAGATCTGATTGTAGGCGCAGTAGCGGCAGGTCTGGTAGCCCGGCGTCGGGTCGAAGCGGCGGGCGCGGATCCCGGCCGCCGCCGCCTCGATCGCCTCGCGGGCCTCGACGAGGTTTTTCTCCGTCGGCTTGTGGCGGCCGGCCAGGCCCGACTCGAGGAAGCGGAGCTCCACGCGCGCCGGCAAACGGCCGGTCATCTCCTTCTGCGCGAGGGCGTACATCTTGAGCTGGAGACTCTCCCTGGCGCGCTGGTCGGCCTTCTTCTGCTCGGTGACGTCGCTCGACTTGTAGTCGATGACGACCGCGCCCTCCGGCGTGTCGTCCACGCGGTCGAAGCGCCCCCGGACACGTGTCGGGCCCAGCGCGAAGCCGAACTCGCGCTCGACCTCCGTGGGTTTCTGGCCCGAGGCCTCCTCCTCGTGATAGAAGCGCGTCAGCGCCTCGACACCCGCGCGCTTGCGCTGCTCCTCGTGCTCGCGCGTGAGGAACCCCTCGTTCCGCCACGCGTCGTCGAAGGCCTTCAAGAAGCCCTCCAGCGGCGTGAAATTCCCCACCGCCCGGCGCCGCAGGTAGAACTCGACCGCCTTGTGGATGGCGCTGCCGTAGACGACGCTATGGTGCTGGCGCAGCGGTATGCGCTTGATGTGGATGTAGTGGTACTTGAGCGGGCAGGTCTGGTAATCGTCCACCTGATTGTGACTGACCGTCAGCTCCTGCTCGGGCGGGACCGGCACGGCACCGCCGTTCTCGGGGGCCGGCGGCGGCGCGTTGCGCTGGAGCGCCTCGATCGCCTTGGCCTTGAACGGCCGCGCGGCGTCCTTCGGCAGCTGGAGCGCTTCGAGCACGAACTGGCTCGTCTTCCACTTCTTACGGCCGCCCATGTCCTCGGCGCTCGTGAGGTAGAGCGCCTCCTTGGCGCGGGTCATGCCGACGTAGAAGAGCCGCCGCTCTTCCTGGAGGTGAAAGTCGCCGGTCGGCAGCGTGTCCTTGATCAGCCCGATCGGCATCTCGAGCGCGTCGCCGCGCCGCCGGGTGGGGAATTTCTCCTGGACGCAGTTGACGAGGAAGACCACGGGCCACTCGAGACCTTTGGCCTTGTGGACCGTCAGGACGGGCACGGCGGGCGTGTCCGTGTCGGCCTCGGCTACGGCGGGGTCATCGCCCGCGTCGATGAGGGCGTCGAGGTGGTTGACGAACTCGCGCACGTTGTCGTACTGGAGCACGCGGGCGGCGTCACGCACGCGCGTGAAGAACTTGCTGACGTTTTGCACCTCCTGCTCCTGCTCGGGTGGCGCCTTGGCGTAGCGGGTCATCAGCCCCGAGTCCACGAGGAACTGATAGAGCAGCTCGCCCGTGGGCGTCTCCCGCGCCAGCTCCATGTAGCGCTCGAGATCGGCGATCAGGCGGCGGATGGCGGCGGCGCCCTCCTCCCCCAACTGCACCTCGTCGGGCAACGCGCGCAGCACGTGGAAAAGCCAGCGGTGTTTCCGGTCCGCGTAGGTCGCGCACTCCGTCAGGTCGAAGATCGGTACCCGGTAGATGTCCGACGAAGCGAGATAGTGCAGGCTCACAGAGTCGTCTGGGTGCGCCACGCTGCGGAGGAAGGCGATGAGGAGGCGGATCTCCGGCCGGCCGTAGAGCCCCGCGTTACCCGAGAAGGTCCACGGGATGCCGCGCAGGTTCAGCGCGCGTAGGAAGGCATCGGCGTCTTGGTTGGCGCGGACAAGAATGGCGCAATCCTTGTAGGGGCGCCCTTTGTGGTGCTCCTCCTCGATGATTCCGGCCACACGATCCGACTCGCTCGTGACAGCGTCGAAGGCCAGGTGGACGGGTCCGCGCGCTCCGGCCGTTGAGGCCAGGCTCTTCAGTTTCTTGTTGATCCCGTACTTCACCTCGAGCCGGTCCGGGTCGTTGTGCTGGATCAGCTTGTACGCTGCGTCCAGCACTGCCTGCGGGCAGCGATAGTTGTCCGAGAGCACCACGTCACGGGCGTCGGGATACATCTCCTTGAACCCGATCACGTTGGAAATGGCGGCACCCCTCCACTTGTAGACTGACTGATCGTCGTCTGCCACGACCGTGAGGTTATGGTGTTTCGCGGCCAGGAGCTTCACCGCCTCGAACTGCGCGTAGTTGGTGTCCTGGAACTCGTCGACCAGGATGAAGCGGTAGCGCTCCTGGCAGCGTCTGAGGACATGCGGGCGGGTGCGAAAGAGGCGCAGCACTTCCACGATCTGGTCGCCGAAGTCGATCTGGCCGAGCCGCGCCATGAGCGTCTGGTACTGCGCGTAGGTGCGCGCCAGCTCCCCGTGTTCCTCGGCCTCCATCCGCGCGGCGTCGTCGCCCGCCGCGGCCAGCAGCTCCTCGGCGTGCGCCAGGTACTCCTCAGGCCCGACGTCTTCGTCCTTGAGCCGGCTGAACAGCGTGATCATGGCCTGGAGATGCCGCGTCGGATCGCCCAGCGGCCGGAAGTGCTTGAGCGGGAACTCGAAGAGATGGTCGCGCAGGAAGATCACCTGCTCCGCCCGCGTGAGCACGCGGAAGTCCGGCGTGAGCCCGAGCTCCAGCGCGTTCTCCTTGATGAGCCGGTCCCCGAAGGCGTGAAAGGTCGAGATCTGCACGTCCGCGTAGCCGTAGGGCACGAGCGTGTCGACGCGCTCTTCCATCTCGGCCGCGGCCTTGTCGGTGAAGGTCAGTGCGAGGATCTCCGACGGCCGGGCCTTCCGCGTGGCGATCAGGTACGCGATGCGGTGGGTGATGACCGTCGTCTTGCCGGTTCCGGCCCCCGCGATGATGAGCAGCGGCCCGGCCTCGTGAGTGACAGCCTCACGCTGGGCCTCGGTCAGGTCCTTGAGGATCCTGTCGGCTTCGCGCTGGACTTCCGCCATCAGCGGCCTAGCGGCGGATCTCGGAGTTGGCGGAGGCCATCAGCTCTTCCAGCTCGGGCGGGCGCACGAGCGCGATGTCGCCCCAGATCGTGCACTTGAGAGCGGCCAGCGCCGTCGCTGTATCCACGGCCTCCTGAACAGAGCGCCCCTGGAGCACGCGCCAGAGGAAGCCCGCCGCATACGCGTCGCCCGCGCCCACGCGGTCTACGGTGGTGACCGTGTAGAGCCGCGACGGCCTCACGACAATGCCGGCGTCCAGCACGGCGGAGCCCGCCTCGCCGAGCGTCAGCGCGATGGTCGCCGCGGGCGCCAGCCGCGCGAGCCCGCCGACGACCTTCTCGGGCGCGCCGGACAGCTCGAACACCGTTTCGGCGTCGTCCGAGCCAATGAAGAGGTAGCGCACGCCGGGCAGCACCTCGGAGAGGAAATCGCGCGCCTCCTTGGCGGACCAGAGCCGCGAGCGGTAATTGACATCGAAGGAGACCGGCACGCCGCCCGCCTGCGCCTCGCGGCAGGCCCGCCTGACGACGGCGCGGAGGCTTTCACCAAGCGCAGCGGTGATGCCCGACAGGTGCACCATGCGCGCCCCCCGCACGAGCGTCCAGTCCACCTCCTCCGGCACGAGCTGGCTCATCGCCGAATCGCGGCGGTCGTAGAGCACACGGACCGGGCGCGGCGGGGCACCGTACTCGAGGAAGTAGAGACCCATGCGGCTGCCGGGCCGCCGCAGCACGCCCGCGCAGTCCACGCCGTGGCCGGAGAGCTCGCGCACTGTGCGGTCCCCCCAGGCGTGCTCGGCCGGCAACGCCGAGATGAACGCCGTCCGCAACCCGAGGCGCGAGACGGCCGCCAGCACGTTGGCCTCGGAACCACCGATCTGGACGTCGAGCGCGACGGCCTGGTCGAGGCGCTGTGGCGGCGGGGCGGCCAGCCTGAGCATGACCTCCCCCAGCCCGACCAGATCGTGGCCCATCGGGGGAGGCGTCAGCCGCTCGCCGCGAGACGCACTTTGAACGTCGTGCCCAGGATCAACTTAGTCTGCACGCTCTCGAGGTGCCGGTCGGGTCCGAACGTGACGCTGGCTGGCTGGTTACGGCGCGCCCAGGAGGAAAAACTGGTGATGTCGATCAGGGCGCGGAGGCGGCCCGACGCGTCCTCCGGCACGGCCTGGAAGCGCAGCGGGATCAGCTCGGCATGGTAGCCGCTCGCGGAGACGTCGTCGGGGCCCTCGTCTTCCGGTCGCGAGCGGCGGACGATGAAGGTGCGATACGTGCCGTCCGGGTCCTGCTCCAGCTGATTGGCGGCAAAGTTGAGCGCGGCCGAGAGGAGATCGTCCACGCGGCGGTCGGTGCGCAGCTTGAGCGTATCGTCCACCTGCCGGCGCCGCCCGAGCAAGAAGGTGTGCATTACCGAGTGGTAATCGACCGTGCCGCGGTCGTGGTCGTAGCGCATCTCGAGCCGACTTTCCCGGCCCCGGATCGTGCTGTGGCTGCGGGTCTCAACGGGCATGAAGCGCCCATGCCGGATCATGCCCCTCGCATCGGTGTACAGGGAGATGCCGTCCTCCTCGCCGTTCATGCTGATCCGATAGTGGCCGGCCGTGCGGTCGATCTCCTTCACGACCCTACCCCTGAGGGCGAACGTCATCAGGTTGAAGAGGACGCCCACATTCACGGAGTAGTCGAAGACTTGTCGCGCCGGGGCCTCCGCCAGGACTGCCCGCGGGCTCGCCAGGAGCGGCAGCGAGGCCCTCAGAAAGGCTCGGCGAGAGAGACGGAGGGCCATATCCCGGATAATTGTACCGCAACAGGAGCAGTCAGCAATCCTGAGGATTTCCCTGTATTTATGTTACGTTAGTTAGCGTTCGACCTACGCAACGATCGCTGAGCCGTCGAGCTTGCAGGGAGGGAACGGTGCGAAAGTCCCGTCGCGTGGTCATCACCGGCCTGGGCGTCGTCGCCCCCAACGGCATCGGCAAGGACGCGTTCTGGGACGCCCTCGTCGCCGGCAAGTCCGGAATCGAC
>Ga0326597_10003274_pt1 | contig 23503 bp, 18 predicted proteins | sample RVTome_12_FD_203789 | JGI IMG/M metagenome (GOLD analysis project Ga0326597, IMG submission 203789) | Soil microbial communities from uranium-contaminated site in the Upper Colorado River Basin, Wyoming, United States - RVT100D185 | ecosystem: Environmental > Terrestrial > Soil > Contaminated >... | reverse complement strand
GCCGATCGTGTCGAGCCGGATAACTTGTGGTAGCCCCCACACGCCCATTGCGCTCAGCAGGGCTCCGGCACCGAAGGCCGATGCGAGGATGCCGACCAGGGCGCTGTCCCCTCCCAGGTGAACGGCCAAGGATGGCGCCAGCGTGAGCACGGGGTCGGCAGCGAACCCGAGCACCGCGACCCCGAGGACGAGCCACCCCGACACACGGTCTGACCACAGGTAGCGAAACCCACCCCATGGGCTGGAGCGCCCACCGGCACGCTCATGGGGTCGCGCTCGCACGAACAGCAGCAAGATCACGAACACGGCGTGCCCGGCTGCACCGACGGCGAAGGCGAGTCCCGGCCCGCCAAGCGCCAGAATGCCGGCTCCCACGGCGGGGCCCACGGTTCGAGCCATGCTCGGTGCAGCCGCGTTCAGGGCGAGCGCCTGCTCGAGGTCGGCGTCAGGCACGAGGCTCGGGACGATTGCCTGCATTCCCGGCACGCTGAATGCCACCCCCACGCCAACCACCAGCATTCCCGCCAGGAGCACGCCCGGACCGCCGAAGCCCGACTCCCCCGCCACGAGTAGACGGACGCCGAGGAACGCTGTGCCAGTGGCCGACAGAGTGCGCCCGAACATCAGCAGCTTGCGGCGATCGACCCGATCGTTGAGTGCCCCACTCCAGACCGCCAGGAGCAGTTGGGGGGCGAACTGCACGATGCTGACCGTGCCGACCATGAAGGCCGACCCCCCCGAGAGCTCGAACATGAACACCGCAGCAGCAATGGACTCGATCCACATCGAGCAATGCGCGATGAGCTTGCCGAGGATGTAGGGGCCGAAGTTGCGATCGCGCGTGAGCGCCAACGCTCCGCGCGGGGCAGCGCGCCGCGGCTCGGGCTCCACGGTTGGCGTCCCCGATGCCTCTGGGCCGGACTTGCTCATCCCTGAGTCAGCACCCGGCCAAGGGCAGTCGCGACGTCGTGTGGCCGCTCGACGGCACTGAGGTGGGCGCAGCCCGCGAGCACGTGAAGCTCGGCACCCGGCACCTCCGCGGCAATGACCCGCGCGAAGTCGGGCGGCGTTGCCATGTCCTGCTCCCCCACCGCGACGACCGTTGGCGCGCTGATGTCCTTCAGGCCAGGCCGCAGATCGAACGCGCCCATCGCGCGGCAGGAGGCCACGTAACTGTCCAGATCGTTCGCGCGGAAGACGTCGAGGAGCGCCTCGCCGACTTTCGGATGCTCACTCCGAAACGACCTCGTGAACCATCGATCGAGCTGGAAACCGGCCAACGACCCGAGCCCCTCGTCGCGGGCCTTGACGGCGCGACCCTCCCACGTCTGCGGGGCATCGGGCCCGTACCAGGCCGTGGTGTCCACCAGTCCGAGAGCTCGCACCCGCGACGGGTGGCGCTGCGCGAGCGCCAGAGCGACGCAGCCGCCCATGGACATCCCCACGACACGGGCCGAGGCGCCGTCCGCGACCTGCTCGATCAACTCGGCCACCTCGTCGGCCATTCCCTCGATGCTCAGTTCGTCGCGGAGAGGGGACTGGCCGTGACCGGGCAGGTCGCACGTGACCACCGTGTGTGCATCGACGACAAACGGCAGGAAGCGATCCCAGACCGAGTGATCGAGCGCCAGGGAGTGCAGCAGCACGAGTGGCGTGCCATCGGGGTTGCCATGCGTGGTATAGGCAAGGCCGGAGGACAAGTCGACTCCTGTCCGTAATAATGAGGATCGTCGAATCGGGTGAAAGCGACCACAGGCAGACTACAGAGATACTTATACTAGGTCCACTTCTATAGTCTGCGATGTGAGTGAAGGAGCCTGCGATTCCGAAGGATCTGAGGAGCTTCCTCGACGAGGTGCTCCACCAACGCCCGGGCGATCTCAAGGTCGTGGATCGCGAGGTGGATCCGCGCTTTGGCATCACCGCCTGGCCGGCCGCGTTCGAACGGCACAACCAGTCCCCGGCCTTCCTGTTCACAAATGTCAAGGGCGCCGATACGTCCTGCGTGACCAACGTGGCCGCGACGTTCGAACGCGTTGCCATCGCCCTGGGCACGACCCCCGAGGAATTGAGGTCGTCGCCCACGCTCGGACCTGGCCATCCGGCGCAGGCGCCCGTCCGGGTCGGCGACGACGAGGCCCCCGTACGGGAGATCGTCTGGGAGGGGGATGATGCCCGTCTCGACCGACTGCCGATCCCGACCCACAACGCGGCCGACGGTGGTCCCTATCTGACCGCGGCCGTCGGGATCATGCGCGACCCGGACAGCGGCGCACTGAACGCGGGCATCTACCGACACCAAGTCTTTGACGCGAAGACCATGGGCGTCTGGTACTTCGGTTCGCACCATGGTGGCACGATCTTCCACCGTTACGAAGAGGCGGGGCAGGACGCCCCGATTGCCCTGGCGATCGGCCACCACCCCGCCTTCCTCATCGGGGCGGTGTCCCGGGTCCCCGGGATCGGTGGCGAGTTCGAGGTCGCCAGCACCTTCCTCGGTGAGCCCGTCGAGATCGTGGGTTGCCCCGGCTCGGACCTCGAGGTGCCGGCCCGCGCAGAGATCGTCATCGAGGGCCGCGTGCTTGCGGGCATCCGACGGGAAGAGGGGCCGTTCGCGGAATGGCCAGGCCTCTACACCGCCGGTGGACCCAAGCCAGTGATCGAAGTCGACCGGATCACCATGCGCCACGACGCCATCTTCCAGGACATTCATGCAGCGGCGACCGAGCACCGGCTCATCGGTGCGCTCCCGCGTATTGCGAGCGTGTACAAGAACGTGTCCAACGTCGTCAGTGACCTACGTGGGGTCAACATCCCGCTTCACACCAGGATGCACTGCTACCTGTCGATCAGGAAGCGCGACGACAGCGAGCCCATCCGGGCGGCCTTCGCGGCGTTGAACACGGAGCCCGAGAACTTCCGTATGGTCGTCGTCGTCGACGACGACATCGATGTCCATGACGAGCGGGCAGTCTCGTGGGCGATCGGTACCCGCTTCGACGCGGAACGGGACCTGCGAGTCATTCCACGGTGGAACGGCCCCGGTGGGCTGCTGCCCACGAACTGGATCTACGACGCCGAGGGCGGCCGATCGCCCCACATGTCCTCAGCCGTGATCGTCGACGCGACCAAGCCGGCTCCCCCGGTGGGCTATCCCGAGCCTGCCTACGTGCCGGACGAGGCCATCGACGCCATCGACGAGGATGACGCCAAGGACGTCGCAGGGTCGTTGGAACCCCCCCGCGTCCGCGCCTTGCCGTAAACCCCGACCGACGGGATCGGACTGCTACGCGACGTCGCGCTCGAAGTCGATGGCGAGGCCCACGTACATCCCGAAGACCCCGAGGGCGAGCTGCTTGGCCGTCTCATCGAGCTGCCGCTGGAAGTAGTCGATGTGGAAGCGGACATCCTCGAGAACCGCGACACAGGCTTCCCGTCCGCGATCGGTGATATGGACCTCGGTGACGCGCAGATCGGTGTCGGATTTCGCGCGCTCGACGAATCCCCGCTCCTGCAGCTGCGTGACCAGTCGCGAGGAGACAGCGGCCGGCACGTCGAGCCGGTGGGCGATCTCCTTGACGATCAGGTGCTCTGCGGGAGCTCCGAACAGCTGGATGAGCAACTGGTGCTCGAGCGGATCCAGACCTTGACCGCGAGCCTGCTCATCCACGATGCGGATGACCCGACGGATCACGTACCGGGCCTCCGCCACGCCCCGAAAGAACGTGTGGAGTTCGGTGACCCCCCCCGGTCCATGACTGTTGAGCCACTGGTCGTAGCGAAGTACTGGCGACACGAGAAATCCCCTTTTGCTCGACACCCACACGTCGATGACGGGTGAGCGCTGGCGCTTGACACGCCGCTGCTGAAATACTTGGATAATGAACCCAAGGCATGTGTTATGTTAGCTTCTCGCCGTCGACAGAAGGAAATTCGGGGTGGCCCAGGCACATATCGACCGTTCCGACATCCCCGGCTCGCATGCAGCCAACACCCAGGACTTCACCGCGAAGCGGGGCTGGTTCGCGGAGCCAACGATACAGCCCGGGTGGGCCATCCCCGAGGATGTGGTGATCAAGGTGGCGGTCTCTGGCCGCAGTGCCATCGGCCAGGAAGGTCGGCTGGCCCGCGGTCACTTCCCCATGACCATCGAGGCCTACCAGGAGGCAACGCGGCGGTCGCTGAAGGCGGGGGCCGCCGGCGTGCACGTGGACCTGGGGAACATCTTCGACTCCGATGGCAACCCTCTCGACGCCACGAGGTCCACCTACGAGGTCTATCGGGAGATTCTCGACCCCCTGCGCGACGAGTTCGGTGACAGCTTCGTCGTGGACCTCAACGTGCTTCGCGGCGAGAACTTCATGGCCAACGTGAAGCCCGTGATCGAGGGCCTTGCGGACATGGCCCCGGTGTGCCCCGGCTACAACCGGACCTGGTCGACGGAGGCGGTCAAGGTCCTACAGGAGAACGGCTGCAAGCCCGAGATCGTCATCCACGGCCCCGGCGAGATCGGCCTGGCCAAAGAGCGGCTGATCGACACGGGCATCCTCGAGAAGCCCTACTACTACATCGTGCTGATCGGCAACGCCGTCGACTCCGGGCTGTCGCCCTTCTCGTACTCATGGCTTCCGAACATGGGCGACACCTGCCGGCAGCTGCTGCTGATCGTGGAGCAGCTGCGCGCGATCGACCCCGACTCGGTGATCATGGTCTGTTCGGCCGGGCGTGCATCGACCTACCTCACGACGCTGTCGCTCATGTTGGGCTGCCACATCCGGGTCGGCACGGAGGACACCGTGTGGAAGTATCCGCACCGCGACGACCTGCTCGAGAGCAACGAGGCCGCGGTCACCGCGGCCGTCGAGATGGCCGCCGCGCTCGGGCGCACCGCCCGAGGGGCTGACGTTTACCGACAGCTCACTGGCATCACCGCCCGCGACCAGTAGCCAACAGCGATCACGCCGCCGCGCGGCCACGCGCTCGCGGCCGGAGGGCAGCCATGTACCCGGGCGAGTTCGACTACCACCGACCAGCATCGCTGGCCGAGGCGGTCTCGCTCATGGACAGCCTGGGCTCGGGGGCCGTCATGATGGCTGGCGGCCAGAGCCTCATCCCACTGATGAAGCTGCGGCTGAGCAACCCCGAAGTGGTCGTGGACATCTCGCGAGTCGACGGCCTGTCGCAGGTGTCGGTCGACGGCGGCCGGATGAGGGTCGGCGCACTGGTTCGCCACGTTGAACTCGAGGACGGGCGCCATGGCCTGCCGCCAGGGGCAGACCTCGTTCGCGAGGCCGCGTATGGCATCGGAGATCGCCAGGTGCGTAACCTCGGCACGCTCGGTGGCGCCCTGGCCGAGGCTGACCCGACCGGCGACTGGGGGCCGGTGGTCCTTGCCCTGGATGGCGCCATCACGGCCATCGGCCCTGGTGGCGAACGCCGAATCGCCGCTGACGACCTGTTCGTGGGCCCCTACGCGAGCAGCCTCGAGCATGGCGAGATCATCCGCGGCATCGAATTGACCGTGCCGACGGGCGCTGGTAGCTGCTACCTCAAGCTCGAACGCCGAGCCGGGAGCTTCGCCATCGCCTCCATTGCGCTCTGGGTCGTGCTCGAAGCCGATGCCCTCCGCGCCTGCGGCATCGGCCTCGGCGGCGTCGGCCTGACGCCCGTGCGACCCGCAGCGGCGGAACGGCTCCTTGCCGGTCGGGCCGTCGACGACCTGCCCGTTCGCGAGGCCGCCGTCGCGATCCAGGACGACATTTCGCCCGTCGACGACGTGCGTGGCGGCAGCGACTACAAGCGGTCGCTGATCGAGCCCATGCTTCGCCGGGCCCTCGACATCGCCGTCAGTCGGGCGCGCAGCGCCACCGAGCGAGGATGATGACGTTGGCACAAACGGTGGATCTCCAGGTGGTCGTGAACGGGCAACGCGTCGAGGCGACGGTGCCACCACGGCTGCTGCTCGTGGACCTGTTGCGCGATCGTCTCGGCCTCACGGGCACACACGTCGGGTGCGACACCAGCAACTGCGGAGCATGCACGGTGCTCCTGGACGGCTTCGCGGTCAAGTCGTGCACGGTCCTGGCCGTCCAGGCTGATGGCCGCGAGGTCACCAGCATCGAGGGCCTGGCCCCGGACGGCCAGCTCCACCCAGTGCAGCAGGCGTTCTGGGACAACCACGGGCTCCAGTGCGGCTTCTGCACCCCGGGGATGATCATGGCGGCGGTCGACCTTGTCGAGCACGAGGAAGAGCTGACTGACGAGAAGATCCGCCACGGGATCGCCGGAAACCTCTGTCGGTGCACCGGCTACAACTCCATCGTGCAGAGCATCGCCGCAGCAGCCGCGGCCGGCGCTGTGGATGGGAAGGGACGGCAATGAAGCTCTCCGGCGACTTCGTGATCCACGCGGACCGCGAAGCGGTCTTCGAGTACCTGGTTGATCCCGCCTTCGTCACCGACCACCTGCCGGATGTCGAGCTCGTCGGAGTCGACGACGACCGCAGCTTCCGGGTGCAGGCGAGGGTGGGCGTCTCCAACATCCGCGGCGTCTTCGATGCAAAGTGCGAGTTGACAGCTGTCGACCAGCCGAACTCCGCGCATTACAGCATCAAGGGCATTGGCATCTCGAGCCGCATCGCGCTAGACGTCGGCTTCGAGCTGACCAACGGCAGCGACGATGCGACGACGACGGTCATGTGGGTCGGTGACGCGATCGTGGCCGGGCGGCTCGCGTCGATCGGCACCGGTCTCATCGAGCCCATCGTGCAGCACAACACCCAGGAGTTCGTCGCGGCCATCCAGCGCGGCATCGAGCTCGCGGAGCACGGCGAGGTCATCAGCGCCCCGGCTGAAGTCGTGCCCGCGTCGTTCGGTCCGGGCGGCCTCACACCCGAACGAGCGAAGCAACTCGGCATCCTGGTCGCCGCCCTGCTCGGCCTGATCCTGCTGATCCGAGCCCTCAGAAGGAAGGACTGAGCCGATGAGGCGCCGCGAGAACGTGCCCCTGGTCCGCGGTCGTGGAACGTTCCTCGACGATCGCCAGCCGCGTGGGACACTGCATGCCTGGATCGTGCGGAGCCCCTATGCCCACGCCCGGATCGTCGAGATCGATGGATCGTTTGCGAAGGACATGGACGGCGTCGTCGGCGTCGTGACCGCGGCCGACCTGGCCGGTCAGTTCCATCCGATCAACTTCGGTAGCCCCAAAGTGAAGGGCTTCGAACTCGGGCCGTTGGCGGTCGACCGCGTGCGCTACGTCGGTGACCCCGTGGCCGTGGTGGTCGCAACCGACAAGTACATCGGCGAAGATGCGGTCGAGCGGGTCTTCGTCGAATACGAGCAGCTGCCGGCCGTCCCCGACGCCGCCGCGGCTCTGGCGACCGACACGCTGCTACACGATGCGTGGGGCACCAACGTGGCGATGGACGTCGAGCACGAGAACGGCGACGTCGATGACGGTTTCGCAAGGGCGGATCACATTCTGACCGAGCGCTTTCGGATGCACCGCCATGCGGGAACCCCCATCGAGACCCGCGGGATCCTGGCGGACTACGACGACAGCACCGGCAACCTGACGGTCTGGTCGACGACGCATGTTCCTCACCTGTACCGGACCGCCCTGTCCGAGGCCCTTGGCATCAACGAGAACCTGATCCGGGCCGTGGCGGGCAATATCGGTGGCTCGTTCGGCACCAAGTCGGTGCCCAACGCCGAGGACCTACTCATCCCCCTGCTGGCCAAGCGGTTCGGCAAGCCGGTCAAGTGGGTGGAGACGCGCAGCGAGAACCTGATCGGCATGCAGGCCCGCGAGCAGGTCCACGAGATCGAGGTCGCGCTCCGCTCCGACGGCAAGATCCTTGCCGTCCGCGACACCATCACGCTGGACATCGGCGCCTACCCCAATCGCACCGGTCCGATCGAGGGGTTCAACTCCGCGTGCTTCATACCTGGCTGTTACGACTTCGACAGCTACCGGTTCCGATTGCTGGGCATGGTGACCAACAAGCCTCCGCTCGGTCCGTACCGCGGTTTCGGCAAGTCGGCCCCGAACTTCGTCATCGAGCGCACCATGGACATCGCGGCGCGTGCGCTGGGCATGGACGTGGCCGAGATCCGTCGCCGCAACCTCGTAACCGAGTTCCCCCACCGCAACCCGGCAGGGGCAAAATACGACTCCGGCAGCTATCGCGAAGCGCTCGATCTCGCCCTCGAGAAGGTGGACTACGAGCAGTTCCGCGTCGAGCAGCAGCAGGCCCGAGACAACGGCCGGCTCATCGGTCTCGGTTTGTCCTGCTCGCTCGACCCGTCGGGCCACGTGGTCAAGGACGCGGTCATCAGCGCTTACGACGGCGTCACCGTTCGAATCTCCCGCACCGGACGAGTCACGGTGCTCACCGGGGCATGTGGGTTGATCGGCACGTCCCACGAGACCGCTTTCTCCGAGGTCGTCGCCAAGATCCTGCAGATCCCGATGGAGTGGATCACCGTTGTGGAGGGCGACACGCTGGCTTGCCCGGTCGGGCAGGGCTCGTTCAGCGACCGGAGCGCGATCTACGCCATGTCGGCCGCACGGATCGCTGCCGAGAAGCTTCGCGACAAGCTGATCGCGCTGGCCGCAGGCATCGCCGAGGTGCCGCTCGCGGACCTCGAGCTTCTCGACGGCGAAGTTCGCTCAGTGGCCGACGACAACGGCGGCTCGGGTGGCGGGGTGTCGCTGTCCATAGAAAAACTGGCGGCCTTCACCTTCAAGAGCACCTACGCCTTGCCAAAGGGCCTCGAGGGCGGTCTCGAGGCCACGCACTACTTCCACATCGCGCTCGACGACGACGACTTCTACCCCGGCGAGACGGGGACGATGTACTACCCATGCTTCGGCAACAGCTGCCATGCCGCTGTCGTGGAGGTCGATGCGGACACGGGGCTCGTGAAGATCCTGCGCTACGTCATGGTCCACGACGCCGGCACCATCCTCAACGAGGAGATCGTGACCGGCCAAGCGCACGGTGGCATCGTGGCCGGCATCGGCGGCTCGATGATGGAGGAGCTGATCTACGATCAGGAGGGCCAGCTGACGACCGGCACGTTCATGGACTACATGATCCCCACCGCCGTCGAGATCCCTGCAGACATGCAGATCGAGCACCTCCAGTCCCCGAGCCCCATGACCCCTGTCGGTGCCAAGGGCGTGGGTGAGGCCGGGACGATCGGCTCATACAGCACCATGGCCAACGCCGTCGAGGATGCCATCCACCACCTCGGCGCCCGCATCCGGGAACTGCCCCTCAAGCCCGATGCCATCTGGAGGGCCCTGCGCGAAGCCGACGACCAAGCGGCCACGGGAGCTCCGACGTCCTGAACGACGAGCCATCAGACAAGCCGGGGTGAGCTCGCGCGGTTGCACCAGGGCGGGCACCATCGAGTGCATTGCGGGTGAGGAGCGGGATCGGCCAGCAGCTGCAGCAGATCCCGCGGGTGGGGCCTCGTGCGACGGACCCGGCGACCTCACGCGGGGGGACCTCACTTGTCGCCGAGGCCGTACTCCGCCCACCGTTCGACGACGCGCTCGGCGACCTTCGGGTCGACGTCGATCGCGGTCGGGAACGTCGTGGCGTCGAAGCGGGTGGCATCGATGATCATCTTCGCCGTTCGAGAAGGATTGCCGACCTGGTGCTCCTGGTCGGCGATGGACGGGTCCAGCGCGGCACCGACCGCGGACCCGATGATCTCCACGTCACGATCCGCCTGCACGCGCGTGGCCAGTGCCCAGTCGACCTGGACCTGGTCGGCAGGGTCGACGTCGCTGTCGACGATGATCAACAGCTTGATCGGGCGTGACGCCCAGGTGCCCAGGATGGCCATGGCCATCATCTTGCCGTAGCCCTCGAAGGGCTTGTCGATGGATGCGATGGCAGTGAAGAACCCGGAGCCACCCTCGGGCATGTGGATCTTTCGCAGGCCAGGCAGCCTCACCTGCTCGAGGAGGTTCGACTCGTTCATGATGCGAACAGCCTGGATCGTTTCGTTGGGCGGGCGGCCGATGTCGATGATCTGGTGAATGGGGTCGTTGCGGTGGGTCACTGCCTTGATGCGCAGGACCGGCCGGTCCATCGGTGGGGGGTAGTAGCCGGTGAACTCCCCGAAGGGGCCTTCCCTTCGCCGATCGTGGGGCAGCAGCTCGCACTCGAGGACGATCTCGGCAGTGGCGGGCACCTCCAACGGGATGGTCTTGCACGCGACGAGTTCGACGGGTTCGCCCCGCAGGCCACCCGCGAGCGAGAGCTCGTCGGTACCTATCGGTGCGGGGGCGACCGAACCAAGGAACACGGCGGGGTCGACTCCGAGGACGATGGCGACGGGCAGCGGCGTGTCCGGATCCTTGGCCTGATGCTGGGTCATATGGCGGTAGGGAGCGGCAAAGACCCCCAGCTCCCTCGGGCCGAACACCTCGTTGCGGTACACCCCAGCGTTCCGGATGCCGGTGACAGGGTCGCGACTGATGTGGCAGCCGGCGGTGAGGAAGGGACCGGAGTCGAGCGGGTTGAGGACGGGGATCGGAAAGAGCTTGCCCAGGTCCACGTCATCCCCCTCGATGACGTTCTCCTGGCACGGCCCTTCGCCCACGATCCGCGGTTCGATCGCGTTCTTCGACCGCACTCGCCAGTACTCGAGGACCGAGTCCGGGTCGGAGTCCAGCGCCTTGGAGACCCGCTCACGGGTGGCGTACACGTTGGCCACGACGGGCGAGCCGTGCTGGCCGGGACGCTCGAAGAACAGCGCTGGTCCTGACATGCTCGCGGAACGTCGACAGATCGCGCCGATCTCCTGGTCGAGGTCGACCTCGACCCCGACCCTCGTGAGGTCACCCCCCTCTTCGAGCTCGTCGAGGAAGGCTCGCAGATCCTCGTACGGCAATCGACTCCCTTTCGATCACGAGAGCGGCCCCGCGCCTGCCTCAGAGCAGACGACGAAAGCCGCGATGGCGGACGTACCCGAGGGGGCTGGCGGCCTCCACCGACCTGTCATCGACTGGTCCGAACGCATGACCTTCGTCGCGCAGACGCTCGAACAGAGTCTTCAACACCGCGGCGGCACCGCGGGCGGGGACGTGGAGCACCTCGGTGTCCAGAACCGCCAGGACCGCGGCGTCCTTGTCGGAGACGTTCTGGGGTGCGATGACGATGTCCGCATCGATCGGGATGTCGCTGACGGGGACGAAGTCCAGTCGTGCCTGGAGCCCTTCGCTCGCCACCATGTGACGGAGTCGGCGATAGACGCGGAACCAGTCGCCTCCGAGCGCGGACTCCGGGTAGGCAACGACGATGGACAGGGTTGGGAGCACGGTGGAGGGCGTTCGCTCGGCCATCGTCGCTTCGCCGGTCATCACGTGCCCTCCACGGGTGTCGCCGACGCGCTCTGGAGCGCTGCCAGGACAGCTCGCTCCGCGATCGCCTCGGCGAGGTCGACCTTGTAGCCATTGTCACTCATCGGGCGCGCCACCTCGCGGAATTGACGGGTGGCCTCCGCTATCGAAGAACGGATGTCCCGACCCGCCAGGTGCTCCTCGATGACCGACGCACGGTACGGAACGGGCGCGACGCCACCGAGCACGATTCGCCCTCCGTGCCACTGCCCATCGCGAGCATCGACGGTCACTGCGGCTGACGCCACGGCAAAGTCCCAGGTCGGCCGGCCCTTTTCGTTGAGCTTCAACCAGGCCTGCCCCATCCCCTCGCGTACGTAGGGCACGCGGACGGCAGTCAGGATGTCGCCGGGTGCGAGCACGTTCTCGGCGAGAAGGTTCTCGCGGGGCGTCACGAAATAGTCGTCGAAGCGGATGATCCGCTCGCCCTCCGCCGAGGCAACGACGGCCTCCGCGTCGAGAGCGACGAGCGCGGTGGCAAGGTCCGACGGGTGGATGATGAAGCAGAGGTGGCCCTCGAGGATCGCGTTGAACCGGTTGTCTCCGTCCACCGCGAAGCAGATGTCGCCACCCTTCTTGATGCAATCGAAGTCCTTCATTCGAAAGAACCAGCAACGCGGCCGCTGGTTGATGTTGCCGCCGAGCGTGCCGATCGCCCGGATCTCGGGTGAGGCGACACTCCCGGCGGCGTCGGCCAGCAGCGGCAGGCGCTCGCGCAGCTGCTCGGACTCGCTCACCTCGGCCAGCAACGTCATCGCGCCGATGGTGACGTGGTCAGGCCCCATATCGATCCCGGCGATCCCGACGGTCTGGAGATCCACGAGGTGTTCCGGGTAGGGCATTCCCCGGCCCGTGACCGCATCGCGCATGATCCCCGTGACGAGGTCGGTCCCACCTCCGAGCGGCCGGGCGTGCGTGCCGTGCTCCTCCAGGACGCGGATGGCCTCGTCGATCGAGGTTGGACGGTGCAGCTCGTAGGCTCTCATCGGCCGTCCTCGGAGGCAAGTGCAGCCAGGATCTTCTTCCGCGTCAGTGGGACCTCGTGGATCCAGATCCCGAGTGCGTTGTAGAGGGCGTTCGCGATCACGGGGCCGACAGGCGGCGTCGATGCCTGCCCGATGGCGACGGCCCCGTAGGGCCCGAAGGGCTGCGGCATCTCGACGAAGTCGACCTGCATCGGCGGGGCATCGAGGAACGACGGCGGCTTGTAGTCGAGGATGTTCGGGTTCACGGGCAGGCCGGTGAACTCGTCGGTGATGAGCTCCTCCCACAACGTGGTACCCAGGCCGTAGATGATCCCGCCTTCGATCTGCTGCTCGAGAGCCATCCGGTTGAGCACCTTCCCGACGTCGTGGACAGCCACGTAGTTGACGACGTCTATCTGGCCGATGCGCGTGTCGACCTCGATCTCGATGCCGTGTGCACCGGTGGCCACGGCCTCATAGTGCATCGTGGTGTCGTGGTCGCCCTTCCCGAAGATCGGCTCGTCGACGACATCGGCGACCGACACTGCCAGGCCTTGGTCGTGCTTGACGTAGATCTGCCCGTCCCGGACGTCCAGGTCGTCGGGCAAGACTTCGACAGCATGCTTTTCCGCAAGCCATGGCGCAGCAAGCTCCAGCAGCTGTCGCTTCGCGTCCAGGCAGGCTTCCAGGACGCCCCACCCAGCCAGGTTGGTCTGCAACGAGGACAGGGACGGGCCCGTGTCGGTATTGATGTCGGTGTCCACCCCCGGTGCGATGTCGACCTCGTCCAAGGGGATTCCCGCAGTCTGCGCACCGATCATCGCCATCAATGTCCGCTGGCCGGCACCCTGGTCGGCGGTGCCGCTGAGGACTTCGAGGTGACCATCGGGATGGATCACGACCTGGCCGGTGGACGGCAGATCGACACTGGCCTGCGCACCCAGGTAACCACCGCCGCGGTCGATCGCGGAGACGATGGCCATGCCGTGCCAGACACCAGGGCGCACCTCGCGTGTCCTGGGGGCGTGCCATGTCTCGTGCCACTTCAACAACTCGGCCACGCGTTCGAGGCACTTGCGCTGCCCGCCCGGATTCGCGAACGGGCGGCCCGGCGCCTTACCGGTGCCTTCGTCGAAGGTGGCGCCGACCTCGTTCACGTTCTTGAGCCGCAATTCCAGCGGGTCCATGCCCAACTGGTAGCTGGCCTTCTCGAGCGCCGTCTCCAGGGCGAAGAGCCCGAAGTTGCGACCGACGCCGCGCATGCTCCCCGACCGCAGATTGTTCGTGAATACCTCGGTGCCCGTGTAGTGCTGGTTCGGGAAGTCGTAGAGGATCTGGAACACGTAGCGACCGCCACGGGCCGCCGGCGTCCCACCGGACTCAGTGGCGCCGACGTTGGCACCGTGGTCGTAGAGCACGTCGAAGGAAACAGCCTGCAGCATCCCCTCCTCGTCGACGCCGATGGTGGTTTCCGCTCGGGTCCGGCCTCGGTGCGTCGACGTGAGGAAGCTCTCCTCACGTGTGAGCATGTTCCGCACGGGCCTACGGGTCATCCGAGCCAGGATTGCCGGCAGCACGACCTCCTCGACGACGTGGTCGGTGTTGCCGTACGACGATCCCATGAACCCTGTCTGCATGACGCGAACGTTCTCGTTTGGGATGCCGAGCCAGCTCGCCAGTCGCGTCTTGATCCGGAAGGGTTCGTGGGTCGTCTGCCAGGTGGTGAGGGTGTTCTCGTCCTCCCAGTGGTAGAGGGCCGTGCGCATCTCGATCGGGACGTGGTAGTGGTAGGGAGCGCCCGTGACCTGGTGGATCCGAACCGGCGCGTTCTCGAGAACCTCCCGGGGATTGCCGACGATGACCGGGGGAATGATGGTTCGAATGGTGCCGTCCAGCTCGTTGTCCCATTGCTTGGGGGCGGTCAGGGCGTCCGTGGGCGAGAGCACCGGCTCGAGGACCTCGTACTCGACCTCGATCAGGTCGATGGCGTCGTCGCAGATGTGCTCGCTCTCGGCCGCAACGACGGCGACGGGCATCCCGACCTGGACGAGCAGTTCGTTCAGGATGTGCCTGTCCGGCGGCCCCTCGATCACGACCTCGCGGTACTGGTCGGGCAGGTTGAAGACGTGGAGGATGGCATGGACGCCCGGGACCTTCTCGGCCTCCTCGGTGTTGATGCTGAGCACTCTGGCCCGCGGGTACGGCGAGCGCAGGGACCGAACGAACAGCATGTCCGGCAGGGTCATGAGGCTGACGTAGTTCCCCAATTCGGTGACCGAGCCCTCACCCTGGATCCGCGGGATTCGCTCGCCGAGCACCTCGGACGTGTGGGGCATGAACGTCTCGGGAATGTCGCCCGGCCCGTCGCGGAGTTCAGCAGCCGCTCGCTTCACGGCCTCGATGACTCGTCCGTGCTCACCGCACCGACAGATGACGCCGGCGAGTGCGTGCTTGATCTCGTCGTTGGTCGGGTCGGGGTTGGACTTCAGAAGGGCGTGAGCCGTCATTATGAAGCCGCGCGTGCAGATTCCGCACTGGAGAGTTCCCTCCGCCCAGAACGCCCGCTGGAGCGGGTGGAGACCGGCGAGGCCGGGGCCTTCCCGCAGGCCGGCGACCGTCTCGATGTCCCTGCCCTCGAGCCGAGCGCTCAGCAGGGCGCAGCTGTTGGTGGCACGGCCGTCGATGACAATGTTGCATGCGCCGCACTGGGCACGGTCACAGCCCATGTTCGCCACGGTCAGGCCCAGCCGGTAGACCATCGTCTCCCACAGGCTCTCGCGCGCGTCGACGGCGACCTCGTGGTCCGCGCCGTCGATGGACAGCCGAACATCGTGGGTCACCGACGGCGAACCGCCGTTCGCGGCCACGTCCGGAGTGCTGGATTCACTGCGGGACGGCATCGCTCCCTTTCTTCACGCCAACAGGGTGAGACCGCAGGCGGGGGCTCGCGCACAGCGCCACACACCCACGCGGCGTGGCGCGTGAAACTATCCGCAATCTGTGACTGATGTCAACTATCTGGATAGGGATTGCGCCCTTCCGGGACCCTGCTCGACACGGCTCCTGTGGTGACGCTGCCGTGACCTGATCACGTGTCCAACGTCGCCGCTGCGAACACCGAGTCCAGCGTGACGGGCTGGCTGAGCAGCCCCTCGTCGAGCATCTCGTCAGCAATCGTCTGCACCATCCTGCGGTTGGCCGCCATTCCTCGAGGGTAGGGGTCCTCCCCGAAGTCGGCGGCGTTGCGCGCGAAGTCCGTCTCAGCCAGCACCAAGTAGCCGGCCGCCTCCCGACGCGCCCGCCGGTACGCGAGTTGCTTCGACTCCTCGAAGGCGTCGAAGAGCAGCATGGGGAAGCCGGGATCGTCGTCGATCATCTTCTGCTGGACGACCAACACGTGGTTGGTCGGTGTCATCCCGGTGGCGGCATGGAAGTCCGCGAAGACTCTCCGACCCACGTCAGCCGGGAATCGGCGGACCTCTGCACCTGGCGACACCAAAGCCGAATGGGAATCGCCGAACGCGGCATCGATCTTGCCTGCATGGAGCAGCCCGTTCAGGGTCTGCCCCTCCGTCACGCTCTCGAACTCGATCCCGGGTTTGAGCTGGCCCTGCGAAACGCCGTGGCCGTGTGTCGCCGAGGCGTCACGGCCGTTGACCCACGAGATGTCCTCGGGGCCGATGCCATAGAGCTCGCGTAACACGATGCGCATCCACACGGCCGCCGTCATGTGGAAGTCGGGGACCCCTACTCGCTTGCCGCGCAGATCAGCAAAGCTTTCGATGCCCGCCTGCTCATGGACGAAGAACTTCAACCACATCGCGGCCTTCGACAGGAACGTCGGAACTGCCATCCATCGCAGGTGGGCGAGGTCGGGGCTGCCCCGTGTGATCAAGAGGTTGGCCAGCGAGAACTCGAAGAGGTCACAGGCATTCTCGGTCAGGTGCCACTGGTGCAGGCGTCCTGCGGGGCCGTGGTTCCAAATCAGGTCGTACCCCTCGAGTGGCACGAGCCCTTCCACGAGGGGCTGGATGCGAGGGTTCTGCAAGAAGGCCGCCTGGAGGCGCCTGCCGGTCTGTCTGGGGCTCACTTTCACGGCCTTCGTCCGGCGTAGTGATATGTCTCCCGAAGCGGGTCGCGGATCGAACGCGAGCGTTCACGTCGGACCGGGGGCATCGCTTCCATCGCTCAGGTAGTGTACTCAGAATAGGCTCAGAAGCACATCAATGCGGCGCCGTTCGAGAGGTGAGCACACGTGACACAGACCCAACCGCCCGGTGAGACGAGCGTTCCTGCGAAGCAGTACCCGGACCTTCATGACCACGTCGCCAGGCTCGAGGAGGAGGGCCTGCTCGTCCGCGTCAGCCGCCCCATCAACAAGGACACGGAACTGCATCCACTCGTGCGCTGGCAGTACCTGGGCCTGGACGAGGACGAGGACCGACGGGCGTTCCTGTTCGACAACGTCGTCGACTCGAAGGGACGCAGCTACGACATCCCCGTAGTGGTCGGCGTCTTCTCAGCGAACAGCCGTGTCTACGAGATCGCGATGGGCATCGACGACCCCGAGAAGCGGCAGGGTGTCTGGAAGAAGGCTGTCGAAGAGCAGCACGCACCGGTCCTCATCCCGAGCGAACACGCCCCGATCCACGAGGTGATCTACACGGGCGACGAGCTCAACTCGTTCGAGAAGGGCGTCGGCCACCTGCCCGTGCCGATCTCGACGCCGGGCTGGGACAACGCGCCCTACGTGTCGTCGTCGAACTTCATCACGAAGGACCCCGAGACCGGGGTGCACAACATCGGCACCTACCGGGCAATGATCAAGTCCAACACGCGGATCGGCATGAACCCCTCCGTCGAAATGAACCAAGGGATATACGACCACTTCCTCAAGTACCGGGAGCGGAGCGAGCCAATGCCCGCGGTGCTGTGCATCGGCGGTCCGCCGTGCATTCCGTTCGTCGCCAAGCAGAAGCTCGACATGCAGCTCGACGAGTACCACGTCGCCGGCGGTCTCGTGGGAGCTCCCTTACGAGTGGTCGAGGCCAGGACGGTGCCGGTGCTCGTGCCCGCCGATGCAGAGATCTGCATCGAGGGGTACATCAACACCGAGTACCTGGAACCCGAGGGCCCCTTCGGGGAATCGCACGGCTACATGAACCCGAAGGAGTACAACGCGTTCATGGATGTGACGGCGATCACGCGCCGTGAGAAGCCGTACCTGATGTCCATCCTGAGCCAGATCGCCCCCAGCGAGGCGAGCGTCCAGCGCAAGCTGTCGTCGTCGTGGCTGTTCCTCAACCACCTGACGCGCATCGGCATCACGTGCGTGAGCCGGGTGCAGCTCCACGAGACGTCAGGGATGACGCGCTACTGCATCATGCAGTGCAAGCCCAACGCCGCGGATTCCGAGGTCTGGCGGGCGATGTACGCATGCCTGACCCTCAATGGCGGCTGGCCGAAGATCGTGATCGCCGTCGACGAGGACATCGACCCGCAGGATGCCGACGCTGTCTGGTGGGCCATGGGCATCCGGTCGACGCCACACAAGGACATCGAGATCGTGAAGAGGCGGGAGCCTGGCCACGGCCCCAGGGGCGAGGACGAGGACGAACGTGGCATCGCCAGCGAGTCAGGCGTGCTCTGGGACGCCCGGGCGAAGCACAAGATGCCGCCCACCTCGCTGCCCAAGAGGGAGCACATGGAGAACGCCAGGAAGATCTGGGAAGAGCTCGGCCTCCCGAAGCTCCACGAGCACTCCCGCTGGTTCGGCTACAACCTCGGCGAGTGGAACGAGGAGCTCGACGAAGAGGCAGCGCTCGCCGAGCAGAGCGACTACTTCGTCACCGGCGACAAGATCGCCGAGCAGCGGGTCAAGTTCGGCGAGGTCAGCATGAACTCCAAGTACTACAAGGACTAGGTCGGCCGGCCTGCCGGCCTGTCCTTCGTGGCGTCGGCCACGGCCGTAGGTCCGACGTCGGTCGTGGACACCACGATGTCGTCATCGTCGGAGGCGACGTGGACGAAGCGCGGGACCATGAAGTGGATGATCACCAGGCCGACGATGGATGCCACTCCCCCCGACGCGATGGCGAACCGAGGTGACGTCAGCGACGACACGGCTCCAGCCTCGACATCTCCCAGGTGGGGCCCACCCGTGACCGCCGCGACGTGGATACCCGACAATCGACCCCGCAGGGCATCGGGAACGCGCAGTTGCAGGATCGTCTTGCGGAAGATCGATGACACGACGTCCGCAGCGCCGGCCACGGCGAGCATTGCCAACCCGAGCCACATGTTCGACGTCAGGCCGAAGATCGTGATCCCGACACCCCACATCGCGACCGCCATCAGCACGGCGCGCCCCTGCCGATGGACGCGAGACACCCACCCGGAGGACAGCGCCGCAACGGCGGCCCCCGCTCCGGGGGCCGCGTAGAGCAGGCCAACCGTGGCGGCGTCCCCGCCGAGCACGACCGTTCCGAACTCTGGAAACAGCACGCGCGGCAACCCGAAGATCATCGCGTTCATGTCGATGGCGAAGGTGGCCTTCAACACGGGTCGCCCACGCAGGAACCGGATGCCCTCGGCGATGGAGCCAAGGCCCATCCGCTGCCCGCCACCCTCCGGCTTCATTGGCAGCATCTGGATCAGGGCAGCAATCGAAACCACGAACGTGCCCGCATCGATCCAGTACGCCGATGCGAGGCTGACCTGCGCGATGAGGACCCCGCCGATCGCGGGACCGATGATCCTGGACGCCTGCTGCTGGATCGTATGGAGGGCGTACGCGGCTGGCAGTTGACTCCGGGACACCAGCGTGGGGATCGCGGCATTGCGTGTTGGAGCGTCGATGGCGTAGAGGGCAGCGGTGATCGCCGAGAGGACGAACAGCGGCCAGACTGCAGGTGAGGGCAGCATCGCGTTGATGGCAAAGCACGCACTCGTGCAGCCGAGGAAGAAGTGGGTGATGATCAGCAGTCGCCGTCGATCAACGGCATCAGCCACGGCGCCCCCGACGATCGACGTCACCAACAGCGGGCCGAACTGCGCCAGGCTCACGAGAGCAACCATCAGCGACGAGCCCGTCATGACGAAGACCTGGTAGGGCACGGCCACCACCGTGACCTGTCGACCGATGCTGGAGGCGAATTCGCCGAAGTAGAGGAGCCGGAATTCGCGTGACTCGTGCAGGGGCGTGACATCGGCAAGCACGTGACGGAGCATGGGGTGACATTACTCGGCGGCAGTCAATGACCTGCATCGTCATCTGTGATTGGGGTGTAACCGGAGTACACGAATCACAACTCAATGATGCAATCGCTTGACTGTCGTGTATCAAACTGGTTAGCGTGATCCGGCGTGGGAGGAGCGATGTGACCGAGGCGAGCAACGACATCCCCAACCTGCTGGGCGCCGACCTCCGAGAGACACTCGCGCGGCTGGACCAGGTCGACCAGCTCGAGCGCATCGAGGGCGCACACTGGGATCTCGAACTCGGTGGCATCACTGAGCTGATGGCCCTGAGGAACGGGCCGGCCCTCCTCTTCGACAGGATTGCGGACTATCCCGAGGGCCACCGCGTCGTCACCAACCTGCTCAACAACCCCGCGCGGACCGCCGTCCTCATGGGCCTTGACCCCTCCACCCATCCGCTGCAGACCGTCCGGGCCATCCAGAAGCTCTACGCGAACCCAAAGCACCACAAGCCCGTGTTCGTCGAGCAGGGGACGTTCGCCGAGGTCGAGCGCTTTGGCGACGACGTCGACCTGCTCTCCCTCCCCGTTCCGAAGTTCCACGAGCTCGACGGTGGCCGGTACCTGGGAACCGCGTGCTCGGTGATCATGAAAGATCCCGATTCCGGCGTGGTCAACGTCGGGACGTACCGGATGATGGTCCACGACGAGCGCACGCTCGGGCTCGTGATTCGGCGTGCGCACCACGGTTCGATGATCATGCGCAAGTACTGGGAACGCGGCGAGCCCGCTCCGGTGGCAGCCGCGATCGGCACCCGGACCAATGTGCTGTTCGCATCGTTCGCCGGAGTGCCCTGGGGCACGAGCGAGTATGAATGGGCCAGTGGCCTGACCAACGAACCGGTTGAGCTCGTCGAGGGCCCGGTCGCGGGGCTGCCGCTGCCAGCCAGCGCCGAGATCATCATCGAGGGTTCCGTGCCACCCGAGGACACGCGGCGCGAGGTCGAGGGCCCGTTCGGCGAGGTCTTCGGCTACTACGCCAGCGGCGCTGAAGAGCACGCCGTGATCGAGGTCGAGGCGATGTACCACCGCGAGGACCCGATCCTGCTTGGGTCGCCGCCGATGCGCCCACCGGCCTCCAGCAACGCGACCTACATGTTCTACGCGGCCAACCTGTGGACCGAGCTGGAGCGGATCGGGGTCCCGGAGGTCCGGGGCGTCTGGATGCTGCCCACCGGCGCCTCGTCGTTGCTTCGGGTGATCTCGATCAAGCAGCAGTACCCGGGTCACGCGATACAGGCGGGGCTGGCGGCCCTGTCCGGTCGCACGGGCGCGGGCCAGATCGGCAGGTTCATCATCGTGGTGGACGAGGACATCGACCCGTCGAACCAGGACGAGGTCCTCTGGGCGATCGCGACCCGGTGCGACCCAGAGGCCGACGTGCAGGTCATTCGTCATCAGGTCAGCAGCGGCCTCGACCCGCGGTTGGAACCGGAGAAGCGCAGAAGCGGCGACATGTCGTCGTCGCGCGCGATCATCGACGCCTGCCGGCCGTACCACTGGCGCAACGAGTTCCCGCCGTCGACCGGGGTCAGCCGCGAGTTCGCCGAGAAGCTTCTCGCGGACTGGCCGCAGCTGTTCGGCGCCCCGTGACTCAGACCGAATCCTCGAGATCGCTCATCGGGCAACCTCGAGTCCTGTACCGCGCAACGTTGCGACGTCCGCGAGCTCGTTGTCGTGCAAGAGCTCGGCGAGCTCCCGGTTGATCGCCTTGGCAATCATCGGCCCCCTGTAGACGCCTGCCGTGAGAAGCTCGACGGTCGTCGCGCCAGCAGCTATGGCGTCGAACGCGTCGCGTCCGGTCGTGATCCCGCCCAGCGCCTTGATGGCCATCTGGTCACCGACGATTTCACGAAGGTCACGTACGAACCCCAGCGTGCGCCCCCGAATCGTCGGTCCACTTACGCGGAAGTGCCCGACGGCAGACCTGGGGTCCTTGCGCGAGAACGTGCCAGGCACGGTGACACCATCGACGCCCAGGTCCAGGAGCTGGCGTACGAGATCGAGACGTTCGCCACGTTCACTGTCGTCGTAGGAGGGCACTTTCATGAAGAGTGGCTTTGTTCGCGTGCGGGCGATCTCGCCCACCATCTCGGCGACGTTGTCCGGGTCGAGGAGGTTGGACCGCGGCTCCTTGACGATGTTCGGGCAGCGCAGCGCGACCTCGACCGCATCGACCAAGGGTTCGATTCTGCGGGCGAGCTCCACCACCTCGTCGAGGACGAACGCGGCGATGTTCGCGACCACGGCACCATCGCGAGGCCGGGGCAACGCCAGGTTCCGCTCGGCAACCTCGACGCCGTCGCTGGGCAGCCCCAGCGAGTTCAGCAGCGCTTCATTTCCGACGTCGCGCAACAACCGCGGACGAGGGTTGCCCTGGCGGGGTTCCGGCAGGATGGATCCCGCAACGACATACCCGAAGCCCAAGCGGAGTAGCGGACCGACGTTCTCGGCGTTCTTGGAGAATCCGGGAGCGACGCCGACCGGGGACGCCAACCGTATGCCGGCCAACTCTGTCTCGAGAGTGGGCGCCGGTCGAGACAAGAACGGTCCAGCGAAGGATGCAAATACCGGCAAACCGCGATGGCCCAGATCATGCGCGCGCTCCGCGTCCAGACGGAAGGCGACCGGACGCACGATCGATGTGTAGAAGGTCACGTCAAACCTACGACCGCTGTCGAACTGACCGTTGACACTTGGGATGGCTCATCTGGGATGGCGCATCGAGTATATGCCTTGTATAGGCTACTCATCCTATCGGTTTGTCCTCGGGCGAGACGAGACCACAGGCACTCGGTGCCTCCGAAGCCCACGCGGACTGACCAGCAGGATCAGGGCGAATAGCCCGGTCGCGGTGAGGACGATTGCAGGGCCAGAAGCGATGTCGAGGTAGTAGGACATGTAGAGCCCCAGGACTGCGGCGAGCGTGCCCGCACCAGCAGCGACGGCCATCATCCTGGACAGCCGTCGACTCACCAGCAGGGCGGTGGCGCCGGGGGTGATCAGCATCGCGACCACGAGGACGATCCCTACGGCCTGTAGGGCCGCGACGATGGTCGCGGCAAGCAGGGCGGCAAACAGGTAGTTGAGCATGGTGGTGGGCAGCCCTGCGGCGTTCGCACCGTTGGGATCGAAGCTCCACATGTGGAAGTAGGGAAACAGTCCGATGGTGGCGACCAGGACGAGTGTTGCGGTGATGGCCGTTGTGGCGAGATCGGCGGGTGATACGCCGAGCACGTTGCCGAACAACACGTGGAACAGATCGATCCCTCGGGGCCGCGTGATGGAGATGATGGCCAGTCCGAGCGCGAACGCGGCGGAGAACACGATGCCCATGATCGCGTCGAGCTTGATCGGGGTGGACTCATCGAGCCACGTCATGACAACGGTCGACAGCAACCCGGCTATGAGCGCACCGGGGAAGACCCCGGCGTGTCCGGCAACCAGGTAGCCGACGGCTACGCCGGGCAGGACGGCATGGCTGACGGCGTCTCCCAACAGTGCTTGGTGACGGACCACGAGCAGGCAGGACAGCACCGAGCACGTCACGCCCACGATGATGGCGGTCACCAGTCCGATCCGGAAGAACCCGTACTGAATGATGGGGTCCACGAGCAGGTCCATCTAGGTGAGCTGTGCTCAACAGGTGTTCTGGTCAGCCAAGCACGGCTGGGCTCGGGCAGGCGAGGTGGCGGCCAGGCGGGTCGGGTGTAGCGCGCGGTGCGATGCAAGCAGGCGGGCCAGGGCGGGAGGGTCTGAGGCGCCAAACGGGGGTGTCCCCGTGTCATGCGCCAGCGGTCTGCCACCCGCCGACGCCGTGACGCAGCCCGAGCGTGGCAAGACGGGCGAGGTTGACCG
>Ga0326597_10003273_pt1 | contig 23510 bp, 33 predicted proteins | sample RVTome_12_FD_203789 | JGI IMG/M metagenome (GOLD analysis project Ga0326597, IMG submission 203789) | Soil microbial communities from uranium-contaminated site in the Upper Colorado River Basin, Wyoming, United States - RVT100D185 | ecosystem: Environmental > Terrestrial > Soil > Contaminated >... | reverse complement strand
AGGCGTCGGCCCCGGCGATGACCGGGATGCCCATCGCCCAGCTCTCGATGGCGTTGCAGCCGTAGCCCAGGATGACCTGGTCGAAGTAGATGTCGGCGGTGGCCTTGATCGCCATGCAGGCGTCCCAAGCCTTGCCCTCGACCAGCACCAGGTCAAGCGGCAGCCCTTCGCCCTGCAGGACGTTCACCGCGGCGATGAGCGCCCCGGTGCTCTTGGTCACCCGGCTGGTGGGAGCCGAGACGATGCGGATCCGCCCGTCGGGCTCGCGGCGGTGCTGGTCACCGAAGGCGCCCATGCGCTCGACGTCGTAGGCGGTCGGCAACCAGGTCAGTACGTCGGGCCCCAGGCGCAGCAGGTCGACCGTGGAGACCGCCTGCACCATGCCCGCCTTGCGGGCTGTCTGCAGCATACCCCGGTGGGCCCGGCGGAAGCGGCTGCCGTGGTGGTGCAGCAGGGTCGGCTTCGGCTCGATCTTCAGCTGCGCCAGGGGCTCCGGCGTGTTATTGAGGTGCAAGACGTCGGCCTCGATCGCCAGTTGGCGCACGAGGGCATCGGTGCCGGCATCCCATAGCAGATCGCGCGGATAGCGGAAATAGGCCTCGGTGCGATGGGCGCTGCGGATGGTCAACTCGCCGTGGCGGTCGGCCGCCCGGGAGAAGCGCCCGACCACGCCGCCGGGGTCGTAGTCACCCAGGGCGAGCACCTTCAGATGCTCCGGGTGAAGGCCCCAGCGGCCGGTGCTCACAGCTTCCACAGAATCCTCGATAGGCGATCGACGTGACGGGCGAGCTCGGCCCGCAGCTCGGGCGTGCTGCGCTTGGCGCGCAGGCTGGCCAGCTCGGCCGCGGTGACGCGGCTAGCGGCCTCCAGGTGGCGCCCATTACGCCGCTCGGCGGCCAAGCGCGTCTTCGAGCCCGCGCCGGTCTCGGCACTCGAGCTCATGGCGCCCTCGACCTTGAGGCGATGGTAGGTCGGCTCGCCGCGGTAGACCTTGAGGCCGCCGTAGCGCTCCAGCAGGCCCAGCACCAGGTTGTCCTGGGCGACCCGCTCGGAGGGGTCGTAGCCGCCGAAGGCGCGCAAGCGCTCGGTGCGGAAGAGCCCGACCTCGTACCAGACCTTGCGCCGCGCGGCGTCCTTGCGCTCGGGGCGGTGCCACCACACCACGCCGGTGGCGACGGCGGTGGCGCGCTCGCGCATGAGGTTGGCCAGGTGGCCACGTTCGAGCCAGTCGTCCGCGCCGAGCGGGGCGTACCACGGGTCCGGCGTGGCCAGCAGGGCCACCTGCTGGGCGAATGGCGCCCCGCCGTGGTTGCGGTCCAGGGTGTAGACCACCAGGCGCCGATCGGTGCTCAGCACAGGCGGGACCTCGCCGTCGCCGACCACCACCACCAGCAGATTGCGATAGGTCTGCGCCAAGGCGCTCTGCACGCAGCGCTCGATGGCGCCCGGACAGCCGTAGTAGGGGATCGCGATGGTGACCCGGCCGTTCATGCCAGCACCCGCTCATAGACCGCCAGCAGGCGCTGCACGACCACGGCCTCGGCGTGGTAGTCGTTCACGAAGGCCGTGCCGCGCTCGATCGCCCCGGACGGGTCGGCCAGCAGCTGCAGCAGCGTGTCGGTCACCGTCTCGGCGGTCGTCGCCGCGAAAGGCACATAGCCGGGCACCCGCGCGTACCAGTCGGCCATGAACTCGCCGCCGATGCCGCACACCACCGGGATGCCCATGCCCCAGGCCTCGATCGCGTTCGAGCCGTAGGCCAGGTTCAGCTGGTCGAGCAGCATGTCGCCGGCGGCCTTGCGCGCCAGGCACTCGCGCCAGGGCACGCCCTCGATCAGGTCGAGATCGAGCCGGTCGCGCAACGGCTCCAGCCCGGCCAGGAAGGCGTCGGTGCCCTTCGTCCTGCGCATGGTCGGCGCATGGATGGCCACAGGCCGCGTCCTGGTCCTCGAACGGAGCGCCTGGCGCCGGACGCGCTGCATGGCGTCGATGTCGCACAGGTTCGGCATCCACTCCGGGTAGGGGTCGTATTTCAGCAGGTTCGGCGTCGAGACCAGTGCCGGGATCCCGCGATCGCGCAGGCTGGCGAGGCTCTGATCGCCGGGCTGGGTCCAGAAGCCGCGTCCGCGGAACTGCACGACCTTGGGCTTGGCGTGGTAGCCATCGAACAGGCGCCCGATGCGCTCGTCGTTGACCAGGTGCACGACGTCGGCCTGGGCGAACAGCTCGCGGACCCGCTCCACCGAGCGCGGGCTATTCGTGTTGAGCGTCAGATCGGCCGGATACCCGATGTAGTTGTCGGTGCCGCGCACGCAGCGCACCTGCCAGTCGGGCGCGTACTTGGCGAAGGCGCGCTTGATCTTGATACTGCCGCCACCGGTGTCGGCGCCGCGGTTCAGAATGAGGAGCTTCACCATCGGTATAGCGTCTGTGCTCCTACGCGGACCGCCTCAACTGGGACCCCGACGAGGGCGGGGTAGTCGTGGAGAAAGCAGTGAGGCGCGACAGCGTCACGCGGCACGGTCCAGTCCACCGTCACGAGGATCCGCGAGGCGCGCCGCAGGGCGGTTACGGCCGCCTGAATGGTGCTCGGCGGTATATGCATCAGGACCTCGACGGCTACGACTAGGTCCCACGCCCTGAGGGGAGGCAGGTCGATCAGGTCTGAGTGGAGGATCTCGACACCGGGCAGACGTCGCGCTACCTCGCCTACTTGCCAGATCCCCATGTCCTGTGCGGTGACGGGTCCGCGGGCAAGCTCTACCAGTAGCGAGGTAATACGCCCGCCGCCGGCGCCAACGTCAAGTGCCGTCGCCCACGGTAGGCGCTCGAGTACCTGACGCAGGACTCGCTCCTGCTCCGGGTGACCGGGTCGATTGGAGATGGGGGGCCGCTCTCCGGTCCAGTAGGCGCGCGGATCGTAACTCACAGCTCGAGCGGGGCGCGGTGATTGCCCTCCCGGCAGGCCCAGCAGACCGGCTCGTCGTCGGTGGCCGGGTACCAGCACGCGCACTCGGGGCAGGCGCAGGCGATGTCCTCGCTCATGGGTGTCTCCGGCGGAAGATCAGGCGCAGGGCCACCATCAGCAGCCCCATGACGCCCAGGGCGACGAGGTCGGCATCCGACATGCGGCGATCTAGCCGTCACCGCCGGCCATCGCCGCCTTCACATCGAGCGCGGAGTCGTAGGCCGCCCCGGACAGCTTGGCGATGCCGAGCCACGCCAGGAAGTCGGTGAACAGGGTCAGTGCGCTGATCTCCTGCCCGACGCCGATGACGGCCCAGACCACCAGTCCGGCCGCCAGGACGTAGGACGCCAGCGCCTCGTGCTCCGCGTCGAGCCATGGCCCGAGCGCCGGCACCTTCTTGACGACCTGGATCACCGACGCGATCAGCGCGGCTGACAGGGTGGCTCCTGCTGCGGTCAGCACGACCGCGAGACTGATGTCCTCCACGATGTCTCCTCTCCTAGATGGCGCGGATGGCCTTAGTGGCGGCTGTTTCGGCAGCCTGTTTGATGCGAGCGGCTTCATCCCTCTTGGCCTCGTCGAGGTCGTCCTGCGTGTAGCCGACGATGGCCGGCTCGTTGGCCACCAGCGGGCCGAGTCCCGACGAGTGGAACCAGCCGCCGATGACGCCGCCGGCAATGGGCATGAAGCCGAAGTACCACAGCGTCGGGGTAGGTCCACCGGCGGGCGAGCCTTCGTTGGCCGACCCGACCGGTATGAAGTTGGTGCCAGCCGGGAACCGCTTCAGGACCGGGGCGCTCAGTAGCCGCTCGGCGTGGAAGTCGGCGACGCTGATCAGGCTGGTCTTCTTGTTGACCAGCTCGGTGAAGGCGACGCTGGGAACCGGGATCATGCCGTCCTCCTGTGCCCCGTTCTGGATCAGTAGCTGCCACCAGTCGATCTCGACCCCGTTGCGCCGCATGCCGCCGTGCAGATGGCAGGCCGACGTTCCGACTTTGTCGATGGTGCCGAGCTGGTAGCCCTCTGGCACGATCTGGTCGACGGCCAGCCCCGCCCTGATCCGCAGGTGGGCAACTCCGTTCTCGTACCGGGCCCCGTCGTCGAGGACGCCGTGATCGACGCGCACGATGCTGGCGTCAGCCGATGCGGTCGAGCCGACCTTGCCGGGGTAGACCAGGCTGATCCGGCCGGCCTTCATGGCCAGCACCGGGCTGCCGCACTGGGCGTTGCCGATGTCGATGCCCGCCCCGCGACCAGAGGCAACGTGCTCGGTGAAGGTCGAGGTCACCCGGAAGCTGCCAACGATAACGGGAGAGCCGGGCGGGCGGATCAGACCTTGGACAGGATTCGAGAAGGCGACCATCAGACGAGCTTGCCGTCCGGGAAGCAGTGTCCGCACAGGCCGGCGATGCCCGCACTCGCCAAGGCGGCTGCCGTCTCGTCGTCTACTTCCTCATCGTGCTGGGAATCGTCCAAGTTGCACTCCTCGTGGGCCGGGTCGAGGTGCAACACGTCGTCGGCTCGCGAGCTGAGGAGCTTCTGGCTGAGGCGGTACGACATTCTGCCCTCCTTGCGATGAACGGAGCCGGTACGGGCCGGGCCGCCACGGGCCGGCTCCGAATGGAGTAAGGCCAACGGGGATGGTGGGCACTCCACCCCCGATGGCTGCTTATTGGGGCTAGTTGCGGTAGAGCCACAACCAGTAGGTGGCTGGCACGATCGACACCACCAGCATCGCAAATCGCGTGAACAGCTTGGTAGCGTCGAAGCTGAGCGGCGGCGGCACCAGGTCGTTATTGGCGAAGATCAGGCCGAACACGATCACCACCAGCAGGACGGCCAGCGCCACTACTGCCCGCTCGCGCAACACCTTCAGCTCAGGCGACCGCTGTGAGAGCTGCCAGAGGCGGAGGGTGACGTACAGGTTCAGTGGGATGCCGACCAGCAGCACGACGATGGCGAAGATGGTTGGTAGGCTCATGCGCTCCCCCTGCGATGTTGGTCGGCCTTGGCGTAGTCAGCGAGCACCCGTTCCGCCCTCCGATGAAGGGACTGGACTTGCTTCCTGGCCTCCGCCAGCTCGGCATCCTCATGGAGATCAGGCATCGGCGCCGGCCGGATCCGCAGCATGTGCAACAGTCGATCCCAACTCATGTCGTCTTGCCGTTGGCGGCAACCTCGATGACCTTCTGGCCGACGTTCAGCGCCTTGAGCGCGATACCCTGCCATTCCTTGGATGCCAACTCCGCCTTCTCGGCACGCAGTTCGGCGGCCTCCACCTCGCGGCCCCAGCGCCATGTGCCCCGCGCGCCTGCGGTCAGAACGACAACCAGCATCGTGATAGGCAAGCCAAACTGGCCTAGGAAAGCAATGAACTCGGGCGTCATAAACCCCCCGGAAAGCAAGATGCCCCCGGAGGGGGGCTGGGGTGATTGCGGGGCGTGCGAAAGCACGCTCTGGTGGCCTAGCCGGGCTCTACGGCTCGCCCCGCCGACATTCTGCTGAGCCGCAGCCTACAGCAGGGGCGCCGGGTCCGCAACCGTTTTCCGGCAATATTCCGGCACTCAGCGGTGGCGGGTGCGTTTCAGCTTGCGCTCCGGGTGGGGCACCAGCACCGACAGGCGCTCGACGACATGGCGGCGGACGGCGGGATCCGCGAGCCAGCCGAAGAGCGTCTCGAGCGGAACAGTGAGCTGCTGCGGCTGCGGCGGCACAGGGTCGCCCTCGCGCCAGGCCAGCAACGCGGCCAGGTAGGCGAGCACCTCGGGACGATCGAGCTCGGGCGGCAGGCGTGTCATCGGCGATCCAGACCGTTCACGGTATCACTCACCCGGGCCCACAGCCAGGGCAGGACGTCCTCCAGGATGGGCCGGATGCGCACCGCCGGCACCACGCGGCGCATGACGAGCGATTCGGGCTGATAGCCGCGCTCCAGGATCAGCTGCGCGATGGGCATGCAGATCGGTCGGCCGCGATGCTCCCACCACAAGTCGGGCCGCGTCACATGCCGCCGCCGGCAGTAGCCGTCCAGCCGGCGCTCGATGGCGAAGGCCCACGGGAAGGCACGGTAGTCGCCGTGGTGCAGCGTCTGCTCGCCATCCAGCATGGTCACTGCGCCCAGGCGCCGATGCGCCGATGAGGCCCATGGCCAGCCGCCCAGGGCTCCGATGTCGGGGACCATCAGCATCGGTCCGTCCAGCCGCCGCGGCTCGCGTGGGATCGGCACCAGCCCGGTGGTCGAGTTCGCCTGGACCGGGTGCAGCTGCTCGGGCAGCTCGGCACGGTACTCCGCGGCGATGACGTGCACCATGCAGCAGGTCGGCCTGAAGTCGGCGCCGGTCCAGTAGTCGTTCACGTTGAGCGGCCCGCAGTACAGCCGCTCGGGCCGCATCGGCATCGGATCCCAGATCGCCTCGCGGGAATGGCGGTGCGAGAAGCCGTCCAGCGCGGGCTTGCCGCAGGTCGGGCAGGGGTGAATGTCGGCGCGCATCGCGGTCATCGTGACTCACCGCGTGACACACCTAGCGCATCAGCCTGAGCGTGGGCTGAGCGTGGCTGCCAAGCGGCTGTTAACCGCTTGGTCGTAGGTTCGAGTCCTACCGCCGGAGCCACATTCACGCTCACGAAGTGCCCTCCTGTTGCCCTGCGTTGCCTGTAGTAGCGGGGTCCGGTGACTCACCGCGTGACACACCGATCATCCGATCAGTCCTCCCACCGCCTCGAGCGCCCGCTCCTGGGCGCCGCCGGCGGTGTCGATATAGTGGCCGTGGGTCGTCGAGGTGCGGCGATGGCCGAGCCAGTCAGCGATCGTCCGGTCCGGCACGCCCGCCTCGAATAGGCGAGACCCGAAGGTGGTGCGCAGGTTCTTCCAGGGCAGCCGGCGCACGCCGGCCCGCTCGAGCAGCCCGTACAGCCGGTGCGTGCACCACGACCCGTTCAGCGGCCGCCCTTCGCGGGTGACGAAGACCGGCCCGGTGGCGGTCGGCACCAGCCCCGCGTCGATCACGCGCTGCCGATGCTCATGCAGGGCGGTGACCAGGGCCGGCGCCAGCGGCAGGACCCGCCGGCTGCGGCTGCCCGTCTTCAGCTCGTCGCGCAGGTAGCGCCCGTCGCGGCGCACCAGCTCGCGCCGGACGTGGATGCGACCGGCGACCAGGTCGAGGTCCTCCCAGGCCAGCCCGAGCAGCTCACCCTGGCGCAGTCCGGTGCCCAACGCCAGGCGGATCGGTGCCTCGAGCCATTCGCCGGCGGCGGCGGCCAGCAGGGCGCGCACCTCCTCGCCGGTCAGCGAGTCGGGCTCGCGGTCAGGCACGCGCGGGGTGTCGACGTAGTCAGCGGCTGCCACGTTGCGGGGCACCAGCCCGCCACGCACCGCGCCGGTCAGCGCGCGCCGCAGGACGGCGTGCACATTGCGCAGGTGCTTCGGACTCATGCCCGGCGCCAGCCGGGAGAGGCCGCGCTCGACGTCGAGCGGGGTCAGCTCCGACAGCCGGATCTCCCCGAGGGTCGGCACCAGGTGGCGCTCGATGGCGGTCGCGTAGCCGTGCCGGGTTGAGGGTCGCAGGTTGCGCACGTCAGCGACCCAGCCGACGAGGAAGTCGCCAGTCGTCTGGCGGATCCGGGCGACGCCGCCGCGGCGGTCGGCCTTCAGCTCTTCGAGGGCGGCCACGGCCTCGCGCCGGGTGAGCCGCTTTCGTCGCTCGTATGACCGGGTCAGGCGGCCGCCCTTCGACAGCTGGGCGATCCACCACCGCCCGCTCCGGTAGATGCTGCCCTCGCCCGCCATCCGTCGTCTCCTCATTCTTCGGTGATCTTAGCCATGCGTCCAACTCGTCCGGCAGCACCAGCCACAGGCCGCCGCGCTTGTGCGCCGGCAGGTAGCCGCTGGCCGCCCAGCGACGCACGGTCTCATGGTCGACGCCGATCAGGTCGGCCACCTCGGCACTGCGCAGGGCTAGGCGCTCGGTCATCGGGCTGGCCTGTGGCGCAACAGGGCGGCGATGCGGATCATGTCCTGGGCCTGGTCGCCGGTGGTGCCGATCAGGTACGCCTCGCCGCCGGCGTCGTTGATCGCAGCCAGGAAGGCGCGCTGCTCGTCGGTCGCGAAGCCGCCGAATCCCTTGAGTTCGACGAAGAGGATCCGTCGTTGGCCACGGTGGATGAGCACCCAGTCGGGGAAGCCGGGCACGCTGCGGCGGCTGTCGTGGGTGTGATAGCGCGGCGACCAGTTGAGCTTGTCCGCCAGCTCGCAGAAGAGGTCAGTCATCTCGCCTTCGGTCGGCGTCCACGGGCGGTGCCAGGCCATCGGCACCAGCAGCTCGTCGGGCGCGCGATATCGCCCGGGGCGGAGGCGCGCCAGGCCGGTCCGCTTGGTCATGGCTGGCTCCGGAAGGGTGGCGGGCCCCAGGTGCCCACGGGGTTGTGCAGCGCGGCGTGACACTCGGGTGTGTCCCGCCAGTGCGCCTCGAGCGAGTCGGCCGGCACCGGCTCGACGCCCGGTGCGCCGCGGCTGGGAAAGCGCTGGCCGCAGGCCGTGCAGACGTAAGGCCACGCGACGGGGTCGGGGAGCGGGAGCGGCCTACTCATCGCGATCCGTCAGCGGATCGTCGGAGTCGCGGATGCGCTCGAAGGGCGCCCGCTTGGTGATGAGCCCCGCCTCGCCGTGCAGTCGCGTCAGCGCCTTGTAGACGCCGGGCTTCGACAGGCCGGTGGCGATGCGAATCTCCTCGGCCGTGGTCGCGCCGGCGTCGATCGCGGCCAGCACTCGGCTGTCGGTGGCCAGGCTGCGGCCGCGGGCCACCGTCTGGTCCTCCACCACCACCAGCGGACCAGCGTGGGAGGCCTCCAGGATCAGCTTGCTGTGTGGCACACGCTTGTGCAGCTCCCACGCCACCCGGCGCTCGCCGAGCGGGCTCACCAGCGCCACCACGTCGGGCGTCTGACCCCACTGGCCGCGCACCGCGTCCAGGCTGCGACCACCGGCGCGTTCGCCAGGCGCCGCCTTGCGGGTGTGGTGGACCAGCAGCGTGGCCAGCTGCGGGAAGTCGACCTTCAGCCGCTTGAGAAAGCCGAGCATCGAGCGAAAGCCGGGGTCCTCGCGCAGTTCCTTGCCGCCGTGCATCTCGCTGATCGGGTCGAGGATGACCAGGTCGTAGTTGCCCCCCTCGATCAGAGCGCGCAGCCAGCCCTGCCAGCTCTCCTGGTCGAGCAGGACGCCGGCCAGGCTGATGCGCTGCAGATTGCCCAGCTGATGGCGCGCGAGGCCGAAGTACTCCAGCAGCGCCTCGTCGCGGCGCCACTCCTCGTCGGGCCCGTTGTCCTCGTCGATCACCAGCACGCGCAACGGCCGGTCGATGGCGTAGCGGTTCAGGAAGGTATGCAGCCCCGCCGCGACCGTTATCGCCAGCTGGCGCGCAGCCCAGCTCTTCGAGGATCCAGGCTCGCCAGCCAGCATGACCGTGGTGCCCGGCCGGATGAAGCCGTCGACCAGGTAGGCGTGTGGCTCGGCCGGTGGTGTCAGCGCGGCCACCGGCATCGGCTGGGGACCGATCCCGATCCGCTCGATGTCGGTTATGCGCCGCAGGGCGCGCCCGTAGCGCTCGGCGCTGATCGTGCCCGCCTTGGGTGGGCTGGCCTCGATCGCGGCCCGTGCCGCGCGCATCTCCTCGAGGGCCGCCAGCAGCCGCTTCTCGGCCGGTGAGAAGCCCGTCGGCTCGCGGTGCCCGTTGGCAGCCTGCGGGGCGCCCTGGGGCTCCTCCGGCAGCGCAGGCGCCACCGTGCGGCGGGGTCGCGGAGCAGGACCGCCCGCTGGCGGTTCGGGGGTCGTCATGGCTCAGAGCAAGCCGCACTGGGTCAGTACCTCGAGGCGTTCGGCTCGCAGTCGAGTCGCCTGGCGATACAGGCGCAGGGCGTCACCGCGGCGGGCGGGGATCAGCTCCAGCACCCGCGCCGACTGGCGCAACCCGGCCTCGCGCGCCATCAGCTGCTGGACCAGCGCGACGCCCTCGTACACGGTCACAGGCGCTCCTCGCAGCAATCACAGCCGGCGATCTTCTCGGGGAACCCATGCCCGCAGATGCGGCACGGGTAGCAGGCCGGCTTGTGGTCCTTCCATTCGTTCCCGCGCCGGAACGGCTTACCGCAGCCTCGGCATTGGACCAGCGACACGGGCTTCGCGACGGTCATGTCAGGTGCTCCAGCCGCGATTGCGGATGCCACGTCTCGCAGCGCCCGCACCAGTGCGTCGCCCGATGGCGTGCCAGGTTGGCCCGCGTGATGCGGCGCCCGCACTCCGGACAGCGGAGCCGGGGGGGGGGCCGTCGAAGGGTGGTCTTCACGCCGCGGCCTCCTCGCCCTTCGCGCACGCCGCGCAGCGGTTGATCCGGGCCCCGAACAGGCCGGCCACGGGCTCCTCCAGGTGCGCCCCGGCCAGCGACAGCCGGTTGCAGGCGGTCCGCGACAGCGGCCCCGGGTGCGGCGGCACCAGGTGGGCGGTCCTGCCGCCGTTGAGGTAGCGCCAGCCCCAGCCGTAGTCGAGCAGCACGGCGCTCATCGCTCGCCACCCCGCAGGACGATGATCGGCTTCTCGCCTGCCACCGCCTGCAATGACTCGATGGCATGACGGCCCAGATCAGTTGGATGCGGTGCCCCACGCGCCTCCTCGATCAGGCGCGTATCAGTGGCGAACTCATGCGTCCAGACAGGTCGCCCCACAAGCGCCTCGATTCGGGCATGCAGATCACCGAAGCGGTAGCTGCTCGGCTCGTGGAGGATTGCGCGAACTTCCTCGGCGCGTTCATCCGGTGTCATCCGCTCTGGCGCAGAGCGGCCGATGAACTCCTCGTTGCAGGCTTCGCAGTCTCCCCTCTTTGACTCAGGCCCGAATCCGTGAGGGCAGGTCCACTCACTCACGCTCGCCACCCCGCAGGCGGGCGACTTCCGCATCGAGGATGGCGAGGATGGCGGCAAAGCGTGTCTCGGCGTTCGGTAGGCGTCGAACGATGGCCGTCCGTATGCGCTCTATCGTCAGGATGCCCGCGACTCTAGTGGCTGTGGCGTCCAGCCCCGGCGCGGGCCTGTCGGTTTCCGTTTCGGAAGCCGGCGCGGGCTGCGCGGCCTCGGCCACTTCCCACCCGCCATCGAAGTCGGGCACGGCAACGTAGGTGACTCCATCGCTCTCCAGAACGCGAGGCTCGCCCATGTCGCCCGGATCGGTGCGGGTCTGCGAGATGACCACCGGCCCCTGTTCGATCCGTAGCTCCCGCGTTGCGTTCCACTCAGGCGCCGTCCGGGGCACGCCGTCCGCTGTTGGCGCGGGCAAGGGCAGGGCGGCGAAGATGGTGTCGAGGTAGGCGTCCGTTGGGTCGTCCTCGAAGTCAGACAGGATACGGCGCAGCGCCTCGCGGGTGACGGTGCGGGTGTCGTCGGTCATGGCCGCCTCCCTGCGTAGATGCTGTGTTGGGCGATCATCTGCGCGAAGTGGTCGCGGTCACGGATTCGGGCGCTCGCATCCGTGAAGCGAGGCCGATACCAGAGTTCTCCTGAGTCGTAGAACTTGATGTCGCCGTCTTGCCCCGGCTTGTCCCCTTCGAGCGCCCGGTCGCCACCGGGGTAGTCCGCGTCGGGCGCGCCGATGGCTGCATAGAGCGGGTCGCCGCCACGCCACGGGCAGAGTGCTTCGGCCACATCGGCTCCGAGCAGTCGCCGTACCGCTTTGGTGGCTCGCTGGGATCGTTGGGCGAGCAAGCGTGCGGCGTCAGCTCGCTCCTCTTCATTGCGTCGAAGCCGTTGCCGCTCCTCATCCTCGGCTAGTACTGCGCCGCGCTCTTTGAGGGAGTCGAGGATGCTCACGGCGTCACCAGCCGGGCGTAGTCGTGGCAGGGGCAGCTCGGGTCGGGGCAGTCGTCGGTCGGCCCGCGCTCGTACCAGCCGGACGGTGCGTCCTGCGACGCTGGCTCGGGCTGGCAGCCGCCCGCCCGCACCGAGGCGTGGCCGGCCAGCGCCAGCAGCAGCAGGGCGAGGATGACGCGGGCGGCTGTCACGGGGTCACCACTCGCGGCTGCACCGGCGGTGCCGCGTCGTACTCGCCGGCATGCAGTCGCAGCGCGAACGCGATCCACTCGGCCACGCCGAGCTCGTCGGGCTGCTTGCCGTAGGCCGCGGTCGCCAGCGGGTCGACCGCATCCCAGTCGGCCAGGCCTTTGGCGGTGGCGATCGGCCACAGCCAGACGGTGACTGCGTCCACGGTCAGCGGCGTTGGCAGGCGGCGCATCAGCTTGTCGAGCGCCTCCCACTCCTCGTCGGTCAGCGAGCGCATGCTCCACTCGGCGATGCCTTCGGGCGGGATCCGCTTGAGGGCGGCGCCCACCAGGTGCAGGCCGACGTGGTCGATGTCGTGCTCGGCCGCCACCGCGTGAACGCGGGCCGGCCAGTAGCCGTCATCGTCGGGGGTCTTCGGCTCACGGGCCGGCGCCTCCTCGGCGGCCAGCTTCTCCCCGCACTCGCTGCAGACCACGCCGGCGCGCGTCTCGACGCGCAGGTCGACGGGGTGCCCGCAGGGGCTCGACGAGGAGGCAGGGCCGGCCGGGAGCCTATCTCCGGCGTTGGCTGTTACGGCCCCGTCCTCGTCCACCAGACCAGGCAAGGGGGCAGCCTGGTCTGGCTGCTCAGTGATGCGGCGCGAGCGGCCCGACGCGGGCAGCTCGGGAGCCGCGTTCTTGCGCCGCGGCCGCGCTGCCGGCGGGCCCGACTGCTCGGCGATCGACGGCGTGGCCGGACCGGGGAGCTGCGGCACCGGGGTCAGCGGGGCGGGCGTATCGGCCAGCTGCAGCGGCTGCAGCACGCCGCCCAGCAGTTGCGTCGGCGTGATCTCGATGTCGAGCACCGGCACCGCGAAACGCAGCGTCTGCGGCTTGCCGTCCTTGCCGGGGCGCTTCACCGATCGCTGCTCGAGGCGCAGCCGCGCGGGCAGCAGCGCACCTCGGCCAGCGGCCACCTGGATGACCTGCACGGCGCCGGAGAGCTCCGTGGCGGCGTAGTAGCCCTGGGTGTCGATGCGCCACACGCCCAGGCCTGGCAGGTCACGCAGCATGACCGACAGGCGGGTGTGGATGTCGCACTCCCGAGCCACCGGGTCGCAGACGCAGGCCTGGTCGCTCAGCGTCTCCCAGGCGCCGTCACAGCGGCGCTTGCAGCCGCCACCGCTCCACAGTTCGTATGCCTGGCTGAAGGCGAGGTCCGAGGGCGGGACGATGACGTCGAGCGAGTCGCGCTCGGTGTAGACCTCCCACTGGCGGCCGGACGGCGCCTGCCACTCGGCGACGGTCCCGCCGTAGGCCTCGGCAGCCTGCTCGATGCGGCGCCGATCGGCGCTGGTCAGGCGGAAGCGCTCGAGCTTCTCGGGGCGGCTGCGCCCCCCGCTCGTCGCCACCTGGTGACCGATGCGGATCCGGCCGGACTCCACGATGCGGCGCTGCAGGTCGATTATCGGCGACATCAGGCGGCTCCCTTCACGGACAGGAGCGGATCGCCCATCACGGTCCGCGAGGTCTGGAACAACCAGCGCGCGGCGTCCTGGACGGCCAGGTAGGCCTCGAACACGCGCTCGTCACAGACGATCGGGTAGGCCTCGGTCGAGACCGGGGTGATGTGGATCACCAGCCCGGTGTCGACCTGCGGGACCGGCTGCGCCATGGCGCGCTCGTCGGGCCCGAGCAGGTAGTAGCGGCGCCGGAACTTCTCGACCCGCCGCGGCCGCCAGACCGCGGCGTACTTCGCCCAGCGGTAGGCCGCCAGCTGCAGGCCGACCTGTTCGGGGTACGGCGTGGTCGGCTTACCCTTGGCGTCGGCGGCCTTGCGGGTGCTCTTGTAGTCGGCGATGTAGCGCACGCCCTCGATGGTCAGGAAGGCGTCGGCGGTGCCGGCGTAGCCCAGGTCGGGGTGATAGACCGCGACCTCGGTGGCCTGGTAGGACGGAATGAAGCGCTGCAGCCAGGCATCGAAGCTGTCCAGGAACGGCTGGACCTCACGGTCGACCACGGGCTTCTTGCCGGTCAGGGCGTACTCCTCGGCCGCCGCGTGCACCAGCTCGCCGAGCTCGGTGGCGGTGCGTATCCCCTTCGGCTTGCGGAAGCGCGCGTCGCGCAGCCACTTGACCGCGGCGCAGTCGGCATCGGCATGGCGGCAGTCCGGCTCGTCGTCGGCCAGCATGCCGCGCCAGGTGGCCTCGGAGTGGATGGCTGCCAGGGCGGCCTGCTCGGCGGACCAGTACATCAGGGCGGGCTTCTCGAGCGCGCCGATGATGGTCGTGACCGACCACATCTCCAGGTCGCCGGCTTCGCTCTCGGCACCGTCGATCGCGCGCTGGCCCAGCTGGGCGACGGCGACGGTCATGACGCCAGCCACCTGACCAGGACGATCACCGCCACCCAGAAGGGGACGACGATGGCAAGCGACCACAGGCAGCCCTTCACCAGGCTGCGCTCCTCGGCCTCTGGCTGACTCTCGCGCGTCATGCCAGCACCGCCAGTTCGTCAATCGTCCAGCGGTTGCGGCTCGGCTCGATCCGGTACTCGCCGGTCGCGCCGCGCGGGATGCCGTCATGCGCCTGGCTCGGGCAGTAGAAACCCGTCACACCCGGGATCGCCAGCAGTTCGCCTGCTCGGGGTGCGTCGGGCACAGCGGCCCGCCTGCGCGCGCTAGCGGCTTCATGGAACCAACCATTCGCTGAGCCCGCCACCGATGGACTGGCCGATGCCCTGCGCAAGTGCGACCGCCAGGACGAAGACGGCGGCGATCAGGATGCCGACGATGAAGCGCTCGATGCTGTGTGTGCCCACGGTCTTCCTCTTTAGGTGGTGGGGCGCCCGAACAGGCGCAGTTGGCCGCGCGGGATGAAGGTGATGCCCTCGGCCTCGGCTGCCCGCTGTCGCGCGTACTGCTCCAGGCGGATCAGCCGCTGGTCGGCGCGGAAGACGCGCGGCATCGGGGAACGGCCCTGCCGCTGATCGACGAGTGCCTGCCCCAGCTCGCGCCGCGCCTCGAAGGCCGATGCGCGGACGTCCATCCAACTCTCGGAGAGACCCGAGCGCGGGATGGTCACGAGGTCGTGGGCGCGGCGGTCGAGGGCGAGGGTCATCAGCCCACGACCTTCCCTGCCCGCCGCGACGGGATCCGCAGGCGGGCCATCCATCGGGAGACGGAGCCGATGTCCACGCCGAGCTCGTCGGCGATCTCACGCTGATTGAGGCCCTGGTGGGTGTATCGCTCGGTGAAGAACTCGTACAGCGGACGGCCAATGCGATGCTCGATCAGCTGCATAGCCGCCGTCTTCACCACAGGGTCTGACACAAGTTCTTGTTGCACGGGCCCGAGTCTAGTGCAGACTGCGTTGTGTTGTCAACACTGCAAATGCACAGAGCGACAGACCGTAGGCCGCCCACCTACGTTGTGGCGCGCATGCCCACGAACGAGCAACTGGAACAACGACGGGCCCGGCGGGCCTGGTGGCTCCGCGTCGCCCGCGAGACTCGCGGTCTCAGCCAGAGCGGGGTCGCCGACAGCCTCGGGCTGTCGAAGAAGTCAGCCTCGACGGTGGGGGACTGGGAGCGCCAGGTCAGCGATCCCTCGCTGCGCCAGCTCGAACTCCTGGCGGCGCTCTATCGGGTGCCGCTGAACCTGTTCGTGGATCCGCCGCCTACCGATGAGGAGCGCCTGCTCGAGCTCGCAGGCGGCGCAGCAGCTGCAGGGCTTGCGGATGAGGCATCGGCGGGGGAGGATCCAGACCGCGGAGCTGGCGCGCCGCCAAGCGGGTCGCCTCGTAGACCGTGAGGGCGTAGGTGGCGTGGATCGAGCGGATGATTGCAGGATCGGGTTGCACGCGAGCTCTCCCTATCTCGGGCCTGCCCGTCGGTGCGCCACCGGGCAGTTGCAGCGGGGCACACAACTATCCTGCAACCTGCGCTTGACAACTGATAGTCGCGGTCGGTGGAATGCGGTGCAGACGGGCAACGAAAAGAGGCCCCACCGTCGGGCGGGGCTGGTCATCCTGCAAGTTCTCGTCATCGCCTTCCTCGCCCTGCCGCTGCTGGCGCAGTTCATCGTGGCGGGCACCGACTGGCCGATGGGCGACATGCAGGGCTATTGGGACGCCGCCATCCGCCTGCGTGAAGGCGCCCCGCTCTACAATCCGCCACCGCCGGGTGTGGACGATCAGCTTGGCGTGTACCGCCACGCGCCGTGGTTCGCCTTGGCGTGGGTGCCACTCACCTTCCTGCCGCATGGCGCGGTCGTGCTGGTGTGGTCACTGGCGGTGTGTGCGGCCATCGGCTACATCATGTGGAGCATCGCCCGCCCGCTGACGCCTGCGGGCGTCGCAGCCGCCCTACTGATCGGCTGGTTGACCCTGCAGACGGGCATGTTCGGCAACCTGCAAGCCCTCATGGTGGCTGGCCTGATATGGGGGTTTCCGCGCCGGTCTGGTCCTGCGTGGATCGCGGTAGCCGCGTCGCTCAAGATCGCGCCGATCCTGTTCGTGTTGGCCTACGCCCGCAACCGTGACTGGCGACGGGTAGCGTGGACGCTCGGGCTGACGGCGCTGCTATGGGCGCCCGCGTTCGCCTTCAACTGGCAGGCAATCGGCGGCAAGGGATCAGAGCCATGGTGGCCGTGGATCATCGCACCCGCGCTGGTCGTGTGGTGGTGGCGACCATCGCTGCTCGGCGTCCTCGTGATCGCCGCCTACCCGGTGCTGCACACCTCCTATGTGAGCTACCTCGCGGTGCTAGGTGCCAAGGCTCTAGGTCCCGATTAGGCGGTAGGAGATCCGCGGCATCGAGTACAGGGTGCCAGGCGTCCCAGTCTTAGTAGCGATGACCTGAAGCTGGAAGTCGCCGGTGGACACCACTGCATTGATTGCGATGGACGCTGAACGATAGGTGTCCGATGCTCCCGAGTCGATGGTGATGGTCCCGATGGCGGCACCGGTTGCCGGCTGCGGAACGAGGGTGCATACCCACTTGTGTGATGCGCTGAGTGCCGTGCCGCCCGCCACCAGGAAGGCCATCCAGAACGTCTCGACCCAGATCGCCATCGAACCGGCCAGCGGCATTGCGACGCGGTTGACACTGGTCGTGGCGCCGATGGGCAGCGCAACGGCAGGTGGGATCGGATCGGTGTAGAGCGTCACCGTTACCCAGCGCGTGCCGTCGTAGTAGAAATCCAGCCCCAGATCGGTGCGCGTAACTCGCTGATTCGTGGCAGGTGCGCCGGGCATTGAGGTTCCGGTAGACCACGGGTTGCCGGTGTAGTCGCCGCCGCCACTCGCACCGCCCGACACCAGCGTTTCCACACCGGCGTCATCCTTGGAGTACCAAAGCCCATCTGCTTTGACATACAGGATGGCCGTGGCTGCCGCAGGGGTGCCAGGGGCAGCAGCCTCTGACCCGATCAGCTTGGGAAAGACATTGTCGGATGCAGTTGGAAGTGCCATGAGTTACTCCTACGGATCGGACCACATGAAGTCGGACCCGTCATCCATCTGGAGCAGGTCATTGAACGTGAACGGAGTCGCGTGACCATCGGCGAGGAGGATGTGCTGGCCAGCACCAGCCCCGACGCCCGGCAGGCCGGTGTGGTCAACGGCCTCGTGCTCGGCATCCGTCAGGTACTGAGGGTGGCCATCATCCGCGAGTCCAGACAGGGCGCCGTGGTCAGTGACGCCGGCGCCGGCAATGAAGCCGTATACGCTGGTGCCACCGTCGGGCGACACGAAGCTGACGATCTGCAGCATGCTCGCCGTCGTGTCGAGTGCAGCCGCTAGGGCGGCGCCGTTGACCACCTCGGCGGGGAAGGCGACCGTGCGCCCACCGGTGCCATCCTGGGTCACGAAGAGGGCGAAGCTGATGCCATCTCCGCCGGTCGAGTAGCCGGTGAAGGTAAGGGCGCAGTTCGCGTCGAGCGTGCCGATGTGCACGTTGCCGTCGGCAAGGTCGATCGTCTCAGCTGCGCCCATATTGCCGTGCGAGAACGCCGTCTCACCGGCACCGCGCGTCTTGGTCAGGAAGGTGTCGGCAGCATCCGCCACCCACGTCCCGTCACCGGCCAGCCGATCCTCCGCGTCCCCCGAGAGGGGAAGCAGCAGGCCGGAGTGAGCCGCGGTCGCCAACTTGGCACCGGTGTCGGCCGCCTCGGTGTGCTCCGGCCCGTCGAGCGCGTGCTGCGGCGTTGCCAGCACCGTGCCGCCGCCGATGGCAGTGGGGATGTTCAGCTCGGCCGCGCGGCGCAGCCGCTTGTCGATCTCTTTGACGAGGTAGGTGCGCTTCGGCATCAGGCCATCCTCACCGCGATCGTGCCTCTGATGAGGTTGAGCGTTCCACCGCTCCAGATCCCGATGGGCGCCGCAGCGGCCGTCGAGCGCAGGGAGGTCAGCATCTGGTAGATCTGGTTCTTGTTGCCCGCCTTGTTGACGGTCGTCCCCTCCGGGTATCCACCGTCGGTCGGCCAGCCAACACTAGGGGTGCCGCCGCCGTGCTGGATCGCGATGAAGGTCAGCCAGGTCGTATCCTCGGTGCCCCATGCTGACGGGTCATTGCCCTCGGTCGTTGGATTAGTCAAGGCCGATCCGGTGAGCTGGCCCTCGGGGACGGCCGTCAGGTGCGCTCCTGCGACGCGGACAACGTGGTAGAGCAGCGGCGTCGCGATGTTGGTCGTGACCGTGAAGGAGGCGCCCTCAGCGCCTGTCGCCCGCCGATAGCCGAGCCAGGCGATAGTGAAGGCAATGCCGCTGTGGCGAACCTCATTGTTCTCTTGAGCGGTGGGGGTGATTGCCGCCGGCCAACTGACCACGGCGTCGTCCCATGCCCCGAGCACCACGATGACCATCTGGTTGGCCGCGAGGTTATCCGGGTAGGGAATCACGTGCGAGGTGCCGGAAGCGGTGCTGCCGACTACGACATCTGGAGCGGGAACGCCCACGTTGAGCAGGTCGCTAGTGCCCGGCCCGCCGTAACTGGAGGTCCACGGCACCAGCGACAGGATGCCGAGGTAGGTGCCATCGGCCGCCAGGCTCGATCGGTAGGTGTCCACCATGAAGTCGGCGTCGATCACGCTCACCGGATCGGTGACCCGCACCATGTCACCCTTCTGGATGGCCGGGTTGCCGATGATCCCGACGTCGAGCACGTTGCGGTACTGGTCGAGCTTGTCGAGCCAGCGGGCGGCCGCCTCGGTGGCCTGCGCGTAGCTGGTCACAACGTCGAGGTGCAACACCAGCCGGCGGATCTGCGCGCCGGTGGCCAGCTCGATGCCGAGTTCCGCCTCGAGGTCAGTGTTGGTGACCTCGACCGACACGTCGGTCGTGACCGGCTCGAAGAGCGTGTACTTGTAGACCAGCGAAAGCTCGGCGGCGGTGGCGTACAGCTCGGTGTGCGTATCGGTGTCGATGTCGCCGCCGAGGCTCTGGGTGCCGCTGAACTGCAGGACGCGGGTGATCGTCGAGGGGGTAGATGTCGTCGATACCAGCATCGTGCTCTTGCCGTAGAAGGCCAGGTAGAGCGTCGTACCGTCGATCGCGATGCCGACCGGGTTGACCTGCGCGACGGCGTTGTAGGTGATCGTGTACTCGGCGATCTGGGAGCCGTCGGTCTTGCTCAGCTTGTGGATCTTGTCAGTGGTGAAGTTCGAGCACCATATGCCGTCTGCGCCGACCTTCATGTCGGTCCACATGCCGCTGGCCAGGGTGAAGGTGGCGACGACCGAGTCGTCGCTCTTGAGGTGCTTGCGCACCTTGCAGCCCGAGAAGGAGCCGGACCCCGCGCCCCATGGCGTCTCGAGGGTCCAGTACACCGTGCTGTCGCTCGGGTCGCCAGACAGGCCGTTGAGGAAGGTCGGCACCAGCGCGGCGGTCGAGGCGGCGATCGTGCCGTCAGCCTGGAGGAGCTTGTAGACCTTGCGGGTCGAGCCGTCGGCGACGTAGACGTAGGTCGGCGTAGCTGGGTCGTAGCGGACGCCGGTCGGCTTCGTGATGGTGTTGTAGTGCCACACCTCGGTCCAGGCGTCCTGCAGGGTGGTGTAGGGGCCGACGGCGCGGACGCGCGTCTTGGTGTCGTAGTCGTCCCGCTGTGGATCGAGCGCGATGACGTCCACGCCGGTCTCGAAGGTGTAGACCGGCTCGGGCGGGTTGTCGGTGTCGCTGGGCGTGTCCACCAGGCCGCTCGCCTGGAAGTGGAAGTAGCCGAGCTCGTCGGCGAAGGCATTGAAGGCGACGATGTCGGCCAGTTCGCCGATGGCGTCGGCGTAGGTGGAGCCGTCGCGTCCGCGCCACTCATCGACCACGAAGTTGGTCGGTTGGATTTGCCGCTGCGCGGCGGGATAGCCGGCCTTGTCGAGGATGTTGTTGACGATGTCGCTGATGTCGTAGTCGAGGTAGACGAAGTTGCTCTGGTCGCGGACCGCCCCGTCCTCGTCGGCACCCTGGGGGTCGGTGACGAGGATGTCCTGCACCAGCAGCACCTTGGCCCAGTCGCGGGCCGTGAGCGTCACCGTGCGCGCGTCGCGGTGCTCGACGATCTTGTCGATGAAGCCGGTGAACACGCAGATGCGGTTGTTGTAGTCGCCGTACCACGCCCACGCCGTGAAGAGCGCGTTGGCGGGGAAGACGTCGGCGGCCAGGCCCAGTGACCCGTCCTCGTTGGCGAAGGTGGCCGAGAAGGCAGAGGCCATCGTCTGCAGGGAGTGGTCGACCTGCATCGTGAGCGGGAAGTACTCGACCTCGTTGAGCACGACCATGCCGTGGAAGCCCGAGGCGCCGGCCTGCAGCTTGCTCTTGAGGATGGCCTCCAGCTCGGGCGTGATGGTCTGCATCGGTCAGCTCGTGAAGTCGACGTGCAGCAGCTGCAGCTCGCAACTCCAGATGCCCGGCAGCAGGCGGCGCGCGCTGAAGTCGAGGACGATCACGGTGCGGGTGTCGCCGTCGTCGTCCCAGGCGACCTCCTCCTTCGAGGCGACGTAGCCGTTCAGGAGGTCCACGTCCGCCTGGCTCTCCAGCATGCCCGTCAGCCGCGCCTGGAGGTGCGGCACGGCACCCGACTGCAGCACCTCGTTGTCGACGGTCGTGCCATCGGACAGCACCCTCACCAGCGTGCCGAAGCGTGGATATGCCCACTCCACCAGCGGCCCGGCCAGGACGGTGGCGGTGCCGATGTCGATGTACGGTGTCATCGCCTCACCCCAGTGCTACGCGCGGTCGGTTGGGGAAGCGGGCGCCCTGCTCCTGCAGGGTGTTCGCCAGCTCGTCATGGATCGTCTGGGCGAAGCGGCGGGCGGCGTCAGGCGAGACGTCGCTGCCGATCCCGTGCAGGTGCAGCCCGCCATTGATCGTCAGGCCGCCGCCCGCCGCGGCAGAGGCCTGCGCCGGGACGCTGCCCATTCCGGGTGCAGCCATCGCGAAAGCGGGCACGGCCAGCCGGTCGATCGACAGGGCGGCCCGGGCCCGTTCGGCGATCTTCGAGCCGGCGCTGGTCACGTCGCCGAGCCGCGACAGCATGCTGTCGATCCAAGCGCCGATGACGTTGCCGCCCCAGCGATCAATGTCCTTGAGCGGGCCTTCCTTCGGCGGGCTGTAGCCCTCGAGGTAGGGCGACACGGCGCCGGCAAGGGCGCGGGCGCGGGCGCTGGCATTGGCCAGCGACACCGGCGACACGAGGCCCGCCGACCATGCGTCGGCGATGTCGATGCCCCACAGGCCCGCCTCGTCGGCGAACTCCATGTTGCCCTGCACACCGCGCTTTATGTCGGAGGCTGCCTGGCCAGCGGCGACCGCCTGCAAGCGCAACTGCTCGGCGAAGGTGGTCCCAGCATTGACGGCGGCGTCGGCGGCGCCGCTCTCCAGCAGCTCAAGCTGCTCCAGTGCGTTGTCGCGGACCTGCATGGCGGCGGCGCGCACGTCGGCCCGCTCGTCGCGCAACCCGTCAGCCAGCTTCTGAGAGGACAGCACGCCCTTGAAGTAGGCGACCTTGGCCGCGTCTGACAGGCTGTTCTCCATCAGGTCGGTCAGCTCGGTCATGCCCGACTCGACGTCGTCCATGCCCTGGACCAGGGCCTTGGCGATGTCGCCGGGGATGGCCAGCGCCTCGGCGGCGGCCTTGCGGCCGGCCTCGACCAGCTGCTCGTGGATCGGCGACCAGGCGATCTTGGTTCCGGCGGCAATAACCGGGGCAGACGCCGCGAGACCGGCGCCGACTCGGCGAACGCCGCCCATATTCTCAGCTACGAAGCCGGCGACGTAGGCGGTGGATTCATCCAGCGAACGCTTCAAGGACTCGGGGCGGCCGATCAGCCAATCCCAAGGCATCGGCGGCAGCTCGCTTCGGGACCTCGCTTCCTTGGCGGCCTTCTCCTGCTCCTCGCGGATGAACTCGAACAGGATGGGGATACCGAGAAGAGCCGCGCCCCATGCCATCTTGATGGCCGCCGCAGACTCCACGCCGGCTTCCTTCGCCGTGTGGAAGGCTAATACGAGCTTGGTCCCGATCACCGCAACCAGCAGCGGGATCGCCAGATTGGCTAACTTGATCGCGATGCCTGATAACTCCAAGAGGCTCGTGATAACGGTACGCAGCGCGGGTACCAGTTCGTGCAAAGTGAACGAAGCTAACTCGGTCATGATCGGCAGCAGCGCCTCACCGAGCTCGGCCGTGATGTCCTGGAACGTCGCATCCAGACTGCGCTGCGTATTCGCCAGGCCATCGGACGTGTTTGCGAAGTCGCCCTGGGCGAGCGTCGTGTCCTCGAGGATGAGCGCGTAGCTGGCCTGGGCCTTGGCCGCCGCGCTGATTGCGCCGGTGCCGTCCCACAGGCCCATCTCGAAGGCCTTGGTCTGGATGCGCGCCTGGTTGAGGTTGACGCCCAGCGTCTTCAGTGGCTCGGTCTCGCCCGACAGCCCCGCCCGCAGTTTGTCGAGCACCATGGTCGGGTCCATGTTGTTGAAGCTGGCCAGGTCGGCCGCCAACTGCACCAGCTTGACCGACATCTCGGCGCTGGTCTCGCTGGTGATCCCCATCGCCCGGAACAGGTTGCCGTAGGTGCCGGCCGCCGACATGGCGGCGTTGGAACTCATGCCCAACGCATCGGCGCTCGTCTCGCCCAGCGCCAGGATCTTGTCGGCCTGGTCCTCGAAGACGACGGTCACCTTGTTGGTGGTCTCGGCCAGATCAGATGCGGCGCCGATCGCATCGCCGAAGAACTTGACCGTCTTGCCCAGGCCCGCCTGTATGACACCGAAGGCCGACATGCCGGCGCCCAGCCCGATGCCCTGCAGCAGCGTGCTACCGATCGTCGAGCCGGACAGCCGGCTGAAGCTGTCCTTTACCCGGCCCAGGAAGCCGAGGCTCTTCGTCTCCGCTTGCTTGAGGCCGGCGTCCAGCTTCGACTGGTTGGTCGACAGTTCGAGTTCGGCGCGGCCGAGGGGTTCGGTCATCGGTGCTTCACCTTCACCTTGATCCCGTGCCGAGCAGCGATGGCCGCCAGCTGGGCGCGGGTCGTCGGA
>Ga0326597_10003272_pt1 | contig 23514 bp, 22 predicted proteins | sample RVTome_12_FD_203789 | JGI IMG/M metagenome (GOLD analysis project Ga0326597, IMG submission 203789) | Soil microbial communities from uranium-contaminated site in the Upper Colorado River Basin, Wyoming, United States - RVT100D185 | ecosystem: Environmental > Terrestrial > Soil > Contaminated >... | reverse complement strand
AGGCGAGGCCGATGCGCGTCATCGCCGCCTTGAACTTTTCCCGGTCCTCCGCCTTGTCGATCGCCTCGCGCGAGGCGCCGATCATCTCGACGCCGAATTTCTCCAGCACGCCCTCGCGCGCCAGGTCCAGCGCGCAGTTGAGCGCCGTCTGCCCGCCCATGGTGGGCAGCAGCGCGTCCGGGCGCTCGCGCTCGATGATGCGCGCCACCGTCTGCCAGGTGATCGGCTCGATGTAGGTGGCGTCCGCCATCTCCGGGTCGGTCATGATGGTGGCCGGATTGGAGTTCACCAGCACCACGCGGTAGCCCTCCCCGCGCAGCGCCTTGCACGCCTGCGCGCCGGAATAGTCGAACTCGCAGGCCTGGCCGATGACGATCGGCCCCGCGCCGATGATCAGGATCGAGTGCAGGTCAGCGCGCTTGGGCATCGCCCACCATCTTCGCGAAGCGGTCGAACAGGTAGCCGATGTCGTGCGGCCCCGGGCTCGCCTCGGGGTGGCCCTGGAAGCAGAACGCCGGCCGGTCGGTGCGCGCCAGGCCCTGCAGCGAGCCGTCGAACAGCGACACGTGCGTCGGCCGCAGCGTCGGCGGCAGGCTCGCCGGGTCCACCGCGAAGCCGTGGTTCTGGCTCGTGATCACCACCTGCCCGGTGTCGAGGTCCTTGACCGGGTGATTCGCCCCGTGATGGCCGAACTTCATCTTCAGCGTCTTCGCCCCGGAGGCGAGCCCCATCAGCTGATGCCCGAGGCAGATGCCGAACACCGGAATGCGCGTGGCATCGAGAATCTCGCCGATCGCCTCGATGGCATAGTCGCAGGGCTCGGGGTCGCCGGGGCCGTTGGACAGGAACACGCCGTCGGGCTTCAGGCGCAGCACCTCGCGCGCCGGCGTCTGCGCCGGCACGACCGTGATGCGCGCGCCGCGCTCGGCGAGCAGCCGCAGGATGTTCCTCTTGATGCCGTAGTCGCAGGCGACGACGCGAAACTTCGCGTCGTCGATGCTGCGGTGGCCCTTGCCCAGCTCCCAGCGGCCCTCGCGCCATTCGAAAGGCTCGCGGGTGGTCACTTCCTTCGCCAGGTCCATGCCCGCCAGCCCCGGGAAGGCGCGCGCCGCGGCGAGCGCCTGGTCGACGCTCACCTGGCCGGACATGACGCATCCTGACTGCGCGCCCTTTTCGCGCAGCAGCCGCGTGAGCTTGCGCGTGTCGATGTCGGCGATCGCCACCACGCCGCGCCCGGTCAGGTAGTCGCCGAGGCTCTGCTCGGCGCGCCAGCTCGACATCAGTGCGGGCACGTCGCGCACGACCAGGCCGGCGGCAAAGACCTTGCGCGACTCCTCGTCCTCGTCGTTCACGCCGGTATTGCCGATGTGCGGATAGGTCAGCGTGACGATCTGGCCCGCGTAGGACGGATCGGTGAGGATCTCCTGGTAGCCGGTCATGGCGGTGTTGAACACCACTTCGCCGGCGGCCAGGCCCGGCGCGCCCACGCCGCGGCCCCGAAACACCGTCCCGTCGGCGAGGACGAGCACGGCGGATTCGAGCGCAGACAAAGCGAAACTCCCGGATCGGATGTGAAAAAGCGGAAGAGGCTTGCGCCCCTCCCGCTCGTCAGAGCGCCGAATTATACCGTGCCGGCTACTTCAGGCCAAGCACCTCGAACATGCCGTACAGCCCCGGCGCGCGGCCACGCAGCCACTTCGCCGCGCGCAGCGCCCCGGCCGCATACGTCTGGCGACTGTGCGAGCGCACCGCGATCTCCACGCGCTCGCCGGCTCCGGCGAAGATCACCGTGTGCTCGCCGACGATGTCACCGCCGCGGATGGCGTGAAAGCCGATCGCCTTGGCAGGCCGCTCGCCGGTCTCTCCCGAGCGCCCGTGCGTGGCGACGCTGGCGAGCTCGCGGCCCAGGGCCCCCGCCACCAGCTCGCCGAGCTTGAGCGCGGTGCCCGAGGGGGCGTCGACCTTGTGGCGGTGGTGCGCCTCGACGATCTCCACGTCGTAGGCATCCCCCAGCGCCGCCGCCGCGGTCTGCGCCAGGCGAAACACCACGTTCACGCCGATGGCGAAGTTCGGCGATAGCACGACCGGCAGGCGGCGCGCGCCCTCGGCGATGCGCGCCTGCTGCGCCGCGCTGAATCCGGTCGTGCCGATGACCATGGGCTTGCCGTGCCGCAGGCAGGCCTCGAGGTGCGCGAGCGTGCCCTCGGGCCGCGTGAAGTCGACCAGCACGTCGGCGCCGCCGAGCGCGCCGAGATCCGAGCCGATCGTCAGGCTGCCCGCCGTCTGGCCCAGCGCCGGGCTGCCCGCCGCATCGAGCGCGGCGGCCAGTTGGAGCTCGCGATCCGCGAGCACGGCTTCGATCAGCGCGCGTCCCATGCGCCCGCCCGCGCCGGTGACGGCGACCTTCATCGCGCGGGCTCCACGTCGCCCGCCTCGGCCACCACGTCGCCTTCGAGGCGCGAGAGCTTCCCGTCCTCGAAGAACACGGCCAGACGCCGCCGCTCGCGCGGCTCGCCCGGCCGGGCGAGCAGGTAGATGTAGTCCCAGCGCTCGGCATGGAAGATGTCCGTGACCAGCGGCGTGCCGAGCACGAAGCGCACCTGCTCCTTGGTCATGCCGCGCTTCAACTGCGCCACCATCTCCGGCGACACGAAATTGCCTTGCTGGATGTCGATGCGATAGGGCGCGAGCCGGCCGCAGCCGGCAAGCTGCAGCGCGAGCAGCACGATAAGCGCGCGGAACATCGGCCTATAATGATAATCGATGAGCTCGGCGCAAAGCCTGAAGGACATCGGCCTCAAGGCTACCTTGCCGCGGCGCAAGGTGCTGGAGCTGTTCGAGACGAGCAAGGTGCGCCACCTGTCGGCCGAGGACGTGTACCGCAGCCTGACGGCCGAAGGCATCGACATCGGGCTTGCCACCGTGTATCGCGTGCTGACGCAGTTCGAGCAGGCCGGGCTGCTGTCGCGCCAGCACTTCGAGACCGGCAAGGCGGTGTTCGAGCTGAACCAGGGCGGGCATCACGACCACCTGGTGTGCCTGCAGTGCGGGCGCGTCGAGGAGTTCTACGACGCCGAGATCGAGCAGCGCCAGAGCGAAGTGGCGCGCCGGCGCGGCTTCGCGCTGCACGGCCACTCGCTCGCCCTGTACGCCGACTGCACCAAGCAGGACTGCCCGAACCGCAAGGACGGGCGCGCCTAGCCCGCGTCGAGCAGCTCCGCCGCGTGCCGGCGCGTCGTGGCGGTGATCTCGGCGCCGCCCAGCATGCGCGCCAGCTCCTCGATCCTCGCGGCGCGGTCCAGCCGCGCGGCGCCGACCCAGACCTTGCCGCGCGCGGCCGAGCGCACCACCGTCCACTGCTCGTCGCCTTGCGCCGCCACCTGCGGCAGGTGGGTCACGCACAGCACCTGCCGGTCCTTGCCGAGCTTCTTCAGCGCGCGGCCCACCGTCTCCGCCACGGCGCCGCCGATTCCGGCGTCCACCTCGTCGAACACCAGGGTAGCGACCGGCGAGGCCTTGGCCGTGACCAGCTGGATCGCCAGGCTGACCCGGGACAGCTCGCCGCCCGAGGCCACCTTGGCGAGCGGCCGCAGCGGCAGGCTGGGATGGGATGACACCTCGAACTCGACCTCTTCCATGCCCGCAGCCGCGGGCGCCTCGAGCGCGCGCAGCGCGACCGAGAAGCGCCCGCCCTTCATCGCCAGCTGCTGCATGCCTTCGGTGACCGACCTGGACAGGGCCTGCGCCGCGCTCTTGCGCCTGGCCGAGAGATTCTTCGCCGCCGCGCCATGGCGGGCCTCGGCAGCCGCGACCTCGCGCCGCAGCGCTTCGGGGCTCGCCGCGAGCTCCAATTCCCGATAGCGCAGCGCCAGTTCCGCCTCCAGCGCCGGCAGCCCGGCGGGCTTCACGCGGTACTTGCGCCCCGCCGCGTGCAGCGCTTCGATCCGCTGCTCCACCTCGCGCAGCGCGTCCGGGTCGAGATCGACGCGCGATGCGTAGTCGCGCAGGCCGCGCGCCGCTTCGGCCGCCTGCGCCTCGGCCGACTCGAGCATCTCTGCGATCGCCATCAGGCGCGTGTCGTGCTCCGACAACGCGCGCAACCGCCTGGCGACCGCGGAGAGCTGCGGCAGGCAGGCGCCGTCCGCCTCGGACAGGGCCTCCAGCGAGGATTGCGCGCCGCCGAGCAGGCTGGAACCGTGCGCCAGGCGCTGGTGCCGCGCGGCCAGATCATCCCATTCGCCGTCCTTCAGGGCGAGCGTCTTCAGCTCGGCGAGCTTTTCCTGCAGCTCCGCGCGCTCGGCTTCCCGCCTGGCGAACTGCTGCTCCGCCTCGGCGGCAAGCGCCTGCAGACGCTTCCATGCGCGCCAGGCGTCGGCGCAGGCGCGCGCGATTTCCTGCGCGCCCGCGTGCGCGTCGAGCAGATCGCGTTGCGCGGCGCCGCGCAGCAGCGACTGGTGCTCGTGCTGGCCGTGGATGTCCACCAGGTGCTCGCCCGCTTCCCTGAGCTGCGCCAGCGTCGCGGCATGGCCGTTGACGAAGCAGCGCGAGCGGCCCGAGCGGTCGATCACCCGGCGCAGGATGGCATTGCCCGGATCGCCTTCCAGCCCGGCGTCGGCAAGATATTCTTCGAGAGGGCTGCCCTTCGGCAGCTCGAATTCCGCCTGCAGCTCGGATCGCTCCGCGCCTTCGCGCACCAGCGAGGCGTCGGCGCGGCCGCCGACCAGCAGCTCGATGGCGTCGACGAGGATGGACTTGCCGGCGCCGGTTTCGCCGGTGAGCACCGTAAAGCCCGGCCCGGTCTCGAGCTCCACGCGCTCGACGATGACGAAGTCCCGGATTCCCAGCGCGCGCAGCATTGAGGACGAATGCTGCCCGTATTGGTCCCGTTCAGGCAAGCGCAAGGACCGACCCCACGGCCGGTCCTTGTGCTGGGTCAGGCGTCGCGTGCCAGGCGTGCTAAGGAATCTTGACTGGGTGTGTGAAGACGTAGTCGTTGGCTTTTCGCGGCGTGTGACAGGCGAAGCACTCCTGGTCGAAGTTCGCGTCCTTGCCGTAGGGCTTGCGCTCGGCGCCCAGCCAGCGGGCGTAGCCCCAGCCGCCGGTCCTGGCGAAGCGATTCGCGTCCTTGATCATGAACTCCTGCGCCCGGAAGTTGCCCGGCACGGTGGCCGTTGGCCAAGCTTCATGTTTTGCGTTTTTCCAGACGATCTTGCCGAGGATCGCACCGTCCGGCCAGGGATTGGTCTGCCCGCTGCGCGCGGCGGCGATGGCGCGGTCGTTGCCGACGATCACCCGCATGGTGTCGTTGTCGCTTCAATGCGACACGGCGATTACGCGCCAGTCCTTGTAGCCTTCCGGAATGGCGATGCCGTTGGGCGCCGGGGCGACGGTCTCAGCGATCGCCAGGCCGAAACCGGCCAGAGATATTGCCGCGGCAACCGGCAAACACATCAAGCGAAAAAGGAATTTACGATCCATCTCCAGTCTCCTCCTGTGAATGATTCGGCGGCTGCCTCTACATCAGGCCTGCTTTGCGCATGCCCTCCAGATAGCGCTCGATCAACTGGGGCGTCTGGTAGGGAACGTTTGCTTTCACCCAATCGATCGATAGATGCGGCTGCTCGCGTCGGAGCGCTTCAAGAAACGACCGGGCTTCCTCGACCCGCCCTGCCTGAGCCAGGCTCGCACAGCGCATACGTTGCACCCCCTGAAAACCCGGGCGCAACCGCGCGGCTTCCGTCGCATAACGGGCAGCTTCCGCATATCGCCCGCCAGCATAGTGAGCGACGGCGAAACCCCCGAGGAACAGCGCCATCTCGGGATCGAGGGGACTGAGCCTGATGGCATCTTCCCCATGCTCGATCGCTTCGCGATCCTGCCCCGCAAAAGCCAGGCCGCGGCTGAGATGAGAGTGCGCCGCCGCGGAATTCGGATTGAGCTTGACCGCCCGGCGAAGCGCCGCGATCGACTCCTCGGAGCGCCTTTCCATCATGGCGCAATAGCCGAGCGCGATGTGTCCCCAGGGATCGCGATCATCGAGCGCGATCGCCCGAATGGCGTGCCGGCGCCCGGGCAGCAATCCTCGATCGCGATCGATCCAGCCCATATGCGCGGCAAACACCAGGCAAAACCCCAGCAGGCTTCGTGCCGGCGCGTAGTCCGGATAAGCCTCGACGGCTCCTTTGAGTCCGTCGATCGCGGTCTCATAGTCCGGGCGCGTGATGCGCCAGACATGCGTCTGAGCTCGAGCCACGAGTTCCCAGGCCCCGAGATCGTCCGCGGAGCGCGAGAGCGCGCGAACGCCCTCCGCGGCCAGCAGGTGAGGCTCGATCGCCGCGGCGACGCTGCGGGTGATTTCGTCCTGCACGGCGAAGATGTCGCCCAGCTCCCGGTCGTACCGCTCGGCCCAGTGATGGCCGCCGGTCATCGCGTCGATGAGCTGTGCGCTGATGCGCAGCCGATTGCCCGCCCGGCGCACGCTGCCTTCGAGCACGTAGCGCACGCCGAGCTCGCGCGAGACTTGTTTCACATCGACCGCCCGGCGCTTGTAGACGAACGTGGAGTTGCGGGCGATGACGAACAGCCAGCGGATGCGGGACAGCCCGGTGATCAGGTCCTCGGAAATGCCATCGACAAAGTACTCCTGATCGGGATCGCTGCTCATATTGGCGAACGGCAGCACCGCGATCGAGGGACGGTCGGGCAGCGGCAGAGAAGGACCCTCGCCGGGCAGGGTCGACGTTTCGTCCTCGCGGACTTCGCCGACGAAACGGATGCCTTTGCGCGGCAGTGTCCTGATCAGACGTTGCTGGTCGCCGGTATCGCCGATCGCGCTCCGCGCCGCGTTGATCCGGTTGAACAGCGCGGACTCCGAAACAATGCGCCCATGCCAGACCGAGGCCAGCAGATCATCCTTGCTGACCACACGGTCACGGTGCCGGATCAAGTGAACAAGGAGATCGAAGACCTGGGGCTCGACTGCCACAAGGGCGGTTCCCCGGCGCAGCTCGCGGCGATCCGTGTCGAGTGCACAGTCCTCGAATAGGTAGCGCAAGGTCCTTATCCCGCTCATCGCACCCGTCCGCCGAGGATCGTAGCACGGCGTCGCAAAGGAAAAAGAGAGGGAACCCTAAGCGCAGATTGAGGCGTCCTGAAAGCGCGCTCGCGAATCTGCCGGCATGCTAGCATGGCAGTCGATTCCGGTTGCCGTGAGCATCCGTGCACGGCATGCAGCGCGTATCGCCTGGACAATTGAGGAGTGCATCATGAAAATGATCAGCCGACGATCGGTATTGAAACTCGGATTGGCTGCCGCTTCGGCGGCTGTGGTGAAGCCTGCCATCTCGCAGACCGTGGATTACAAGGAGACGACGAGGGGACCGGGTGTGGTACAGCGTGCGTATGGCGAAAGACCCGCAATGATCCCCGGATACAAGACCGTCTCGCTGCGCGATGTCATCGTTCAACCGGGCGCGAAGACTAAAGAGAACAACGTTATGTCGAACGCCATGGTCTGCCATATCACCGAAGGCGAGCTTCAGGTGGTGCAGGACGGCAAGACCATTACGGCGAAAAAGAACTACGTCTGGACCTGCAACAAAGGCCAGACAGAGCATGTGATCAATAATGGCAACGTGGTCGGGATCATGCGCGTCACCGACCTGAAGGCTTGAGGTTCGCTTCTTGTAACTGAGCCAGAGCGCCGCCGCGCAACCGGCGCGGGGAAGAGCTTGCTTTGCTCTGACGACTGGAATAAATTGGTAATTAACCGCTGATCCCGCTCGGAACGCGGTGCCGGGGAGGGAGAGCCAGCGGGGACTAAGTCCCGACGATAGCCGGCAATAATGATTTTCCATTTCATGCTGCTTCGGATCGCGGATTAGCTGGCCCGTGTGCGCCGATTCAGTTCCACGGGAGAGGCTTCGTCGTGGCGCCAGTGTCGCGGAATGCGATGACTATCGATTTCTTAGCCATCGACGAGGAATGCAGGCACTTCAAAATAGTCGGGCGCATAAATCGATAAGTTTTAGATTCGTGCTCCCCGGGGGCCCGCGGGTCATTGGCCATGAATGAACGCCGGCGCGCGGGCTCCCCGCGGCGGGATCGCTGCCGGATTGAATTTCCTATCGCTTTTACAGGCCGGACGTGCGATGGCGCAAGGCCGTCCCTTGTCCCAGCAACGCACGCATTGAAAGGAGGAGCGCAATGAGAGTGAATAAGGCCAAATTAGCGGCAATCGTGTTTGGGTTTGGCGTATGCGTCCCCGAGTTTGGCGCCGTCATGGCGGATACAGCCTATGTAGCCAATGAGCAGACCGCCACTATCGCCGTCATCGACACGAGCAGCGCAACGGTAACGACGACCATTGGCCTCGGGTCCGACCCGGCAATTCCCGGAACGCCGCAGCCCAACGGTCCGTTCAACGGGGAGTTGCAGCATCACAATCCGTTCTACAACGGCCACGTCGACACGCACGGCCTGTGGCTGACGCCGGACGGCTCGGTGCTGCTCGCGGCCAATCGGATCTCCGGAACGGTCGTGGCGATCAATACCGCAACGAACACCGTCCTCGGCTACACGCCGGTCGGCCGGGAGCCTCATCTCGCCACGGTGCGCCCCGGTGGCCGGGAAGCGTGGGTCGCGATTCGCGGTGAAAGTCACATCGACGTCCTGAGCCTCGATCCCCAGGTGCTCTTCAACCCGGCGGTACGGCGGACGGATCGCATGCCCAAGATCGCCAGCATCGATACGGCGCGCGGGCCGTCCATGGTGTCGTTCACTGCCGACGGGCGATTTGCGTTCGTCGCCGCGGGTAAGGAGCCGCGGGTCGACAAGATCGACGCCGACACACGCGCGATCGTGGCGAGCCAGACGATAAGCGCTGCGTTCACCCCCTTCGGCCTGGTTTCGCCAGACGACCGGGAGCTTTACCTGGTGCACAAGGGCGCAGGCACGCTCTCGGTACTTCGAACCGATGACTTGAGCTTTGTGGTGAACGGCCTTCCGATCGGCGCGCGGGCGAATCACATTTTCTTTGTTGGAAACCTGGCCTATATCACCATTGGCGGGCCCGCGCCGAGCGCGGGGAATCCGGACCCCGAGGGCAAGATCGTCATCTTTAACCGCAACAGTCACATGATCGTGAATGAGTTGACCGGGCCGGCATTCACCGGCGACCCGCACGCGGTCTGGGCCACCTCGGACGGGCGATTGCTTATCGGGCACGAAAGAGGCAACCGAGTAACGGTCATCGATACGCGCAACGTCAACAACCCGAATGACGACGTCGTGGAAGGAGTCGTCACGGACTCGGATCCGGATGGAAAAAATGTGGCTTTCATGAAACGGCTCATTGATATTGTGATCAAGCCCTAGCGGCGACCGGACCTGTCTTACCGGCGATTTTCATCCGGCGCACCCGTGGTGTCGTCACGTGGTCCCGTGATGGCGGCCGAGCCGACGCTGATAAGTGAGCGCCATACTCACATCACCGTCGACACCTGTGACGCGCCCACGCGGTCTTGGCGCGGCTCGCGCGTACGCGCTCAAGCGCTCGGTGACGCCGCTGGGGGCCGTGGCCAGTGTCGTCGCAGCCCACCCCGCGGCTGCGGTTGGGGTACCAGCCGCAGTAGCCTGCTCGAAGACAAGTCAAGCCACCAGCGGATTCACTGTCGCCAGGTTCGGGAACCGCCCGAAGTCACGGTCGGCCGACCACAACTCCTTGACGCCGTGCTGCGTGCACAGCGCCGCGATGCGGGCATCGTGAACCTGCGCTCCGGCGATCTTGCCACTTATCAGCGCCTCGCGGAGCGCGCGCCAGTGCGCCTCGGATTCCGCGAGCAACACGAGGGAAGGCGACTCGAGCCACGCCTCGACCTGGTCGATCGCCGCGGCGATCGGCGTGGGCGGCCGGCTGCGCAGGGCCACATTCAAAGGGCAGGGCCTGACCGGAACGGCCCGCGCCGTTGCTTGCGCTGGGCGACCACCTGGCGCAGCCCTTGCTCGATCAACGTGCGCACCGTGACGTCCTCCCGCGCGGCAATCTTCTTCGTTTCCTCCAGCAGCGCGTCGGAGATCTCGACCGTCGTCTTCATATATGGGTTCCCATATCGACCTATATTTTCAGCCGTAATACTGTGCCAGAGTGAATCGCGCACCGCGGATTGTTATCGGGGCAGTCCTATCGCTCACCCAGTAGCAGCCGCCTGAGCGTGCGCAGGTCGCCAAGGAGCCGATGGCTGGTATCGATGTGCCGGCCGAGCTGTTCCAGCTTGTAAGTCACGAGGTGCAGGGCTTGCAGCCTGCGCTCCGCACGTTCCGACCCGGCGCGCACGACCTCCTTCTGCATGTCGCGTTTCGTCGTCTGAATCGTCTCGCGCAGTAGACCGATATACTCGAGGCCTCCCTCGATGCCGTCGAACGGCGTGTGCTGCCGGGCCATGACGCCTCCGATCGGGATGAAGAGGTCAAAGGTCTTTACTTTGTAGTCAAGCTGACGCAAGCGCTACGTTCGCACGCGGGGATCTGAATACCAGCTTTCTACAGCCAATCCGGAAACCTGCCCGAAATGCCTGGTGTTATTGGTCACGACCGTCGCCTTCAAACTGAGGCTATGGGCGGCAATGAGAGTGTCAAGAGGGCCGATCGGGTTGCCCTGTCGCTCAAGCCAATTGCGTACCTGCCCGTATGCAATGGTTGCGGCTTCATCAAACGGCGCGACATGGAACTGCAGCAGGAAGCGCAACAACTGCTCGCGCTTGGCCTGCGGCACGGCGCTGTTTACCACCATGAACTGCAGCTCCGCGAGCACGATGGACGAAAGCACCAGCTCGCCGTAGCGCAGCCCGTCCATTCTGCGCGTGATCGACTCGAAGCCCTTGCGCTGGTGAATGACGTACGAACAGGTGTTCGTGTCGAACAGGTAGCGCACGCGGTTCAGAAATCCCTCTTGTCGCGCCGGCGCGGCTGAGCGCGCCTGCCCAACCTGATCGGGCCCATATCCCTGAGCTGCGCCATCAGTCCCCGGTAGCTATAGCGCTTCGGCACCAGGATGACCATGTCTCCGAACCGCTTGACGATCACCTCGTCGCCCTTGAAGCGGCATTCCTTGGGCAGCCGTACCGCCTGGCTGCTGCCGTTCTTGAACAGCTTTGCTGTGGTTTCCATTATTCGCCCTCCGGGCCTGCTCGTATATATGGAGTATATACTCCCCAATCAGGGATACGCCCGTGACCGGGTGGAGGGCCGGCGGGGTAACGCGTCAGTCTTCCGGCCTGTTCCCCGCCGCTTCGCCCCAGCTCAGCTTCTCGCGCAGCATGGCGAAATAGCTGTAGCCCGGCGGATGCACGAAGCGGATGGCGTCGGCCGAGCGCTTCAGCACCAGGCGGTCTGCCTGCGCGAGCTCGGTGAGCGCGAAGCCGTCGAAGTGCGCGCGCGCGTCCACCGCGCGCAGCAGCGAGATCTCGATCACGCTCGAGTCGCGCACGCTCACCGGCCGCGCGGAGAGCACGTGCGGGTTGAGCGGCACCAGGGCGAAGGCGGCCACGCCGGGTTGCAGGATCGGCCCCTGCGCGGACAGCGCGTAGGCGGTCGAGCCCGTCGGCGTGGCCACGATCAGGCCGTCGGCGCGCAGGGCGTATACGTACTCGCCGTCGATGCGCACCTCGACCTCGATGAGGCGGCCTTGCGAGCCCTTGCCGACCACCGCATCGTTGAGCGCCACGGTGTGCAGGACGCGCGCGGCGCCGCGCATGATCTGCGCGTCGAGCAGCGCGCGCTCCTCGATGCTGTACCTGCCGTCGAGGATCGACCCCACCGACGCGCGCATGTCCCGCAGCGCGATGTCGGTCATGAAGCCGACCCGGCCCTGGTTGATGCCGGCGAGCGGAACCTTGTGCCGCGCGAGGCTGCGCGCCGCGGCCAGCATGGTGCCGTCGCCGCCCAGCACCATGGCGAGGTCGGCGAAGGCGCCGATCTCGTCGTAGCCCGCCGCGTCCTCGCCGCCGCCGATGCGCGCCGCGGTCTCGCTCTCCACGCGCACCTCGCAGCCGCGCTCGCGCAGGAACTGCCGCAACGCGCGCAGCGAATCGGCGATCTCGGGCGTGTGCTTGCCGATCAGCGCGACGCGGGCGAAGGCCGGCTTGGGCATCGCCGCATTCTAACCGCATGTGTAGAATGCAGCGCATGCTCGACAGGCGCGCACAGATCCTTCTGAAGACGCTGATCGAGCGCTACATCGCCGAGGGTCAGCCGGTCGGCTCGCGCACGCTTTCCCGGCACTCCGGCCTCGACCTGTCGCCGGCCACCATCCGCAACGTGATGTCCGATCTCGAGGAGCTCGGCTTCATCGCCAGCCCGCATACCTCCGCGGGACGCGTTCCCACGCCCGCGGGATACCGCTTCTTCGTCGATACGCTGCTGGTGGTGAAGCCGCTCGGCTCGGGCGAGCAGCGCCAGCTCGAGGATCACCTGCATGCCGACAACCCGCAGCGCGCCATCCAGTCGGCCTCGCAGATCCTGTCGCAGCTCACGCAGTTCGCCGGGGTGGTGATGACGCCGCGCCGGCGCGCGCTCGCCTTCCGCCAGATCGAGTTCCTGCGCCTGTCGGAGAAGCGCGTGCTGCTGATCGTCGTCACGCCGGAGGGCGACGTGCAGAATCGCGTGCTGTTCACCGAGCGCGACTACTCGCCCGCCGAGCTCGTGTCCGCGGCCAACTACATCAACCAGAACTACGCCGGCCACCGCTTCGAGGACGTGCGCCAGCGCCTGCGCGAGGAGCTGCACGAGATCAAGCAGGACATGGTGCAGCTGATGAACGCCGCGCTCGAGGCCGGCAACCGCGCGCTCGAGGAGGGCAGCGAGCCCTACGTCATCTCCGGCGAACGCAACCTCCTCACCGCGCAGGACCTGTCGCACGACCTGCGGCGCCTGCGCCAGCTGTTCGAGCTGTTCGAGCACAAGACGACGCTCTTGCAGATCCTCGACCTGTCGCTGCGCGGCCAGGGCGTGCAGGTGTTCATCGGCGGCGAGTCGGGCGTGAGCGCGCCGGACGACGTCAGCGTGGTCACCGCGCCCTACACGGTCGACGGCGAAGTGGTCGGCACCGTCGGCGTCATCGGCCCGTCGCGCATGGCCTACGACCGCGTGGTGCCCGTCGTCGACGTCACCGCGAAGCTCCTGTCGAGCGCGCTGTCCAAGCCCTGAACGGCATTCTCCTCGTCAATCTCGGCACGCCGGCGGCGCCGACGCCGGCCGCGGTGCGCGCCTACCTCGCCGAGTTCCTCTCGGACCCGCGGGTGGTCGGGCTGCCGCGCTGGCTGTGGCTGCCGATCCTGCACGGCATCGTCTTGCGGCGGCGCCCTGCCGAGTCCGCGCGCAAGTACGCCAGGATCTGGAGCGCCGAGGGCTCGCCGCTCGCGGTGCATACCGCGCGCCAGGCCGAGCTGCTGCGCGCGGCGACCGGCCTGCCGGTGGCGTACGCCATGCGCTATGGCGAGCCGAGCATCGCGTCGGCGTTGCGCAAGCTGCCACGCGCGCCGCGCGTCGTTCCGCTGTATCCGCAGTACGCGCGCAGCACGACCGAGTCGATTCGCGACGTGGTCGGGCCGGAGGCGGACTTCGTCGCGCAGTTCCACGATCACCCGGGCTACATCGCGGCGCTCGCCGCACTGGTGCAAGAGCCGCCCGACGTCCTGGTGATGAGTTTCCACGGCCTGCCGCAGCGCGCGGTCGACCGCGGAGATCCCTATCGCGATCAATGCCTGCGCACCGCGCAGTTGCTGGCGTCTGCGCTCGGGCTGCGTCCCGCGCAGTTCCGGGTCACGTTTCAGTCCCGGTTCGGGCCGGCGAAGTGGCTGCAGCCTTACACCGCCGACGTGCTCGAGCGGCTCGGCGCCGCGCGCACGCCGCGCGTTTACGTGATCTGCCCGGGCTTCGTCGCCGACTGCCTGGAAACGCTGCAGGAGATCGCGATCGAGGGGCGCGACATCTTCCTCGCCGCGGGAGGCGGCGAGTTCAGGGCGCTGCCCTGCCTGAACGAGTCGCCGCGCTGGATCGCGGCGTTGGCGGCGATCGCTACTTCTTCTGCGGTCTGACTTTCTCGTCGACCTTCTTGTGGCCCTTCTCCACGGTGCGCGTCACGGCCTTGCCCGCGCGCTCCACGCCGCGGCCGGCGGCCTTGGCGCCGCGCTCGATCGCCTTGCCGGCCTTGTTCAGTCCGCGTTCCACGGCGCTATCCGCGGCATGGCTCGTCGCCGCTGCAACCAGCAATGCCAGCATCACGAGTCGCATCAGTTCCCCCTAGCCGCGCGCCGCGAGCTGCACGTTGGCCTGCGTCAGCCGCTCGATCAGCACGCGCATGAACGCCTTGTTGAGGCTCACCTGGCAGGCGTCGGTCGCGGCGCGCAGCGCCTCCGCCTTGATCTCGATCACCGTGATGTCGCCGAGCGCGGTGATGGTGGTGGTGCGCCGCTGCACGTGCTCGGTGAAGTACAGGATCTCGCCGAAGCAGCCGCCCGGCTTGACGGTGTTCAGGTGCTTGCCCGAGAGCGTCACGCCGACCTCGCCCGCGATCAGCAGGTAGAAGCTGTCGCCGTGGTCGCCCTCGCGCATCAGCACCGTGCCGGCGGCGATCTGCTTCCACGCGCCGATGCGCACCACTTCCCACAGCGCGACGTCGCCGAAGCCCTCGAAGAACGTCATCTGCCTGAGCTCGTTGAATTTCGCCGAGTCGGACAGCGTGTCGCCGACCGGCTGCAGCGTGCTGAAGGCCTGACTCAGCTCCTTGCCGAAATCGAGCCATGAGCGGTAGCGCCCGGCCGGGTCCTTGTGGATGGCGCTCATCACGATCTTGTCGAGCAGCGGCGGCAGCTCCGGGCGCAGCATGCTCGGGCGCACCGGCGGCGTATTGAGGATGGCGTAGCTGAGCGCGGCCTGCGTCGACGCCTGGTACGGCAGGCGCCCGGTCAGCAGCCGGTACATGGTGACGCCGAGCGAGTAGATGTCGGTCTGGTGCGTGAGCAACTCCATGCGGATCTGCTCGGGCGACATGTAGGCGGGCGAGCCGATGCCCGAGATCTGCGTGGTCTCCTGGCCCAGGCGCTGCTGGAAGGAAGCGCCGAAGTCGCTCACCTTGGTCTCGCCCGCGCGCGACAGCAGGATGTTGCCGGGCTTGATGTCGCGGTGGATGACGCCGTGCTGATACGCGTATTCCAGCGCGCGGATGCACTTGAAGATGATCTCCACCACCTTGTCGAGCGGCAGCAGCGTCGCCACGTCGGCGTGCGCGTCGAGCGCCGTGCCGGCCACGTACTCCATCACCAGGTAGCTGTGGTCGGGCTCCGCGACCGCGTCGAGGATGTCGACGATGTGCGGATGGTTCAGCTTGCCGGCGAGCGAGGCCTCGGCGAGGAACGATTTGTGCATCAGGCGCTCGGTCTGCGGATCGGCGTCCTGGTCGAACAGGAACACCTTGATCGCCACCTCGCGGTCGGCGAACGGGTCGCGCGCCAGATACACGTGGCTGGTGGCGCCGCGGCCGATCTCGCGCAGGATCGGATACTTGCCGAGCTGCACCTGCGGCTCGAACGCCGGCGTGGCGCTGCCGCGCGCGCTAGGCTGCGATGGCGGCATCGGCGCGCGCGGCGACGAAGTCGCCGATCCGCTGCAGCAGCTCGGCTTCCGGGTACGGCTTGCCGAGGAACGCGTTCACCCCCAGCTGCAGCGCCTGGTTGCGGTGCTTCTCGGCGGTGCGCGAGGAGATGACGATGATCGGGATGTGGCGCGTGCGCGGGTCCGCGCGCACCTGGCGCGTCAGGTCGAAGCCGTCCATGCGCGGCATCTCGATGTCGACGAGCATGACCGCGGGCAGCACGTCCTTCATCTGCTCGAGCGCATCGACGCCGTCCTTGGCCGTGAGCACCTGGTAGCCCTCGCGCTCGAGCAGGCGCCCGGTGACCTTGCGCACCGTGAGCGAATCGTCCACCACCATCACCAGCGCCAGCGCCAGCGCGGCCGGCGGCGACGGCGCGGCGGCACGTTCCGGGGCGAGCCGCGCGCGCTGCGCCAGCGCGACCGGGTTGATGATCAGCACGATGCTGCCGTCGGCGAGCACCGTCGCGCCGGCGATGCCGGGCACGCGCGCCAGCTGCGGGCCGATGTTCTTGACGACGATTTCCTGGTTGCCGACGAGCTCGTCCACGTGCAGGGCGACGCGCTGCATGCCGCTGCGCAGCAGCAGCACCGAGTGGTATCCCTGCGTCGTCGCCGGCGCCGCGCCGCCCAGCATCTGCGCCAGCCCGTGCAGCGGGTAGTTGCGGTCCTGGAACTCGATCTCGCCCTTGGCGAGGTGCTCGGCGAGCGCCTCGGCGCGCAGCCGCAGCACCTGGGCCACCATTGCCGAGGGCACCGCCAGCACGTTACCGCCGGCGCGCACCAGCACCGCCTGCGTTACCGCGAGGGTGAGCGGCAGGTAAATGGTGAAGGTCGTGCCCCGGCCGCGCTCGCTCGCCACCTCGATGCGGCCGCCGATCGCGCTGACCTCGTTCTTCACCACGTCCATGCCGATGCCGCGGCCGGCCAGCTCGGTGACCTCGTCGGCGGTCGACAGGCCGGAGACGAAGATGAGCTGCGTCAGCTCGGCGACCTCGGGCGCGGCGCTGGCCGGCAGCAGGCCGCGCGTCTCGGCCTTGCGCCGCAACCGCTCCAGGTCGAGGCCGGCGCCGTCGTCGCTCACGGTGAGCACGATTTCGTTCGCTTCCTGGCGCAGCGAGAGCGCGATGCGCCCGCTCTCCGGCTTGCCCGCCGCGGCGCGCGCCGCGGGCGATTCCAGGCCGTGCGCCAGCGCGTTGCGCAGCATGTGCTCGAGCGGCGCGCCGATGCGCTCCAGCACGCTGCGGTCGAGCTCCACCTGGCTGCCCTGGATGTCGAGCTCGGCCTTCTTCTCCAGCTCGCGCGTGGTCTGGCGCACGATGCGGTACAGGCGCTCTTCGAGGATCGAGAACGGGACCGCGCGCATGCGCATCAGCTCCTGCTGCACGTCGCGGCTGACGCGCGACTGGTGCATGAGCGCGGCGTCGGTCTCGCCGAGGCTTTTCTGCAGCGACTGCTGGATCGAGGTCGCGTCGTGCAGGCTCTCCGCCATCAGGCGCGTGAGCTCCTGCAGCCGCGTGTAGCGGTCGAACTCGAGCGGGTCGAAATCCCGGTCGCGCTCCTCGAGCACCGACAGCCGCGACTGCATCTGGCTGTCGGCCTGGATCTCGACTTCGCGCAGCTGGCTGCGCAGCCGCGCAACGCTGTCGGCCAGGTCGCCGACCGACTGCTTCACCGCGCGCAGCTCGCCCTCGATGCGCGAGCGCGCGATGCTCACTTCGCCGGACTCGTTGATCAGCTGATCGAGCGTGTCGGCGTTGATGCGCAGCATCGACGCCGGGCTGGGCAGCGGCGGCTCGACGCGCGCCGCAGGCTCGGCCGCCGCCGGCGCCGGCTCTGCAGGGGTCTCGGGCCCCGCGGCCATGCGTTCCAGGTCGAGGCTGAGGCGGTCCAACTTTTCTTCCAGCTCGACGAACAGCTCCGGCGCCAGCGCCTGCGCGTCGATCGCCGCCTCGATGCGGCTTTCCATGATGTGGGTGAGCTCGCCGAGACGGATGGCGCCCGCCATGCGCGCGCTGCCCTTCAGCGTGTGCAGCGCGCGCTGCAGCGACTGCTGCACGCGCGCATCCGCGGGATCAGCTTTCCAGTCGCGCAAGTCGCTGCCGATCAGCGGCAGCAGCTGCTGCGCTTCCTCGAGAAAGATCGGCAGCAGCTGCGGGTCGATGTCGTCCCGCATGACGCGCTTCTCCCGGCCGCCGGCCGGCTCCGCGGGCTGCGGCCGCGGCGCCGCCGCCGCGGCAACCGGCGCCGGCGCCTGCAGCCGCGCGATCAGCTCGTGCAGGCCCTGCACCAGGGCCGGCGCCGCCTGCGGCGCCTCGCGGCGCGCCAGCGCCTCGGCCATCGCGCGCAGGTTGGCGACCGCCACCTGCACCATGCCGGCATCGGCGGCGGCCGTCCGGGGCGCGTGCGGCATCCACTGCTCGAGCGCCTCGGCAAGCACGGCCACCTGCTCGAAACCCGCCGTGCGCGAGCTGCTCGCCAGGGTATGCGCGGCGCGCACGAACTCGGGCGGCGCCTCGCTGCCGAAGTCCCTGCGCCAGCGCGCGCACTGCGCTTCCAGCGTGGCCGCGTGCTGCGCGGCCTCGCGCATGTAGATCTCGAAGAAGCCGCGCGCAAGGCGCAGGCCGCCGATGTCCACCTCTTCGGATTCGGCTTCGGGTTCGGGTTCGGGTTCGGGCCCCGGCTCGAGCGCGGGTGCAGGCTCGTGCACCGATGCCGGCGCGGCTGCCGGCTCGGGCGCTGGCGCTGCGGTCGCCGGCGCTTCGCTCTTCAGCTCCCTTGCCCGCGCCACAATGTCGGCGCCGTCGATCTCGCCGAGCAGCTCGCCGGCGCTGAGCTTGGCCACCCAGTCGGCGAAGCGCGTGCTCGCCGTCTCGATGAGCTCCAGCAGCGCCGGCGTGGCGGGGCGCTGCTGCTCGAGCCACTTGTTCATGACCTGCTCGATTTCCCAGGCCACTTCGCCGAGGTCCATCAGGCCGACCATGCGGCCGCTGCCCTTCAGCGTGTGGAAGCCGCGCCGGATGGTGATCAGCGCGTCCTTGTCCAGCGGCTGGGCACGGCAGACCGGCAGCGCGGCATTGATGGCCGAGACTACGTCGCCCGCCTCTTCCAGGTAGACCGCCAGCAACTCGTCATCGACCTGCGGCCGCGGCACCGCCGGCGCCCGCTGCGGCGCTTCCCGCTGCAGGACACCCGGCAGCACGACCGTGGAATCGAAGGCGCGCGCCTCGGTCGGCGCCTGCGCCTTCTCGTAGCGGCGGAAGAACAGCTCCACGGCCTGCTCCGCGGGCTCGCGTCCCTGCAGGCAGGGATCGAGGAAGAAGCCGACGCTCGACAGCCCCTCGGCGATCCAGTCCATGTCGTGCCCGTCGCCGTCGTCGTGACCGGGCTCGGCGCAGCCGGCAATCAGCTTTTCGCATACCGGCAGGATCTCCGCGGCGCGCGAGAAGCCGAGGACATTCAGCGCGCCGCGGATCTGCCGCAGGTAGGGCGCCAGGCCGCGCAGGGCGCCGCGCTTGCCCGGATCGCGCGCGAAACCGTCCAGGACCTGCTCGACGTGCTGCAGGTTGGCGGCGATCTCGCGCGCCACCTGCGCACGCAGCTGCATGGCGCCGATGCGCTCGCTCAGGTCGGCGCGCAGCCCGGGCGGTGGCTCGCCGCTCGAGCGGCCCTTGGCCGCATCGAGCAGCCACCCGCCCATGATGCCGATCTGCTCGCCGATGTCGGCCGCGGGGTCGGTGAAGTTCTCGACCACGCTTTCCGCGAGCAGGAACGCCGACGCCATCTCGATCACCAGCAGCTGGTCCTGCGCCGGGTACGGGTCGGGCAGGCGCGGCGCCACCACCGCGATGGCATCCAGCAGCCGGACGAGGTGCGGGTTGCCGAGCTCGCCGGCCTTGGCCTTGAACGAGGCGACCAGCTCGCGGAAGCGCGCCGCGCTTTTCGGCTCGCCTGCGACATACTGCAGCCACATGCTCTTCAGCGCTTCGAGCCGCGAGCGCACGTCGGCGAGCGCAGGCTGCAGCCAGTCCATGTCGAACCGCACGAGCTCGTCGCCCTGCGGCTCGGGGAACAGGCTGTCGAGCAGGTACAGCTGCTTCACCTCGCGGATGCGCGGCGTCGCCGGCTTGCTCTTCACCACCGCGTAGAGCACGTCGCGCAGCAGCGTCTCGCTCACCGCCGGCGCGCCCGCCGCCAGGTCGCGCATCTGGAAATCGATCTTGTTGCACAGCGCCTTGGCGCGCGCCAGCCATTCGGCGTCCGCGGGCTCGCCCAGACCTTCCACCAGTGCCGGCGCGACCCACCACAGTGCGCGCGGCTCGGGCAGCTGCGCCGCGACCTGGTGCAGCGCGTCGAGCGCCTGGCGCATCTCCGGCAGCCCGCCCTGGCCGCGCAGCAGCGCCAGCAGCCCGCGCTGGAAGCGCGCGCGCTGTGCCTGCAGGAACGGCGCCCGCTCCTCCGCGCCCAGCGCCCGCGCCGCGGGATGGGCAGGCGCGTGCAAGCCAAGGTCGGGGAAGAACAGGTCCTTCTCGGATACGCCCTGCGCGCCCTGCAGCTCGCTCAGCTCGCGGTAGATCGGATACAGGCGCAGGGGCACGTTGGCCTGACCGCGCTCGAGGCCATCGACGTACTCCTTCAGCGCCAGCACGGCGCGGCCGATCGCGCCGACAGCCGCCACGTTCATGCGCGGGCCGTTCACGCCCTCGAAACCACCCTCGATCGTCTCGCAGAAGCGCGTCGCGCCGGCCAGTCCCACCATGCGCAGCGCGCCGCTCACCTGATGCAGGTGCTCCTGGCAGGAGCCCAGTGCCGCGGTGCTTTCCGGATCGGCCACGAAGCGCGCGATGTGCTCGTGCACGAGCGACAGCGCCTGGTCCACCTCGGTGGCGATCCAGGAAAGGATGGTGGTGGAGACGCCGCCCATGTCCCTCTTCAGGCCAGCTTGAAGCCGGCCACAGAGGCCTTGAGGCCGTTCGCCAGCTCGGTCAGGCGCGCGGCGGAGGCCGCCGTGGTGCGCGTGCCGTCGGTCGTCAGCTGCGTGATGGCGAGGATCCTCTGCATGGCCTCGGCCACGCGCGTCGCCGAAGCTGCCTGCTGCTCGGTGGCGTTGGAGATCGAGCCGATGAGCTCGGCGAGCTGGTTGGACACCTGCTCGATCTCGCGCAGCGCGCGATCGGCCTCGTCCGCGGTCTTGGTCCCTTCCACCACGCCGAGCGTGCTGCGCTCCATGGCCTCTACCGCGTCCTGGGTGTCGCGCTGAATCGACTTGACGATCGCGCCGATGTGCTTGGTGGCCTCGGCGGAGCGCTCCGCGAGCCGCTGCACCTCCTCCGCGACCACCGTGAAGCCGCGCCCCGCCTCGCCGGCGGAGGCCGCCTGGATGGCGGCGTTCAGCGCCAGCACGTTCGTCTGCTCCGTGATATCCGATATCAATTGCACGATTTCGCCGATCTCCTGCGACGACTCGCCCAGGCGCTTGATGCGCTTGGAAGTCTCCTGGATCTGCTCGCGGATGTCGTTCATGCCGCGGATCGCGTTCTGCACCGCCTCGGCGCCCTTCTCGGCGGCGTGCAGCGAGGTCTCCGCCACCTTGGCGGAGTCGCCGGCGCTTTTCGACACCTCGCTCATCGAGCGCGCCATCTGCGTCACCGACTCGCCGGTGCCCTGGATCTCGACGGCCTGCTTCTGCGCCGCCTGCAGCAGCTGCGAGGCCGTGGTCTGCGCTTCCGCCGTCGCCGTGGTCACCTGCTGCGCGGCGCTGTTGATGCCGGTCACCAGGCGGCGCAGCTCGTCGATCGTGTAGTTGACGGAGTCGGCGATGGCGCCGGTGATCTCCTCGGTCACCTGCGCGCGCGAGGTCAGGTCGCCGTCGGCCAGGTTGCCGATCTCGTCGAGCAGCCGCAGGATGGCCTGCTGGTTCGCCCTGTTCTGGCGCTCGCTGTCTTGCGCCCGGCGCCCGCTGTCGGCGATGTACACCATGCCGATGAGCGCCAGCACGCCGAGCGCGAGCAGCGCCAGCACGCCGAGCGCGATGAAGTTCAAGCGGCGCTTGGCGAGGTCGGTCTCGAATGCGGCGCTCAGGCCCTCGGCGGAGCGCAGCAGCGCCTCGCTGTCGTTGAAGATGTCGAACGCCGCGCGCTTGGCGCCGACCAGGCGCGCCTGATTGCCGAGAATGTCGCTCACCGCGCGCTGGTAGTCGGAGAACGCCGCCTGCAGCTCGCCCAGCTTGCCGCGCATCTCGGCGTCGGCGACGCGGGCGATGCGCAGCGCCTCGCTGCCTTGCAGCAGGCCCTGAAGCGTATCCCGGTAGGTGTTGGTGTCCTTGCCCAGCAGGAACGCCACCTCCGGGTCGACGATGTCCTCCGCCAGCATGATGGTGGCGTTTTTCGCCATGCGCTGCGTGAGCATCGTGAGCTGCGCCGTGATGGCGTTCTGCCGCGCCGCGCCGCCCTTTTGCACGCTCAGCGCGGCGATCTCGTCGGTCAGCTCCTGCAGCACGGGATTGTTGGCGTTGATCGCGCGCACCGCGCCGCCCAGGGCGACGAGGTTGCGCTCCTCGTCGATCACCAGCGCCGCGTTGCGCTCGGTCTTGCCCCAGGCGCGGTCGAGCGCGTTCAGCGTCGGCTGCACGTCCTGCGGCGTCGGCGGCAGGTCGACGCCGCCGGTCGTGCCGCCGAAGGCGAGCAGCTTGACGATCGCGGCGAACTCGTCGCGGCTGCCGCGCAGCTGCTTGAAGGCCCCGGCGTTGCCCTGCGAGGCCTGCTGCGCGGCCTTGGCCAGGCGCTGCGACAGCGTCTGCAGCTTGCCGACGCTCGCGATGTAGAGGGTGCCGAAGGTGCCTTGCCGCGTGTCGTAGACGACCAGGGCCGCGATCACGGCGAGCAGCAGCACCAGCGCGCCGATCAGCAGCTGCAGCTGCCGCGCGCTCGGCAGCCGGCCGATGAGCGGCAGCGCGCCCGCGCCGGCCGCGGCGCGTTTCGAGCCCGCCGGCGCGCCAGCGACGCCGCCGCGCCCGAGGAACGGCAGTTTGAATGCGCCCATGTTGATTGCCATTGCAGTCCCCTTATCGCAAGAATTTTCCGCCGCGGCCGATGATCGTCAGGTCGACGAACTTCGATCCCGCGCGGTTGGTGGGCGAATAGCTCACGAAAAAGCCGCCGAGATCGACGTCCTGCATCTTTTCCATTGCCGCGATGAAGCCTTCGCGCGTCAGGTTCCTGCCCGCGCGCCTGAGTCCTTCCACCGCCACCTTGGCCGAGAGGAATCCCTCCATCGCGCTGAAGTTGTAGTCGGTGAATCCGGCCTTGGCCGCCAGCTGCTGGTACTCCTTCACCACCGGCACCGCGCGCCCCCACGGGAACGGCACCACCTGGGAGATCGCGACCCCGACCCCGTCCTCGCCCAGCGCGTCGGCGAGCGCCTTGCTGCCGACGAACGACACGTTGTAGAAGGTGGCGTTGCTGCCGGCCTTCTGCATCTGGCGGATGAATTCTGCGCAGGAAGTGTACTGGCTGATCATGACCACGGCGTCCGGCTTCACCGCGTTTATCGTCTTCACGGCCTCCTCGACCTTCACGGTGTTGCGCTCGACGGTGCCGGTGGCCGAGAGCGTCATGTTGCGCTTCTTCACCGCGATCTCCGTGCCCCTCAGGCCCGCCAGCCCGTAGTTGTCGTCCTGGTAGAACACCGCGATGCTCTTGCCGCCGATCGACACGATCTGCTCGACGATCTTCTCCGTTTCATCGTAGTAGCTCGCGCGCACGTGGAAGACGTAGCGATTGAACGGCACCCGCAGGACTTCCGCGCCGGTGAACATGCCGACCAGCGGAACCTTCGCCGGCGTAATGACCTTGACATGTTCCGTTC
>Ga0326597_10003271_pt1 | contig 23518 bp, 21 predicted proteins | sample RVTome_12_FD_203789 | JGI IMG/M metagenome (GOLD analysis project Ga0326597, IMG submission 203789) | Soil microbial communities from uranium-contaminated site in the Upper Colorado River Basin, Wyoming, United States - RVT100D185 | ecosystem: Environmental > Terrestrial > Soil > Contaminated >... | reverse complement strand
GATGCGGTTCGGGACGGACGCGCTCAAGACGATCGAGGCGGTCAAGGCGCGACTGGCTGAGATCGAGCAAGGGCTGCCCGAGGGCGTTCACCTCCGTACGGCGTATGACCGGAGCGACCTCATCCACCGCGCGATCGACACGCTGCGCGACAAGCTGGTCGAAGAGTCGCTGATCGTGGCTGCCGTGGCGGTCATCTTCCTGCTGCACTTCCGCTCGGCCCTCGTCGCCATCATCACGCTGCCGCTCGGGATCCTGATCTCGTTCATCGTCATGCGGTGGATTGGGGTGAACGCGAACATCATGAGCCTCGGCGGCATCGCGATCGCGATCGGTGCCATGGTGGACGCCGCCATCGTGATGATCGAGAACATGCACAAGCACCTGGAACGCGCCGAGCCCGGAACCTCCCGCTGGGAAAGCGTGCTCGAGAGCGCGAAGCAAGTCGGGCCGCCGTTGTTCTTCTCGCTGCTGATCATCACCTTCAGCTTCCTGCCCGTGTTTGCCCTGGAACAGCAGGAGGGGCGGCTCTTCAAGCCCCTGGCCTTCACCAAGACCTTCGCGATGGCGGGCTCGGCCTTCCTCTCGATCACCCTCGTGCCCGTTCTCATGGGGTACTTGGTTCGCGGGAGAATCCGGCCCGAGCGCGCGAATCCGGTGAACCGGGTGCTCCGATGGATCTACGCGCCGGTGATCGGCTTCGTGCTGCGGCGCCCATGGAGCGTCATCGCCGGAGCTGCGGTCGTCCTCGGCGTGACGATTGTGCCATGGAACCGGCTGGGCAGCGAGTTCATGCCGACGCTGCACGAAGGCTCGATCCTGTTCATGCCCACTACCGTCCCGGGTGTGGCGATCGCTCAGGCCCGCGAAATCATGCGGTACCAAGACAGCGTGCTCGCAGCGTTCCCGGAGGTGGAGCGGGTGCTGGGGAAGTCAGGCCGAGCCTCTACGGCCACCGATCCCGCCCCGCTGGATATGTACGAGACGACGATCACGCTCAGGCCCGAGGAGGAGTGGCGGCCGGGAATGACCTTTGACCGGTTGGTTTCCGAGATGGACCGGGCGGTGCGCCTGCCCGGCGTCACCAATGCCTGGACCATGCCGATCAAGGGCCGGATTGACATGCTGGCGACGGGGGTGCGGACCGCCGTCGGCATCAAGATCTTCGGGCCGAATCTCGACACGCTCCAGGCCCTCGGCGAGCGGGTGGAGCGGATCATGCAGACGGTGCCGGGAACGCGCAGCGCCTTTGCGGAACGGGGGGCGTCGGGCTACTACGTGGACATCGACATCGACCGCGCGGACGCCGCCCGTTTCGGGCTGAATGCGGGCGACATCCATGACGCGATCATGGCGACGGTCGGCGGCATCACCGCCGCCGTGACGGTCGAGGGGCGGGAGCGCTATGCCGTGAACGTGCGGTATCCACGGGAGCTGCGCGACAACCTGCAGAAACTGCGAGAGGTGATCATCCCCACGATGGCCGGGGCCCAGATCCCCTTGGGACAGGTGGCGCGCGTCGAGGTCGTCCAGGGTCCGATGGCCGTCAAGACGGAGGACGCCTTCCCGGTGACGACGATCTACGTGGACATTCAGGACCGCGACGTCGGCGGCTACGTTCGCGACGCCCAACGGGTCGTGAGCCGCGAGATGCAGCTCCCCGCGGGGTACACGCTCACGTGGAGCGGCCAGTACGAGTTCATGCAGCGGGTGACGCAGAAGCTGCGCGTTGTCCTGCCGGTCACCATCGGGATCATCTTTCTGCTCCTCTATCTGAATTTCCGCAGCGTCGCCGAGTCGGTCATCGTGATGCTGGCCCTGCCGTTCTCCCTGGTGGGGGGCATCTGGTTCCTGTGGCTGCTCGGGTACAACACGAGTGTTGCGGTGTGGGTGGGCTTCATCGCGCTGGCGGGCGTGGCGGCGGAAACCGGAGTGGTCATGCTCATCTACCTCGATGAGGCGTTCCATCGCCGCAGCCTGGAAGGGCGGATGCGGACGGCCGGAGACGTGGCGGAAGCGGTGCGCGACGGTGCCTTGGAGCGGCTGCGTCCGGTGATCATGACGGTGACCGCGATCATCGCCGGCCTGGCGCCGATCCTGTGGAGCACGGGAACCGGCGCGGACGTCATGAAACGCATCGCCTCTCCCATGGTCGGGGGCATGCTCACGGCCACCGTCCTCACGCTCGTGGTGATTCCGGCGATTTACCTCTTGTGGCGGCGGTGGCAGTTGGCGCGGCGGCCGGCCGCGGGTGTCCGGGAGGCGCTGCGAGACAAGATGGCACTCGCGCCGACCGACTAGGAGGCAGCCATGAGCACGGCACTGGTGGAGGTGCGAGCGATCGTCCGGCGTGAAATGCTGGATCGGATCGTCCGCAAGCTGAAGCAATCGGGCGTCCCGCGCCTGACGGTCTCGCACGTACACGCGATCGGTGCCGGCGCTGATCCGGATGCGGCAAAATTCTCTCTCGAGGAAGGCTCGGCGTATGCGGACAAGGCACTCGTCCAGTTCATCTGTGGCAGCGAGTCGAGCGGCGAGTTGGTCCAGCTGATCTGCCGGGCCGCGTGCACGGGGCGCTGCGGAGACGGCATCGTGTACGTGCTGCCGGTTCAGTCGGCGACCAAGATCCGGACCGGAATCGAGGGTGCGCCGGCGCTCCGGTAGCGGGCTGCTCCTCGGGCTTCACCGGAAGATGCATGGGGCCCAGGGACACCGCGGTCGTGGGTCCGGCGGCGGCTGCGGAGGTGGGCGACACGACACTGGACGAAGCGAGAATCGGGAGGTGGATCATGCTCAACACTAAGGTGGTAACCTGGTCGCTGGGGTTGTTCGGCGCCGTCACGTTCGTGGTTTGCGTCCTGTACGGACTGGTCGTCCCCGAGACGCTCCACATGACCGGCGCCCTCGAGGCGGTCCTGCCGGGGTTCCGGTGGATTACGCCGGTGGGGTTCGTCATCGGCCTGGTCGAGTCGTTCCTGTACGGCGTGTACGCGGGGCTCGTGTTCACGCCGATCTACAACGCCCTGAGCCGCCGCGCGACGGCTCGGCTTTCGTAGGGTACCAGAAAAACTCGCGCGACGCTGGTGAGGCGTAATGAACCTTTGGCACCTCACGCCCGACGCGCCCCGCTCCCCCCACCGGGTGAGCGCGGGCGAGCGCGTCACGCTCGAGATCGGGACCTGGCCGATCGAGCCCGGGCAGGCGGTGTGGGTGACGGTCCGCACCAACGGCGCCGGTGCACTGCGGGATGAGGTCGTGGAAGCCCACTGGCACAACAACGCCGGCACCAACAGCTACTGGCGCGCCGAGCTGGGACCGTTCAGCGAAGGCGACCGGGTGGACTACGGGTTCCAGGGACGCTCGCCCGCCGGCGAGACGACCGGCCCCGAGGCCGCCTTCGAGGTGGGCCCCAAGCTCTTCCTGGCGCTCCTCTGGCACCAGCACCAGCCCCTCTACCGCGCCGGCGCGGCCGGCGCTTCAGCCGGGAGCCGCACCGAGCCGTGGGTGAGGCTCCATGCGCTCCGCGACTACTACTCCATGGCGGCGCTGGTGGCGGATCACCCGGACGTGCACCTGACCATCAACCTCACGCCGGTCTTGCTGCAACAGATCGAGGACTACGCCGAGCGCGGCGCGAGCGACCGCGCTCTCGAACTTACGACCAAGCCGGCCGGGCGACTTGCCGCCGTGGAGCGGGAGGAGATGCTCGGAACCTTTTTCGACGCGGACTGGCATAACCAGATCTTCCCGCACCCTCGCTACCGGGAGTTGTTTCGACTGCGGCAGGAGCGGGGCCGCCCGGCGGTCCAGGACCTCCGCGACCTCCAGATGTGGTTCAACCTCGCCTGGTTCGGGAAGGAGTTCCGGGATGGGGAGGTGACGCTGGTGACGGGTGAGACTGCGTCGGTGCGCCGCTTCGTCGAGCAGGGGCGGGGTTTTGCCCTGGCTGACATCCGCGCGATGGTCACGGAACAGCACAAGATTCTCCGGGCGGTGGCGCCGATTCATCGGATGCTGATGGAGCGGGGCCAGATCGAGCTGTCGACCACCCCGTTCCACCATCCCATCCTCCCGCCCCTCATCGACACCGATGCGGCCGCCATCGATCGCCCAGGGGCCACGCATCCGCGCCGATTCGCCCACCCGGAGGATGCGGACGCCCAAGTGCGGCTGGCAGTCGAGCAGCACGAACGCTTCTTCGGCCGGCGTCCACGGGGGATGTGGCCCGCCGAGGGCGCCGTGAGCCAGGCCGCTATCCCGCTCTTCGCTCGCCCGGGGGTGCGCTGGATCGCCACCGATGCCGGTGTGCTGGCTCGCTCGGGCCGGTGGGGCTACCGGGCCGATGACCCGAACGTCCTCTGCCAACCATACCGCGTGGAGGAGGGCGGGAGCGCCGTCAGCGTGTTCTTCCGGGACACGGCCTTGTCCGACCGAATCGGGTTTTGGTATCAGCGCTACGGTGACGGTGGCGCGGCCGCCCGGGAGTTCCTGGCCGAGATCAAGGAGCGATTCGTGCGCCGCATTGAAGGTGACGGTGACCGCGTGCTCACCGTGGTGCTCGACGGCGAGAATGCCTGGGGGGGGTACCGAGACGATGCGCGGCCGTTCCTTCACGCGCTGTATGAATTACTGGCACAGGACCACGAGGTGCGGACCGTGACGTTCACCGAATACCTCGAAGGGGCGCCGGCTCGCCGCCTCCGCCCCCACCCGGGCCAGGCGCAGGCGCAGGTCTTCGGGTTATTCCCCGGCTCCTGGATCGACGAGTTCGGATCAGCGCCTGGCGTGGACTTGGGCACCTGGATCGGTGAGCCAGAGGAGAACCGCGCGTGGGACCTGCTGGGGCGGGTGCGCGACGAGTTGGCCGGCGCCATCGCGAGCCGGGAGAGCCCCGCCGATCCCGTCCACGCCCTGTACGCCGCCGAGGGCTCCGACTGGTTCTGGTGGCTGGGGCAGGATCAGGAGTCGGGAAACGATCCCGTGTTCGACGACCTGTTCCGGGCGCATCTCGCGGAGGCCTATCGGTCGCTGGGGGCCACCGTCCCGCGTTGGCTGGAGGACCACCTCGTGCCCCGTGCCGTGACCTGGACCTTCGCCCAGCCGGTGGACGTGATCCAGCCGGGCGACCGGCTGGTGGTGCGCACCAACTGTCCCGGCACGCTCACCTGGCGGGCCGGGGACCGGCCGGCGGAAACCGTCTCCCTCGCCCCCGTGGGCGGTGTCATGGCAGGTGTGGGCCGTTGCCAGATCACCCTGGGACCGTTCGACGAGGCGGTTCGGGTCGTCCGCTTTCGGTTCCGCTGCGCCCACCCCGCCTGCGACCACCGTGATCGGTGCTGCCGAGGAGAGGAACATGCGGTGGGCATCACCGAGCCTCGTCCGGTGTGATCTCGATGAACGCGCCGGGCGACGGAGACGGTCCCTGGTATCAGCTACCTTCGTCCACGCCGCCGGCGGGAAAGTCGTACTTCTCCACCCGGTAACGGAGCGTGTCGCGGGTGAGACCCAACAACTCCGCTGCACGGGTCTTGTTCCCCCGGACCTGCTCCAGTGCCTGCCGGATCAGATCCTTCTCCAGCTCTTCCAGTTTGATACCGCCAGGCGGGAGCCGATAACCGGGCTCAAGGTCAAGGGCCCGCCCGCCGGGCTTGAGCTCGTCGGGGAGATGCTCCGGGAGGAGCTCCGGCCCCTCTTCGAGGATCACCGCCCGCTCGATCAGGTTCTTGAGCTCGCGTACGTTGCCGGGCCAGCTGTACCGCTCCAGCATGGTCAAGGCCGCCCGATGAATGCCCCGCGCCGGACGCCGCATGGCGGCGGTGAAACGCTGCAGGAAGTGGCTCGCCAGCGGGGCGATGTCCTCCGGCCGCTCCCGCAGCGGCGGGACAACGATGGGGACCACGTTGAGGCGAAAGAAGAGATCTCGGCGGAACGCCCCGTCTCGCAGCCCCGCCTCGAGGTCACGGTTGGTGGACGCGACGACTCGAACGTCCACCCTGATGTCCCGCACCCCGCCCACCCGCTTGAAGGTACGGGTCTCGAGGAAGCGGAGGAGCTTCGCCTGCGACCCCGGTGGCAGATCACCGATCTCGTCGAGCAGAACGGTGCCGTGATCGGCCAGCTCGAACAGGCCCTGTTTGCGTTCCTTGGCGTCGGTGAATGCCCCCTTCTCGTGGCCGAAGAGCTCCGACTCGAGCAATGTTTCGGGAAGCGCGGTGCAGTTGATTTCCAGGAAGGGGAACTCGTGTCGCGCGCTCCGGGCGTGAATGCCCCGCGCGATCAGCTCCTTGCCGACGCCGCTCTCGCCCCGGACCAGCACCGTCGTTCCCTCGCTGGCCGCGACCTTTCCGACCAGCTCGACCAGCCGCTGCATTCCCCGGGAGCGTCCCACGATCTCCACGTCGGCGAGCTGCCAGCCGGCCTGCCGTCTGAGCCCGGACACGGTACGTCGCAGACTCCGGTTCTCGAGTCCCTTCGCCAGGGTGACCAGTAGGTCTTCGAGCTGCGGCGGCTTCTCCAGGAAGTGGTGCGCGCCAAGCTTCACCGCCTCCACCGCGGTCGCGATGTCGCCGTGCGCGGTGAGCATGATCACGACGAGGTCGGGATCCGCCTCCATGAATTCCTGCAGCAGGCCCATCCCACTCCCGTCCGGCAGCTTGAGGTCGAGGAGCACGGCGTCCGGTGGGAGGTCGGCGAATCGGGTCCGGGCCGAGGCGGCATCCGGCGCGAGCACCATCTCGTAGCCCGCGTCTCCCACGTGGGCCTCGAGCCACACCCGGATCAGCTTCTCGTCATCGACGACCAGCACTCGACCGGGGGGCAGTTTGGTCATGGGCCTCTCTCTACGACTTGGCCAACGGCAGCGTTACGACGAATGTCGCTCCGCCGCCCGGGGTGTCCTCCACCCGCAGGGTCCCGCCGTGCCGGGTGACGATCTGGCGCGAGATCGGCAGGCCGAGTCCGGTACCCTGGTGCTTGGTCGTGAAAAACGGCCGGAAGATGTCCGCTTTCACGGTATCGGACACGCCGGAGCCGGTGTCGCGCACGCCAATCCAGGCCTCGGGTGCGTGTTGGGCCAGCCACACCGCCACGGCGCCTCCGGCCGCCATGGTCTCGATCGCGTTCAGCAGCAGGTTGACCAGCACCTGGACCAGGAGTTCGGGATCCACCCGGACCGGTAGCGGCACCGACGTCGCTTCCACCTGTACCACGACCCCGGCGCTGGCGGCCTGGGGCGCCACGATGGTGACGGCGCGGTCGACCAACAGGTTGGCATCGGTGACGATTTCGCGCGGCTCGGGCGGACGAGCATAACGCAGCAGCTGCGTGGTGGTGGCCTCGATCCGCTTGAGCTGGTGCTGTGCCTCCTCCAGCAGCGGCCGGGAAGCGGCCTCCGGCGGCAGGCTTCGCAGGGTCAGCTCCAAAGCGCCCCGAATCCCCGTGAGGGGGTTCCGGATCTCGTGGGCCACGCCGCTCGCGAGCTCCCCCACGGTGGCGAGTTGTTGCGCGCGCTCGAGATCGCGTGCGTGGAATGCCTCCAGCTCCTCCCGCGATCGTACCAACCCGGCGGCCATGGTATTGAAAGACTCGACCACGACTCCGACCTCGTCGCCGGCTCGGACCGGCACCGGAACGTAACGCCGATCCCGGCCGAAGCGCACCGCGGCGTCCGCCAGCTCGCGGAGCGGCGTGGTTACCGTCCGGGCCGCGACCGCGCCGGTCAGGACGATCAATACGACGAGGATGACGGACCCCGCGAGGGCGGCGTCCCGCAGCCGCGCCAGGGGCGCGAGCGCCACGTCCAGCGGCAGTGCCGACACCAACCGCCAGTCGGTCCCGGCCACGGGATAGGTGGCGAGCAGCGCGCCGGCCGTTATGCCCGATCCCGGTGTCGGGCGCGCGAACCAGCTTGGAGGTGCCGCGCGGAGCACCTCGCCGAGTCCCTGGGCGCTGGCCGCGAGCACCGGCCGTCCCTCGCGATCGACCACGCCGGATTCGGCGCCGTTCATCAGGTGTTCAGGAATCGAGAAGACTCGAGTGAAGTCCTCCGCGCGGACGTGGCCCTCGAGCCAGCTTCGAGAATCAGTGTCGCCAACGGGGACCGACACGAGATAGGCCAACACCCCCTCCCCTTGCCGGTGGACCACGACATGCCGCTCCCGCCAGTCGGCGGCAGGCACGTCGTCGGGCCAATGTGGTGCCGTGTTGCGGAGCGCGACGGAGGCCAGTACCCCGCCCCCGGTCGTGACCACCCGAAGTCCGTCGAACACCCCGCCCTCCGGGAGGCTCTGGGTCAGGAGGAGTGCGACGGTGCCGGGGGCGGCCTGCTGGAGCCGGCTGGCTCCCGGCAGCTGTCCCGCGATGGTTTGCAGGAGGAGCCGCTCGCGGTCGAGCTCGGTGGCGAGATGTATCGATTGGGCGCTGGTGAGCACCTCGAGGGCGCTGGTGGCCTGCCGGCTGATCGCCGAGCGGCTCACGAGGTAGCCAACCGTGATCGTCGTTACCAGCGGAATCCCGCCGAACGCGAGCAGCAGGATGAGGAGCTTCCCTCGGAGCCCGATCGGATCCGAAGTCACCGGTCGCAGGCCGGGCGGCGGGTGAAGTCCCCCGATGCCAGCGGGAACTGGCCCGGCCGTGGTGCCGTCGAGGGGTTCATAGATCTAGTGAAACCTCCTGTCCCGGCATGGGTTGTACGGGTCAGCCGGGCGGCGAGGAAGTTGCCGCTTGGCATGCCGGAAACGCAAGGCGCCTGCGGGCTCCGGTGCGTAGACGTGCAATCCTCGAGCGGGAGGTTCGGCATGCTGGGAGTCACCAAGCGCGAAGCCCCGGGCCCACACGGGGAGCCGACCATGGAGTCCGCAGGGTGGGACATTGTCGTCGCCGGAGCTGGCCCCGCCGGCAGTCGGGTGGCTGAGCTGCTGGCCAGCCGGGGGGTGAGCGTGCTTCTCCTTGACCCCAAGGCCCCGTGGGAGAAACCCTGCGGCGGCGGCCTCACCGCCGCCGCCATGGCCCACACCCCCGAGCTCAAAGAGCTGGAGCCGGAAGGGCGCACGATCCGGGAGCTGGTCGTGATGGCTCCGAGTGGCGCGGGAGTCGTTATCCCCCTCCGCCGCCCCTATGTCGTCGTCGCCCGCCGCACGCTCAGCTCGTGGGGGCTGCGACGGGCGGAAGCGGCCGGGGCGCGCTTCGTCCCTGCCGGCCTGGAACGGTGCCAGCGCGAGCAGTGGGGATGGTCGATCACCGACACCGACGGGCGAGTGCACCGCACCCGGTGGCTGGTGGGTGCCGATGGCGCAACTAGCCGGATTCGCCGGGTCGTTGCTCCGCGCCTCTGCCCCGAGCTCGCCCCTACGCGGGTGTTCTATCCCGAAGACGGCGTAGGTGCCGCGCGGGCCGTCTTTCGCTTTCTGCCGGCTGCGCAAGGCTATCTGTGGGACTTCCCCCGGCCCGACCGTCACTCACTGGGCATCGGCGTGGCACCGGGCACCTTCGCGAGGGATCGTCTCGACGAGGCGCTGGCCCAACACCGGTTGGCCGAGACGGGCGCGAGCGACCCTTCACCCTCGGGCGGGGCCGTCATCGCCACGTCGGCCTGGGAATCGGGCTCGTTCGGCGATCTCGGCGGCGTGGACTACGCGCTCTTGGGTGACGCCGCCGGCCTGGCCGACCCCGCCACCGGTGAGGGCATCGACTACGCCCTCCGCTCCGCAGCGCTGGCCGCCGCCGCCTTCTCCGCCCAGGATGGGTTCACCCGGTACCCGGAGGCCGCGAAGGCGGCCTTCCGGGACGAGATACGACGGGCACGGTGGATCCGCCGGTGGCTCTACCACCCTGGGCTCGCCGAGCAGATGGTGCGCCAGGCCCAGCGATCGCCACGTCGAGCCCTCGTGCTCATGGCGTTTGCCGACGCCATCAACGAGCACGGGAGCCTGCGCGGCGCGCTCTGGCGGGTGCTGGCGCGCCGGGCGCCCGACTTCGAGGTCGCCCGGGCGGTGTGCGACTGCGCTCCGGGTGGGGGATCCGCCCCGCCGCCCCGGTCAGATCAGCCGCCCAACCGTGCTTCTGCTGGCGGTACCACGTGACCGAACACGTTGCCCGGCAGCAGGATAGGTCGAGGTGGCCGCTCGGCGCGGCGGTTGCTCCTTAGGCAGGAAAAAGTTACGCTGAGGACTCGACATGCCACCGGAACTGAAGACCAGCCATCGCCTCGAAACCGATCGCCTGGAGGTGAACGTCGGCCGACTTGGCTGCGCCGGTGCCGCCGCCCCGCTCGCGGCCCGCATCCGGCGGCTCCCCGGTGTGACCGACGCGATGGTGAATCCCATTACCGAGTCCGCGGTCGTCGTGTTCGACCCTGGCGTCACCGGTGCGGAGGAGATCCTCAGGGCAATCGAGGAACGCGAGGGCCTCGACGTCGGCCGGGCCCTCGCCCGCTGGCACCTTCGAATCGGCGGGGTCACTTGTGGAAGCTGCGTCCGGCGGATCGAGCAGGCCGTTCATGCCGTACGGGGGGTCCAGGCCGCGACGCTCAACCCGGCGGCAGACAGTCTGACCGTGGAGTACACGCCACGGCACACCGACCTCGAGCGGGTGCGGGAAGCCGTCCGGCAGGAGGGCTTCGAGCTCACCACCGCGCCTCGGTCCTCCATACCGGAAGTGCCGACTCCGCCCGACGACCCGACTCGCGGTGAGTTCACCACCCTGATGTGGAAGTTCTGGATTTCGGCCATCATCGGGATCCCGGTGATCGTCTTCTCCTATCCGAAGTTCTTGGGGCTGAGCGGATGGCTTCCGCCGGGGAGTGCGGCGCTCAGGGCGGTATGGGGACTCCTCGGACTCCTGACCCTGCCGGTCCTGGTCTACGCGGGCGGCCACTTCTATCGTGGCGCCTGGTCCGCCTTCCGGCATCGCGCCGCCGACATGAACACGCTCATCGCGGTGGGCATCACGGCTGCGTGGGCCTACTCCACCGTCGCCGTGTTGGTGCCCTCGATCTTCCCCAGCGCGGAGCTGGCCGAGGTGTTCTACGACGTGAGCGCCGTGGTGGTGGCGTTGGTGGTGCTGGGCCAGGCGCTCGAGGTCCGGGCCAAGGGGCGGTCCTCCGAAGCCATCAAGAAGCTCATCGGTCTTCAGCCGCGCACCGCCCGGGTCGTCCGCGACGACCGCGAGCTCGACCTTCCGGTCGAGGAGGTCGTCGCGGGTGACATCGTCCTGGTCCGGCCGGGCGAGAAGATCCCGGTCGATGGTGAGATCCTCGACGGTGCCTCCGCGGTGGACGAGTCGATGGTGACGGGCGAGTCGCTGCCGGTGGAGAAGCGAGCCGGCGACCGGGTCATCGGGGCGACCCTCAACAAGACGGGGAGCTTCCGATTTCGCGCCGACAAGGTGGGGAAGGACACGGTCCTGAGTCAGATCATCCGCATGGTGGAGCAGGCGCAAGGCTCCAAAGCCCCCATCCAGCGTCTGGTGGACGTGGTGTCCAGCTACTTCACGCCGGCGGTGGTGATACTGGCCATCCTGGGCTTCATGATCTGGTATACCTTCGGTCCGCCGCCGGCGGCGGTGTACGCGCTCATCGTGTTCGTGACGGTTCTGATCATCGCCTGTCCCTGTGCGCTGGGGCTCGCCACCCCCACCTCACTCATGGTGGGCGTCGGCAAGGGCGCCGAGAACGGGATTCTGATTCGGTCGGGGCAGGCGCTGGAGACGGCGCACCAGCTCGACGTGATCGTGCTCGACAAGACCGGCACCATCACGAAGGGTGAGCCGTCGGTCACCGATGTGATCGCGCCGGGGGGGGACGGGGCGGAGCTGCTTCGTCTCGCGGCGAGCGTCGAGCGCGGCTCCGAGCACTCGTTGGGCGAGGCCATTGTGGGGGCTGCGCGCGACCGCGGGCTCGACCTGGCTGACCCGACCGAGTTTCAGGCCTTGCCAGGACGCGGCGTGGAAGCGACGGTGGCCGGCCGGCGGGTGTTGCTCGGCAACCGGCGGCTCATGGACGAACGCAAGCTCGATCTGGGCCGGCTCGGCGAGTCGGCGGAGCGGCTGGCCGACGACGGCAAGACCCCGATGTTCGTCGCGGTCGACGGCGCTGTCCACGGGATCGTCGCCGTGGCGGACACCGTCAAGAGCGACTCGGCCCAGGCGGTCGCGGCGCTGCACCGGCTGGGGCTCGAGGTCGCGATGCTAACCGGCGACAACCAGCGCACTGCCCGCGCCATCGCCCGGCAAGTCGGGGTGGACCGGGTGCTGGCCGAGGTGCTCCCCGAAGCCAAGGCGGAGCAGATCCGGACACTGCAGGGCGAGGGCAAGCGGGTGGCCATGGTCGGCGACGGCATCAACGACGCCCCGGCACTCGCGCAGGCTGACATCGGCATCGCGATGGGAACCGGGACCGACGTAGCGATTGAAGCGGCCGACATCACCCTGGTGAAGGGGAGCCTCCGCGGCGTGGTCACGGCCGTTCAACTCAGCCGCGCCACCATGCGGAACATCAAGCAAAACCTCTTCGGCGCCTTCGTCTATAACGCGCTGGGCCTTCCCGTCGCCGCGGGCATCCTCTACCCGGCGTTCGGCGTCCTGCTCTCCCCGCTCATCGCGGCCGCGGCCATGGCCTTCAGCTCCGTGACCGTGGTGACCAACGCCAACCGGCTCCGCCGGTTCGTCCCGGAAGGAGTCTGACCGATGCCGGCCGACGTCGTGCTGGTGAATCTCGCCGGTCTCGCGGCGATCGCATGGCTGGTCTGGTACTTCTGGCTCTCCCGCAGCCGCGGAGTTCAGGCCGAGCTCGCCGGAGGCGTCCAAAGCGCCCTGGTCGTGGTAAAGGGAGGCTACACCCCGGACACCATCGTGGTCGAGCGCGGCCGCCCGGTCCGGCTGGTCTTCCGGCGGGAGGAATCGGCGTCCTGCAGCGAGCGGGTCGTAATCCCGGCCTTCGACAAGAATGCACTCCTGCCGGAAGGCGAGGAAGTCGCGCTCGAGTTTCTGCCCAGCGAACGAGGCGAGTACCCCTTCAGCTGCCAGATGGGCATGTTCCGCGGCCGAATCGTCGTTGAGTGACGGTCCTGGACGCCTGCGTCTTTCTGGGCTCAGGCCATGCGGGCACCAACCCGGAGAGAGCCGAACAGCGTCCGCGCCGCCTCCGCCACCTGCCGCACCGCGGTATCGAACGCCTCCCGGTTGGCCGGCGACGGGGTATGGAATCCACTGATCTTCCGGACGAACTGAAGCGCCGCGTCGTGGAGCTCCGGTTCGCTGGGTGGGTGGTCGGGATGTCGCAGGCGCTTGATGTTCCGACACATTGGGATCTCTCCCCTGCAGTTTTCCACTGGTAGGTAACTTCGGTGAGTCCCCCTCGCCACTACGCCTGGGGGCCCTCGGGAGGCAGCCACTCGATCCAGGGGTCGCCGCGGCCGACGAACCCGGCGGGAGCCCGTGCCTCAGAAGCACTTGGTGAGCGCTGCCCTCCTGCCACGCTCGAGCGCGAACGGGCCGAGAGGCACCTCCTCGCCGGTCAGGGTGACCGTGAGGGTCAGACGAGAGTCCCGGAGGATAATCCTCCTGCGCCAGGACTGCGCTCGTCAGCGCTCCGGCGGCCGCCGTCCCCGACACGGACCGGGCGGACTACCCCACCGAAGTGCCGAGCTGGTCCAGCAGCCGCTCTGCCAACTCCTGTCGCAGGACCAAGCTGTGCCGAAGCTCGTGTTGCTCGGTGCGCGCCACCTCGCGCTTGAGCTCGGGCAGGTAGGCGACCAAGAGATCCCGCAAAATGTTCGTTTCTTCGCCGGTCAGGACTAGCTGCATCGGATTCTCCTTCCGCCATGCGCCGGAGCCCGCCCCCACGGTTACGCCTCCTCCAGGGCAGACGCCGGAACCTGAGCATTTCCGCGACCGCCACCGACCTCAACCGAGTACACGGGCTCCGGCTCGAGGGATAGCAGCGAGACGACCGCGCCCACGCTCCCCATGAGGGGCCCCGCCGGAATGACGACGGGTTCATTCAAGGCAAGCCCTACGCCCGGCACTTCGCCGCCCGCCATCCAGTGCTCGAGTAGGCCTTGATCCAGCTTCATGCCCCCATCGCACCATTCGGCCACGGGGCTACTCTCGACGTCCTCGAAAAATTCAACTCAGCCGCTCGCGATCCCGGATCTCCTCACTCTCCTCGTCCTCGTCGCGCTCGGCTCCAAAGACGCGCTCGATCGCCCCGAGCTTGTCGTTCCGGCTGAGGCTCGCGTCGGCGAGCACCTCGAGCACGGCCTCGCGGAGCCGGCGCAGCTGTTCCAGCTCGTCCCCCAGCGCGCGCAGCCGCGGATCGGTCATCTCCATCACCTCCCCTGTGCCTCAGCACCCTGCCGTGAGACAGGGCGTCAAGGCCCATGGAGAGAAAGAAACGAGTGATTGGAGCAACGGTCAAGCGACTCGGACCAGGGAGCCACGTGCAGCCGCGATGGCCTGCGCTAAGAAGGCGCCGCCCACCAGCGGGCCACACAGCCGAGGCGCCGTACGGGGCGAGCCTACTACCCCTTCACGTACGAGAGCTTCTCGGCCACCCGGCCATCGCGCACGCGGAAGAGGTCGACGCCGCGCACGTGGCCCGGCGTGCCATCCCGAACCCAACGGTACGTCCAGCGTACCACGCAGCGGTCCCCGGCCGCGAGAATCTCCTCGGTCTCGAAGCGGGCCTGGGGCGAGCGGCGGAAGAACTCCTGCCAGAAGTTCCTGACCCGGTCGTGGCCCTCGAGCCGTTCGCCGTCGGGAGGAGGCCTGGTGCTCTCGAAGACGCAGTCGAGGGTCATCATGGCCATGACGGCATCGACGTCGTGGCGATTGAAGGCCTGGTTGAACCGTTCGACCGTGGCCACCGTAGTCGCCGTGAGCACATCCGGGTTCATCGTCACGAGATCGGATTAGGCGGCCGCCGCCGAGGACACCGGCCGGCTCATCAGCGCCCCCGCGACCGCGCCGGCGAGCACACCCCAGACTACCCCGGTGAGGATCCAGGCCCATGCCAGGGCATAGCTGAACCCCTCCAGGAGCAGGTAGCTGGCAATCCAGGTGGGGAAGTTCACCAGGATGCCCGCGTAGAGCCCGAAGGTGGCCCCCCCGGCGGCCCCCGGCGCGAAGCAGGTCCGCACTCGCTGGAACACCCACACGAAGACCAGCGCGGCGACGAAGTCCGTCAGAATGAGGAGCGGGAGTGGCGCGTCCGGCCGCATGAGCGGGAGCTTGGAGTACAGGGGCCCGGTCAGCAGCAGGCCGTGAACGACGAAATCGTAGAAATTGACGACGACGCCAACGGCGAGCGCGGTCAGGAGTGATCTCGGGAGCCGCACGGCGCACCTCCTGATAAGAGGATCTTGACACCACCTGCCGAAGTGTCCGTATGACTTACCCGTCGCGGGCCCGGAGCGCTAGACCGGAGCTGGGGGCGGGCGAGCAAACCGGCTCGGCGAGAGGAGCTCGTGGCGGGGGAGGAGAAGAGAGTGACGAGCAGGGAGCAAAGGGTCGAAAGGAAACTCGGACGTCCAGCTTTGCGTAAGTTTCTCCGAGGCCGGTCGTCGACTCCAACCCACCCGACCATGCTCGCGCTCCTGCTGCTGCTCCAAGACCCGGTTACAGTGGTCGAAGGGAAGGGCTCGCCCACCGCCGAGATCGCCCGCCTCGAGGCGCCGGTCCAGATCGACGGGAAGCTCGACGAGGCCGCCTGGTCCCGGGCCACCCGCCTCACCGGCTTCTGGCAGTATCAGCCGGTGGACGGCCGTCCCGCCGAGGAGAGCACCGAGGTGCTGGTGTGGTACGCGCCCGAGGCGATCTACTTCGGCATCATCGCCCACGACCGGGTGCCGGCCGCCATCCGCGCCACCGTGGCCGACCGCGACAACATCGATAACGACGACCACGTCGTCATCGACCTCGACACCTTCCACGACCGCCGCCGTGCCTTCTTCTTCGGGGTGAATCCGCTGGGCGCGCAGCGACGGTGTGCGGAGCGAGGGCGCGGGCCAGGTCAGCAGCCTCATCCCGGGCAGCACGGACAAGGCCCCCGACTTCGCCTGGGAGTCGAAGGGCCGGATCACCGATCAGGGGTATGAGGTCGAGATCCGCATCCCCTTCAAGAGCCTGCGCTACCCCGCCGGCGGGACCCACGAGTGGGGGCTCAACATCACTCGCGTGGTCCAGCGCACCGGCCACACCGACACCTGGACCGACGTCCGCCGGGCGAACGCCAGCTTCCTCGGGCAGGAGGGTGCCATCGGCGGGCTGCACGACCTGAAGCGCGGCGTCACGGTCGAGGCGCAGCCGTTCATCACCGCGACCGCCAACGGCAGCCGCGATCCCGGGAGCGGCAGCTTCATGCGCGAGGACGTCGACCCGGACGCGGGCCTCTACCTGCGGCTCGGCTTTACCAGCTACGCCCTCGACGCCACCATCAACCCCGACTTCAGCCAGGTGGAGAGCGACGAGGGGCAGGTGACGGTGAACGAGCGCGTCGCCCTCTTCTTCCCCGAGAAGCGGCCCTTCTTTCTCGAGGGGATCGAGTTGTTCGGGTCGCCCCAGACGCTGGTTTACACTCGTCGCATCGTGCATCCCAAGGCCGGCGCCAAGTTCACCGGGAAGCTCGGCCAGCTCGGGCTCGCCCATCTCACGGCCCTGGACGAGACCGGCGGCGGCGACGCCTGGTTCAACATCACCCGGCTCCGCCGCGACTTCGGCCGGAACTCCATCGCCGGCGTCACCTTCACCAGCCGCGACCAGTCAGGCTCCCACAACCGGGTGCTCGCGGGCGACTTCCGCTACGTCTGGGGGCTCTACTACGCGCAGGTCCAGTACGGCGCCTCCTTCACCCGCGACGCCGGGGGCAGCCGCACCGCTCCCGTCTGGCAGGCGGAGTACGACCGGACCGGGCGCTCCTGGGGCTTCAACTACCTGTTGAAGGGACTGGGCGGCGGGTTCGACGACCAGGCGGGGTTCGTCAACCGGCTCCGGAGCGGCGTCGTGGAGGGGCACATCTTCAATCGATTCACGCTCTACGGCGCCCGGGGCGCGCCACTGGAGAACTTCACCGTCTTCTTCGGCCCGGAGCGCATCTGGCTCTACGACCGGTTCGGCTTCAAGCCGGGACTCGAGGGAGACGAGAGCGTGGATGCCACCTTCCAGCTGCGTGGCGGGTGGGAGCTGAACGGGCACGCGGAGCGCGACTTCGTGAACTTCCAGGACAGCTCCTACGCGGGCTACACCGTCGGCAGCGCCGGCGGGCCCGCGTACCGGCCGGCCGACGACTTTTCCGGCTTCGTCTGGCAGGCGGGGGTGACCACGCCGACCTGGCGGCGGCTCGGCGCGAACCTGTCGTATCGGAGAGGACGGGCCGCAATCTTCGAGGAGGGGACGACCGGACGCGCGTGGCTCCTTACCGGCGAGCTGGACCTGCGTCCTGCGACCACCGTGCGGGCGGCGCTCACGGGCACGGTGTTCCGGCTCGGACGATGAGGATCGTGCCTCAGGAGTGGGTACCAGCATGCCTCCGACAACCGGCGGTCGTTCTGAGCCATCACCCCCAGGGGAGCCTCTGAGCAAAGGCTCGGGGCTGCCCGCCCGATGGCGTGCTATGGACTGGCTCCCGTGACGATATGCGCAGGTGCGTCAAACTCGATGCTGCCCTCCGCCGTGACGTAGGTGCTCAAGGCCTGCTCGGCTGCCTCAAGCACGCGGGTGATCTGGTTCTCGGACAGCACGACACCCATGACTGGCAGCCACCCCCGCAGGTCGGCTTCGACCATGGCGCGAAGACCAGGAAACCTCGCCATTCCGTGCTGGGTCGTGATCGCGACGGCGGCCACACCGGCGCTGGCGAACAGCGTGGCCAGTTCCTTCCGACTCCCGAGCACAAACGGCGCACGGAGGGCGTCGGCTGCTCGCGGACCCGCAACCCGCTCGAGCAACTCCACTTCCGCGGCGTAGGCCGGCGTGTTGTCCAGGCTATCCCATACCGCAACCGCCAGACGGCCCTTGGGAGCCAGGACCCGCAGCATCTCACGGAGGGCCTGGCGTCGATCGGCGAAGAACATCAGGCCAAACTGGCTCACGACCGCGTCGAAGGAGCGATCCGGGTAAGGAAGCGCCTCTGCCGTTCCTTCCCTCCATTCCACTCCAGGCGCCAGCCGCCTGGCCACCGCCAGCATGCCAGGATTCGGATCAAGGCCGACGACGGCACCTTCCGGCCCCACACACAATGCGGCTTCCCGGGCGAGTACGCCGGTGCCGCACGCCACATCGAGCACCCGCTGCCCAGGCAGGAGCCGGGCCGCGGCAACGACCCGTGGCGCCCATTCCTGGAATAGCGCAGGGACGAAGCACGCTTCGTATGCGGCCGCGGCTTCGATCTGCGCCGGTAACGCAGCATCGGTCACACGGTCCTCTCCTTGCACCACCACCATCGCCTGCCCCAACCCCTTCTCAGTCGCTCCGTCAAAGATCGCACAAGGGAAGCCGCCATTTCCACACGCGATTCTCCTCCCTGCGCGCGCCGCTACGGGAGCGCACAATACGTGTCCTCCCCCGGCAACAGCTCCAGGTGGTCCGGCTCGGCGCGCCACCACCCCCCTCCGCCACCAGCGCCGTCCAGCCGCAGCCACCTCTCCACTTCGGGCGCCGTCGACGACAGCGCCGCCAGCGCGGCGCGGCCGGGTCCGAAGTACGCCTGGGCCGGCCCGTTCCAGAACTCCATCCCGCCCCCGCGGCGACCCCCGAACCACCAGTGCCAGTAGCCCAGCTCCCCGTACTCCAGCACATACAACGTGTCCCCTCGTGCGAGCCTCATGGTATCGCGTCGAGGCTCACCGTCGTCAGTCGCCAAGACCGTGTCCCGCAGCAGGACCACGATGCCAGGGCGGCGGATCCACAGGTTGCCGGTCGCCACGAGGGCGGTGTCCCCCGGGTTCAGTTGGCCTGACTCGGGCGCGGCGCGCTCGTCCATCTGTCGGAGAAGGACCGGCCGCCGGATCAGCACGCGACACCCGAAGTGGCAACTCTCCCCCTCACAGTAATCGACCAGGCGCTGCGGCATGGACGGGGCCGATTGCCCGGCGATGGCCGCAGCCGGGCGCAAGAGGAGCGCCCAGAGGAGGGCGCCTGGAAGCAAACGCATCGGGTCGAAACCTGTCTGCCTAGCGACCGGTCCCGGTCGCAGGCTATGGGTGGATCATCACCTGCACTTCGTCAATCACCGGACAGAGCGCCCTGGCAAGCGGCTCGGAGGAACGGACCGCCACGTCGCCGAACGCCGCTGATGTCCGGACGCCGGGACTGTGTCATCCTCCGGGGCGTGCGTCCATCCCGAAGTCGGCCTCGACACGATCGTACCAGGTGTCGTCGTCGAGCGCCCCCCAGTCTACCCACTCCTCGTCGCTCATTGCCCGGCGCCACTCGAGAAACGGCTCGGCATCGGGTCCCACCGGATGCCGGAGCCGCCAGGTGCCGCTGTCGGCGATCTCCAGGACCTTGTCGGCCACCACGGACGGCGGTACCGGGTTCTTCAGCGCCGTGGTGAAGAGTGCCGCGACCCGACGCTGGTGGGGATAGGGGGAAGGGGTTTGGGAGACGCTGATGTGCCGGGCCATGGGCGTGTCGATAATGCCGGGCTCGACAATCGCGACGCGTATGTTGAACGGCTTGACCTCCTGCGCCAGTGATTCGCTCAGGGCCTCCACCGCAAACTTGGACGCCGTATAGGGGGCGAAGGGCGACGTGGCGAGACGCCCGGCGATCGAAGCCACATTGATGATGCACCCGCTCCGCCGTCGCCGCATCGCCGGGACCACCGCCTGGATGCATCGAATCACGCCGAAATAGTTCGTTTCCATCACCGCACGGAACTCCGCCAACGGGAGCTCCTCGACGGAACCGGTCCGCTCAATCCCGGCGTTGTTGACGAGCACGTCGATTGGTCCGACCTCCTTGACGATGCGGCCCGTCGCTTCGCGCACCGATGCGTCGGAATCGACATCCATGGCGGAGACAGTGATTGGCAGGTTGTCGCGGGCGGCGACTTGGGCGAGCTCAGGTGCTCGATCCGGGTTCCGCATTGTCGCCGCGACCCGGTGGCCCGCTCGACCGAACGCGAGCGCGCTTGCGAGACCAATGCCGGAGCTGGTTCCGGTGATGAGAACGGTTGCCATGGCGTGCACTCCGTTGCAGTAGCGGCGGCGATCGCGTGGCGGCGCGGTTCCGGCGCCTCCATCCCCGACCCTGGTCCGGCGTGACGGCGATAACGCACATCCCCGAGCGGCACCCGCGCCCGCCCTGTACCCTAGCAAGGTAAGGGTAACTCGTCGCGAGGAAAGCCGTACCCGAAAGGTGGTAGGAGCTGCTGGGCGCGGGAGAGCTCGGTCGAGCGAAACTCGCCGCCAGAGGTGTACGTCGGGTCAGGACACCTTCGCCGGCCGGTGTTCGACCCTCGGCGACCCTGGAAGCCATTCGGGGGTTCTGGTGGCCGCACGACGGCTCGCGCAGCCGAGTCACCGAATAGGTCACCACTATCGACGAGATCGGCGGTACCCATGACTTGGCTTACATGCGGGGCACGGGTTACCTGAGCTTTGTCTACGAGAGGGACACCGTTCGGGTACAGCAAACCAATCAGAACATGACCTTGACCGTGCTCACTCGAGCTCCCGACGGCCGGTGGCGGATCCTGAGACAAGGGCGCATCCCATCATTCCCGGTTGCTGTTGTTGATGAGACGTGCGAGCAGCCAGCTCCGGTCGGGTTGACGGTGATAGAGAGTCAGCTGCTTGATGTCGATCGGAATAGCGGCGCCGCCGGCTTTGGCCTCTACTGATCCGGTGACGTGCACTCGGCTGAAGGCCCAGTCGCCGAGCACGACGAGCTCAACGGGGGTCATCTGGATGTCGGCGTCAAAGCGAGTGAACCCCGCCGTGGCGGTCGCCCGCAGGCTGTCCCGCGTCGTGACCTCGGGCGAGCCGGGTGGCATGTAGACGGCGCCCTCCTCGAAGAGCGCGACCCATCCGTCGATGTCCCCGGCGTTGTTTGCCGCGGTCGCGTGGTCGATCAGAGCCCGGATGGCGGTGCTGTCCGCCACGCTATCGTGCTGCCGGGCTGGTGCGTCGCATGCAAGGAGCGCGGTCGCGAGCAGAACGGCCCGGTGGTTCGGCATGTGACACTCCATGGTGGAATGGCGAGTCAGAGCGACGCCGTCCCCATCCATACGGGCGGCGACCAACCCCTGTTTCGTGGAGCCCGATGACAGGCGCACCCGGTGGTCACCAGCACCTCCAGGAATCTCATGCTCGGCATTCAAGCAGCCGAACGCCTGGACGATTCCCCACGCCTCCAAGCCATCCACTGAACAAGCGAGGTCGACATGATCAGCCCGTACGCGGGGAGCAACAGGAACAGATCGAGGCGGATGTCGAAGCGAGAAGGCGGCGTGCCTCGGTCGACCACGAGTCCGAGGATCTCTGGTGCGCGCCGGCAGCCCGGGTTCGGTGCCGCGGAGATTAAGAGCGGGGTGTCGTGTGGTCCGTGAGCACCGGCATGAAGGGCCCCCAAGGGCCCACGTCAGCGCGATACTGCTTGGCCATGACCCGCGCGACCTGGGCGAGATGCCCCAAGTCGTGGACCACCCAAGCCGCCAAGAGCTCCCGGAGCGTCACCCGCCCCAAGGTGGGGTGCTCCCCAGGGAGATCGAGCTCGGCCGCCGTGAGGTGCCAGGACCGCAGGAGCTCCAAGTTCGCGGTGCGCACCTGACCGAACTCCTCCAGCAGGGACTCCAGCGTGCGACCGGCGTTTCGGGCCCGATGGCGGAAGCGGTCGTACGGGTCGAACCGGGGGCTCGGTCCCTGGGCCAGGATGATCCGGGCTCGAACGATCCAGTCGGTCTCTTCCCCATCGATCAGGTGGCCGACGACATCAAACGGACTGAACGTCTCCGGTCCTTCGGTGCCCCGAACCCAGGCCCGGTCGGCGCCGGTGAGGAGTGCCTGGAGCACGGCGGGCGTACGTCGCAAGATGTCGACGGAAAGGGAGAGATCGAAGTTCACGCGTCCCCCGGATGGTCGGCTGTAGCCGGGCGGGTCAGGCAGCCGGTTCCGGGAGCCGCCCGTGCTTGAAGAGATGGAACCACACCGGTCGATCCGCGTCGCTGAAGACCTGCAACTCCTCGAAGATCTCCCGCGCAAACTCGACGGCGCCCAATCCGCTCGCCGTAATCACGCCCCGGTCGCGAACCGCGAGCGCGTCGACGTAGCGACGCGCCCCCTTGTATTCCGGCACCATCCGCTCCAGATAGGCCCGCTCGTTGCTGGTGTGGGCGCGGTCCTCCAGGAGGCCCGCTCGCGCCACCGCGAGTGTCGCCCCGCAGATCGCCGCGATCGGCACCCCGGCCCCCGACAGGGCCTTGAGGGCGCTCTGGATCTCGTCCCGTGGATGGGGCCCTTCCCACATGTCTCCACCAGGCAGGATGAGGAGACGCACCGCGGCCGGGTCCAAGCCGGGCAGCGGCCGATCTGGCGTCACCGGCAGGCCGCCCATTGAGCGCACGGGCGCCTCGGTGAAGCCAAGCGTCACGACGTCCAAGCCGCCGGACCGACGCAGCTCGGCCATCGCGAATGCCGGCTCCCAGTCGGCGAAGCCGTCGAACACCAAGACGTGGACCGCCGGCATCATCTCGTTCCCGGTACCTCGATGGTGGGAGGCGCCGAACGCCCTCGCATGACCAGTCGGGTGAGGCTGGTGAGGCGTCCGTCTCTAAGTAAACCCATGGGCCCGGCCGGGTCGAGCCCGGGCTGGTCCCGGTACCCGAAGCCTCGGTGGCCGAGCCTTGGATCCACGTCGTGGCCCCGGCGGCGGCCGGGCGGCGAGCTTTTTGGCTGTCCCGGACCCGGACGCCTCCCGCACAGGCCTCAACTGCCGGCCTCTGGAACGCCATCGAAAAACGTCACCGCTCCCGATTCCAGCGAATACTCCGCGCCAACGACGAGGAGCCCTTCCTTCCTGATCAACTGTTCGAGCAGCGCGGAGCCGTGACGCAAGTGATTCGCCGATGCACGCACATTGGCCCGAACGGCATCGCGCATGAATGCGCCGAGATCCGCTTCGTCGCGGCCCGAGAGCATCGTCTCTATCGACGGCCGGACACGGTCCACGATGGAACGCAGGTTTTTCGACTGGGTGGTCGTGCGACCAAGCACCTCCTCCAGCGTCGCCATGACGGCCCCGCACTGGGAGTGGCCCATCACCACGACCAGCCGCGTACCGAATCGCGTGGCCGCGAACTCGACGCTGCCGACTTGCGATGGGGCAACAATGTTTCCCGCGACACGGATGACGAAGAGGTCTCCCAGTCCTTGGTCGAAGACCATCTCCGCCGGCACCCGGGAGTCCGAACAGCCGAGCACAATGGCGAACGGCTCTTGCCCGGCAAGCAGCTCGGCGCGGCGTGCGAAATTCAAAGCGGCCGACGCAGCAGATTGGTTCTCCACGAATCGGCGGTTCCCTTCGCGG
>Ga0326597_10003270_pt1 | contig 23527 bp, 24 predicted proteins | sample RVTome_12_FD_203789 | JGI IMG/M metagenome (GOLD analysis project Ga0326597, IMG submission 203789) | Soil microbial communities from uranium-contaminated site in the Upper Colorado River Basin, Wyoming, United States - RVT100D185 | ecosystem: Environmental > Terrestrial > Soil > Contaminated >... | reverse complement strand
CAGCGAGCGGTCCAATCACGTACACAGTCAGGACTATCATTATCTCTATGTAGTCTCTGGACTGATGCACTATGCGGAATGGCCCCCAGATCGACCCCGTGAAATGGAGTTCTTCAATGTCCGATCCGGCGAGTGCATCTTCACGCCTCCAGGCATCGCGCATCGAACGAAGTTCCCGGTCGACACTGTTTTGGTGTCAATGAGCAAGCTACCTCGCGATCATGAGAGCCATGAGAAAGACGTGGTGCGGCTGTGAGTACGAACGCACAGACGAAAGTCATCGCCCGCGCTGGCCCAGACCTCCGAATGATCGAAGGCGAAGGGCGCCGCGACCACTGGTTCCGTGAAAGACTGCGCGAACTCCTGGCGAGCGATGACGACCTGTCCGACTCGGTGGTTGTGTGTCCGGAGATCCGCTTAGTCATCCGCGCGGGCGGGAAATTGCTTTCGGTGGGCGTCTTGGAGAACGGGAAGAGTGCTATTTTGGAGGATGACTAGCGATGAGTACCAAGAGAACACTTGCCGACAACATAGCCGGCGAAAAGAAAGGGCTTCGGTGGCACTTCTACGAGGACTCTATCGATCGTGAGGCTGTTTTCCTAGACGTTTGGGGCGAGGGGTCTGCAGAGGAAACCAGCATGGACCCTCAGAGAAATTCGCTAGAGGTTTCGATTCGGATCCCTAACTACATTTGGCGCGAGATTCGAAAGCACGCGGGGTATTCCGAATGACTGACTACCTTCAAGAGACAGGAAAAGACTTCAAAATACGGACGGACTGTCGCCTATGCGGTGGTTCATACCACGAAGTCCTACGCCTGCCCGACACGCCGCTCGCCAACGAGTACATGGCGACGTCCGAGGAGTCGCTAGCTCAGGACCGATTCCCGCTCTACCTCGTCGAGTGCGACGACTGCGGGCACTTCCAGCTGCCTGTTGTGGTCGACCCCGAGCGGCTGTTCCGGGACTACGCTTACCAGAGCGGGACGAGTCCGGTGTTTCGAGAGCACCTGCGGGGGCTGGCTGAAAGCACGCATCCGGGGCCCGGCGAGCTGGTCGTTGATATCGCGTCGAACGACGGGAGCTTGCTGAAGGAGTACCAGCGGCATGGGTGCAGCGTCTTGGGTGTCGATCCGGCGATGAACTTGGCCAGAAAGGCGACCAGGGAAGGTATCCCAACACTTGACGCCTTCTTTGGCCAAGAAGTGGGTGAGGAGCTGGCCAAGAACAGCGGCAAAGCCAAGCTCATCACCGCGCTGAACGTCATGGCTCACGTCGACGACCTGCACGGGATTGTCGATGGCGTGAAGGCGTTGCTCGCAGATGACGGCGTGTTCATCTTCGAGGTGGGGTACTTCCCGGAGGTATGTCGGCTGGGGTTGTTCGACACGATCTACCACGAACATTTGAGCTACCACCACCTTGGTCCGATCAAGCGGTTCTTCAGAGAGCATGGGATGACGCTCACGCACTCGGATCGGGTTGCTTCGCAGGGTGGGTCTATTCGTTGCTACGTGCGCAACGGGAGAGTGCAGCTGGACGGTGTGACGATGGGGGACATTCCCGACGTCGCCAATCTCAAACGAAAGATAGACACGACGGCCGCTTGGATGAACTGGCTTGAGGGCGAATCGTTCATCAAGGTGTTTGGCGTGCCAGCAAAACTGACAACACTGTTTGCCGCAGCTGGAACCACGCCTGTTCGCGCTTTCGACGACAACCCGCTGAAAGTGGGCCGGTTCATTCCTGGAACGAACTGCCAGATCGAATTATCGGAGCACATCGATGATGCGGATCACCTGCTCATCGCATCCTGGAACTTCGCCGACGAAATCATGCCGCGCCTGCGTGCCCAGGGATACCGCGGCAAATTCATCGTCCCACTGCCAGAGCTGCGCGTTTATTCGGCGTGAGTCCCAAGTAGTTACACGCAGTTAGGGTCACTCAACCTAAGGTTGTGCTAAAAGAATATCAGTATGGATGATAGAATAACCAGCCAGTTCCGAGTACTACTGACAGGGGGAGCCGGGTTCATCGGGCAGCATGTGGCTCGTCACTTCCTATCGCTTGGCCATGAGGTGACGAGTCTCGATCGCATCGACGAGGCCGGTAGCCTCGATGCTATCGCTGTCTTGGTAGCGGACTACCCGGACACCTTCCGCCATGTCTGGCACGACCTCAAAGCGCCAATCCACCCGAGGCACGTCACAGGTAAGTACAGCCACGTAATCCACATCGCCGCAGCCTCCCACGTGGATCGGTCGGTCCGGGATCCCATGAGTTTCGTGGCCGACAACGTCACGGGGACGGCCCATCTGCTCGAGTGGGTGAGGAGCTATCAGCCACAAGCCAGGGTCCTCTACTTCTCGACCGATGAGGTATTCGGGCCCGCCGATGGGGCTACCCATGAATTCGATGAGTACTCGCCGCACAATCCGAACAACCCGTATGCCGCGAGCAAGTCGGCAGCAGAGCAACTCTGCCCGGCCTGGGCCAATACGTACGGGCTGCAGATCGCGGTCAGCCACTGCACCAACGTCTATGGGAGGGGCCAGCACTCGGAGAAGTTCATTCCTTTGGTGTCCGAGAAGATTCGACGGGGGGAGCTAGTCCAGATCCATGCACGGGACGGAGTGCCGAGTTCCCGCTACTACCTCCACGTGTCCGACGTGTGCACAGCCGTGGAGGCGATCCTGTTCCGGGGTGGCGTCATCGGTTCGGCCGTCACCGGCAAATACAACATCAGCGCCGACGAAGAGTTCTCCAACCTCGAGGTGGCCAAGGCAGTAGCGGCGCTCATCGGCAAGACGCTGAGGTATGAGCTAGTGGAGTTCGTGGCCAATCGCCCAAAGCACGATCAGCGATACGCGGTGAGTTCCAATCGGCTTAAGGCGTTGGGGTGGGCTCCACAGGTCAAGCTGCATGACGGACTAGTAGACTACCTGGAGGGCTAGACGTGGCCGCCAGACGCAGGAAGCCAATCGACACAAGAAAGGAGAGCCGAACGGCGGTCAATGCCGCCAAGAAGAAGGCCGCAAAACAGGGCAAGAGACCGTCAGTCGAGATAGATACCAGGGAGAAGGACCGAATCTTACAGCTCATCATGCGGGACATGCAGCAAGGGACATGGTGCCCTGGTTACTCGCACGCAAAGATGATGGCCCGCTACGCCGTGGGCTACGATGCGGTCAAGAAGTGGGCGGCTGAGGCATCGAGGTTTATTCGGCTCTGCTACGGCTCTGAGGAGGAGATCAAAGAAGAGCATCTCCGAGGTGTCCGGGCCATCTGGTACGCGAATATCGAGGACCCCGGAGCGCATGTCGTCACACTCCGAGCTATCGAGCTATCAGCCAAACTCAACGGGCTACTCAGCAAAGAGGCGCCCGAGCACGAAGTAGAAACCTCACTCGAGGAACTGAGGACCATCCTAGTCGCCAATGGCTACGAGGTCACCGAACCACCCACCAAAGGGGAAATCAGCAATGGCAGCAGCGAAGAAGACAGGGGGGTCAGCCCCCCTAGAATCGAAACCACAGGCGACTAAGCTCAAGACCGCATGGGTCTTCCACCCGACGGAGAACCGCAGGAAGCAGCTTGCGTTAGGCGCAGCGATGCCCGTCGCGCTGACGACTGGCCGCGGAGCCACTGGCCCCATCACGAGCATCGAGACCTTTGGTCCGAGTAGCGTCGTCATCACCTACGCGGCTGGCGCAACCCACAGGACCGAGGGCACTCCCAAGCGGATGATCTTCTGGGACGGTGGCCTCTTCGGAGAGCTCCTTGAGGAGGACGGAGAATGATCCGGGCCTACGCGGATAACGTGATTCTCCGGCTCGAGCCGCTCGATACGGTCTCCAGTGGAGGTATCCACCTGGTCCAGGGCTCGCGGACGACCAAAGGCCACAGGGCTGCCACCGTCCTAGCCAGTGGCCCGGGCTACCACACCTCGCTCGGTGTCCTCGTGCCCAACGAAGTGGATCCTGGAGATCGCGTCGTGGTCGACGCTCTGGCGGGCGACACTTACGACTGGGAACTTTCGCCGGTCCGTCACAACGTGAATCAGACGTTCGAGGCCCTTGACGGCGTGGAGGGTGAGATCCGAGTTGTCCGCCACGATGAGATCCTAGGCGTTATCGAGGGCTAGTGAAGATCTCGGCCCAGCTGCTAGCTGTCGCTAGGCGGGCTGGAGGCTTGCGCCCTCAGTTCGTCCAAGCGCTGCACCCGAAGCAACGGGATTTTGTCGAAGACAAGAGCCCACGCAAGGCGGCAGTTTGCTCGCGGCGGGCCGGCAAAACTCACGGTGTGGGCGCTCTCTTGATCGACGGCGCGGAAGTTATGCCCGGCGAGAAGAGCGTTTACGTCGGTCTGACGCGGTCCAAAGCACGAGAGGTCATCTGGGATCAGTGCCTGAACGCAGTGAATGATCAATACCACCTCGGGCTCGCGCTGAAGTACCAGGACGGGCAGCTAGCGATCCATCACCCCAACGGTCACAGGATTTGGCTCTTGGGCGTCGATAAAAAAAGCGAGGTCCGCAAGCTCCGTGGCGAGCGGCTCTTTCGCGCAGTCATCGACGAAGCCCAAGCTTACGGCGCCTATCTCAGGGAGCTCGTCGAAGAAGCCACCGAGTGGGCGCTGATGGATCTCCAAGGCCAGATGATCCTCACTGGAACCCCAAACCCCGCGTGCGCCGGCTACTTCTGGGGGGCCACGACCGGACAATCGAGCGAGATCGCGCAGTGGAGCACCCACCACTGGACCGTCCTCGACAATCCGCACATTCCGCACGCCGCCCAGTGGCTAGAGGAACTCAAGCGCCGGAACGGGTGGGACGACACTCACCCGACGTTCATGCGGGAGGGCGGCGGCCTCTGGGTCCGAGACACCCACGCGCTCATCTACCCGTTCACCCGCGAGCGCAACGGCTGGGCGCCTCAGCCGGTCGACGCATCCAGGCCGTTCGGGCTGCCCAATGCTGAGTGGCGGTATGGCCTAGGCGTCGACCTGGGGTTCAGCGAGAGAAGCACGGCTTTCACGCTGGTGGCGGCATCGAGGGAGCTAGGCAGACTGGTGGTCCTTGAGTCGTACAAGCGGAGCCGGCTCGACCCCAATGAACTGGCGACCCACATCCAGACAATCCAGGCCCGCGTGAGGGGCCTCGGGGGGATCCTGAGTTCCATCGTCATCGACGAGGGGGCCCTAGGCGGTGGCTATGCCAAGGTCGTCCGAAAGCTTGGCGTCGGGAACAAGCCAGCGGAAAAGACTCAAAAACGAGCATATCAGGAGCTGGTCGGCAGCTTAATTGCAGCGGGCGTGGTGCAAGTCCACTATAGTAAGTGCACAGAGCTAACAGAGGAAGCGAGCCTCCTGCAGTTCGACCCGGAGACTGGCAAGGAGGATGAGCGCTACGTGAATCACTGCTGTGATTCGTTCCTGTACATCGCGCGGGAGATGGCCCCCAGCTACGAGCCACAAGAAGTTCAGCCCCAGCCGGGCACACCAGCTGCAATCAAGGCAGAGCTAGACGCACACAAAAGGAAACTCATCAAAAAAGCCGGGTCACCAAAGAGCCGGCAGAGATGACCTCACCAAAGAGGGATAACGGAAATGACATGTTGGCATGAGGAATCAGACGAGTCGATAGGCCCTGCAGTAGCAAGGCTAATCGAGGGCTACAAAACGGAACAGAAGGATCGGCGGGGCACTTACCTCCGATACCTTCACCTGTACGAGGGCAAGAGGCCCCCTAACTACGCTGAGGAGGACGTCCATCCGGATCGGCTCGGGCTCATCAAGAGCGCCGTGGGCACTGCAGTCAGCTCCATCTACGCGCCTCAGAAGCCTAAGCCTCAGTTCCAAACGCTGGGCGCTACCTGGGCAACGCGACGAAAGGCCTACAAGCTGGACCGCATTTGCGAGGGAGTTCTTAACCAGCGTCAGGCCTCGTTCATCAACGTTTGGGCGTTCATGATCGACGCTGCCCAGGACGCGGCGCTGCAAGGTCTGGCAGCCATCAAGGTAGTGGCAGACACCGAAGCCAAGCGGATAGACCACCAGCTGATCCCGACGTACGACATCTTCGCCGACCCCCGGGAAGGCAGGAACCCTAGGAGCCTGTTCCAGATCGAGCCGATCAGTGAGACCGCGGCAAAGGAACGGTGGCCTCACCTTCAGACTTACGGTGGAGCCGAGTACGAGTACATCCGCACCGATTACGGCAGCACCGCGCGCAACGAAAAGATGCTTGAGCTCCAGTTCGCCTACCACCTACCTGCATCCGATGACGAGCCGGGAAAGTGGGCGGCAGTAGTGGGCGGGCAGCTCGTCGACTCAGGGGAGTGGACGGCCCCCTGGTTCCCGTTCGTGTTCCTGTACTGGGACAAGTCCAGGGACAGCATCTACGGCCATGGCATTGCCGATGAGGGCGCAGAGCTTGCGCTGATTGCGAGCGACCTGGACTTCCGTCTCCAATGCCGGATGCGCGTGGCCTCGAGGAAGCTGGTCTTCTACGAGGAGGGCAGCTGCAATCCGGACGACCTCACCCGCAACGACGAGCTCGTTGCGGTAGCGATACAGCCCCAAGCGGGCTTCCCGCCCACCGAGGTGGCCACTCCTCCGTTCAGCCCGGTGGAGATCAAGTTCGTCGACGACAAGGTGCGGCAGTTCTGGGACGCGATTGGTATCAGCCAAGTCTCAGCGGCTGCCCGTAGAGAGCAGGGGGTATCGAGCGGCGTTGCCATGATGACGCTGAACGACACCAAGCAAGGTCGCCAGCTGCTCAAGTCCCAGAGGTACGAGCAAGCCTATGTGGACTTGGCCCACCAGTACGTCTGGAGGCTCCGCGAGCTGGCAGAAGAAGATCCAAACTTTGCGATCGAATACCCGGGCAAGTCACTGTTACGAGCAATCAAGTGGGATACGGCCGACCCGGACGACCTATTCACCGTCACCGTGGCCCCCGCCAGTAGCCTGCCGCATGACCCAGCTGGCAGGCAGCAAATGGTGCAAAGCCTGTTCGAGTCCGGCGTTATCAGCGCCGGGACGTTCAAGCAGTTGCTTGGCTGGCCTGACTTTGATTCGGAGCTCACGATCGAGAATTCCGAGTCGGAGTACATCGATAGCCTGATTGAGCGCTACCTCGATGCCGATGAGGAGGATGGTTGGGACGGCAGCCAGTACGAGCCGCCCGAGGGCTTCGTCATGGACAAGATGGGGGCCCTGCGCCGTTTCGCGTCCGCCTGGTTCCGAGCTCGAATCGACCAGCAGAGCCTACCCGAGAAAGAAAAGGCCAAGGCCGAGTTCTGCATCGGTCTGCTCTCCCAATACATGGAAGGGCTCGATCAGCTTCTGACTCCCCCGGAGCCCGAGCCGGCGGCGGCTCCACCCGAGGCAGCTCCGGCACTACCGCCCGAGGCCATGCCACCCGCGCAACCAATTGCACCACCACAAGCAGAAATAGGAGTCTGAGACCATGGCAGATACACCCGAAGCAACACCGACGCCCGAGGCCGCGCCAGCCGCTAAGCCCTCGTTCGACGAGATGATGGAGAAGCACGGAGGATTTGGTGATGACGTCCCGGAATATCTCGAAGACACAGACGAGCCGGACGAAACCGAAGACGAAACCGAAACCGAGGAAGCGGAGACAGAGGATGAATCAACGGACGCCGAAGCCGAGGAAGCGCCGGAGACAGAGGAGAGCGAAGAAGCCGAAGAGTCCGAGAAAGAGCCAAAGAAAGACCCCAAAGGCACAGCCGCCTCGCTCGCCAAGCTGAAAAAGCTAGCGGAGAAGCACGGCTTCAAGATCGAGGGCAAGAGCATCACGGTCCAAGAGCGGGCCGCGTTCCGGGCCCAGAAGCGCAAGCTCCGGGCACAGCTCGAGCAGCAGACGCGGGAACTGCAGACGGAGGCCAAGAAGATCCAGGAAGATCTCGGCGGCAAGGAAGCCAAGGTGACGGCGTTCCTGACGGCCGTTGAGTCTGGCGACTACGACAGCCTCGCCAAGGTGGTGGGCCATGACTCATGGGAGGAGCTCCAGGCGACCATCCTGAACCAGCAGGCGGACCCGAATTACCGCAAGCTCCGCGAGCTGGAGAAGAAGGCGCAGGAGCGGGAGCAGCAAGACGCGGAGCGTCAGGAGCAAGAGCAGAAGCAGAAGCAAGAGCAGAAGCGTCAGCAAGCCGTGCAAGACTACCGTGCGTCTCTGGTAGCCGAGATGAAAGGCCACTCGGACCGGGTCATCAAGACCATGGCGGACGATCCTCACTTCGTCGGGGCCGTCATCGAGATCCAGCGCCAGCACTGGGACCCGGTGGATCAGGCTACAATCTCGGTGGAGGAGGCCCTGCACTGGCAGCACCCCAAGACAGGCCAGAGCCTGGTCGACGTCCTAAAAGAGCGGAAAAAGCGGCTATCCGCGGCCCTCGACGAGGACGAGAGCGAGGACGAGGACGAAGAAACGGAAACGGAATCCGACAAAGACGATGACGAAAAAGCGAAACCAAAATCGGCAAAGTCGGGGAAGAAAAAAGCGCCACGGACTTCAGTGATCTCGTCGAACAAAAAGGGCGCGGCATCTGCACCGAAGAAATGGAAGCCGAAAGACCACGTGGCGCTGATGAAGCACTGGCGAACCAAGCTGGACAACTCGGACTGATTGTGCTGTCATAGCTTAAGCACGGACGACCGAGCGTCCCTAAAGAAGCTCGTGAACGTACACCAGGGGACAGACGCCCTGAGATGACCGGCGGGATGACCGCCCAGAAAGGTTCAATCTCATGGCGTCTACGTTCACCACATTTCAAAGTCTTCTGAAAGAACTGTACCTCGACAAGGATTACGTCGAGGAACTCCAGTACCCGGACCGCCCGCTTTTGGGCATGTTACAGAAGCTCGGCTCCGCCAACATGGTGGGCGAGTACTTCCCGGTACCCGTCATCCTCGGTAACCCGCAGGGACTTGGCGGTGTGTTTGCGACTTCGCAGACCAACGCGAGCAACAACGCGTCCACGCAGTTCAACGTCAAGGCTGGCGACTTTTACGGCACCGTCCACATCGGCGACAAGGTTTTCAAGGCGAGCCGAAACAACAAGGGAGCTCACCTCGCAAACAAGAAGCTGGAGATCGATGGCCTCTACGAAGAGATGGCCGAATCGATGTCCACCTATCTGTGGGGCAACGGCGGCCAGAGCATCGGCCAGGTCGGTTCTATCGCTGGGGATGTCGTTAGTCTTCAAGACCCGGAACAGGTCGCCAACTTCGCGCTCAACATGCAGGTTGGTGCTTCTGGCGATGGCGATGGTAGCGATTCCTCTCACTCTCTCCGTGGCTCTCCCAGCTACACCGAGATCCTTGGGACCAACCCGGGACAGGGCATCATCGAACTCGATGTTTCGGACATCTCTGGCCTGGCCGCTGGCGATCATCTGTTTCGCGAGTCCGATTTCTTCGGCGACGAGGGAACCATCGTTCTGAAGGGAATCCGCTGTTACGTGGCGGACAACGACACGCCCCCGGAACTCTGGGGTGTGACGTCTGCGAGTCGCGCGCTTCATCCTCACACGCTCGGCGGCTGTCGTGTATCTGCCACCGAGACCAACGGTCGAGCGATGGACGAGCGCATCCAGATCCTGTGTAGCCAGATGACCGGGCGATTCCGGGCCAAGGCTCCTACGGCTGGGTTCGTGCATCCCGAGACCTTCCAGGAACTGTCGTTCCTCATGCAGGCCAAGGGGGAGCGTCCGCTGAAGGACAGCGAAACCAAGTTCGGGTACATGAAGATCAGCGTGGTGACTCCCGCTGGTGTCATTCCGATCTACTCGGATCGTCACTGCCCGCGCGGTGAATTCTTCGCTCTCCGTCTCTCGGACTGGGAGCTGAACTCGCTCGATGAGCTCTTCCACCCGCAGGGGATCAACGAGTCGGGCGGTGGTCACCTCCTCCGACGTGCCACCACAACGGACTACGAGTTCCGTCTGCTGAGCTACCCGGGTCTCGTGTGTCGTGCTCCTCGCAACCAGGGACGAGTCAACCTCGAAGCCTAAGCCGTTAACCTGGCAACGAAAGGAGCCTGAATAATGGCTAACGATCAGATCGGAAACAGAGACCAATACCCGCTCAGCTACACGGGCCGAGCGGGGCAGAACGCTAAAGTGGGCTTAGCACAGGTACGCTTCACAGGCTCGACTGGGCTTGTGGCTACCGTGGTGGGCCTACCTGGCGTGACTGCTACTCGGCAGGGTACGGGCACCTATGACTTGGTTTTCCCCAAGTCCAAGGGTGTGCACATTCTGCCTTACCTGAGCTGCCCGACCGGGACCAGCGCCGAGGTCAACGTAAGCAATGTCGGCGGACCGAGCGGTACCGCTAAGATCCAGATCACTCGAATGCAGAGTTTTGGCGACCCCGCGAGCATGGCTGCAAGGCCTTTCAATCCGCCTACTGGGACGAATCTGGATCTGCAATTCGTGTTCAATCCGACGGCTGCTTACTAAGGGGGGCCCATGGACATGGACGACGATTACGAGGACATGGAGGATGAGGAATACGAGGATGAGGTAGCCACCGAGCTGTCCCATGCTTTCCCGGACGAGGACTGGACGGAAGACCGCGTCATGGCCTTCAAGGAAGCGGTTCGCCTCTGCAAAGAACATGACGAGGCGCCCAAGAAGGGCAAGAAGCAGAAGGGCAAAAAGGACAGTCTAGCGCTCATCTTTGGAGAATAACCGATGGCGAGAAATGTAACGCTCAGCCAGCTGCGGACGGATATCGCCGACCAGATCGATATCAGCACCGATGCGGCTGGGCGTTACACGCCTACGCTTCTGACGAGGCGGATCAATCAGAGCTGTCAGCGGTTCTACGAGCGGCTCTCTAGCTCTGGCGTGACTCAATTTCTGGTGGCTGACTCGGGCACCTTCGTGGTTGGGCCTACGAGCCCTTACCCATTTCAGGTGCTGGACCTCAGCTCTCTGAGTCCCTCGCTCGTGAGGACGTATGGGATCGATGTCACGATAGGCGACAGAACCTACGGTCTGGACCACGTGCCGTTCACGGCGCGTAACGACTATCTAGGCCCTGGCTACACGGGTGAGCCCGTCGCGTGGGCTCACATCAAGCGCGACTCTGTGGCTATCCTGCCCGCTCCCTCGGAGGCCTGGAGTTACCTTGTGTGGTACCTGCCGGTTATACCCGATCTGTCAGATGATGGGGACAACTGGGACGGCGTAGCCGGGTGGGAGGACTACATCAAATGGGATGTCTGCCTCCAGCTCCTCACTCGAGACAACTACGCCAGCCAGTACGCTCTAGCCGAGCGGCAGGCTAGCGCAGCGTGGAAGGACATCCTAAGGAACGCTACTAAGGTTTCATCTGCGGGAGGAGCGCACGTCGGGCGGGATACCTTCGGCTCTAGAATGTCCGGCATGAGGAGCAGGAGCCTCCCTAGGCCATGAGGAGCGTACGTAGTCTGCAAATCCCTCAGGTCTTCTCCAAAGAGCCGGACAAGCTGCAGAGGGACCTAGAGCGGCTGAGCGCTGAGGTGCAGAGGCACGGCGATAACCTCGGCAATGTCTTTGCCCGTCGCATCGGCATCGAGCGGTCTCTCATCGTCTCGGGGACTGCCAAGGCCTTCTTCGAGTCTGCAATCAGACTGGCCCCTGGTGAGGGACAGGAAATCAACGTCTACCTGCCCTCCCCGGACAAGGCCAAGGCCGGTCGAGTCGTGCCCATCATCCGCACCAAGACGAATGGGGTGGTGTACGTCCACGCTCCTGGTGCTCTGGTTAATGGCAGGAAAAGGATCGTCCTAGACAGCACGCTCACGGTGAGTTCGTTCCTGTTCGATGGGGAGAACTACTACGGTGATAAGCAGCACGGGGTCACCCTAGAGGAGGACATCTAGTGGCCCACTCTGCCGAGGATAAGGTCCTGGAAATTCCCATGAGTGGGATGGATCAGAGCGAGGACGAGTTTGCCTCAACGAAACCCTTTTGGCTCACGGAGAACGTACGGATTCGTGGGGGCGTGCTCAGGAAGCGGCCGGGCACCGCGACGGTAGCGCACGCCAGCACCACCGACACCCAAGAGAAGCTCGCTGGAGACGGGACGGTCGAATACCAGGAAAAGACTTCCTGGCTATCCGTGGTCGGCAAGTCCCCAGCGGTCGGATCCTCCAATGGTCTCGTCCTGGTAAAGCAGCGTTCGGACGAAACCGACAAGTTCGTCTTCGCTGGACATCAGTCTACGTGCAAACCCATTCAAGAGATCCCGTGCATTACCGGGTACGAGAACGATTTTAGCATCTCTTTCCCTCCGTGCTGTGCAGTCGACCACAACGACAACGTGCTCATTGCGCAGCCTGAGGAGGGCTCTGGGGATCTGCACATTCGCATCATGTCCCCGAACGGTTCGGCCATCTGGACCTATCACGCGAACCTGACTGCGGGGATTCGAGTCAAAGCAATCTCCGTCACCGACTTCGGCACCGCTAATAAAAAGTTCCTCGTAGTCTACCAGAACGGTGGGTCTACCACGCTCACAGCCATGGTCGTTTCCGTGGATGACGATGGGGACGTTACCATCGATACTGCTCCCGCGTCGGTGGCTACGCTTACAGCATCAACCTCCGATTGGGATATCGCCGAACTCAACGCCCATGCAGATGTGGAGTGGGGACTCATTTTCGTCTCCGCCTCCACCAACGCCGTGGTGCAGCGCTTCGACTTGGCCCTTACGTCTGACGGGGCAACTAATGAAACCGTGGTGGCCGGCTCCCCTGTGAGCATCTGGGGCGACACCCGCACGGGCTACATTTGGGTTTCCTATTTGGTGAGCACGAATGTCGTTTACCGCATTCTGCACGCCACAGGCGGCGGATCTATCTCGTCCATTCTTGCCGCCACAACAATCACCGGCGGCACTACAGCGAACAGCGGAGCGGCTCTTTTTGGTCAGCACTACGAGCACGACAAGAAGTCGGACGACGAAGCCGCTTTCTTCGTGATTCGTCGCTACGACTCTACTAGCGAGCTAGTGCAGTGCTACTTCGGGCGCGCGAACGACGATGGCTTAGATGGGGTCAACGTCGGCGCCTACCACTTCATTCCGGTGACCAAGCCCGACAACTATAACCGTGCCTGGTGTTACGTCTCCCCGCGAATGGACGACGTCACCATCAAGGCTCGGTATGCGCTCGTTCGCTTTCACTGGGACTCAGACACAATTGGGTCTCGAAATCTGAATTTTTGCATCGAGCTTGCTTCCTCACAGTTCGAGGCGCACGACGTGACAGTCGCGACGAAGCTAAACACCTTTTGGAATATTGGCATTGCTTCTGATGCCTATTACTTCGTGTGGGACAATGTCCTTACGACTCAAGATGATTCGATCGTTGGCACACAGGTTCGTAGCCAGATCGTTTTGTACAAATACGACGCGCTAGAACACACGCCGCAACAGGATGTTGCGCCCGTAGGATCCATGTTGGTGACAGCGGGGCAACCAACGCAGTTTCCTGGACTTCCCTGGTCAGTGCTTCGGCATGACAACTCGACGAACTTCCGGAACCTTGGGGGCGGCAAAGAGATAGGATTTGTGCACGCTCCGGCCTTGGTGGAAGCGTCGGATACGACAGGAGACATCACCCCAGGCACTCGAAGATACCGAGCCGTCTATGAGTGGGTCGATACCCTGGGTCAACGACATCGATCGGCGCCAAGCGTACCGATCGAGGTGACGAACACGGTGGACCGCTCGTTTTTCATCACTCCGTCGATGCTGTCGCTATCCCAAGCCAACGGCAACGACACCCCGCTTAAGGGCCGCATCTACATCTACAGGACTGTCGACGCGGGAGAGACCTACCACAAGCTGGATGACACCGGGACAGAGGCCATCGGCACTTTGGCTTCGAACTTCGACGACAATCAGACAGATTCCGATATCGAGGACAACGAAATTCTCTATACGGACGGAGGGACCCTTGCCAACGACTTGGCCCCTTCATGTCAGTTCATGATGCTCTCTGAGCAGAGACTCTGGCTTGGCGGGCTATGGAGGCCTGAACTAATTCAGGCCTCCAAGCTCATCATTCCCGAAGAGCCGGTGCAATTCACCGATGACCGGAGCCACCAAGTCGTTCTCCCTGGAGCCTGCACAGGGCTGTCCTACATGGACGGGTCTGTAATCGCGTTCACCAAGTTTGCGATCTACAGCATCGTAGGGGAAGGGCCTGACGCGCGGGGGGCCGGCGGTTTCTCTGGTCCGAGGGCTATCGTGGAGGGGGTTGGTTGCGTCGACTGGCGCAGCGTAGTCGAGACTCCCGCCGGCGTCATGTTCCTCGGTCTCAATGGGTTCTATCTGCTCCCGAGGGGACTCGGCAGTCCCATCTTTGAGGGAGTGGGATCCATGGTGCGGGCCGTCCTAGAGGCAGGTCTACCTGACTGTGTTGATTCGGCCTTTCTGACCGATGGCCAGCATTCGCTTGCTCGGTTCGCGTTGTCCTCTAGCGGAGGCACCACCTACACTAAGATCGTAACCTACGACATAGAATCCAACTTCTGGTCTGTCGACGAACTAGCCACGCCAGCAACGGGCTACTCAGCCCTTGGAACTTGGCCCAATGCATTTGCGTACGGGAATGCCGTGCTGTCCAGCGATGAAGCATCGGACGGCTACCCCATACTATTCGACCACACTGGACAGAGTGACGACGAGGACTCTACCAGTTCCGTAGTCCAGAAGGTCAAGACAGCCTGGCTAAGCCCGTTCGGTAGTGGTGGATACGGCCAGCTGAATAAAGTGATGGTTGTCTTTAGGGCGTTGGGCAACGTCCGACTAATCGTCAAGGTCTACTCCGAGGACGGGGCAACCCAAACGGGCACATGGGATGTGGTCGCGGGGTCTGACCCAATGCACTACCGAGCAATCAACCTCAAAGCCAACAAGGGCACGAGGTGGCAGGTGGAGGCCTACGCTGCACCGTACGAGGGCACAGGGGACGCAATCTCGGTAGTGCGTTTCACCTCTCTAGTGTTCGAGCACGAGAAGAGCGGATCAATCCGATACCTCACCAATGGGGAGAGAATATAATGGGATACGGACTTTTAGAGGACGTTGCCAAGGTGGCCGCGCCGGTCGTTTACTACCCGGCCAAGGCTGCAGTAAGCGTCGGCAAGAAGCTTGCCGGGGGTGGTGATGACAAAGGTGTAATCGGCGGGATCCAAGAGGATCTCTTTGGGGCTGGGCCTCAGGCCTTAACCCCGAACACTGATAACTTCACGCTGGGTCAAGGTGTCGAGGACAATCCCTACATCCAGGATCAGACCCAGCAGATCCAAGGCGCAGTCGATCAGTCGAACCAGCAGTACAGCGGGATCACTCGCGACGCTAGCAGGACGGCGGACCAGTACGCCGATCAGTTCGGGCAGCAGGGCGATTACTACCAGCAGCAGGCCGAGGGCCAAGCCACAGACGTCATGCGTAGTGGTGAGGCGATGCAACACAACGCCTATCAGCAGGGACGGTCTGCGATCACCAAGGGCACCAAATCTTTTGACACCGGCCAAGGCATCATCAATACGGCCGGGCAAGCCCAAGGCCGCGAGGGCGCTCAGCTGGATCAGTCATCTGTCGGTCGTGCGCTTAGCCAAGCCGACCAAGCCCGCGGTATGCAGCTCGATAGCGCCGGGGCCCTCGCGAGGAATGCGCAGGCCTTTGGTGACTACGCCGCCCAAGGCCCAGGAGCCTCACAGGCCCAGGCTCAGCTAGACCAAGCTACGAGCCGCAACCTAGCGCAGAACGTGGCCCTAGCCCGGTCTGGTAGCGGTTGGGGCGGCGGAGCCACGGCCATGAACCGGGCTGTTGAAGCGAACGCTCTGGCCCAGCAGCAGGCGGCCGGACAGGGATCCATACTGAGAGCCCAAGAGGCGGACGCATGGAGGGGTCGACAGCTCCAGGCCATGCAGGGCCAGACGGGGGCGCTCGGCACCCAGAATCAGGCTCTCTCATCCGTGCGGGGCCAGGACTTCTCCGGTGGTACTCTGGGCCTCCAGGCAGCCTCGACGCAGGCAGGCCTAGATGACGCCCAGCTAGGACGCAACGACGCCCAGCAGCTTGGGCTCTTGTCGGCTGGCACGAACCTCCAGAACACGGGCAATGCCTACCTCGGCACGGGCAACGCCATGATGGGCCGCGGGGATGCCGCCTACCTGGGCACCCAGCAGCTGGGGGCGAACATCTTCGATTCGTCCGCTGGCAACACGCTGGCGTTTGGTCAGGCAGGCCTAGGAGCTCAGCAGTACGCCACACAGGCGGATCTTGCTGGCGCTGGCGCGCAATCAGCTAACACGTTTGGTGGTTTGGCCATGGAGCAAGGCCTAGCGAGTGAGCAGGCACAGCTGGCAGCCGATCAGGAGGCACTAAGAGTTAACTCCAACCTCCAAGCTCAGATAGGGGCCCAGAATTCCAAAGACAAAGGGCTCGGTGGCATACTTGGCTTAGCGAGTGGGATGATTGCCTCCGACATTAACCTGAAGACTGATATCCGGGAGGCCGACGAGTCCCTCTTAGACATGGATCCATTCCTGTACTCATACATCGACGACAAGTGGGGCAAAGGTGAATTCCTTGGATTCATGGCTCAGGACCTAGAGAAGACCTCGGCTCGCGGCGCTGTCATCGATACGCCAGAGGGCAAGATGGTCGACACCGGACGCCTAAGCTTGGCGAACACGGCAGGGCTCTCACTGCTGAACACGAAGATCAAGAAGCTCCAGGCCGAGCTTGAGAGGTTGGCGGACTAATGGCGTTCCAGGGTTTCACGCGGCAGCCGAACGGCTTGATCGATTTCCACCGAGACGACGGAAGTAAGTTTCCGGCATTTGGCGAGGAAGCCGAGCGCTTGGCTGCTGGTTTGCAGGAGTACAATGCTCAAAATCAAACAGCATCGTACGGGAACCAGTTCAACGCTGGGGATCCTACTGGGTATAACCCTGGAGCACAGGCGCCAGCACCACCCGCATCCAGGCTCGATGCGGGTGGAGGGGCTAGCGGCTCATGGGATGACAGTCCAGCCCGAATGGATGGGGCCCCTATGACTCCTCTCGCGGGGCCAGCAAAGGAGCCCGAGCAAGAGCAAGAGCAAGAAGCGCAGGCACCACAAGACCCCATGCCCATGTACTCAGGGCCAGGCGGCTCGACGTTCGTAGTCCGCCCAGGAGGCGATCCAGACAACCCGAAAGACTACCTCATCAGCGAGCCCGCTAGAGCAGGCAGCAAGGGTGGGTGGCAGAACTCGGCCAAAACGGTCAAGGAAGGCAAGGAGCTGTCCGATGATCGCACTCAGGCAATCGAGGGCTCTTACGATGCCGAGGGGAACGCTATCCGCGGCGCCGTGGAGACGGCTCAAGAGAGATCCGCCGGTGAGCTAGAGGTCCTTGACCTTCAGAACGCAGCCCTAAAGCAGAGGGAGGCCGACGCGATCCAGGAGCGCGCTGACCGTGACGCAAAGGTGCAAGAGTACCTTAAGAAACACGAACAATACGCTCAGGAGTACGCCTCCACCGAGGTGGATCCAAAGAGGGCGGACCGTGGGTTCCAAGACGATCTAGCCCGCGGACTAGGGGCTATGGGCGCGGCTCTCGCCGGCACCCCGAATTTTGCGATGGAGACCATAGACCGGAGGATCTCTAGGGATATCAGGCAGCAGGAGCAGGAGATCGCCAAGAAAGGCGCGAGGGCCGACAACATGCTTTCGCGGATGGAGAAGGAGCTCGGTTCTCGTGAGCTAGCCGTCAAGTCTTTGGAGAGCGTACGGCTTCAGCAGGTGGAAAACGGTATGCGGATGGTGGCTGCCAAGGCTCGTCCAGGTGAGGCGAAAGCAGCCGCGGAAGTCAACGTAGCCAGGATCGCGCAGGTCAAAAACGAGAAGCTGGCAGGCTACGAACTGGCCGCACAAGGTGAGGTCACCTCCTCACAGAGGTACTCTGGCGGGAGCGCTGGCAGTCCTGGGGGCTTGCGTCTTCCAACGCTGGGGGAGTCAGGTCAAATTCAAAAGTTGGGTGGAGCTGGCGGAGTTGGCTCTGAGAAAACAAAGGCCGTCATGAGTTCGGTCAACACGACTCTAAAGATACTCGACAAGTATGGAGACGACGAGATCCCAGACGAAATCGAGCATGCCAGTGCACCAGAGAGAGTGTGGAGAAACACAAAGGAATGGTGGAAGGGCGAGGGGTCTGACGTCCGATCCATGCCAGAGCATCAACAGATGCTGATCCAGGACGCTAGGACAGCAGACGAGTGGATCATGTCAGCTACATCAGTGCTCGATGAGCAGGGCGCCATGACAGATCCCGAGGCCCTCCGTAAGAAGCTGGTCCTATCCCCAGCTGCAAGCATGGGGGAAAAGAAAAGGTACATCAAATCTCTACAGCAGAGGTTTTTTCAATAACCTATGGCCCTCACACCCGAACAATTCGCACTAGTCCAACAAAGGTGGGCTCAAGCTGACGCTGAAAAGCAAGGTGTTGGCGGTGGTGCGCCCGGTGGAGGAGACTTCTTTGCTGAGGATGCGGCAAAGTACGCAGCGGCAAAAGCCGAGCGTAAACGCCTAGAGCAAGAGAACAGCAAGCTAGCTACTGGCCTTACGCAATTCGCCCGAGGCGCACTAGACGCAGCAATGTGGGCTCCCCCAATAGTCGCGGCTGGCCTGGAGGGCGTTGGCGCCGTTACCGGGTGGTCTGGCCTAGAGGAGTTTGGGCGCGATCTCGGAGAGTCCGCCCAGGGCTCGGAGGCAATTAAGGCTCTGGCCTTCGGAGCCACGGCTGGGGACGTCGAAACGTTCGATGCAGTCGACCGCAAACTCAAGGCCCAAGAGAAGACGTGGCCGACGCTGTCGGCGTTCTCCCGGGCTGGCGGGCAGATAGCGGCCGGCCTAGGCATTGGCCTTGCTGGCGCGGCTTCCAAGGGTGCCATTGCCGGCCTAGCCACCGTCGAGGGCGCTGGAGCCGGTGCGCAAGTGGCCTACGAAAACCAAGCGGCCATCGAGGATGTTTGGATCTCCGCGACGATTGGCGGTGCCCTGGCCGGTACAACCACGCTAGCGGTGACCCATGGCGTGGGAGCCCTCAAAAGGAAGCTACTCACGCGAGAAGCTGCCAACGAGAATGCGCTCAGAGCTACCAATATGCGCGGCTCCGACATGCGCAAGCTCGGAGGTGAGGAGGCCGTCCAAGAAGTGGGCGAGGCGATCCGCACGTTCAAGACTCGTGACGGGAACCAGCTCCTCGAGATGACCGACAACGTCGACACCTTGAAGCCCAAGCTAGAGAAAGCAGTCAAAGAGCTGGGTCAGGAGATCGGCGATATCCGGGCGCGCGCCGATGTGCCAGGGGAGCTGCCCGACGTTCACGGTTTCATTCGACGGGTGGACGATGAGGTACTTAACCCGATACGGGCATCTGATTCGGATGAGGTCCGCAAGCTAGCTCCTAAGATCGAGGAGCAGTACATGGGCGTCATGGAGTCGGTGGCCGAGGGGGCAGACGTTTCGTTCGATCGACTCCGGAAGCTCCATAGGTCGGTCAAAGCAAAGGTTTATGGCGTCAAGCAGGAAATGAAAGGCCCGATGCCTCCGCCCAAGCCGGCACTGGAATCGTTCCAGCGGATGGAGCGGATACTTGACGAAACGATAGATGGCCACGTGCAACTACACGTGAAGCCGTCGGAGTTCGCTCGCTACAAAGAAGTGAAAAAGCTCTATTCGCTCTTGGAGCCGGCGCGCGCTGGGGCAGAGAAAGCCATGGGGCAGAACCTGGGCAATCGTACCCTATCGCCGTCCGACATGTGGACCGGCATGGCAGTGGGCGGTGGTAGCGTAGCCTCAGGCAACATCGGGCAAGGATTGCTTCACGGCGTGGCCGCGTCGCTTGTTCACCGACAAGTAAGGGAACGCGGCTCCGCCTTCATGGCCCGAATGTACTCCGAGGGCCTTGAGACTACCGTCATCCCGCGGGTCGCTCGGACGGTGCTGCAAGGGGTGACGTCGACTCGTACGGCGGCCTTTCGCGGCATAGCGGATGCGCACCACCGCCCTACCCTCACGCTTAGCCAGCAGCATGACCGCTACGAGAAGGACCTAGACCGTGTGGCCCGGCTCGGAACGCTCGACAACTCGGCGCACATCGAGGAGTCGATCCAGGGCCTGGACCCACAGATGGGGGCGGCCGTAGTTGCTGGATATCAGCAGAGAGTCCAGCAGCTACTAGCGGACCTGCCCAAGCCAGCTACCTCGACGACCCGAAGGCAAGGCAAGCTGAATTCCAAGGAACTCCGGACGGCCCGCGCCATGATCGAGGCCACTCAAGATCCAATGAGCGTCTTCGACGACATGGCGGCCGGCAGCCTTAACCCGGAAAAGGCCAAGTACGCTTGGAAGCAATACCCGGGGCTCAAAACGGCGTCCGAGCTAGCTGTGATGGACATCATCCAGTTCCAGCTGAGTGATGATGCGAGGGCAAAGATCCCCATGAGCATGCTGACACAGCTGGACCTCACCCTAGGGCTAGGAGGCAAGCTTGCCCCGCTGGTTAGGCCGTCGTTCCTGGCCATGATGGAACAGGCTCGTCAGGAGCAGGAGCAAGAGGCGCAGCAGGGCGGCGGTGGACGTGCTATTAACCTGCCGTCGGCAGAGCCCACCATGAACCAGAGGATCGCGGGAAACCTTAGGAAATAACCAAAACAAGAAAGCGTTGGAGGCAACCAAATGTCGATAATCCAATTCGAAGCAGACGTGCCCGTGGGGCCGATCAAAAACACAGCCAGCATGACGGCACAGGTGGAGTATGCCGTTTCTCCGACCACTCAGGTCATTGACCTCAGTCAGCTATTCGGTCCGGGAAAGCACCATTTTCTCACGGTAGCCGCTCGGGACGCAACGGTGCTCATGGCGCTGGGCCATGCAAGCGGGGCTCTCTCGGGTGGCTACGGCGCAAACACTGGCGTGGGTTACCCGGTTTTTGAGTCCTCGGAGAAGCACTTCCGTCTAGCCTCAGGCAGGGAGAGAATCGGAAACTCCGGTATCCCTACTGGAGTCACCTACGACAAGCTACACGTCCGTACGCCTAGCGGCGCTGGTACAGGGTACTTTCACATCCACGTTTCTAGCATTCCTCCATCCAAGGGCACTGAATCGTGGAGAGGGTACTGAACCGTGCCCAATGCGCGACGATCTAGCAATCGAGGACGGAGAGGCCGCATCGCATCCGCTGCCGCCGGGGGGTTTTCCCCCGACGACTTCGCAGCCCCCCTCCGTCTATGGTCCGTATCCAACGATCCTAACGTGGTGCTCGACGGCTCCAACATCGTGTCTCTACCGAACAGAGGCACTCTCGGCGGCCTACTCGAGCAAACCACCGGGACCGCGCAGCCCTTGCACAACTCCGGCGTCGCCGACTTCGATGGCGGCGATATTCTGATCAGCACGCTAGACGCCTCAGAATTCAACTTCGCACACGACGGCGTCAACGGCATGACGTGCGCGTTTATCTATTTCCACGACAATACCAGTTTTTTTCAGCGGTGTAACGCGACCATGAACGCGAATACCGAGGGCTTTCACTTCGGGCTTGCGGTGGCTGGCGCTGATGGCAGATCGGCGGTCCAATTCCGCGTTGGCAATGCGAGTTCGCACATCATTAATCTAAGCCACGACTACGGCACCGACCCGATCAATACCTGGCACACTCTTATTGCCACGTACAGCAGTGCGCTCGGCGGCGAGTTATGGGCGGATGGCGTTAGCGTCGACTCAGGCGCAGAGAGCGGCACACCGTCATCGGGCGACGCGACCCACGCATTCGGTTTCGGGGGTGTGACCGTGGGCACTTTCCGCGGTCTCATGCCTAGAGTTTTGCTCTATGAAGGCGTGGTTACCGACGACGAAATAGCCCAGCTGCACACGTACCTAGCGGGGGTGATCTAATGCCGACATACACGGGATCCGAAGGCACGCGCCTTCGAGCGCTACTCCACAAGCAAGCCGACTTCCCGCGCTTCGGTCGCCACCCAGACGACCGTGTCCCGCAAGACGACCCGGCGCGCAGAGTGGTCCACCGCGGCACCTTACGGTTCACTGACGAGCCTGACGATACCATCACTACTGACTTCCGCGAAGTGCAGGAGACGCTAGCTGAAGCGCTTGACGAGCGGAGCCGACTGACCTCGGAAGAGCGGCAAGACGTCGACTCGATTACGTCGGAAGAAAGGGATGTCGATGCAAATCCCGGCAGGGGTGGCAGTGGACGTGCCTAACGCCCGTCGCAATGGTGGACGCTCCAGACGTGGCAGCCCTAGGACTAGGGTGGCCGGGCCAGGTGGCGTGATAGCGCTAGGGTCCAGCCACTTCGACGGCACAACCGCAATCCGTACGACGGAAGAGGGTTTTCCCGCCGTCGGGTGGACCCTCACGATGTGGATCCGGAATCTCGAAGAGCTCGATGATTTTGCTTCTCGATTCTGCTTTCAGCTGAACGACACAGGCGGATTGAATGGAACCGGCATCGCAGCTGTCGTTGAAGGATCGGCAGACCCGGATCGCCATACCGTCGTCTCGGGATCGCCGGGCGCGTCGCTCTCTTTCACGCCGCCGTTTACACGCCAGGTTTTCGATCGTGGCGAGTGGGTCTTTGTCGCAATCCAAGTGGAAAGCGACGGAACGCACAATGCCTGGTGCTACGGAGAGACGGCAGACAGTGCGGCAGAAGATGAAACGGACATGCGCTTCGCGACCGGAACAACGACTGCCGAGGGCACGCTTGATCGTATGCATCTCGGCGCTAATGCTCTCGGAACTACCCCGTTTACTGGCGATATGTGCTTTGTCCGCGCGTGGGAGGACGGCGAAACACCCAAGACTCCCGCGGAGATTTGGGCGGAGTCGCGAAGTCGCACGCCGGTTAGTAGCACAGGGTTCCTCGGCCAATGGCTCGTCGACGGGCAGACGGACGGAGACAACAACGACGGGACGATCGATTTCTCCGATTCGTATGGGTCGGGATCGCTGAGTGCCAGCGAGTCTGTGCCGGCACACTTGGCACCATGAAAAAAGGAACACCATGATCATTCTACTCCTACTCGTTAGCCTACTCGCCGGCTGCGGCGCCTCCACCCCGGAGCCGCTAGACCCACTCATCACCGCAGGGCGCGAAGCCTTCGCCGAGCACAACGGAGAGCTGCCCCCGGTCCTCGTGACCTGGCGGCGCGATACCGGGCCTCTTGCGGAGTGTCGACGCGCTGGGGCCACGCTGGTCGTCGAGGTCCACGCCGGGCGGATTGCGCTGTTCAGTCAGAACGCGAACGAGCAAGCGGCGCTGTTCAAAGCGGCGCTGCTCGCGGAGCTCAGGAACGTGGCCACGGGCTGCCTCACAACAGAAAGAAGGACACCATGAAAGCAACAGTTGGACGAGTAGTACACTACCAGAGTTACGGGACGCCGGGCGGCGAGTACAAGTCGAAGCCGATCGCGGCCGTCG
>Ga0326597_10003269_pt1 | contig 23527 bp, 20 predicted proteins | sample RVTome_12_FD_203789 | JGI IMG/M metagenome (GOLD analysis project Ga0326597, IMG submission 203789) | Soil microbial communities from uranium-contaminated site in the Upper Colorado River Basin, Wyoming, United States - RVT100D185 | ecosystem: Environmental > Terrestrial > Soil > Contaminated >... | reverse complement strand
GGGCGCCTTGCAGTTAACAGCAGATCGCATGCGCGGGCGACCAGCGCCGGATTGGGGCCGACCCGAGCGGTCTCACGGGTGCTAGCAAACGGCGGGGTGTGGCCGGCTTCAACCCTGGATTCAACCAGGGCGGTATCCTTCGGCAGCTCGAGATGCACGGGCCCCGGCCGGCCGCCGAGCGCCAGTGTCACCGCGGTGCGAGTGAGGCGCGCCGCGGTATCCGCGGAAGTGATTCTCGAATTCCATTTGGTGATCGGACGCAAAAGCGCCAACTGGTCGATCTCATGCCAGGAGTCGCGGCCGATCTTGCGTCCTTCGCGGCAGCCGGACAACGCGATCACGGGAGAAGAGTCGCGAAAGGCCGAGGCCAAACCGATGACCAAGTTGCAGACGCCGGGACCCATGTGAGCGAGCACCACGCCTGGGTCGCCGGTCACCCGCGCGTAGCCGTCGGCCATCGATGTACCGACCTGTTCATGCCGGACGGTCATGTATGAGATGCCCGGCGTGCGCTCGATGGCGTCCATCAAAGCCAATACGGAATCACCACTGATGCCGAAGACATGTTTGACTCCGGCATCCGCAAGCACTTGCACCACTAGTTCCGCGGCAGTTTTCATTTGATCCTCCAAATCGGTTATTGAATTACTAACAGGTTGCTGAAAAACTCGGTTGCAGGCTGCTCAAAAAGATCTCAGAGGCGAGGCGCGCAGTTTTCGTTATTCGTGTTCGTGGCTCGTGTTCGACCGAGCACGAGCACGAGAAACGAGCACGATTGCGGCGAGGCGATTGAGCGCAACGAAGCATATGAGTCTTTTTCAGCAGCCTGCTAAGGGTTCATTCCCGCCCCTACTGGATTACTGCCCTTCGACTCATACTCAGGACATGCTTTCGCGGGAGTGACGGACGGGCGGCGCCCACCTATTTCGTGGAGCCCCAACGGCCTTACGGCCGTGGTACCTCTCCATAGGCTTCATAGGGCGGAACCCTCCGAAGCGCACCCCCCTTCGCCAAGGCTACGGAGGGTACCCACCTCGCATTCAGCCACGGGTTTACACCCGTGGCTTTCTGCGAAGGAGGGTAAAATTCTGAGACCCCACTCTAGCTCGGCGTTTCAAAGTTTCAATAACCGCTTTGCGTTCCCCTCGAGCATCAGTTCTTTTTCCGTATCCGGGCAGTCCAGCGCCTCGATCTTCTCGACGGCCTTCCAGTCGCCGAGCAAGAAGGGATAATCGGTGCCGACCATGATGTGGTCCGCGCCTGCCAGGTTGCGCAGGTAATCGAGAGTATCGATGCGGTAAATCATATCATCGTAGTAGATATTCTTCAGATATCCGCTCGGTGGTTTTTTCGCCTGCGCCGCGCGCGGGCCGCTGCGCACGGCCCAGCCTTGATCGAGCCGCCCCAGGTTGTAAGGGAAGAAGCCACCGCCGTGAAGCACGCAGAGTTTCAAGTTCGGAAATCGGTCGAACACTCCGCTGTAGAGCATGAATCCCATCGACAGCGCGCTGTCGGCGGGATTGCCGCAGATGAGCCTTAAACCGTAGGGCCCCATCTTGTCGGAGCCTGCGACGTCTTCGGGATGCATGACGATCAGGGCGTCGAGATCCTGTGCCTTCGCCCAGAAAGGATCGAAATCGGTGCTGTTAAAATAGTTGCCGTTGACGTTGGTGCCGATGTAACCGCCGCGGAATTTGAGATTGCGAATCGCATCCTCCAACACCTTGGCCGCGCGAGTGGGATCTTGCAGCGGCACCGACGCCATGCCGACGAAGCGGTCAGGATAGCGTTTGATCAGGTCGTTGATGCCTTCGTTGTAGACACGGCACCAGTTCTCGCCTTGCTCGCCGGTCAACCGGTAGCCCAGCGTGGCCGTGTGCGCTTCCAGCGCGGCCATGGCGAGCCTCGAGTCCTGCATCATCTTGAGCCGTTGGTCGACGGCCGATAGGTCGGCCTGAAACACGAACGGCGGGCCTCCCGCAAAGCTGAGAGACTTCTGGCCGTCTTTCTCGATCAGTTCCACGCCAAGCTGCTTGCCGTGGTTCTTGACTTCCTCCAAGAGGCCGCTCGGCACATAGTGATGATGAATGTCGATGGCGCAAGTTCGCATACTGAGCTAAATCCTTCCTGTTTAAATTACTGCGCGCGACAGAGCTGCTGTCGCCGAACTTTTCCGGGGAAAACATCGTTGCAATGACCGTCTTCGACCACCGTGGCGCCGTTGACCACGACCGCTCTCATTCCCGGCGGATGGCGCCGGACTTCCTGGGCGTTGATGATATCGGGGAGTTTTTTGCTGACCAGGTCGTCGATCTTATCGGCGTCGAATACCGTCACGTCGGCCGGCATGCCTTCTTTCAAAAGTCCGCGGTTGAGGCGCAGCTTTTTCGCTGGAAAGCCGGTCAGCTTGTGCACGGCCTGTTCGAGATTGAAGAGACTCTTCTCGCGGCGCCAATAGCCGAGCACCTTGGTCGGCGCGCCGTGCCAGAAGAAACGGTCCAGGTGCGCGCCCACGTCGGTGCCGATGAGGCTCGTGTCGGATTTGATCATCTCGGCGAGCAGCTCCTGGTGCGCGTTCGCCAGGCCGTGGTAAACGCATTGTGATTTGAGATCGTCTTCCAGCCAGGTATCGAAGAAAGCGTCCACCGGCGGCTTTTCGGTGAGGCGGGCGATTTCTTCGACGTTTTTGCCTTCGAGCTTTTTTAGCTCGGGCTTCTCGATATGTTCGAACACCACCCGGCCCCAGCCATGCCATTCGGCGAATTCCGGTTTGCCAGCGGCGGCGATGCGCTCTTTTTCGAGATTTCTTCTAGCTTGTTTGTCTTGCAGCGGGCTGTGCAGATTGCCCGAATTCTTGATCGCCTCCCAGGTCGGCAGGCCATTTAAGAAGAAGCAGTCGTCGATGGTAAATCGGCGGATGTGAGTATAGGGAATGACAACTCCGTAAACGTCTTGACCGCGTTTCTGCGCTTCCTGCATGAACGCAATGGCCCTGGTCGCGTCCGCTTTTTGTCCTGGGCGCTGGCGGAATTCATTGCCGATCTGCAAGCAGCGGATTTTTTCCAGCATCGACGGGACGCCGGTGTCGGGCTGGAGCATCATCTGAAAACCGTTGAACTGAAAGCAGCCGTTATAATCGGCCGCGACGTTGGCCAGCTCGACGATTTCATCGTGCGTTGCGAAGGTGCTCGGCGTGCCGGCGTGAATTGCCGGGCCGCCGCGCGGACTGGTGGAAAAACCGATGGCGCCCAACTCCATGCCCTCGCGCACCATCTTTTTCATGGCGGCCAATTCCTCGCCGTTCGCCTCGCGTTGATAAGCGGCCTCGCCCATGACCGTCAGCCGAACCGGAGAGTGGGGCATTAGCGGCAACACATTAACCGATATTTTGCCTTCGATATAGTTAAGATACTCGGCGAAGGTGTTCCATTTCCAATCCTTGTCGTCGACGTATTTGTCGAGGACGCGGCGGAGATATTGAACCAAAACCTGGCGCGGCTCGGGTTTCGGCGGCACCGGCGCACAGGAAGCGCCGCAGTCGCCGATAACGATACTGGTCACCCCGTAGTTCACCACCGGGTTACCGTTGGGGTACTGGACGACGAAGGCGTCCATGTGCGTATGCGCGTCGATGAAGCCCGGCGCGACCACATGCCCCTTGGCGTCGATCTCTTTTTTTCCCGAGCCCAAAGTTTTACCGATGGCCGCGATCGTTTCGCCGTCGATCGCGACATCCGCTTCGTAACCGGGACCGCCCGTACCGTCGATCACCGTGCCGTTTCGAATCACCAAGTCATGCGCCATATCGGAAATCTCCTTTCACTTGTCAAATTCTTATCCCATCGAACCTTACTCACTGTCAACTGCTCAGAAACAGTTTCGGGTTGCGCGTCCCGGGTCTCGCGTTATCTGGAAACGCGGAACCCGAGACACGAGACTCTAGACTCGTAACGGTGGCAGGTGAGGCGTGATGGAAGACCTTTACATCGCGTCTTCCGGCCGATCGTATTTCGCCCTGCCCATGCGCTCCTTGATCGTCGGGTAGGCGACGGTGAAGACGGTGATGGCGATAAGGATCAGCACCGTCGGGAACAGCAGCCACTTGGCGCCGTAGGCCGCGGTGGAAATCCATAGGTAGTTCTCGGCGATCTTGCCGAGCGTAAGCCCTAAAATCAGCGGCGGCCGCGGCCAGCCGAATTTGACCATGAAGTAGCCGACGAAGCCGAAAATCAAAGTTGCAATGATGTCGTTGAGGTCGTTGTTGGCGGTAAATGACCCGATAAACACCAGGAACATAAGAAACGGAATCAGGAGCGATCCTCGGATGAACGTCAAAGCCGCAAGATGATTGAGGATCAAGAAGCAAACTGCCGCCACGATGAGATTGGCAAGGATTAAAACCCAAACCATCGCGAAAGTGACGTCGAGGCGCGATTTGAGCATTTCCGGACCTGGATTTAAGCCGACGATCAACATAGCGCCAAGCAGTAGGGCCATGGCGCCGCTGCCGGGAATGCCGAACGCAAGGGTCGGAATGAGGTCACCGCCGCGGGTCGAATTGTTGGCGGCCCCTGGACCAAGAACGCCTTCAACCGCGCCTTTACCGGCTCGGGATTTATCTTTTAATCCCTGCACCGCATGAGCGTAAGAAATCCATTGGGCAATATTGGCGCCCAAAACGGGAAGCACGCCGAAGTAAACGCCGATAAGGCTGCATCGCATGACCAACCAAAAATGGCGGAACGTGTCTTTGACGCCTTCCATTACGCCAGTGAGTTTTTCGGATTTCTTACTAGCGATACTTGTCCCTCGAACCGCTAGGTCCACAATTTCCGGAATCGCAAACAAGCCCACGACCACGGGGATGAGGTCGAGACGGTCCCATAAATAGAGAGATCCGAAAGTGTAGCGCAAGGAGCCGGTCTGAGGATCGACGCCGATGGCCGCCAGCATGAGGCCGATACCGCCGGCCAAAAGGCCTTTAATCAGTGAGGATCCGGCGAGGGTGCCGATAAACGTAATGCCCATGATCGCGATGATGAACAATTCAGGTGAGCCGAAGAGCAGAACCAGAGGCCGCATGATCGGGATCGAAAGTGCAAGAGACAGTGCGCCGATGATCGCCCCGACGACAGAACTCGTAATAGCAGCGCCCAGGGCTCGTCCTGCCTCGCCGTTCTTCGACATGGGATAACCATCTAAGATGAGCGCGGCTGAGGATCCCTCCCCAGGGATACCGAACAGTATCGAGGTAAGGTCGCCTGTCGTACTGGTCACGGCGAGCATCCCTAGAAGGAAACAAAACGCTGAGATAGGATCTTTGATGTTGTAAGAGAAGGGCAGCATCAGCGCCAGCGTTGCGAGACCACCGAGGCCGGGCAGCAATCCAACAAAAAAGCCAATGGAAATCCCTATCAACAGATAGCCGAAGGCCGGCCACGCCACCACTTTCCAGAAACCGATAATGAAAACCTCAAGCATTGGACTCTCCTGCGCTCGCTTTGAACCGGTGGAATCTGCTCCTTATCGCATCTTGGCGGCGGAATCAACTCGTTTCTCGGGCGATTCCACGTCGGCGCGTTGTCATCGAAGAACGCTGGTGTTTCCGATACGAATGACTTACATAGAATACGCTTCAAAGCGCGGCAAGGTAGACGGGTTGGGCGACGGCGATGACGCGTTTCGATTTTCCTTCTGCGCCTTCCGCCGATTATTTAGACAAAAGCTTTTTCAACCATTCGATGACTTCGGGAGGCTGGTCGATGACTTCTTTGGCCAACGCTTGCAGCTCTTCGCCGCTCACGGGCCTGAGCTCCCAGCCTCGTTTTTTGGCCTCATCCATGAATTCCGGATCTTTGATCGTCTTGGCATACGCCTCGCGAAGGATCGAGGCGCGATCAGCCGGCAGACCCGGCGTCGAGACGATTGGCCAGGAACCAAAACCGCTGGCGCCCAAGTATACGAGCGCCTGGCGTCGCTTGGTGTCAGGCGTCTTGTACTGGTCCATTAGCTCAAACAGGGTAGGCACATCGGGAATCTTGGGGTTGCGCTGGCGTGGGGTCTGAATCATGACGCGGACGAAACCTGTCTTGTGCCAGGTGATGAACGGCTCCCTGCTAAAGTACGCGGCGATGGTGATCGCGCGGCAGTGGACCTCCCCTCGTTCCATCGCTAAATCCTGCTCAGCGCCTCCGGGATAGCCGGTAATAAGCCTGAACTTCAGCCCGATGGTCTCCTCAAAAAGTTTGGGCACGTCATGGCCACTGGTGCCAACCCCGGTCGCCGAACAGCGCGGTGGCTCCTTTGCGATGCGGATATCCTGCAAGGTTTTGTATGGCGTGTCTGAGCGCATGAAGAGCAAAGTTCCATTCTTCTCCGGAGAGCCAATCCAGGTGAACTTGGCCCAGTCGAACTGGACTTCTTTGCGGCCGGTAAGCTGGGTGTAATACAACCCTGGAGCGATGGAACCGAGGCTCAAACCGTCGGGCTTGGTAAGATTGTAGACATGATTGGCGGCGATCATACTGCCGGCGCCAGGCATATTCTGGACGATGATCTCGGGATTCCCGGGGAGGTATTTTCCCATGTTGCGCGCATACGCACGAGCAACGAGATCATGGCTGTCACCGGATAAATAGCCGACGAAAATTCGCACGGTCTTGCCCCGGTAAAAAGGCGCCTGGGCAAAGAGTGGTTCAAGGTTCAAAGGGTTCAAGAGTTCAAAAGTTATCAGAGAAACCAGCAGAACGAGTTTGAACGTTTGGACCTTTGAACTTTTGAACGGATGCATCAGGTTGTCTGAACTGCGGGTCATGATGCAGATCCTTTCTCTAAGAGCGACAGTGAGAACGCCTACTTTCCCAACACCCATTTCATTCTTTCGATCACTTCGGCGGGTTGAGCGATGACATCTTTGGCGCGCACTTCGAGGTCAGCACCGGTTACCGGATCGACGTCCCAGGCTCGTTTTTCCGCTTCCGCCAGCAGCTCGGGATCTCTGATCGCCTTGGCGTAGGCGTCACGCAGAACCTTCACCCGGTCCACCGGCGTGCCCGGCGGGGCCGTGATGGGCCGCCCCAGTGTGACGGCCGTCAGTATGACTCTGGCCAGCCGCCTGCCCGCGTCAGGAGTTTTGTACCGCTGCATGAGCTCGGGGAGGGTCGGGACATCTTTCATGCGCGGATCGCGCTTGTCGCCGGTCTGGAGCACGACACGGGTGAATCCGGATTTGTGCCATCGCTTATACGGGTCCCTGCCGAAATAGGTTGCGACCAGCGGCGACCAGCAAACGACTTCGTTCCGTTCGACGGCGACATCGATCTCCGCGCCGCCTTGATAGCCGCCGACAATATGAGTCTTGATCCCCAGGACCTCTTCAAGCAGGCGAGGAATGTAGTGGCCGCTGGTACCCGTTCCCGAGCTGCCGCAGCGCGGCGGTTCCTTGGCGTTGCGCAGGTCGTCGATCGTCTTGAAAGGGGCATCGGTGCGGATGTAGTGAAGTAGCTCATTCTGCTCCGGCGAACCGATCCAGGCAAACTTCGACCAGTCGAATTTTACTTCGTCGCGCTTGATCAATTGATCGAAATACAAGGCGGGATTGAAGGCGCCGACGGTGAGACCGTCCGGTTTGGCGATACCGTAAACGTAATTGGCGCCGACGATGCCGCCGGCGCCGGGCATGTTCTGCGGGATGATATCGGGATTGCCGGGGATATGCCGCGTCAGGTAACGCGCAATCACCCGCGGCCACAGATCGTAGCCGCCGCCGGCGCTGGAGCCGATGACGAGCTTGACTTGCTTTCCCTGATAGAAAGGAGTCTGGGCCGGAAGGTTACCCGTCCATGCAAAGACACACAAGACAATCACAAAGATCTTCATATGCTTTCACCCCTCTCAATGGAGGCCGGCGCCGGGGCACCGGGCAGATTCTTTAATTGTAAAGAGGTCTTCTCCTGCCAGCATAAACTGCCGGCTATTTTCCTAAGAGGCTTCGTACCCGCTGAATGACATCTGGCGATGCAGCCATAACTTCTTTCGCCAGCGCCTCGAGCTTTTCGCCGGTTCCGGGGTCTATCTCTAGCCTGCGCTTCTCGGCCTCGGATAGAAGAGCCGGGTCATTGATTGATTTATTGAACGCGTCGCGCAGGATTTTGAGCCGCTCCGCAGGAACCCCCGGAGGAAAAACCAGCGGACGACCGAACTCGCCGGAGGCCAAGACGACTTTCGCAAGACTTCTGGGACCGGCAGGCGTCTTGTAAATCTCCATCAGCTCATAAATCGTCTGAGCGTCCTTCACCCGGGCGTCCCGCTTACTTCCCGTTTGGAACAAAACGTGGACGAAGTTTCGCTTGCGCCAAGAGATGAAGGGCTCGCGGGCGAAGAAAGCCGTGATAGTGAACGCCCGGCATTGAAGTTCGCCGCGCTCGACGGCCAAGTCGATATCTTGGCCGGCCTGATAGCCCGACACGATATCGAACTTCACTCCGACGGTTTCTTCTACCAATTTGGGCATGTAGTAGCCGGTGGACGTGGCGCCCGTAGCGCCGCATTTAGGCGCCTGGGACGCTTTGCGCACATCTTCGATGGTCTTATACGGTGTATCCGAGCGCATATACATCAAGTGATTTGAGGTCACCGTGCTGCCGATCCAACCAAACTTATTCCAGTCAAATTTTACTTCCGGTCTCTTGATCATCTGCTGGAAGTACAGTGCCGGGTAAATCGCCCCGATGGTCAACCCGTCAGGCTTGCCAACATTGTAAACCTGATTGGCCGCAATCAGCGACGCCGCGCCCGGCACGTTCTGGACGATGATGTTGGGGTTGCCGGGAATGTATTTTGGCATGAATTCCGAAACCAGGCGCGGGTAGAGATCATAAACATCGCCGGCCTTGGTGCCGACGATGATGGTGACCGTCTTGCCCTGGTAAAACGGCGCTTGCGCCAACACAGCGGAGTTCCACCCCAATGTGAGAAGTAGGACGAAAATCAGAATCATAGGATTTCTCCTTCCCGCGGGAATTTTCGTGGTAAGCATACTGATCGATTAGGTCATTGGCAACCCCGGCGAATGATTTAAATTGCGTTTGTCGGGCTAGCGGCGCCACTCCGCACCCGACTCTTCGACGCGCGCCACGGCCATCGGCCATGGACTCGCTCGGGACTGCGCCCCACGGGCAACGGGGTGGCGGCTGGCAGCTCTGCCCGTGGGACTCCGCTAGCTGCCCAAGATTCATTTCGCCTGCACAACGATGCCCGACGGCTCCACGGACACCCGGCGCCCGATTAAGACCAGCCAAGCCAGGTAAAAATCATTCCTTCAGGAAACGGAAGGGTAAGCAATCTGACGAAAAGCGTATGGAAAAAAACCCAGGCTATGGCGGTCAACGTGAGAGAGAGCAACCACTTTTCGTTGGACTGGATCTTGAGATAGGTAAAGACCATCAAAGGGATGGTGATCGAAAAGCCAAGAAGCCAGATCGAAAAGAAGAAGCCGAAAAACCAGGAGAACATGGTGATCGCCCGGCGTTTGGCGACCGCCGGCTCCACCGTTGTCTGGGCGAACTGAAAGTCCACTGGCGCAGCGTCCTGCTGTTTTCGTTCTATTCCCTTTAGGTCCAAGATCAGTTGAATGAAGGCCAGAACCACCATGGGAATACCGATCACCCACGGGTACATCCTAGCCTGAAGCCGCCAATCCTTGGCCATATAGGCGAAGACGATGAAAAAGATCAAAAATACAAAACTAAAAATCGCTTGTGGTCTTACCTTCAAGGGTGATCCCTCCTCAGTTTGGCCAACCGGAACAGCCGAGCGCATCGTTGCGTATGATCTTACCTCTTTATGAATAGAGCCAGTTGCCGCCAGTGCTATATCTTTGCGCCTCTGGTTTTGCAAGAGCGCGGGCCTCCCCGCTCCTCTTTCCTGCGGTCTTTGCGGCGACGCTGCGCAATCTAGCAAAGTTTCCCGGAGCCGTCCAACGCTGGCTGCCCTTTTTTTGTTTGCTGAAGCTGTGATAGATGAACAAGAGAGGTTGGAAAAGGGCATGGATTTTCGCCTGTCAGAAGAAGAAGAAAAGCTGCGCAAAACGGTCGAAGCGTTCGTGCGGGAGGAGCTGATTCCACTCGAACCGGAATTCGAAACCGCGCCGGATATTTTCGAAGGCAGCCGATGGAAGAGCCGGGCCAAGCTCAGCCGTGATCCGGAAATCAAACGCTACGTGGCGCTCGTGGAAGAGCTGGAGAAGAAAGCCGAGGCCGGGGGACTATGGTACCTCGACGTTCCCAAAGAATACGGCGGCTTGAACGTCAGCAACGTCGCGATGATCGCCGTCACCGAGGAGCTGGAGAAGACATCCGTCCCCTTCGAGCTGGGCAATCACGTTTCCAACATCCTTTATAACTGCAAAGGCGAGCAGATCGATAAATTTCTTCGGCCCTGCATCCGCGGCGAAAAGACATCAGCCTTCGGCTTGAGCGAGCCGGCTTCGGGCGCAGACCCTTCGATGCTGCAGACCACCGCGACGCCCGACGGCGATTTTTTCGTCATCAACGGCACCAAGATGTTCCCGACGTTTGCGGACGTCGCCGACTTCGTGCAGCTCTTCGCGCGCCTGCCCGGCACCAAGGGGCGGGAGGGTGTGACCTGTTTTCTCATCGACACCGGCGCGCCTGGCTATCGCGTGACGCGCAGCATCGCGACGATAGCCGGAACCGAGCCCTGCGAACTGGTCTTCGAGGACTGCCGCGTGCATAAGTCTCAAGTCCTCGGCGAGGTCGGCAACGGCTGGGCCCTCAATCAGGCATGGCTCGGTGCTCGGCGGTTTCAAGTCGGCATCCGCTCCCACGGTATGTCGCAACGGGTGCTGCGCGAAGTGGCGCGGCATCTGCGCCACGATGACAAAGAAGCGGGCAAATGCGTCGAGCGCATCGGCCATTTTCTGGGCGAGCTGGAGGCGCTGCGCACGCTCACCTATTTTGGCGCCTGGAAAGCCGATCAGAAGCTGGACGTGCGCACCGAGGCCGCCAACGTCAAACTTTTCGGCACCGAGCTCGTTCATAAAGTCATCGACTTCGCCCTGGAAGCGGCGGGGCCGTCGGCGCTGCGCAAACAAAACGTCATCGCGCGCGCCTTTCGCCACGCCCGCTCGCACCGCATCGTCGAAGGGCCGTCGGAGATCCAGCGCCATATCATCCAGCGCGCGCTGTTTCGCGAGGGCGTGGCGCTGTTGGAATTGATGTGAGGCAGCAATAGCGACGGTGAACGAAGGAATTAGCGCTGAGTAACGAGGACTGGCAAGTAACAGTGCTGAGTAACGAGTCCTGAGGACTCAGTTGGGGATCAGGAAAGACTCAGTACTCATCGCTCAGCACTCAGCACTTCGGCGGGGAGGAGCATGAAAAAAAATTTTCTATGGCTTTCGGTCGTCGCTGTGCTTGGCGGGGCGGCAATCGCCGCCGCGCAGCAGCCGAAGAAGGTCCCTCTGATAGGGTATTTATCAAATACCGATCCAGCTCGTGAGTCCTCCCGTGCCGGGGCAATTCGGCTGGCTCTGCGCGAGCGTGGCTACATCGAAGGACAGACGATCGCCACCGAGTACCGATATGCGGAGGGGAAGCCCGATCGGGCCCCTGAGCTTGCTGCCGAGCTGGTGCGTCTCAAGGTTGATATCATCGTGGTATCAGGAGGGCCCTTATGGGTCCGGGCGGCCAAGAATGCGACCAAGACGATTCCCATCGTTATGGTGGGCACTGGGTCCGATCCTGTCGAGGCAGGCCTGGTTGACAGCCTTGCCCGTCCCGGCGGCAACGTCACCGGCCTTACTCTTCTTAGCACAGAACTAGGCGGGAAACGGCTGGAGCTGCTCAAAGAAGCTGTTCCCAAAGTTGCCCGTGTCGCGGCTTTCTACGATCCGGCCGCTCCGGCCCCAGTACTCGAGGTGAAAGAGCTTCTCCCAGTAGCGCGTGCGCTGGGGTTGACTGTTCGGTCTTGGGAGGTACGAGATGCGGAAGCTTTCGAGAAAGTATTTGCCGCGCTGAATAAGCAGCGCCCGGATGGACTCTACGTGACCGGGGCCCCGCTAATGCGTACTAACGAAAAACGGATTGTGGGCTTCGCGTTAAAGAGCCGGTTACCGTCGGTGTTCACCAGCAGACAGGCTGTAAATGCCGGCGGGCTCATGTCCTACGGGGCGGTCCAAGCGGACAGCTCCCGGCGCGTCGCATACTTCGTGGACAGGATTCTGAAGGGAGCCAAGCCCGCCGACCTGCCCGTCGAGCAGCCGATGAAGTTTGAATTCTTGATTAATCTCAAGACGGCGAAACAGATCGGCGTGACGATACCGCAGTGGACGCTAATGAAGGCGGATAAGGTGATTCAGTGAAGAAGGTAACGGGCAATGGTAGGGGCGGACCGGCGCCTGCCCTGAGCGGACTCGAAGGGTGTTCGCCCATTCGGAGGGCCGACACGCAGGTCGGCCCCTACACAGCACGGGTTTTGAGTTGGCCCGACACACGCATGCTGTTGACGTTCTGTATTCGACTATTCCGTTCTCGTTCCGACAATCCTCAAATAACCGCTTTTTCTGAGTTGAGGCGACGTGCCGAAGACCGTCAGCGTCGAGTTTCCAGCGTGACGATTGGGCGTTCAGTTATCGTAGATCGTAAACCGCAAAGCGCGAGCCGCGTCGATCAGGCGGCCGTCATAGCTGGCGAGGCTGACGACCTGTCCTTGCTTGCGAAGAAAGTCCATGGATGCCAGGTGGAGCGCGTCCAGGGTCCGGACGGGCTTGGGGAAGGCTTCCAGCGCTCGAGTGAGCACGGGCGGGGAAAGTTCAATTATGGCAACGCGGCTCAACAGAGAACGCACCTCGCCACCGTGCGTGCCGCCAAGTTTGCGGGCATGGATGAGGGTCCAGATCTCGTACTCAAGAAGACGGCTGGAGATCAACGGCTCTTGCCAGAGGCTCTCAGGTGGCGAGCGATCTTCAGCGAGAAGATGCGCGAGCGCCACCGAAGTGTCGAGGTAGATCAACGCTCGCTCCGGTCTTGTTCCAGCTCCCGTTTTAGTTCTCGAAAAGACATCACCGGCTTGCGCGGCGGCACACCGGTGGACGGTAACGTGGGCGGCGTGATCCATCCCTGGCGCATGGCGTCGGCCAGCAAGGCGTCAGCCAGCCGCGGGCTCCTGCTCTTGTCAGGAGGAACGATTTCCGCCACAACCCGATCACGGTCGGTCACCAGCACCGTCTCGCCACGCTCCGCCAAGCGGACATATTCGCTAAGCTTGTTCTTTAGGACTTTTAATCCTACGGCTCTCATAGCCATAATGGTAGCTTCCGGTGGCTACCGGTGTCAAGCGCGAGCGGATTAGGTAATCGAGTGATGGTTCGAGGTCGATCACCACAGGTTTTAGATTTTCGATCCTTCGGCTTTGCTCAGGACAGGTTTCAGCCAGAGTCCGCCAAAGGACGGATCAGCCCCAAATTGTTTGGGTGAGACCGATCAGCCTCAGGCTGAAACGGTTTGAACCTTTGGAACGACTTGAACGGTTTGAACGATAGAAGCTAATGGACTTTAGGCTGACGGAAGAAGAAAAACTGATTCGCGATACGGCGGCGCAGTTCGTGCAGCGCGAGCTGGTGGCAAGGGAGCGCGATTTTCTGCGGCAGGAGAAATTATTCTTGCCGCCGGGGGCGCCGCCGCTGCGCGAGCTTGACCCCAAGGTCACGGCGACTTTGACTGAGATTGCGCGGCGCATCGGGCTATGGGCGTTGGAACTTCCCGCCTCCGCCGATGGCGCGCCGCTGAGCGCGGTTGCGCGCGTGCTGATTCATCACGAGTTCGGCCGCACCGTTTTGCCCTTCGCGCCGGCCTGCATACCGGGCGTCATGCAGGCGAGCCAACATGTCCAGGACCTCGTCGACGGAAAGCTATCTTTGGTTCTGGCCTTCGATCAAATGCACAAAACCGGCACCCTCGACGGCATTACGACATTTTATCGCGAGACAGCGGACGGGTATGTGCTCGGCGGGACTTCCATAGATGTCATCGATCCCGGCACGGATTTGTTTCTTTTTCCCGCCCGCGAAGAGGGCTCGAGCCGGGCCGGCTTGTTTCTTCTCGACCGGGGTACGCCGGGATTAACAATCGGGTCGGTGACAGAGTTGACCGCCGACGTTACGATCGGCAGGCTTACTTTGCAGGGATGCAAGCTTCAATCGGATCAATTGTTAGGCTATGAGTATCAGGTACAGGAGATCGTCGCCTCCGAGCAACTGCGCATCGCGGCCCGGTCTCTGGGGATCGGGATTCGCTGTCTGGCCGACGGCATCGAGCACGCGCGTAACCGCGTGACCTTCGGCCGGCGGTTGGCGGAGCGGCAAGCGATTCAGTGGATGCTCGCCGACCTTTCGGTTGACCTGCGCACCTGCACATGGCTTACGCTGGAAGCAGCATGGCGCGCCGATCATGAACTGCCCTACTTTGAAGAGGCGGCTTTGGCAAAAAAGCGGGCGGCGAAGATGGCCTTTGAGGCCGCGGACACCGCGATTCAAATTCACGGTGGCTACGGTGTCTGTAAGGAATTTCCTTTCGAAGGTTTCTACCGAGAGGCGCGTTTGCTGCGGTTGCTCTACGGACGGGAAAGTGAGATGGATCAGGCGGCGGGAACGAAGTTTCTAAGTACTGTGTAACGAGTCCTGAGTACTGAGAACTAACTGATTAAGAAGATCAAAGGGGCCGAATTTGGGTTCTGGCTCAGCACTCAGCACTCATTACTCAGCACTGAGAGATGAGGGAGGAGAGACCATGAGGCGTAAGAAAGTTTGTTTCGTCGGTTATGGATCGACGGAGTATTCGCGCAAGTCGGAGGCGTCGGTGCTGTGGTATTACGCCGAGGCGATCCGCGATGCGCTGCGGCAGACAGGGCTGCACAAGAAGGATATCCGCGGGCTTTCCATCACCACGCAGGTAAGCCCGGATTATTCGCCCCATGTGGCCGAGCAGTTGGGTTTGGAAGTCGATTGGGTGCTCAACGGCGATTACGGTGGCGGCGGGGGTGTGATGAGCGTGCGCCGGGCGGCGGACGCCATCGAGTGCGGCCATGTTGATCTGGCGGTTCTAGTCGGCGGCAATTCCTTCGACAGGAGCACTCCGACCCAGCGGCAATTGGAATACCAGCGCGGGAACTTCGTCGATGTCTACGGCTATGGCGGGCCGAATTCGCTGATGGCGCTGATCCAGCGCCTGCACATGGACCAGTACGGCACGACCCTGGAACAGATCGGCAAAATCGCCATCGCGCAGCGCGAGAACGCGGTCAACAATCCGCAAGCGCTGTTCCGCGAGCCGATGAGCATGCAAGACTATTTGAACTCGCGGATGATCTCGGACCCGATTCGGTTGTTCGATTGCGTGATGCCTTGCTCCGGCGCGGAGTGCGTCGTCCTGGCCTCCGAAGAGCGGGCCAAACAAATTACCGACAAGCCGGTTTATTTAGTCACCGATGCGGAAATCTCGCACTACCAGGTGGCGAACATGCTGCCCGATAAGACCACCTTCGGCATGAAAGTGGTAGGCGAGCGGATTTTCTCCGAGGTCAAGCACAAGGATATCGACTTGTTGGAAATCTACGACGATTATCCGATCGCCGTCATGATCCAGATCGAAGACCTGGGCTTCTGCAAGAAAGGCGAGGGCGGAAAGTTCGTCGACGCTCACGACTTGACCTACAAAGGAGATTTTCCCGTCAACACCGGCGGCGGCGAGCTGTCCGTCGGCCAAGCCGGCCTGGCGGGCGGCTTTCTCCACATCGTTGAAGCGCTGCGTCAGCTCAGAGGCGAAGCGGACGGGCATCAGGTGAAAAAAGCGGAGCGCGCTCTGGTGACGGGGATCGGCTGGTTGAACTATGGCCGCAACCTTGGCACCACGTCCGCGTTGGTGATGGAAAGGAGATAATCATGGCCGAAGTAAGAGCGCCGCAGAAGAGTCTGCCAAAAATTAATAAAGTCGATCAGGCCTATTGGGAGGGCGCCGCCGCCGGCAAGCTGCTGCTGCAAAAATGCAAAAGCTGCGGCAAGGTGCAATTCTTCCCGCGCGTCGCTTGCGTCGATTGTTTTGGGGATCTCGATTGGATCGAGTCCAAGGGGACGGGCAAGGTTCATACCTTCACTTTGGTCCGCGTGCCGCGCAATCCGGCGTTTAAAGAAGAGGTGCCGATTTACTACATCAACGTGATCTTGGACGAAGGCGTGATCATGGAGAGCCGGCTGGTGGGGAACTCGAAGGAAAAAGTAAAACTGGGCGACCGGGTCAAGGTGTTTTTCCAAGAGACCCATAATCCGAGTATCAAGCTGCCGTGCTTCGAGCTGGCGGGGTAGAATGGGGGTAAAATGAAAAAGTACATCTATTTGTCGCTCCTATGCCAAATCGTGTTCCTGATGCCGGCTTTGCTCGCCGCCCAGGCCGGCAAGCCGAGGGAACTTAGGGTGGGCTACCCATTGGGTGGCTCTTCGAGCTATTTCTGGGTCGCGCAGCGGTCGGGTTCGTTCGAAAGGCACGGCTTGAAAATCGAACCGATTTACATCAGGGGTGGGCTGATGGGGATCCAGGCGGCTCTCTCCGGTGACCTCCTGCTGCAACTCCAAGGGGCCTCCACCGTAGTAGCTGCGTGGGCGCAGGGCGCCAAGGAGTTGCAATTTATCGGTGCCGTTGGCAATCGGCTGGACTACATTCTGGCGGCGCATCCTTCGATTAAGCGGCCCGAAGATCTCAAGGGCAAGAGAATCGGCGTGAGCCAGCTCGGATCGAGTACTGATTTTATCGCGCGACTCGCCGCCCGGCGGCTGAACTTAATTCCCGACAAAGATGTGCAGATCGTCGGCACTGGCGGTCAGGGAGATCGTTGGACGGCGCTTACCGCCGGGCAGATTCAAGCGACGGTGCTCCAGTCGCCGTTTACTCTAAAGGCGCGCAAAGCGGGCTACCCGGTATTTATCGATTTTTCCAAAGAGGATTTTGAATACACGATTGCCGGACCGGTCACAACGCGATCCTTCATCCGTGCAGAGAGAGAGACAGTCATGAACTTCATGCGCGGGCTAGCGGACGGCATGGATTTTTACCGGGACGAGAAAAATAAAGATCGTGTGCTCAAGTACCTCGGCGAATACTATCGGTCCAATGTGATCGAAGAGTTGGAAGAAACACGTAGAGTCTATAGCCAGGTGACTCCGGGGCTGCCGTTAATCTCGGCCAAGGCGATCGAGAATGTCATCGCCAACGACAAGACTTTGTCCGGCATGAAGCTCAACGCGGCGGAGTTGCTCGATCTATCGTTTCTCGAAAGGCTCGCGCAGGAAAGAAAGCCAAAAGGTCGTTGATCCTTCTTTGCGCCCTTGGCGTCTTGGCGCGAGATACCTCCTCCTTCATCCCCCGCGACGCGGGAAAGAGGTGGGGGGCGCAAAGGGCGCCAGGAAAGAACGATTCCCTCTCTATGCAAACTTTGCGTCCTCTGCGGTTCAACAACTGAAAGGTAGAAAAGATGGACTTTCAAACCATACTGTTCGAAGTGCGCAATCAGATCGCGTTTGTAACTTTCAACCGGCCGGGGTCGATGAACGCGATGAACCGGCAGATGATGAAAGAGCTGGTCGACGCTTGCCGTCAGGTCGAAGAGGATGCTGGCATTCGCGTCGCGATCTTCACCGGCGCGGGAGAAAAGGCTTTTTCCGCCGGCATGGATCTCAAAGAGCGGTCAGAGACCTCGTTCTCGCCCATCGAGAGGCGCCAGCAGAAACTTTCGGCAACCGTTCAGACCCAGACCCGCGCAGTCGCGGCAATTACGAAGCCGACCATCGCGGCGATCCGCGGCTACTGCGTCGGCGGCGGACTCGAGTTCGCCCTGGCCTGCGACATGCGCGTGGCCGCCGCGGACGCAAAACTCGGACTTGCTGAGGTGAAGCGCGGTCTCATTCCTGGCTCTGGGGGCACGCAAAGATTGCCGCGTACGGTGGGTGTGGCGAAGGCGTTGGAGATATGTCTCACCGGCGACAACGTGACTGGCGCCGAAGCGCAGCGTCTGGGTTTGGTCAATATTGCCGTGCCCGCGAGCGACGTCCTGAAAGCCGCTGAAGACTTGGCGGCGAGAATCCTCAGAGGCGCGCCGATGTCGGTGTTGTTTATCAAAGAAGCGATCAAGAAAGGGGTGGAGTTGTCTTTGGACGAGGGCTATCGTCTTGAGTCGGATTTATCCGCCATGATCGCAACGACGGAGGACAGCAAAGAAGGCCCACGCGCTTTCGCCGAAAAACGCGCACCGGTGTGGAAGGGGAAATAGGAATCAGTTTCGGGCTCCGGGTCCCAAGTTTAGAGTTAAAGAAAGACGGTCTTCAGGCTTTGCTATGAAGCAGGGCTCGGAGATTGCACCGCCGAGGCACGGAGGGCGCAGAGAAAATCGAATAAAACTGGCAATAGATCGGACACGCCAATACGAACGCCTGACACCGCAGCTGTCCAAGATAGTCAAGATGTAAAAGTCTGACCCTGTCGCCTGTCGCCCACTGTCGCCTGTCGCCCATGCCTCTGCTCCTTGCTCTTTGCGCTTTGCCATGTGCTCAACGCCTTTCGGCATCTCAGATTCATTCACCGGCACGATTATTGTTGCCGACACTGGGGTATCTAAGTGCGTAACGGTGCGTGACAGAGCCAGTGGAATCGCTCGCTCACTTCCCCAAGCGTAGTCAAAAACAGCTCCCGGTCGTCGTCGTCTTTAAAAATCGCCTTTTGCCCGTTGCTCCGGGAGGTGGCGTGATACAGCACTCCGTCGTATTCAATCCCTAATGGCCGTGCCATAGCAGCGGAACCTAGGACGACAAACTATGATTGTCAAAAGTAAAGACCCCCAATATGACCCCCAATAGGTAACTCTTGTGCGGGCCGAGGCCGACGGAGAATATCTGCTCCATCCCGCGGACATATTCGTGACCCTGCGGCGGCAGAGCCGCCGCGACTTTGTTCAGGGCGGAGTTGAGAGACGCCTGAATCTCGGTCCCTTCAAGGGGTTTGAGCAGGTTGCGGCTGAACGTGAGAGCCATCAGCTCGGTAGCGGAGAAGCCGAGCGCTGGGAGGTTGCTGAACCCTTCCATGAGCCGCCAGCGCGTTTGGCCGTTCACCCGGTCGGTGACAAGCGGATAGCCGGCGGCTTCAAGGGCTTCCAAGTCTCTGCGGATGGTACGGGAATTTTTAGGGTAGTCCTCGGGGACAAATTGGAGCAACTCACCCAGCGTGGCGCCCGCCGACGCTTCGAGCCGTCTCAAGAGTATCCACTGCCGGATACCCTGGTCGTTCCGAGGCATGGGCGAACTTACTACAATTCCGAGGGCAAGAGGAAGATTTCTTTTTTATCACTCCAGGGTAATTCGCCTGGCATGATGGGGAACAATCAGTGTCGAAACTATCTAGCTCTTTACCCGGGCACCGGCGCGAATAAGGTGTTCGTGTGATTTCCGCACATGGAAATGGTTTTTCTTTGAAAGTTCAATAGATAGCTGTGTGCGGAAATAGCATATCAATCACCGTCACCACAGCCACTCTCCTCTCATCGCCATCGCGATTGTCCGCCGGGAAAAGGTCTCGCGCTTTTACGTGGTCCATATCTCTCGATATTTCCGATGCTTAGGCTTCCCTCCATAAACGCACAAGTTGTCCTTCGTAAACCCGGCTGCTTGGCATCTTCATTGCGAACCTCGCACAGTAGAGTAGGTCCTTGCTTTCAGCATACCTTTACAGAAAAGAAAACCGTGACACTAATTCCCAATGAAAAGACGACGTTCGCGCGTCTTGTCTTAATTGTAGTCTTGGCGTTGTGCGCAATGCGGGAAGCCAAGCAAGGCTGGGGCCAAACGACGGAGCTAGCGGCTTCTCAAATCCAACAAGGCAAAACCCTTGTGCGTGAGCTTGGCTGCGTCGCATGTCACGAAATTAAAGGACTGGATACGACTGTGCGAGCGGAAGCCCCGAACCTTACCTACGAGGGGGAGATCGTCCGGCGCGATTGGCTGTTCGATTTTATCAAGAAGCCCCACGGAATCAGACCGGCCATAAAGGCACGCATGCCAAACTTGAGACTTACCGATAGGGAAGCTATCGCGATCACGGAATTTCTTGCGGGCTTGGTGGATGGGGAGACGGTGCCGCAGGAATTTCGCTATTCGAGAAAGACTTCCGCGGCAGAAATAGAAGCGGCGAAGAAGCTGATGTCGCCGGATTATTTCAATTGCTTTAGTTGTCATATTCTAGGCGACAAGAAACCGAGCGGAGACCCGAAGGACTGGGCGCCGGACCTGACGCGGATAAAGGGCCGGATCAACCCGGACTTTCTCTTGAAGTGGCTGCGCGACCCGAGCAAATATCGCCCAGGAACAAAGATGCCGGGGTTTTTCCCCGACAAGGATTCCGGACCGGATGATATTCTGGGCGGGGACGAGATGAGGCAGATGGCCGCGATCCGGGACTATCTGTTCAGTCTTGGGAAAACAGAGAGATTCCCTGAATATGCGAAGGTCAAGGCTAAAATTGCCGATGTGTCTCCCACAGAGGGAAGGACACTGATGGTGAAGCTGAACTGCGTGGGTTGCCATGAAGTCGCGGTTTTGCCGGTTGGGAAAAAGGTCGCGCCCAAACTCACCTACGAAGGAAGCCGAGTTCAAAAAAAGTGGCTCATCGCCTTTCTGCGCGCGCCGCACTCCATCAAGCCCGAGTACGCTCTGCTGGGACTCCCGACGCGCATGCCGACCTTTCAGCTGACCGAGGCGGAATCCCTCGACGTCGCCGAATTCATCTCGCAGGTCTTGGTGGATCAGCAGGCTGAAAAGGAAACGACAGTCGATTTCACTCTCGCCACGCGAGGTAAAAAGCTATTCACGGAAAAGACCTGCAACAGCTGCCATCGGATCGGTTCCAGCCCGAGCGGCATTGGCCCGGAGCTGACCGAGGCGGGGGAAAGATTAAGACCCGGATGGGTCATCAACTTTATTCAGAATCCCGAGCATTTTCTCGATACGCGAATGCCCAATCTCAAGGTTTCGCCCGATCAAGCCAGGGCATTGGCCGCTTATGTTCTGGGCCCCAAGAACTAGCAGGCTGCTGAAAAAGACTCATATGCTTCGTTGCGCTCAATCGCCTCGCCGCAATCGTGCTCGTTTCTCGTGCTCGTGCTCGGTCGAACACGAGCCACGAACACGAGAAACGAAAACTGCGCGCCTCGCCTCTGAGATCTTTTTGAGCAGCCTGCAACCGAGTTCTTCAGCAATCTGCTGGAACCATGGACCCTAAATGAAAAACTGCTTTCTCATCGTTCTCGGCTTTACTCTTTGGCTCGCGGTGTCCGACCGGCCGGTTGACGCGGCGGCGGCGGCGGAGAAGACATGCCTGTCCTGCCACGGCGATCTCGCCAAGCAGCGTTATGTTCACGGCCCGGTGGCCACCGGAGAGTGCGTGCGCTGCCATACCCCGGTCGACAAAGAGAACATGTATGACGCGAGAAAACATAGTTTCAAGCTGGCGCGGGAGGAACGAGAGCTTTGCTATCTTTGCCATGAGCGCCGGCTCGACGCGCAGAAAGTCGTGCACGGCCCGGTCCGATACGGTCTATGTACCGCCTGCCACGATCCCCATCAGTCGCCCTATCGCTATCGGCTGAAAGCGAGCCCGCCGAGCAAGCTCTGCTTTCAGTGCCACGTCAACGATAAAACGATCAACAAGGAGGTCCATGGCCCGGTGGCGGTGGGCGACTGCGTCGCCTGCCATGATCCCCACAGCTCGCCGTATCAGTATCGTTTGATTGCCGAGGGGCAGAATCTCTGCTTCACCTGCCATACGGAAAAAAAGGAAGAGTTTCTATCCAAGAGATTCGGCCACCCTCCGGCGGTGCTCAACTGCTCAAACTGTCACGATCCTCACACGTCGCCCAACGCCCTGCGGCTGAATAATTCGGTGCCGGCGCTCTGTTTTGGGTGCCATCCGGAGAAGAAGGATCACATTGCCAAGGCGAAAACGCAGCACGACGCCTACAAAATCGAGAAAAAATGTTTGAATTGCCACGATCCCCACTACACGAACTTTCCCAAGCAGTTGAAAGCGGCGCCGGCGGATCTTTGCCTTTCCTGCCATAACAAAGAACTGGAGACGCCGACGGGAAAGATCATGAACATGAAGAAATGGCTGGACGAAAATAATGATTGGCACGGGCCGATCCGACAAAAAGATTGCCCGGCCTGCCACAATCCGCATGGCTCCGACAATTTCCGTTTGTTGAAGCGTGCCTATCCCAGAGATTTTTATACGCCGTTCGCTCGGGAGAAATACGGTCTCTGCTTTGGCTGCCACGAGCAGACCCTCGCCCTCGATCGCTTCACCACTACGCTCACCAACTTTCGCAACGGCGATGAGAACCTTCATTTTCGTCATGTCAACCAGACCGTCAAAGGAAGGACTTGCCGCGCCTGCCACGAAGTCCATGCGAGCAACAACCCAAAACACATACGCGATTCCGTTCCCTATGGTGGCTGGCAACTGCCGACGAATTACGTGAAGTTTCGAGTCGGCGGAAAATGTTCTCCCGGGTGCCATGTCCCGCGGGGATATAGCCGGGAAAGAAAGGTTCAAAACCCCATCGACTATGAAAAATTTAATGCCGATCAACAAAACTGAGTGGTCTCTGGTATTGTCGCTGGCCATTTTGTGCTTCGCTGCGCCGGCCGCGGCTCTCGACGGGCTGCAGGTCGGTATGAAGGCGCCGCTGGTCAAGCTTAAAGATCTCCAGGGTAAGGAAGTGGCGCTGGCGGACCAGCGAGACGCCAACGCGGTGGTCATCGTTTTCTGGGCGACCTGGAGCGACAACTCGGCGCCGATGCTGGAGCGTCTGGAGCAGCTTTACCGCAAGCACAAGAGGGAAAAATTGCGCGTGCTGGCGGTGAATGTGGAAAAGCAGCAGCCCGACGCCCAGGATATGGCCGAGATTAAAAAAACCGTCGCGCGCCTGGGGCTTACCATCACCGTGCTCCTGGATGAGGGGCTCAAAACCTTCCGCGAGTTCGGCGTGGTGGCGGTTCCCTCGACCGTCGTGGTCGATAAGGAGGGCACGATTCGCGGCGAGATGGCCTCCTTCCCCATCGCGCAGAGGGAAGATTTCTTCGACCTCATCGACGCCGTCGCCGAGAAGCGAGAAGTAGCAAAACCTCAGGTACAGACCGGCTATCAACCTGAGCCGAGGGCCGTACGCTATTACAACTTGGCCCGCGCCATGGTCAGCCGCGGGCTGTCCGACACCGAGGACGACAATCTCAAACGATCGATCGCCACCGATCCCAAGTTCGTCCTGCCGCTGCTGCTTCTGGCTAAGCTTTACCGCGAGCGGGCGGAGACCGAAGAAGCGATCGAGTTTCGGGGCGCGGCGGTCGTCACCGCGACTTTCAAAGCGGAAAAAGAAAAATATCTGAAAGAAGCGGCCCAGCTTATCGAAAAGGCCC
>Ga0326597_10003268_pt1 | contig 23530 bp, 22 predicted proteins | sample RVTome_12_FD_203789 | JGI IMG/M metagenome (GOLD analysis project Ga0326597, IMG submission 203789) | Soil microbial communities from uranium-contaminated site in the Upper Colorado River Basin, Wyoming, United States - RVT100D185 | ecosystem: Environmental > Terrestrial > Soil > Contaminated >... | reverse complement strand
TGCCGAACCTCGAGCGCCGCTACCGGGAGACGGATTCGAGCGTGGTGCGCGAAGAGCTGGCGAAGTACCGCAATACGCGCACCTGCCCGGACTGCGGCGGCACCCGGCTGCGGCGCGAGGCGCGCCATGTGCGCGTCGCCGAAACCACCCTCCATGAGCTGTCGTGCTGGCCGCTGCGGCAGTCGCAGGCCTTCTTCCGCGACCTCGCGCTGCCGGGGGCGCGCGCCGCCGTGGCCGACAAGATCGTCAAGGAGATCGCCGGCCGCCTCGGCTTTCTGGTCAACGTCGGCCTCGATTACCTGACCCTGGAGCGCGCAGCGCAGACGCTCTCCGGCGGCGAGGCGCAGCGCATCCGGCTCGCGAGCCAGATCGGCTCGGGCCTGACCGGCGTCCTGTACGTCCTTGATGAGCCCTCGATCGGCCTGCACCAGCGCGACAACGCGCGCCTGATCGAGACGCTGAAGCACCTGCGCGACCTCGGCAATTCGGTGATCGTGGTCGAGCACGACGCCGAGGCGATCCTCGCCGCGGATCACGTGGTGGACATGGGCCCGGGCGCCGGCGAAGCCGGCGGCAACGTCGTTGCCGAAGGACCGCCCGCGGCAATACTCGCAAGTGAGTCATCGCTCACGGGCAAGTACCTGTCGCGCCGCCTGAGTATCGAGGTGCCGCGCCAGCGGCACCGGCGCAATCCGCGCCAGCAGCTGCGCATCGCCGGAGCGAGCGGCAACAATCTCAAGCAGGTGGAGCTCGAGCTGCCGGTCGGCCTGCTCGTCTGCGTCACCGGCGTCTCCGGCTCGGGCAAGTCCACCCTCGTGAACGACACGCTGTACCGCGTGCTCGCGCGCCACCTGTACGGCAGCGCAGAAGAGCCGGCGCCGCACGAGGCGGTTTCCGGACTGGAGCATTTCGACAAGGTGGTAAGCGTGGACCAGAGCCCGATCGGGCGCACGCCGCGCTCCAACCCCGCGACCTACACGGGCCTGTTCGCGCCCATTCGCGAGCTCTACGCCGGCGTGCCGGAGGCGCGCGCGCGCGGCTACGACGCGGGCCGCTTCTCGTTCAACGTGAAGGGCGGGCGCTGCGAAGCCTGCCAGGGCGACGGCCTGATCAAGGTGGAGATGCATTTCCTGCCCGACATCTACGTGGCGTGCGACGTCTGCCACGGCACGCGCTACAACCGCGAGACGCTCGAGATCCGCTACAAGACGAAGACCATCCACGACGTGCTGCGGCTGACGGTGCGCGAGGCGCACGACTTCTTCGGCGCCGTGCCGGTGATCGCGAGGAAGCTCCAGACACTGCTCGACGTCGGCCTGGGCTACGTGCAGCTCGGGCAGGCGGCGACCACGCTCTCGGGCGGCGAGGCGCAGCGCGTCAAGCTCTCGCTCGAACTGTCCAAGCGCGACACGGGCCGCACGCTGTACATCCTGGACGAGCCGACCACCGGGCTGCATTTCCACGACATCAAGATGCTGCTCGAAGTGCTGCACCGCCTGCGCGACGCGGGCAACACGGTGGTGGTGATCGAGCACAACCTGGACGTGATCAAGACCGCCGACTGGATCGTCGATCTCGGCCCCGAAGGCGGGGACGGCGGCGGGCGAATTGTTGCGCAGGGCACGCCGGAGGATGTGGCGCGAAACAAGGCCAGTCATACCGGGCGCAGCTTACGGAACGCGCTTGCACCGACTTGCTTGCACGCGCCATCGCCGTAGATGGCCCCGCTGGCGCCCGGCACATGATCCTGCGCGCACGGTCGCGCGACGCCCACCGGCGCGCGACGAGCCACCGAGCTTTCTAGTAGCATGGAATTGAAACATTGAATGTGCACGTGGACCGAAGACCGGGGGGACGGCAGCACGTGTTCAAACTTCTCAGATACTTTTCCATTGCCAGCTTCGTCGCGCTGCTCGTCGCCACGGCGGCGCTTTTTGCGCTTCTCGAACGCGTAGCGGTACGCGACCTTACCAACGCGCAAGAGCAGCATCACGTCGCGCTGACGCGCGCCGTCGCCAATATTCTTTGGCCCGAGTTCGCCGCGCTCATAAGGTCGTCGCGCGCACTGGACGGCACCGCGCTCCGCTCGCATCCGGAGATTTCGCGGTTGCAGGGCTCCGTACAGCGGCAGCTCGCCGGATCTCGCGTGCTCAAGATCAAGGTTTACGATCTCGACGGTCGCACCGTGTTTTCGACGGAGGCGGCGCAGATCGGCGAGGACAGGTCGATGAACGCGGGGTTTCTCGCCGCTCGCGGCGGTGCGCCGGCAAGCGAACTGACCCATCGCAATACGTTCAGCGCCTTCGAGCAGACCGTCGAAAACATCGACGTCGTGTCGTCGTATATACCGGTCCACGCGAAAGACTCTGCGGAAATTGAGGCGGTATTCGAGATCTACAGCGATATTTCGCCCCTGCTGCAGCGGATGAACGAGACCCGCAATACGGTGGTGACGCAGGTGTCCGCCGCTCTGCTGTTGCTTTACCTGGTGCTGTTTTTCATCGTGCGGCATGCCGATGCCGTAATCAAGCGGCAGCACGTGCAGCGACAATTGGACGAGAAGAGCGTGCGCGAAGCCCGCGACTCGATCATCCGCAGCGAGCAATTCCACCGTTCGCTGATCGAGCAGTCCTCCGACGCGGTATTGATTCTCGACGACAACTTCAAGGTGACGCTGGTCACCGGACCCCTGCAAAGGGTCGCCGGCAGGGACGAAGCCGACTTCCTGGGGGCGTGCCTGGTGGACTGCGTGGCCGAATCGCAGCGCGATCTCGTCGCGGGCTGGCTGGCCGACGTCGTCGCGAAGCCCGAAGCCCCCCAAAGCCTGGAATTCGCACAAACCGATGACGCCGGTGGCACGCGACATCTGGAATCGGTCGGAACCAACCGGCTTGACGATCCGGCGATAAAGGGGATCGTCGTCAATATTCGCGACGTCAGCGTCCGCAAGCGCGCCGAGATGGAGATACGCCGCCTCGCCTTGCACGACGGCCTGACCGGCCTGGCAAACGGCGAATTATTCAAGCAGCTATTGCAGTCCGAAGTTGCGCGCATCAAACGGCGTGGCGGGTTGGCGGCAGTCCTGTTCATCGACCTGGACCGCTTCAAGCGGGTCAACGACACGCTCGGCCACGGCGCCGGCGACGCTCTTCTGAAGGAGATCGCACAGCGTGTGCGCCGGTCCCTCAGGGAAGGCGATGTTATCGGCCGCGACAGCGAGGTCGAGCGCCTCAATACGGCGGCGCGGCTGGGCGGAGACGAGTTCGCGATAGTGCTCCCCGGGCTCGAACGCCCGGAAGACGCCGCGATCGTGTCGCGCCGCTTGCTGGAGGCCATCGTCAAACCCGTCGAACTCACCGGACAGGACGTGGTGGTGACGGCGAGCATCGGTATCGCGATTTGCCCGCATGACGGCGACTCGGTCGAGACCCTGCTCAAACGCGCCGACGCCGCGATGTATTACGCCAAGAAACAGGGGAAGAATAATTACCAGTTCTTCGCCGATGTCCTGAACAACTCGGTTTCCAGATCCCTGTCGATGGAAATCGGACTGCGCCGGGCGCTCGCGGGCGACGAATTCGTTCTGCATTACCAGCCTATCGTCGAAACGCAGACGCTGCGGATCGTCGGCTGCGAAGCCCTGATTCGCTGGAACCATCCGGCGCAGGGCATTGTCCCCCCGGGCCAATTCATCTCTCTTGCCGAGGACTGCGGCCTCATCGTACCGATCGGGGAATACGTGTTGCGCGCGTCGTGCGAGCAGTCGGCCGCATGGCGACGAGCCGGGTTCGACATACTTGTCAATGTCAATCTGGCGAGCCCGTCTTTCAGGCAGCCGGAACTGGTCGGCTACATACAGCGCGAGATTGCGCGCCATGGCCTCCCCCCCTACGCCCTCGGCATCGAGATTACAGAAAGCATATTGATGGAGCATGTCGACAGCAACATCAAGATCCTGAAGCAACTCAAGGAGTCGTCGGTCAAGCTCGTGGTGGATGATTTCGGCACCGGTCATTCCTCGTTGAGCTACCTGAGCCGCTTTCCTCTCGACACGCTGAAAGTAGACCGTTCGTTCATCGCGAAACTCGAGTCGAGCGAGGACGATGCCAAGATCACGCTGGCCATCATCGCCCTGGCGCAAAGCCTGCGACTGGAGGTCGTTGCCGAGGGAGTGGAGACAGAAGCCCAGCGCGCCTTCCTGCTAAAGGCCGGCTGCAGCCATATGCAGGGTCATCTGTTTGGCCGCCCGGTGCCTGCCGAAGAACTGACGTCCCTGCTGCGCCGCGGCTCTCAGCGTCGCGCTATCTGACCGGCGGCCGGCGCCGCGGGCACATTCTGCGCGCGCGGTACGGATTTTCCGCAAATCGCCGGCCGAGGCTGTTTACAGGCGACCGCTCATGGGGTGAGAATGGCCGGACACTCCCGTCCCCGCATGCCCGGCAAGATCTTCCGCTTCGGGCCGACCCCGGAGCATCGCGCCCAGCACCTGTTCGTGTTCCTGCACGGCAGCGGCGCCACCTCGAAATCCATGATCCCGATCGCGTTCCGCTTCCAGGCGCGCTTTCCGAGCGCGGCGCTGGTGGTGCCGAGCGGCTTCGCCTCGTCCGACGTCGACCGCGACGCGCAGCAGTGGTACTCGAGCCGCGGCCTGACCGACGAGAACCGCATGGAGCGCGTCGCCGCCATCCTGCCGCGGCTCGAGGCGCTGGTGCGCCGCGAGCAGACCAATTGCCGCGTGCCCATGGAGCGCACCGTGCTGATCGGCTTCTCGCAGGGCGGCACGGTGGCGCTCGAGGCGGTGAAGCAGCTGCCCGGGCTCGCCGGCGCGGTGGTGGCCTACGCGGCGCGCTTCGCGCGCCTGCCGAAGAGCGGCACGCGCATCGGCTCGCGCGTGCACCTGGTGCACGGCGAGTACGACGCGATCGTGTCGCGCGTGCACGCCGAGCGCGCGGCGCGCACGCTCGCCGCGCTGCACGTGCCGGTGACCCTCGACATCGTCGAGGACCTCGGCCACGCCCTCACGCACGGCGCCATCTGCCTCGGCTCGCTGCGGCTGCTGCAGGGCATCTACGAGGGCCGGCGCGCCACGCTGCATTGAATGGGAACCGTCGTCGCGCTGGGGGGCCAGGTCGGCGGGGCGAAGCTCGCCGAGGGGCTGTACCGCCTGCGCGGCAAGGATCTCGCTGTGATCGTGAACACGGGCGATGACTTCGATTATCTCGGCCTGCACGTCTCGCCCGACATCGACACCATGCTCTACGCGCTCGCCGGCTTCGCCGACACCGCCAAGGGCTGGGAGCCGGCGGGCGAAACGTTTGCCTGCCACGCCATGCTCATGCGCCTGCGCGGTCCGGGCGAGGTACCGCTGGGCGACCGCGCGCTCGCGCTGCAGCTGCTGCGCGCCGAGGCGCTGCGCGCCGAGCGCACGCCGACCGAGATCACGCTCGACCTCGCGCGGCGCCTCGGCATCGAGGCGCGCGTGCTGCCGATGAGCGACGATTCCGTACACACCATCGTCAATACCGAATCGGGCGCGCTCAGCTTCCAGGACTACTTCTTCGACCTGAAGTGCGAGCCCGCGGTGCGCGGCTTCCAGTACGGCGGCGCCGACGAGGCGCGCCTCTCCGACGCAGCGCTCGACGCGCTGCACGCGCGCGACCTCGAGGCGGTGGTGCTCGGCCCCTGCAATCCGTACCACACGATGCAGCCGATCCTCGCCGTCAACGGCATGCGCGAGGCGTTGCGCAAGCGCGGCGCGCCGGTGATCGCGGTGAGCCCGATCGTCGGCGGGCGCGCGCTGCACGGCTCGGCGGCAAAGATGATGCGCGAGCTGGGGCGCGAGGTTTCGGCGCGCGCCGTGGCCATGGAGTACTACAAGCTGATCGACGGCATCATCGTGGACAGCGTCGACGAGGCGCTCGTCGAGGGCATTCGCGCGAGCGGCATCCACGCGCTCGCGGTGCCGACGCTCATGCGCACGCCGGATGACCGCCTGAAGCTCGCCCGCGCGGCGCTCGAGTTCGCGCGCGCCGTGCGCCTGCGCAAGGAAATCGCGGCCGACGCCTAGCCCGCGGGCTTCAGGCCTGCAGCTGCGGCAGGTCGCGGTAGAGCTCCAGCGCCTCCGGATTGGCGAGCGCGTCGGTGTGCGTCACCGGCATGCCGTGCACCACCGCCTTCACCGCCAGCTCGACCACCTTGTTGTTCTTGGTGCGCGGGATGTCCGCGACCTGCACGATCCGCGCCGGCACATGGCGCCTGGTGGTGTGATCGCCGATTCTGCGGCGAATGCGCTCTTCCAGCGCCGCGTCGAGCCGCAGCCCCTCGCGCAACTTCACGAACAGCACCACGCGCGAGTCCGTGGGCTTGTCCGGCGGCCACAGCTGGCCGATGGCCACCGACTCCTCGACCTCGGCGATCTTCTCCACCTGCGCGTAGATCTCCGCGGTGCCGATGCGCACGCCGCCCGGGTTGAGCGTCGCGTCCGAGCGCCCGTAGACGATCATCGTGCCGCGCTCGGTGAGCTCGCACCAGTCGCCGTGACACCAGACGTTGTCGTATTTGGCGAAATAGGCGGCGTGGTACTTCTCGCCGCCCCGGTCGTTCCAGAAGCCGAGCGGCATCGAGGGAAAGGGGCGCGTGCAGACGAGCTCCCCCTTCTGGCCGACGACGGATCTGCCTGCCTCGTCGAACACCTCGACCGCGAGGCCGAGCGAGCGGCACTGCAGCTCGCCGCGGTACACCGGCAGCGTCGCGTTGGCGTCGGCGAATGCCGCCATGATGTCGGTGCCGCCGGAGATCGAACCGAGGCAGACGTCGGCCTTGATGTCGCGGTAGACGTAGTCGTAGCTCTCGGGCACGAGCGGCGAGCCGGTGGACACGATCATGCGCAGGCCGGGCAACGGGTGGGTCTCGCGCGGCTTCAGTCCCCGCTTGGCGATCGCGTCGATGAACTTCGCCGAGGTGCCGAAATGGCTGAAGCGCTCGCGCTGCGCGTAGTCGAACAGGATGCGCGCGTCGCGCGCGAAGGGCGAGCCGTCGTAGAGCATCACCGTCGCCTCGGCAGCCAGGCCGTGGAACAGCAGGTTCCACATCACCCAGTTGCAGGTGGTGTAGTAGAAGAAATGATCGCCGGGGCGCACGTCGAGCTGCAGCTTGTACATCTTGAGCGCGGCGAGCAGCGTGCCGCCCGCCCCGTGCACGATGCACTTGGGCTTGCCGGTGGTGCCGGAGGTGAAAAGGATGTACACCGGGTGGTCGAAGGGCAGCTGCGCCCATTCGATTTCGCCCGGCGTATGCCGCCGCAGCCACTCCCCCAGCAGCACGGCCTTGGGAATGTCCGAGACCTCCGGGCGCGGGTCCAGGTACGGCACGACGACCACTTTGCGCAGGGACGGCAGGCGCCCGGCGATTTCGCGCACGCGCCCGAGCACGTCGTGCTCCTTGCCGTTGTACAGGTAGCCGTCGGCGACGAACAGCACCTTGGGCTCGATCTGTCCGAACCGCTCGAGCACGCCCTCGACGCCGAAATCCGGCGAGCACGACGACCAGACGACGCCCTGCGACAGCGCGGCGAGCGCGAGCATCCCGGTTTCCGGCAGGTTGGGAATGAAGGCGGCGGCCCGGTCGCCGGCGCGCAAGCCCAGCTGCGCGAGCGCCTGCGCGGCGCGCGAGACCTCGCTCGTCAGCTCGGAGTAGCTGACGCGGCGCTGCGGGCCGCGCTCGTCCCAGAACACGAACGCGTCGCCGCGATCGCCGCGACGCAGCAGGTTCTCGGCGAAGTTGAGGCGCGCCTCGGGAAACCACTTCGCGCCGGGCATCCTGTCGCCGTCCACGAGGACCGTCGTGCCTTTGCGCGACGCCTTGACACCGCACCACTCCCACACCTCGCCCCAGAACTGCTCCGGGTCATCCACCGTCCACTGGTAGAAATCGGCGTAGGTGTTCAGATCGAGCCGGTACTTGCGCACCGCGTGGCGCGCGAACTGCGTGAGCTGCGCCTGCTCGATCGCCTCCTCGGCGGGCTGCCACATGGGCTTCATGGCCGGATTATCCCGCCGATGCGCTAGGATTGCCCATGCGCCTGCTGCTCGCGCTGTTTGCGCTTTCCGGGTTCAGCGGGCTGGTGCACGAGTCCGTCTGGTCGCATTACCTGAAGCTGTTTCTCGGCGCGGCGGCGTTCGCGCAGTCCTTCGTGCTCGCCGTCTTCATGGGCGGCATGGCGCTCGGCGCCTGGCTGGCGAGCCGGCGCAGCGCACGCTGGCCGAACCTGCTCGCCGCCTACGCCTGGGTCGAGGCGCTCATCGGTCTCGCCGCGCTCGCCTTTCCCGCGGCGTACACCACGCTCGCCGCGCTTTCGCTCGAGCGCGTGATCCCCGCGCTCGGCGCGCCCGCGGCGATCACGGCCTACAAGTACGCGCTGTGCGCGCTGCTCATCGCGCCGCAGACGGTCCTCCTCGGCATGACCTTCCCGCTGATGGCCGGCGCGGTGATCCGGCGCCATCCGCGCGATGCCGGCGGCCAGCCGGCCGGCGGGCGGCGGCTCGCCACGCTCTATTTCAGCAATTCCATCGGCGCGGCGGCCGGCGCGCTCGCCGCCGCGTTCTGGCTGTTCGGCTGGCTGGGGCTCGCGGGAACGCTGCAGTTCGCCGGCGCGCTCAACCTGGCGCTCGCGCTCGCCGTGTGGGCGCTGGCGCGCGGCGGCGAGCCGCAGCCCGCGGCCGCCGGTCCCGTCGCCGCGCCACCGTCAACGGCCAGGCCGCTCGCGCGGCTGCTGCTCGCCGCCGCGCTCATCACCGGGGCGGCGTCGTTCGTGTACGAGATCGCCTGGATCCGCATGCTGTCGCTCGTCCTCGGCTCCTCGTTCCAGGCCTTCGAGCTGATGCTCTCGGCGTTCATCGCCGGTCTCGCCCTGGGCGGGCTGTGGATCCGCAAGCGCATCGACCGCCTGGAGAACCCGATGCGCTTCTGCGGCCTGGTGCAGCTGGCGATGGGGCTGGCGGCCCTCGCCACCATCTTCCTGTACCAGCAGAGCTTCGACTGGATGGCATGGGCGCTGCGCGTCCTGCAGCGCTCCGAGGAAAGCTATCCGCTCTACCTGCTTTTCAGCCACGGCGTGGCCTTCGCGGTCATGCTGCCGGCGACCTTTCTCGCCGGCATGACGCTGCCGCTGTTCACGCACATGCTGCTGCGCGGCGGCCACGGCGAGCGCGTCATCGGCCAGGTCTACGCCGCCAACACGCTGGGCGCCATCGCCGGCGTGCTCGTCGCCGTGCACGTGCTGGTGCCCGAGGCCGGGCTCAAGGTGACGCTCGTCGTCGGCGCCGCGCTCGACATCGTGCTCGGCGCCTGGCTGCTGCGCTGGTCGGGCGCGGTCGCACAGCGCACCGAGGCCTTTGCCGCGCTGATCATCGGACTGCTCGCCGCCACCGCCACCGCGCGCGCGGCGGCGCTCGCCCCGGAGCGCCTCGCCTCGGGCGTGTTCCGCTACGGCCAGACGGAGCCGGCCGGCCAGATCCTCTACTACCGCGACGGCAAGACGGCCTCCGTCGCGGTCGTCGAGGCACCCTCGGGCGCGCGCACCATCAGCACCAACGGCAAGCCCGACGCGGCGATCCAGATGAACCCGGCGCTGCCGCGCACCGAGGACGAGTACACGATGACGCTTCTCGGCGCGCTGCCGCTGCTCGCCCGGCCCGGCGCGACGCGCATCGCCAACGTCGGCTTCGGCTCGGGGCTCACCGCGGAAACCCTGCTCTCGCACGCCGGGGTGCAAGCGCTCGACATCATCGAGATCGAGCCGGCAATGGCGGCCGGCGCCTACGCCTTCCACCCGCGCGTCAACCGGCTGTTCCGCGACCGGCGGGTACGCGTGCATTTCGAGGACGCGAAGAGCTACTTCGCGCGCCACGGCAAGCGCTACGACGTCATCGTGTCCGAGCCTTCCAATCCCTGGGTCAGCGGCGTCGCCAGCCTGTTCACGGTGGAGTTCTACCGCGATACGGCGCGCTACCTCGCGCCCGGCGGCCTCTTTGTGCAGTGGCTGCACTTCTACGAGCTCGACGACCGGCTGCTCGCCTCGATGTTCGCGGCCATGGACACGACCTTCGCCGACTACGACGTCTATCAGGTGAGCGCCGGCGACCTCGTCGTGCTCGCGGTGCGCGAAGACCATGCGCCGCTGCCGGGCGAGCTGCCGGCCGCGCAGGCCGGGCTCATCGACCTGCTGGCGAGAATCGGCATCACCCGGCGCGAGCACGTCCTCGCGAGGCGCCTGGGTGGCAAGCGGGAGCTGGCGCCGCTCTTCGCGCAGTTCGCCCCGCCTGTGAATTCCGATTACCGCCCCGTCGTGCAGCTCGAAGCGCCGCGCGCGCGCTACCTTCAGCAGCGCGCCGAGGCGCTCGTCGACCTGGCGGCCGCGCCGCTGCCGGTGCTGGAAATGCTCGCCGGCACCGAAGTGGCTTACCTCTCGCAACCGGCGCCGCGCGCCGGCCCGGGACGCTACACGCGGCAGGTGGATGCGCTCCTTCTGCAACGCGCGCTGCTCGGCCGCGGCGCGCCTTCGCAGGATCCCCAGGTCCTCGCGCTGCAGCGGCCCGGCGTTCTTTGCGCGGCAATCCCTGCCGAGCAGGTGTACGCGAACTTGCATGGCGTCGCGCTGCGCACGCTGGCGCATCTCGGGCCGCAGCAGCGACGCGAGCTGTGGATCGAGCCACGCTGGCTCGGCTGCCCGCTCGAGCGCGCCGCGCCGCCAGTACGCGAACGCTTCGCCCTCTACCGCGCGATCGCCGAGCGCGACGCCCGCGCCATGCTCGAGCGCGCGCGCGCCGCGCTCGACGGTCCGCAGAAGCCGAACCCGGACTGGCGGCGATTTCTGCGTCTTACCGCGCTGCTCGGGGCGCAGGCGAGCGGCCAGGGCGAGGAGGCGCGCCGCCTGTGGGCGGGACGCGAAGGCAAGGCGCTGCCCTACGAGCGCTACGTCGCCGAGTGGGGCCGCTAGCGCGGCGCCACGCGCGCGCGCATCGCCTCGGACATCCGGTACTCGGGGTAGCGCTTCCTGAACTCGGCGAGGCTCTCATCGGCCTCGCGCGCCTTGCCCGCGTCGCGCAGCCTGGCGATGCGCTCGAGCCACTGCTCCGGAGTCTCCGGCGCCGAAGGCGAGATTCTGCCCGCGACGACGTTCGCACTCGCTGGCGCGGCCGGCTCAGCGCGATCGGCGGTGACCTCGGCGAGCGCCTCGCGCTTGCGTGAGCCGGCTCGCAGTTCCTGCGCGCGGCTTTCCTGCGCCCCGTTCGCCGGCGGTGCCGCCGCCGGGGCCGGCGCCGAATCGCGCCACGATTGCCGAGCGACCTCGTCCGCGGGCGCCGGCGCCTGCATGACCCGCGGCGAGAGCGCGATCTCCTCCGCGTCCTTGCGTTCCTCGATCTGCACGCGGAGCGTCACGCCAACGGCGAGCACCACGACCGCCGCGATGGACACCGGTACCGCCCAACGCGAATGGCGGCGGCGCGACGCAGCGAGGATCGCCGCGTCGAGCTCCGGCGGCGGCTCCTCGCGACCGAGGGTGCGATAGCGCTCCGAGACGCGCGCGTCGCGGCCGGGATCAGCCATCGGCCATCGCCTCGCGCAGCTTGGCGAGCGCATAGCGCACGCGGCTCTTCGCCGCCTCCTCGCCCACGCCCGTGGCGGCGGCGATCTCGGCGACGCTCATGCCCGACTCCTCGTGCAACAGGAACGCCTCGCGCTGCGCCTCGGGCAGCGCGCCGAGCGCAGCGGCAAAGCGTTGCAGGCTCTGACGACCCTGCGCGCGGGATTCCGGCTCGTCGGCAGCCGGCGCGGGCGCGTCGTGGTCCGCCAGCTCGACGAGCTTCAGGCCGCGCTTGCGCCAGTGGTCCGCAAGACGGTTGTGGGCAATCGTGTAGAGCCAGGTGGTGAACTTCGCCTGCACCGTGTAGCGGCCGCGCGCTTCGATTACCCGCATCCAGATCTCCTGGTACAGCTCCTCGGCCAGGCCGCGCTCGCGGACCGAGCGCAGCACGAAGCGGTAGAGCGGTCCCTTGTGCCGCGCGTAGAGCACCTCGAAGGCCCCGGCGTCGCCCTGCCGGTAAGCGAGCATTAACTGTTCGTCCGGGGCCTCCACCCCGCCGAGTTTACGCGTCGGGCACGTCCAGGTGAAACGAAAGGGCAAGCGAAAAGGGTTAAGATGCGCGCCTTCGATGACCAGGCCGACCTACGACTGCAGCAAGTGTCCCGCCTACTGCTGCAGCTACCCGGAGATCGAGGTCTCCAAGGCGGACATCGCGCGCCTCGCGCGGCATTTCGGGCTGAGCCCGGCCGCCGCGGAGGAGAAATTCACCAAGCCGCAGAAGGAAGAGAACGCGCGCATCCTGCGCCACCGCGAGGACGAGCACTTCACCTCGGTGTGCATGTTCCTCGATCGCAAGACGCGCCGCTGCACGGTCTACGAAGCGCGGCCGCACACCTGCCGCGGCTACCCGTACGGTGCGCGCTGCGGCTACTTCGAGTTCCTGAAGTTCGAGCGCGAGCACCAGGACGACGAGAACTTCATCGCCGTCACCTGATTACTTGCTACTTGCGGCGCTCGAGCGCCTGCTTGCGGATTGCGGAGAGCGTCGTGGCGGTAGCGATCGCGTCGGGGTCGATGCGCAGCTCGATCAGCGCCGGCTTGCCCGAGGCGCGCGCGCGTTCGAACGCCGGCGCGAACTGATCGGTCGACTCGACCCGCTCGCCGTGCCCGCCGAAGGCGCGCGCGTAGGCGGCGAAATCGGGATTCTTCAGCCCGGTGCCCGAGACGCGACCCGGGTACTCGCGCTCCTGGTGCATGCGGATGGTGCCGTACATGCCGTTGTTGACGACCAGGGCGATGACCGGCGCGCCGTACTGCGCCGCGGTGGCGAGCTCCTGGCCGTTCATGAGGAAGTCCCCGTCCCCGGTGACCGCGATCACCGTGCGCTGCGGCGCGGCGAGCTTGGCGGCGACCGCCGCGGGCAGGCCGTAGCCCATCGAGCCGGCCGTCGAGCCGAGCTGCGTGCGAAAGCCCTTGTAGCGGAAGTAGCGGTGCACCCAGCCGGAGAAGTTGCCCGCGCCGCCGCAAACGATGGCGTCCTCGGGCAGGTTCCGGTCGAGCCATTTCACCACCTCGGCGTACTGCAGCCGGCCGGGGATCGGCCGTGGCTCGGTCCAGGCGAGGAACTCTTCGCGCGCCGCCCGGGTGCGCGCCGCCCATCTTGCGCCGTCCAGCTTCACCTGCGCCAGCGCCTCCACGAACTGCGCCATGCCGGCATTGATCGGCAGTGGCGCGCGGTACACGCGGCCGAGCTCCTCGGCGCCGCCGTGCACGTGAATGAGCGTCTGGCTCGGCACCGGCACCTGGAAGAGCGTGTAGCCGCCGGTCGTCATCTCTCCCAGGCGCGCGCCGATGACGAGCACCACGTCGGCCTCCCGGATGCGCTGCGCGAGCTCGGGATTGATGCCGATGCCGACGTCGCCGGCGTAACTGCTGCTCCGGTTATCCAGCAGGTCCTGGCAGCGGAACGACGTGCCCGCGGCGAGCTGCGCGCCTTCGAGCCAGGCCCGAAGCCGCTCGCAGCTCGCGCGGTCCCAGCCGCCGCCGCCGAGGATGACGAACGGCCGCTCGGCCGATTGCAGGAGCTTCTGCAGCTCGCGCATGTCCGCGGGCGCCGGCGCTGGACGCACCGTCCTGTAAGGCGGCACGTCGGCGACCGCGCCTTCGGCGAACAGCATGTCCTCGGGAAGCGCGAGCAGCACCGGCCCGGGCCGGCCCGCCATCGCGGTGTGAAAGGCGTGGCTCACATACTCGGGAATGCGCTCGACGCGGTCGATCTGCCCTACCCACTTCGTCAGCGGCCCGTACATGCGCCGGTAGTCGATCTCCTGGAAAGCTTCGCGCTCCGCGAATTCGCCGCCGACCTGCCCCACGAACACCACCATGGGCGTGGAGTCCTGATGGCCGGTGTGCACGCCGATCGCGCCGTTGGTGGCGCCGGGCCCGCGCGTGACGAACAGCACGCCCGGCGTGCCGGTCAGCTTGCCGTAGGCTTCCGCCATGTAGGACGCGCCGCCTTCCTGGCGGCAGACGATGAACTGCAGCTTGTCGGCGAGGTCGTGGAAGCCGTCGAGTACCGGCAGGTAGCTCTCCCCCGGAACGCCGAAGGCCATCTTCACGCCGTGGCCGACCAGCGCATCGGCGAGGATGCGCCCGCCGTGGCGGACTCTGAGGTCGTGCCGCATGTTCAGTGCCGCGCGAGGAGCAGCGTGGCCGCGTAGATCCCCGCACCCAGCGTGGTGCAGACAAGGATCCAGCCCGAGGGCCCGGGATGCGTCTCGACCAGCCGGTCGAGCGTCAGACGCATGTCGTCCCCGCCGCGCAGGCCGCGCCGGGGAGAGAACCACCGGTTGGCATTTTTTTCGAGTGTCGCCAGGGCGTCCGGGTAAAAGCAAAGCATGGCTCCAACCACCACGCCGGCAACGCTGCCGACGAACAGGAACCACTTCAGGGTCCCGGCCACGATCGCGACCAGGATGCGCATGTCGCCTTTGGCGGCCGCCGCGCTGAGCGCCGCCGCATTCACGCCGATGAGCAGGCCGAAGCTCGCGAAGATCCCGCCCGCGATCAGCGCCCAGCCGACCCAGCGCCGGTTGCGGTGGGTGAGCTGCTCGGTGTTGCGCGGAATCTCCAGGCTCCTGAGCGCTCCGCGGGTCGAGACCCAGCGATTCATCACCTGGAAAAATCGCAAGGTGCGCGCGCTGGAAACGATCAGGCCGGCGCCCGCGGCGAAGCCGACGCTGGCGAACACCAGCACGACCGTGATGAAAAACCGGAACAGCAACTGCCAGATCAGGTCGTTAGGGGAAGGCATGTGTCCTCCATTTTCCAGCAGCTGCGCAGCTTCCCGCAGCACTCGGACACCGCGTCCTTGGCCGTGTCGAGCACGCCGCCGAACAGGATGAAGCCGTGCACCATGTCGGGATATTCGCGGTACGCGACTGCCACGCCTTCCCGCGCCATGCGCTCGGCGTACTCGCGGCCCTCGTCCACCAGCGGGTCGTAGCCCGCGGTGATCATGTAGGCGGGCGGCAGGCCGGCCAGGCGCCTGGCGAGCAGCGGCGAGGCGCGCCAGTCGACGAGGTCGTCCTTGCGCGGCAGGTACTGCGCCTGGAAGTAATCCATGGCCTTCTTCGTCAGCAGGTAGCCCTCGCCGTTACGCCGGATCGACGGGTGCTGCATGCGCTGGTCGGTCGCAGGATAGATGAGCAGCTGGTACGCGATCCGCGGGCCGCCGTGATCGCGTGCGTGCAGCGCGAGCACGGCAGCGAGGTTGCCGCCGGCACTATCGCCGCCGACGGCGACGCGCGGGTGGCGTCGGGCCACGAACTCGAGCGCCGCGATGCAGTCCTCGAGCGCGGCCGGAAACGGGTGCTCGGGCGCGAGGCGGTAGTCGACGGCATACACCGCGCAGCGCGCGCCGTTGGCGAGCTGGCGGCACAGCACGTCGTGCGTGTCGAGATCGCCGATCACCCAGCCGCCGCCGTGCAGGTAGACCAGGGCAGGCAGCGCTTCGCCCGGCTGCGTGCCCGCAGGCCGGTAGCCGCGCAGCGCCACCGGGCCGGGTGCGATCAGCAGCCGCGCTTCCGCGACCTCGGGCGCCGGCGGCGAAAGCGCGGCGCGCGTATCGCGGTAGATGCGCCGCGCGACGTGCGCCGGCACTTCGTAATAGGGCGGCAGCGGCGATCCTGCCGCGCGCTCGAGAAGCTGCTCGACCTGGGGATGGAGGCTCATCGCACCGCGGCGAGCATCTTCTTCAGGCGCTCGACGAAGAACGGCGCGCACTTGTGGATCTTCGTTTCCTGCGTGACGATCAGCGGCCGGACGCGCGGCAGGTACGCCTGCCACTCGGGATCCGCCTGCATCGCGGCGCGCATCTTCTCGCGCTGGTTGAGGTCGTCGTAGGCCCACAGGTGCGTCACCAGGTTCTGCATGCCGGCCTCGGTGACGTAGTAGCCGACCAGGTTCGGCAGGTGCCTGAGCTGCACCTTCATGCCCGCTTCCTCGTAGTGCTTGAAGTACTCCGGCGCCTTGCCGGGGTGCAGCAGATACATGCGCTCTTCCACGTACATGCGGGGCTCCTCCCTGGGAATACTCGATTATAGTATCGGCGCCATGGACGACATCAACACGCTGCGCCGCATCCTGTCGCAGAACCGCGTCATCGCCGTGGTCGGCCTGTCGGCCGACTGGTTCCGCCCGAGCTATTTCGCCGCCAAGTACATGCAGGAGCACGGCTACACCATCGTCCCGGTGAACCCGCGCTACCCGGAGATCCTCGGGCAGAAGTGCTACCCGTCGCTGCGCCACATCCCGGGCAAGGTCGACATCGTCGACTGCTTCCGCAAGAGCGCCGACATCATGCCGATCTGCGACGACGCCATCGCCATCGGCGCCAAGGTGCTGTGGCAGCAGCTCGGCGTCGACAACGCGGCGGCGGCCGCGAAGGCGCGCGCCGCGGGACTGGAGGCGGTCGTCGACCGCTGCGTGAAGATCGAGCACGGGCGGCTTTTCGGCGGCCTGAACTGGGTCGGCGTCAATACGCGAGTGATCTCGGCCAAGCGCCCGCGCTGGCTGGCCTACTGAGCGCTCAGGCATCTGTTTTTTCGATGCAATGCGTGCTCCCTGCCACTGGCGCGACTGCCTTGGGCCCGTTATCCTTGCGTCCGTGACCCGACCCTTGCGCATCTTCGAAGGCCGCTTCGGCCGCCTGATCCTCGCCGAGGCGCCGGAGTTCTTCGGCGCGGGCGAGAACACCGCGCCGGTGCTGCTGTTCAAGCACCAGGGCGCGGACTGCACGCTGCGCGTCGGCGGCGTGCCGGTGCCGCTGACGCGCGACGACGTGATCTTCGTCGAGCCGCTGGAAGTGCACGCGGGCGAAGGCGCGCCGGGCGCGGGCGGCACGCGCATCATCGAGTTCCATCCCTCGCCCGACTGGCTGCACGAGTCGTTTCCCGAGAGCTTCCAGCCGATCGACGACCGCATCTTCGCGCGCGCGCGCGAGACCATCACCCCGCGCATGCGCCAGCTCGCCGACACGCTGGCGATCGAAGCCCTGAACGACCAGTTCCTGTCGCCCGAGCGGCTGGAATTCATGCTGCAGGAGCTGATGCTGTCGGTGGTCGAGAGCTACCTCGCGCGCCACCGCGCCGGGACGTCGCTGTGGCGCGGCTCGCGCTTCGCCGACACGCGCATCCGCAAGGCGCTGGGGCTGCTGCGCGCGCGCCCCAACAAGGACGTCAACATCGACGACCTGGCGAGCCAGGTCGGCCTGTCGCGCTCGCGCTTCTATGACCTGTTCCAGCTGAGCACGGGACGCTCGCCGCGGGCCTACCTCGACATGCTGTGCGTGGAAACCGCGATCGCCAAGCTCTCGAACGGCCGCGCGCGCATCGCCGATGTCTCGGCCGAGCTCGGCTTCTCGGCGCAGAGCAATTTCACGCGCTTCTTCCTCAACCAGGTCGGCATCCCGCCTTCCGAGTACCGGCGCGCCGCCGCGCGCCCCGAGGACCCGGAAGCAGCCAAGCCCTCCGCGCCGTCCGCCTGAGCAGCCGTCGTACCGCATGGGCGACGCGGCGCGCTAGCGCCCATTTACGCGCGGGCGGCGGCCCTATAAGATGGCCATTTATCTAGCCATGTTGGAGCATGCCATGGAAAAGCAGGTTTCGATCGCGCAGGCGAAAGACCACTTCTCGGAGCTGGTGCAGGCAGCCGAAAGAGACGGCGTCGTGACCGTCACGCGGCGCGGCCGGGCGGTCGTGCGGCTGGTCTCGGAGGAGGAGTTCCGGCGGCTCACGCGCACGAGGCGCCCGATCGACTGGGGCGACCGGCTCGTCGACCTGAGCGGCTTCAAGTTCGACCGCGAAGACGCCAACGCGCGCCGCTAGGCGCCATGGCGCGGGTGTTCCTGGACACGAACGTCATCGTCTACGGTTTTGCCGGGAACGATGCGCGCAAGCGCGATATCGCGCGCGCCCTGGTCGAATCGGGGAACGCCGTGATCAGCTCGCAGGTGCTCTCAGAACTCGCGCACGTGCTCACGCGCCGGCTCGGCTTCGGCGCCGCCGAAGCGCGCGCCCGCGTCGTCGCCATCGCGGAAAGCTGCGAGGTCGCGCCGGTCACGCCCGCCATCGTCGCCGATGCCCTGCGCATCATGGACAAGTATCATTACGCCTTCTACGACAGCCAGATCGTCGCCGCCGCCCTTGTCGCCGGCGCGCGCACGCTCTATTCCGAGGACATGCACGACGGTCAGGCGATTGACGGCACGCTGCGCATCCAGTCGCCTTTCGGGCGCGGGCTCGAGCAGCGCCGCGCGGCCTACAGGGTGAAGCGGAGGAAGGCGCATGCCTGACCGTCAGTTCGGTTTCGAGACGCTCGCGCTGCACGCCGGCCAGATCCCGGACCCCGCCACCGGCGCGCGCGCCGCGCCCATCTACCAGACCACCTCGTTCGTGTTCGACTCGGCCGACCACGCGGCGAGCCTGTTCAACCTGCAGACCTTCGGCAACGTCTATTCGCGCATCTCCAATCCCACGGTGGCGGTGCTCGAAGAGCGCGTCGCCGCGCTGGAGGACGGGCGCGCGGCGCTCGCCTGCGCCACCGGGCAGGCGGCCGAAGCCACGGCGATCCTGACGCTGTGCAAGGCGGGTGACCACATCGTGTCCGCTTCGACGCTCTATGGCGGGACGCATACGCTGCTCGGGGTGAACCTGAAGAAGCTCGGGCTCGAGGCGACCTTCGTCGACCCGGACGAGCCGGAGAATTTCCGCAAGGCGCTCAAGCCGACGACGAAGCTCCTCTACGCCGAAACCCTCGGCAATCCGCTCATCAACATCGTCGACATCGAAGCGGTGGCGGCGATCGCCAGGGACGCGGGCGTGCCGTTTCTCGTCGACAACACGGTGCCCTCGCCCTACCTGTGCCGGCCGTTCGAGCACGGCGCCGATCTCGTCGTGCACTCGGCCACCAAGTACATCGGCGGGCACGGCACCACCATGGGCGGCGTGATCGTGGAGTCCGGCAAGTTTCCCTGGGGCAACGGCAAGTTCCCCGAGTTCACCACGCCCTCGCCCGGCTACCACGGCGTCATCTTCCACGAGACCTTCGGCGACTTCGGCTTCACGATGAAGGCGCGCATGGAGATCATGCGCACCTTCGGCCCGACGCTCTCGCCGCTGAACGCGTGGCTGCTGCTGCAGGGGGTCGAGACGCTCGGCGTGCGCATGGAGCGCCACTGCGCCAACGCGCTCGCGGTGGCGAAATTCCTGCAGGGCCACGGGCAGGTGGCGTGGGTGAATTATCCGGGCCTGCCGGGCGACAAGTACCATGCGCTCGCGCAGAAGTACCTGCCGAAGGGCGCCTCGGGCCTGCTGAATTTTGGCGTGAAGGGCGGCGCGAAGGCGGGCGTGCGCTTCATCGAGGCGGCGCAGTTCATGAGCCACCTCGCCAACATCGGCGATGCGAAGACGCTCATCATCCACCCGGCCTCGACCACCCACCGGCAGATGTCGGACGAGGACCAGTTGAAGGCGGGGGTGACCCCCGACATGATCCGCATGTCGGTCGGCATCGAAACGCTGGACGACATCCTTTGGGACATCGATCAAGCACTCACTGAGGCGGCGAAAGCATGATCAGCTATCAAATCATCGAGCACGGCAGGCCCCTGCGGAAGGTGATACAGGAAACGCCGAAACCGACCGGCACCGAGGTGCTGGTGAGAATCACGCGCTCGGGCGTGTGCCACTCGGACGTGCACATCTGGGACGGCTACTTCGACTGGGGCGGGGGCAAGCGCTTCTACGTCAAGGAGCGCGGCTGCATCCCGCCGTTCACCCTGGGGCACGAGCCCTTCGGCGTCGTCGTCGCGCTGGGTCCGCGCGCGAAAGGCGTGAAAGTCGGGCAGAAGAGGATCGTCTATCCCTGGATCGGCTGCGGCAAGTGCCCGGTGTGCAAGGCCGGGCAGGACAACTACTGCATGAAGGCGCAGTTCCTGGGCGTGATGAAGCCGGGCGGCTACTCGTCGCATGTGCTGGTGCCGCATCCCAGGTACCTCGTGGAGGCTTCCGGCATCGACGAGGGCTTCGCCGCGACGCTCGGCTGCTCGGCGATCACCGCCTACAGCGGCGTCAACAAGTTCCCGAAGCTCGGGCCCAAGGACTGGGTCGCCGTGATCGGCTGCGGGGGCCTCGGGCTCGTTGCGCTCTCGATCCTCAAGGCGAAGGGCGTGAAGAATGTCATCGCCTGCGACGTGGACGAGGCGAAGCTCGCGGCGGCGAAGAAGCAGGGGGCGAAGCTCACGCTCGATACGCGCGCGCCCGACGCGGTGCAGAAGCTAGGACAGTTGGCGATGGGCAACCTCGCCGGCGCGATCGACTTCGTCGGCATGCCCGCCACCGCGATGCTCGGCACCGGCGCGCTGAGAAAAGGCGGGCGCTACGTGCTCTGCGGGCTGTACGGCGGCGAGCTCGTGCATCCGCTGCCGCCGATCGCGCAGCGCGCCATCGGCATCGTCGGCTCCTACGTCGGCAACCTGCAGGAGCTGAAGCAAGTCGTGGCGTTGGCGAAGAAGAAGAAGCTGAAAGCCACGCCGGTGGAACTGCGCAAGCCGGAAGAGGTGAGCCGCACGCTGGAAGAGCTGAAGGCCGGGAAGGTGCTGGGGCGGGTGGTGCTGGATTTCGAGGCAGCACAATAGTCTGGCTGCAGGTCCCGGGGTCATTCCAGTTCACTTCGGAGCACTGCGCTTGCGTATTCGAAGTTGACCAGCAGAAAGGACCGAGAACGCTCCAAGCAGCTCTGCCGACCGCGAGGTGACGGCCGCTACCACGAGCCGCGCTTTCAGGTTGGCGGAGAGCCCGGACAACCTAGCAGCAGTACGCCTTCATTCGCTTTCCCGAGCCGGTAAACGAGCTCGCCGAAGTCCTTGTCGCTTGTCACAAGAAGTCTCGACTCCGCCGTTGCCTTCTGTAGGACAACTTCATCGATTACCGCGGCATCGGTCTCCGCAGCATAGGAGACATCAAGGCCGGCGGAACGGAGAGACTCGACGATCTGCCGGTCGACCGCCTCGTCCGCGAGCAGCTTCAAGCGTCGGTCGGTTCGAGCGGGTAGACCAGGTCGGCCTTGAGTGCCTGCCCGGCGAACTCCAGCGCCGCAAGGATCCCCTCGCGCGTAAGCCTCGGGTGAGCCGCCAGCAATTGCTCCATGGTTTCGCCGGCGGCGAGCTTCTCGAGTACGAGTTCGACCGTAATCCGGGTGCCGGCAATCACCGGCTTGCCCATCATGACATCGGGTTTGACTTCAATCAGTCCTTTGGCCATGGGCGCCTCCGCAGCCAGTATAGCCCAGAGAATTATCCAGCCGGCCCGACGGGTCAAACACGAGTTGTTCGCTCTTCTTGGTGACGCGGTGAAACAGCTTCACGAAGTCCAGGTTGTCGCTGAAGCACTCGGTGGTGAAGTAGTACTTGCTGCAGCCGAACTGCGCCTGGGAATGCTCGAACTGGCTGCGCAACTGGTCGTAGGACAGCTTGTTCACCGTCTTCTTGTCGTAGTTGCAATACGCGCAATTGAAGGCGCAGCCGCGGCTGATTTCCACCGGCAGCACCTCGTTTTCGCCGACGTCGTCCTCGCAACGGAACGGCATGGTGGGAATCGGGCTGTTCTTGAACCCGCCTGATTTCCGGCCGACGACGAACCGTCCCTTGCGCACCTCGAAGCATTCAGTGCGATTCGACAGGATATTGAGCAGCAGGTCGTCGTCGCGCCCGGTCAAATACAGATCGACGCAGGCCCTGATCGGATGGCTCGGCTCGATGTAGTCGTAGTACTGGAAAATCTTGTTGACGCGCTCGCCGGCAAGGCATATTTTCGTGCCGCCGGGCAAACAGGCTTTGAGCCTCTCGAACCATTCCCGCAGCTCGTCCTCCGAGTCCAGCCACAGGTTGAGGTTGGCGCTCTTGAAGCGCGTCCAGCTGGAAAAGCGCACGTTGTGCACCACGTAGTTGTCGTGGTGAACCGAGGTCCTGTTGTAAAGAAAGGTCGTCGAGATGACCAGGTAGCGGGTCTGTTCACTGCACGCGGCCTGCAGCAGCTCGAACAGCTCTTCGGCGGCGGTGAAATACTCTATTACCTTCACGCGGTAGCCCGCCGCCCGAGCTGAGCTTACTGCGACATAAGGCCCGATATAGCGGACAAGTGACCTTGCCCGCGCCGTCGTAGCCCGTGTAGAGCGTGCGCTGCGTCAACCCACCCGCCCCGTTGAACACGTCCTGCTGGCTGAGCTGCCCGTTGACGTTGAACGTGCTCTCGCGCCGCTCGTTGATCGCGCCCGGGCTCGAATAGGTGATGGTCTGCGTCACCTGCCCGGCCGCGTCGTAGCGGGCGGCGTTGGCGTTGCCGATCGTGTCGACGGTGCCCACGGCCCGGCCAAGGCCGTCGTAGAAACTGCGCGTCGCCGGATAGGATTCTTGCGCCCCGCAGATGCGGTTACCGCTACGGTGCGCGGTGCGCTATCATCGAAGCCATGACCACTCTCGAAATCAAGCTCTCTCTGCCCGATCAGCTCGCGAGTCAGGCCGAGGCTGCCGGCATACTCACCTCCGAGGGCATCGAGCGCCTTGTGCGCGAGGCGTTGAAACGCGAGGCGGGGCGACGGTTAAATGCAATCGCCAAGGATCTTCGCGGAGCGAACTTTCCGCCCATGAACGAGGAAGAACTGAACGCGGAGATCGCCGCGGTGCGCGCCGAGCTTCGGCTGGCGCGTGCGCGTAGTGCTTGATACCAGCGCCGTTGTTTCGGGGCTGCTCTGGGGCGGCCTACCGGGCGAGGTTTTCGACCGGGTGACGGAGGGAACGGTCGAGGCGGTGACTTCGGAGACGTTGCTGGCCGAGCTTGCCCGCATCCTCACCCGGTCGAAGTTCGCGGCCAAGCTCGCCGCGAAACAGTGTACCGGCGCCGAGATCGTCTCCCTCTACGCCCAGCTTGCGCAGCGCGTCGAGCCCGCATCCCTTTCTACCATTCCGGGACTGCGCGACCCTGACGATCAGCACGTACTCGCTTGCGCCCTCGCGGCGCAGGCTGATCTCATCATCTCAAGCGACCCCCACCTGCTCAACCTCAAAAGCTACCAGCGCATCCCCATCGTCAGCCCTGCCGAAGCTTTGCAACGTCTGCCCCAGCGCTGAGCGAAGCGACGCCGCCGTCGTGCATTCCAGGCGGCGATTATTGCCACGGCATGAGAGAAGCGTGGATCACGTCCGGCACGCCCTGGCCGCCCACCGACCGGATGGCGAGGTCCACGTCCTTCAGTCCGAAGCGGTGGGTCGTCACCTTCTCCAGCGGGAAGCGATGCGAGGCAAGCTGCTGCAGGGCGAGCTCGCATGCCCTGTAGCTGTGGCCGCGCGCGCTCTTGATGGTGACGAATTTCACCGTGACCTTCTCGAGC